>Ga0070739_10008177_pt1 | contig 10821 bp, 9 predicted proteins | sample Coa_R1_7_FD_66445 | JGI IMG/M metagenome (GOLD analysis project Ga0070739, IMG submission 66445) | Surface soil microbial communities from Centralia Pennsylvania, which are recovering from an underground coalmine fire - Coalmine... | ecosystem: Environmental > Terrestrial > Soil > Unclassified ...
AGCGCCGCGAGCCACGCGTCGATGCGCCGGTGAAATCCCGGGACGCACGTGAACGCGCCCTGATCCGGCGCCACGTCGACCAGGTACAAGATTCCCTGCAGTCCGAGCGGCACCGGGGGAACCAGGCCGGTGTCCCAGTGGAGGTTCGGCCCCGGAAAACGCCATCCCGGGCGCTCCGGCGGATTGAAGCCGCCCTGGTCGGTCGTCACCCAGAGATCTGCGCGTCTCCAGAGCTGCGCGAAGGCGCCGCGGATCCGCGGCGAGCGGCGGTTCTCCTCGAACGCGGGGTGGCGCAGCAGCGGCACCCAAATGCTGTGCCCCTGCGGGCCGCGATACCAGGTCGACGGGTCGTCGCGGTCGGCGCCGATGAAGTCCCAGATCGCCGCCTCGGCCGCGGCCGCCTGGGCGCGCGTGACCGCCTCGCGGACGACGACGTAGCCGTGCTCCTCGAAGAACGCGAGCTCCGCGGCGCTCAGCACCGGCTCGACCGGGACGACGGCGGCGTCGGAGCCGAGCAGCGCGGCGTCGAGCCGGGCGAGGACCTCGTCGTCGAGCGCGCCGCCGTTGCGCTCGGTCACCCAGCGCTCCAGCTCCTCGAACGCCGGCGCGCGTTGATAGATGTACGAGAACGCCTCGTGGAAGCCGAGGCGCAGGCCGAGCAGCAGGGTGCGCTCCGCGGGCCAATCGTCGGCGCCGCGCGCGACGGTCGTGCCGGCGCGCTGGGCCAAGCAGCGCGCCCACAGCCGGCGCAACGCCGTGCGCCACGGTCGCTCGGGGAGGCGGTCGGCCGCGTCCATGCCGCTCGGTACGACGGGCCCCGGCCGCGCCCCCGGCGAACGTGCGGGTCCGGCATGGCGAACGACCACGTCGCGATCGACGGCCCGGTGGCGAGCGGCAAGACGCTCAGCGCGAAGACCCTCGCCGCGGAGATCGGGCATCTCTACCTCGACACCGGCGCGATGTACCGGTCCGTCGCGTATCTCGCGCTGAAGAACATGGTCGATCTCGACGGCGAAGACGGCCTGCTCGCGATGCTCGCGCACCACACGATCGCGATCGAAGCCGACCCCGCGCGCGCCGTCGGCTACCGGGTGCTGATCGACGGCCGCGACGTCGGCGACCGGCTGTTCGATCCGGACGTCGCCGCGGCGGTGTCATCAGTCGCCGCGCTGCCCGGGATCCGCGCCGAGCTGGTCGCGCGCCAGCGCGCGATCGCCGCGAACGGCCCCGTGGTCATGGCCGGGCGCGACATCGGAACGGTCGTGCTCCCCGACGCCCGGCACAAGTTCTTCCTGACCGCCTCGGTCGACGAGCGCGCGCGCCGCCGGCAGGCCGAGTTCCGCGAGCGCGGGCTCGACGTGCCGTTCGACGAGGTTCGCGCTCAGGTAGTGGAGCGCGACCGGCTCGACTCGACCCGGGCGGTGGCTCCCCTGCGCGCCGCGCCCGACGCCCTGACGATCGACTCGACCGACCTCCAGCCCGACGAGGTGGTGGCGCGGATGCGGGCCGAAATGGCCGCCGCACGCACGTGAGCCTCTACGGCCTGGCGTACGTCCTCGTCGGCGCGCTGGCGAGGGCGGTGTGGCGGCTCCGGGTCGTCGGCCGCGAGAACGTCCCGCGCGACGGCCCGCTCATCGTGGCCGCGAACCACGTCTCGAACATGGACCCGCCGTTCCTCGGCGTCTCGATGCCGCGGCCGATCTGGTACATGGCGAAGAAGGAGCTGTTCGCCGTCCCCGTGCTCGGGCCGCTGATCGCCCGGCTGAACGCCTACCCGGTCGACCGTCAGGCGGGCGGGACGGCGGCCCTGCGCGCCTCGCTGCGCATGCTGAAGGAAGGCCGCTGCGTCGGCGTGTTCCCCGAGGGCGGCCGCAACGTCCACGGAGACAAGGAGGCGAAGGCCGGCGCGGCGTTCCTGGCCGCGGCGTCCGGCGCGCCGGTCGTTCCGGCCGCGATCGTCGGTTCGCGCACGCTTCGTCCGTTCAAGCGCGTCACCGTCGTCTTCGGCGAGCCGATGACGATCGCGCGTAACCGGCAGTCGGAGGGGGACGATCTGGAGAAAGGAGCGGCGGAGATCATGCAGCGCATCCGCACGCTCGGGGAGAGCATCCGGTGATCATCAAGCGGGCCAAGACCCAGGGATTCTGCTTCGGCGTCGCCATCACGGTGAAGAAGGCCGAGGAGGCGGTGGAGCGTCTCGGCGGCGACGTGACGACGCTGGGCCACGTCGTGCACAACCCGCAGATGGTCGCGAAGCTCGAGGCGAAGGGCCTCAAGAACGCCGGCAGCGTCGACGACGTCTCGACCGGCACGATGTTCGTCCGCGCGCACGGGCTCCCCGTCGAGACGTTCGAGAAGGCGAAAGAGCGCGGGCTGACGGTCATCGACGCGACGTGCCCGATGGTCACGAAGATCCACGTCCAGGCCGAGAAGCTGCGCAACGACGGCTACAAGATCGTCGTCGTCGGCGACCCGAACCATCCCGAGGTCAAGGGGACGCTCTCGCACGTCCCGGGCGCGTGGTGCATTCAAACCGTCGACGACGTGGCGGCGCTGCCGCGCGCGAGCCGGGTCGGCGTCGTGGTGCAATCGACGTGGAACGGCCCCGGCTTCGCCGACATCGTGCGGAAGCTGAGCGAGAAGTACTACGAAGTGCGGGCCGTCAACACGATCTGCACCGACACGAAGAACCGCCAGAGCGAGGTCGAGGTCCTCGCGCGCGAGGTCGAGGTGATGGTCGTGGTCGGCGGCAAGACGTCGGCGAACACGAAGCACCTCGCCGAGCTCGCCGCGATGAACGGCGCCCGCGCCTACCACATCGAAGGCCCGGACGAGCTCGAAGCGTCGTGGTTCGACGGGGTCGAGATCGCGGGTCTCATGTCGGGCGCCTCGACGCCGGGGTGGCTCGTCGATCAGGTGGCGGACCGAATGGATGCTCTCGCCGGCAGTCTGCGCTAACCTCGAAGCGGCGCTCGAACGCGCCGTCACGCGGTTCGACGACGGCTCGCCGACGAGCGCGCAGATCCGTTACCACTTCGGCTTCGGCGAGCCGTCGCGCCGCGGGAAGCGGCTGCGCTCGCGGCTCGTGCTCGAGGTGTGCGCCGAAGAAGGCGGCGTCGACGAGGACGCGCTCGACGCGGCTTGCGCGATCGAGATCGTCCACGAGTTCTCGCTGATCCACGACGACATCGAGGACGGCGACCGGCTGCGCCGCGGCCGCGAGACGCTGTGGTCGCGCTACGGGCTCGCGCACGGAATCAACGCCGGCGACGCGCTGTGCGCCGTCGCCTACCTGAGCCTGCTCGACGGGAGCATGCCGCGCCCGGCCGAACGGACGGTCGCGATGACCCGCGTCCTGCAGGAGGCGCATCTCGCGATGTGCGCCGGGCAGGGACGGGACATCGCGTTCGAAACCGAAGCGCGGGTGACGATGGACGACTACCTGGCGATGGTCGGCGGCAAGACCGCCGCCCTCTTCGCCGCGGCCTGCGAGCTGGGCGCGCTCTCCGCGGGGACGAGCGAACGCCGCGCCGCCGCGTACGGCGAGCTCGGCCGCGCGTACGGCATCGCGTTCCAGATCGAAGACGATCTGCTCGGGACGTGGGGCGATTCGGCGACGACCGGAAAGCCCAGCGGCGCCGACCTCGCAAAACGCAAGTGGGCGTTCCCGGTGGTCTGGGCGCTCGAAGGACCGCCCTCGCCGGCGCGCGACCGCGTCGCGGCGGCATACGCCTGCGGGACCGAGCTCGACGCGGCGTCGGTCAGCGCAACCATCGACGCGCTCGACGGGCTGGGCGCGCGGGAAGCCGCGCTGCGCGCCGTCCGCTGCGCGCTCGCCGACGCCGACGCGATCGCCGACCGCGAGGCGATCGACCGCAGCGGCCGCGTTCGCGCCTTCTTCGGCGGCGCCGTCCGGCGCGTCGCATGAACGCTTCCGCCTCCGCCCGCGTCGCGCCGGAGATCGCCGTGCGCGAAGCGCTCGCGCCGCTCGCCGCGATCCTCGGCGCGGGGCTCGTCCTGCGGCTGCTGTTCATCGGCAGCGAAGGCTTCCACAACGACATCGGCGCGTTCGAGTCGTGGGCGACGACGCTGCGCGACAACCCGCCGTGGCTGTTCTACAAGAACGCGGGCTTCGCCGACTACCCGCCGGGCTATTTCCTCGTGCTCTGGGTGATCGGCCACCTCTACGCGCTCGTCCCCGGGAGCGCGGCCGATCCCGCGCACGGCTATTCGATCCTGCGCGCGCTGGTGAAGCTGCCGGCGATCGCGATGGACCTCGTCGACGCCGGCCTCGTGTTCGCGATCGCGCGCCGGTACGCGAGCCGCACGGTCGCGCTCGTCGCGGCGGCGCTGCTCGCGCTCAATCCCGGCGCGATCTACGTCTCCGCGTACTGGGGGCAGGTCGACTCGGTCTCGTGGGGGCTCGTGCTCGTCGCGCTGTGGTGCGTGCTGCGCGCCGGCGACGAGGAACGGAAGACCGTCCCCCGGCTGACGTGGGCGTGGCTCGCGTTCGGGTTCTCGCTGCTGATGAAGCCGCAAGCCGCGACGGTCGGCTTCATGCTGCTCGCGTATCCCTTCGCGACGGCCGACGCGCCGGTGCGCGCGCGCCGCCTCGCCGGGACGGCGCTCGGTATCGTCGCGGCGTTCGTGTTCGCCGTGCTGGTCGGCCTGCTGTTCCACCCGCAGGCCGACGTCCTCGGCTGGCTGCTGGGGCGCTACACGTTCGGCAGCGGCGTGTACGCCTACAACAGCGTGAACGCGTTCTCGCTGTACGCGGTGCGGCAGCCGTTCTGGCAGTCCGATTCGGTCCCGCTTTCGATCTTCGGCTTCGCCGCCGGGCCGCTGTGGGCGTGGGGGATCGGGCTCGTCGCGGCGGCGACGGCGCTGATCGTCGGCCGCTACCTGCAGCGCCGGGACGAGCGCGCGCTGCTCGAAGGCGCGATGCTGTGCGCGCTCGCCTTCTTCGTGCTGGCGACCCGGATGCACGAGCGGTACATCTACGGCGCCTTTCTGCTCGCGATGCCGCTCGTCGCCTTCGGCCGCACGGGCTTCTGGTCGGCGATCGTCCTGAGCGTGACGATGTACCTCAACCTCGCGTACTCGTTCGCCTACCAGGTCGTGATGGAGGCGAAGCTGCCGAACGGCCCCGATCCGACGAATCTCTGGCCGCTCGTCTCGCATCCCGCGGCGCTCGCCAACGTCGCGCTGCTCTTCTGGCTCACGTTCCGGTATCTCGGGAACGCGGGCGAAGCGGTCGCGGCGGCTCCGGCGCACGGGGCGCGCGACGAGCTGACCGCCGACGCGTTCGGGCTCGCGCGGATCTTCGCGCGCGGCCGCGCGTGGTTCGATCCGCGCGAGGGCATCGCCGCGATGACGCGCGTCGACTGGCTGATCGCCGGCGGGATGACCCTCGCGTCGTTCGTCGTGATGGTGGCGTGGGTCTGGTATCCGCCCGACAAGATCTTCGACGAGATCTACTATGCCCGGGCCGGCGAAGAGTACCTCAAGCATCTCGACGTGAGCGGCTGGGGGCCGTTCGAGTTCACCCATCCGCCGCTCACGAAGCTCATCATCACGCTTTCGATGATGCTGTTCGGCGGGCTGCACGGGCTGGGAGACACCGCGCTGGGCTGGCGCTTCCTGAACGTCGTGGTCGGCGCGCTCACGGTCGGCGTCGTCTACTGCTTCGCGAAGCGGCTGTGCGGCTCGACGCCGTTCGCGGCGTTCGCGGCGCTGATGCTGGCCTGCGACGGCTTCCACTACGTGCAGTCGCGGATCGCGACGCCCGAGATCACCGTCGCGTTCTTTTCGCTGCTCACGCTCTACGCGTTCTACCGGCTGTGGCTCGCCGCGCAGGTCGCGCGGCGCGTCCCGCTGATGCGCCCGGGCGCCGTCGCGCTCGGCGCCACCGCCGCCGCCGGGATCGTCGCCGGGCTCGTCGTCGCATTGTGGGTCGTCCCGCACGCCTCCGGACCGATCACCGTCCGCGGCGTCGACTACGTCGGGTCGGCGCAGCAGGTCGCGTTCGTGTGGACCTTCCTGCTCGTGTGGCTCCTCGGGCGGACGCTGGTCGTCCCGCGCGTGTCGCCGCCCGCCTCGGAGGTCTCCTACGCCGACGGATCGCGGGTGATCGCGGGCGATGCGACGGGTCTCCGGCTCGAGACGCCGGAGGGCGCGTCGCTCGCGCTGGCCGCGGTGCGCAAGGACAAGCCGGTCGTGCGCGAGCAGGCCGACGGGCTGCAGCGCACGGTCGACGCGACCGGCACGCTGTCGTACGTGACGCCGACGGCGAGCGCGACGTACCGGCCCGACGCGACCGCCGACGTCGCGGGAACGACGATCCGCGCCGCCGACGCGCGCGTCTGGTGGGTCGCGCTCGCGCTGTTCGCCGCGCTCGTCGCGGACTCGAAGTGGAACGGTCTGTTCGACTTCGTCGTCGTCTTCTTCGTGGCCGCGCTGGTGATGGGTCAGCGCTGGCTGCGCCGCCCGGCCGTCTTCGGAAACCCGTTCGGCGCGCCGCTCGACCTCATCTTCGCCTCGATGATCGTGGTCGGCGGGATCGTGTACATGCTCTCGTACATCCCGTACTTCACGCTCGGCCACGGGTACGTCGACGTGATCGCGATGCAGCACGACATGTTCCGTTATCACGACACGCTCGTCGCGACGCATCCGTACTCGTCGGTCTGGTGGCAGTGGCCGCTGGATTTGCGGCCGATCCTGTACTACGCGAACTACACGCACGTCGCGCCGAAAGGGATGCCGGACTGCTGCGTCGCCTCGATCCGCGCGCTGCCGAACCCGTTCGTGTGGTGGGCCGGGCTTGCCAGCGTTCCGATCGTCGCGTGGCTCGCGTTCCGCGAGCGAAACAAGGGCTACGCACTGCTGATCGTCGCGTACCTGTTCCAGTGGCTGCCGTGGGCGAAGTCGCCGCGGCTCGCGTTCGAATACCACTTCTTCCCGAACTTGGCGATCATCTGCCTCGCCAACGCGATCGTGCTGCAGCGCATCTGGGCGTGGGGCGAGGCGCAGGATCGCCGCTGGGCGCGCTGGGCGGTGGGCGCGTACGGCGCCGTCGTCGTCGGCGCGTTCGTCTACTTCTTCCCCGTACTCTCCGGGACGCCGATACCGTGGGACGCCTACCAGGCGCGCATGTGGCTCCCGAGCTGGATCTGAGAAACGATGTCCGGACACTCCAAATGGCACAACATCAAGCTGCGCAAGGGCAAGGTCGACGCGCAGCGCGGGGCGCTCTTCACGAAGCTCTCGAAAGAGATCATCCTCGCCACGAAGAACGGCTCGCCCGATCCCGACGCCAACTACCGCTTGAAGATGGCGGTGGACAAGGCGCGCGCCAACAACATGCCGATGGACAACATCAAGCGCGCGATCGCGCGCGCGAGCGGCGGCGCCGGTGAGAAGGAGATCGAGGAGATTCGGTACGAGGGCTACGGCCCGGCCGGCGTCGCGGTGATCGTCGACGCCGCGACCGACAACCGCAACCGCACGGCGTCGGAGCTGCGCTTCCTGTTCAGCCGCAACGGCGGCAACCTCGGCGAGACCGGAAGCGTCGGCTGGATGTTCGCCTCGCGCGGCGTCGTCGAGGTCGACAAAGCGCGCCTGTCCGAGGACGAGCTGACCGAACGCGCGCTCGTCGACGGCGTGATCGACGTCCGCTACGGCGGCGAGGACGAGCCCGCCGAGGTCGTCACCGAGCCGCAGGCGCTCATGGCGGTGAAGGACGCGCTCGAGCGCGCGGGTCTGCACGTCCGCTCCGCGCAGCTCGCGATGGAGCCGGCGCAGACGGCGCGGCCGGCGAACGGCGAGGCCGAACAGGTGCTCTCGTTTCTCGACGCGCTCGAGGAACACGAAGACGTGCAGCGCGTCTACAGCAACGCCGAGTTCGACGAGGCGCAGCTCGAGGCGCTGGCCTGATGCAGTCCGGCCGCGCCGACGTCGTTCCGGCCACGCGCCCGGAGCGCCGCGGCGGCGGTTCGCTCTTCGACCGCGACTGGATCTTTGCGCTCGCGCTCGCGTTCGCGGTCGGCGTCGCCGTGTGGTTCGGCCGCTCGATCAAGGACTTCTTCGCGCCGAGCGCGGCCGCCGTCTACGTTCCGTCGGTCGTCGGGCAGACGCAGCAGGATGCGAACGCGCAGTGCGCGCGGCTGCACCTCGCGTGCACGGTCGTCGCGTCGCAGGCCAGCGACCGGTTTCCGAAAGGCGTCGTCTCGAGCCAGCAGCCGGCGCCCGGGACGCAAGTGCGCGCCGGCCGTCAGATCTCGCTGATCGTGAGCACCGGCGTGACGATCTTCCCGATGCCGGACCTGCGCTTCGAGTCGCTGCGCAACGCCGGTCTCGAGCTGAACCGCCTGAAGCTGCAGCTCGACAAGCAGACGTACGTGGCGGACGACGAGGTCCCGCGCGATCACGTGGTGGCGCAGGATCCGCCCCCGCTCACGAGCGTGCGTCCGGGCTCGAAGGTGTCGCTGTCGGTGAGCAAAGGCCCGCGCGGCGCGGTGAAGGTTCCCGACTTCACCGGGATGTCGATCGACGCGGCGCGCGACGAGGCCGAGCGTGAGCACATCGTCCTCGGCCAGATCGTCTGGACGCCGTTCGGCACGTCGGGGCCGCCGCGCGGAACGGTCGTGCGGCAGCGGCCCGGGGCCGGCGCGTCGATCGACCCGTTCGAAACGGTCTCGCTGCAGCTCAGCGCCGGTCCGGGCGAGTACGGCTACCTCGTGCGCCAGGTGCACGTCTCGGCGACGGTTCCGTCGACCGATCAGACGGCGAACGTGCGCATGCAGGTGCGCGACGACACCGGGACGTGGAACGTGTACGACGGCTACGCGCAGGGCGGGCAGAAGCTCGACTTCAATCTGACGGTCGTCGGCACCGCGACGCTGGAGACGTACGTGAACAACGAGCTGCTGAACCAGACGTCGATCGGCGAGGAACCGAAGCGCTGGATCCCCACGCCCTCGCCGAAGAACGCGAAGACCGCGACGCCGCCGCCGTGACGGTGAAGATCGCGCCGTCGCTCCTGTCGGCGGATTTCGCCGCGATCGCCGAGCAGATCGCCGCCGTCGAAGCCGGCGGCGCCGACGAGCTGCACCTCGACTCGATGGACGGGCGCTTCGTCCCGAACTTCACGTGGGGGATGAAGATCGTCAAGGACCTGCGCCGGCTCACCGCGCTTCCGTTCGACTGCCACCTGATGATCGTCGAGCCGGAGCGCTACGTCGATGCGTTCCGCGAGGCGGGCGCCGACGTCATCACGTTTCACTACGAGGCGACGCCGCACCAGCACCGTCTGCTGCGGCACCTCCGCGAGATCGGCGCGAAAGCGGGGATCGCGATCAATCCCGCGACGCCGGCGGCGATGCTGGTCGACGTCGTCGAGGAGATCGATCGCGTCCTCGTGATGAGCGTGAACCCCGGCTTCGGCGGACAGCGCTTCATCGAGCGCGCGCTGACGAAGGTCGCCGAGGTGCGCGCGCTGCTCGACGCGCGGAATCCCGGCTGCGAGGTCGAGGTGGACGGCGGGATCGGTCCGGAGAACGTCGAGCGCGCCGTGCGCGCGGGCGCGAACGTTCTCGTCGCCGGCAGCTCGGTGTTCGCCGCGTCCGATCCGGCCGAGGCGATTCGCGCGATGCGCCGGCGCATCGACGCCGCGCGCGCCGCCGCGAGGTGACGGAAGACGCGCTGATCGCGCAGATCGCCGCGACGCTGCGCGACGTGGCGCCGGGGAACGTGGTGCTCGGAATCGGCGACGACGCCGCGGCCTGGCAGCCCTCGCGCGGGAACCGCAGCGTCGTCACGACGGACGCGCTCGTCGAAGGCGTCCATTTCGCGCGCGAGCTGATGAGCGCGCAGGACGTCGGACACCGCGCGCTGGCGGCGAACCTGTCGGATCTCGCCGCGATGGGCGCCCGCCCGGTGCTGGCGACGATCGCGCTCGGCTTCCCGCGTGCGACCGATCCGGCGTGGATCGTCGCGATGTACGAGGGGATCGCCGCGCTGGCGCGCCGCGCGCGCTGCCCAATCGCGGGCGGCGATCTGACCCGCGCGCCGGTCGTCACGATCGCGATCACCGCGATCGGCGAGGTGCGTGCCTCGAACCTCAAGACGCGCGGCGGCGCGCTCCCCGGCGACGTCGTCGCCGTGACGGGGCCGCTCGGCGCTAGTCGGGCCGGGCTCGCCGTCGCACGCGACCGGCCGGAGCTGGCCGGCGAGCCCGGCGCCGCCGCGGCGCTGGCGGCCTTCCGCCGGCCCGAGCCGCGGCTGCGGGAGGGGAAGTGGCTCGGCGCCTCCCGCCACGTCCGCGCGATGATGGACGCCTCCGACGGTCTTTCGACCGACCTCGCGCGGCTGTGCGCGGCGTCCGGGGCGGGCGCGGTGGTCGAGGACGTCCCGGTCGCACCCGCGGCGCTCGCCGTCGCCGAGCTCACGGGCGCGGACCCGGAAAGCTGGGCGCTCGGCGGCGGCGAAGATTTCGAGCTGCTGGTCGCGATCGCGAAGCGCGCGTTCCCGCACCTCGCGGTCCGCTTCCGCGCGCACACCGGCCGAGAGCTGCTGCGGGTGGGGACGATCGCGGCCGAGCCCGGCGTACGCCGCCGCGACGGAAGCCCGCTGGCGCTCTCAGGCTGGGATCACCTCCGCGGGAGCGCTATGGAATGAGGTACATGGGGTTCGGGAGCTTGGTGGTCCGCTCGGCGTGTCCGCCGCGCAGATCGCTCCACTGATCGCCGATCGACTCCAGCACGGTGTAGCCGCGACCCTGGATCTCGGCGCGCGCGTGCGACTTGAACGGGATGACCGAGC
>Ga0070739_10008178_pt1 | contig 10821 bp, 7 predicted proteins | sample Coa_R1_7_FD_66445 | JGI IMG/M metagenome (GOLD analysis project Ga0070739, IMG submission 66445) | Surface soil microbial communities from Centralia Pennsylvania, which are recovering from an underground coalmine fire - Coalmine... | ecosystem: Environmental > Terrestrial > Soil > Unclassified ...
GCGCAGCAGTCGATCTACGGCTTCCGGCATGCCGACGTCGAGCTGTTCGAGGAGCGCGGGCGCGAGCTCGAGGCGAGTGGCGAGCGCGCGTCGCTCCAGACGAACTTCCGCACCCGGCGCGAGATCCTGGACGTGCTGAATCGCGGGTTTGCCGAGGCGATCGGCGAGCGCTTCCCTCCGCTCGTTGCTGGACGGGACGATCCGCCGGCGGACGGGCCGCTCGTCGAGATGCTCGTCGTCGACAAGGGCGCGGACTGGGAGGACGACGGGCTCGCCGCGCCCTGGCGGCTGGCCGAGGCCCGGGCGCTGGCGGCGCGGGTGCGCGAGCTCGTGTCCGGCGGTTCGTGCGGTCCGGGTGACGTGGTGGTGCTGACCCGCGCCACGACCGACCTGCGCGCCTACGAGCGGGCGCTCGAGGACGCCGGCGTGCCGACCTACGTGATCGGAGGCCGCGGCTACTGGGACCACCCGCAGGTGGTCGAGATGGTGGCGTACCTGCGCGCGCTCGCCAACCCGCTCGACGAGGAGGCGTGGTTCGGGACGCTCGTCTCGCCGCTGTGCGGCCTCTCGCTCGACGGGCTCGTGCTGGTCGCCGCCGGCGCCCGGGAGGAGCTCTCGCCGGACGACGCGGAGCGGCTGGCTTCCTTCGAGGCGTGGTTTTCCGCCGAGCGGCGGGCGGCGGCGTGGACGGGGGTGGGGGAGCTTCTCGAACGGGCGATCGAGCGGACCGGCTATGACCTTCATGTGCTGGGCCTGGCGGGCGGTCGGCGGCGGTTGGCCAACGTGCGCAAGCTGATGCGGCTGGGAAGGGAGTGGGAGGCGCGCAGCGGCTTCGACCTGCGCGGCTTCCTCGACTTCGTGGCGCGGCGCGCCGGAGGTGGGGGCGCCGACAGCCGCGAGAGCGAGGCCCCGGTCGAGAGCGAGGGCCTCGACGCCGTGCGGCTGATGACGATCCACCGCGCCAAGGGGCTCGAGTTCCCCGTCGTCTGCGTCGCCGACCTCGGCCGCGGACCGGTCTTCCGCCATCCGCTCGTCCGGATCGGCCGTGACGGCCGGCGGCTCGGCCTGCGCCTCGGCCGGCCCGGTACGGCGGCGCGCGTGCCCGCGCTCGACTACGACGAGCTCGCCTGCGAGGAGCAGGCGGCCGACGCTGCCGAGGCGCGGCGGCTGTTCTACGTCGCGATGACGCGGGCCAGGGAGCGGCTCGTGCTGAGCGGCGCTTCGAAGGCGGACTGGAACGTCGGCGGGGCGACGCCGATCGACTGGATCGGGCCTGCCTTCTCGGAGCTGCCGGGGGTCCGCATGGACTGGCTCTCCGAGGAGGTGGGGGCGATTTCTGGGCATGGCGCCCAGAAATCGCCCCCACCTGGGCCGGTCGGCGCGCCACAGACGCCGCCGCCACCGCCAGGGCCGCTACCGCCTGGACCGCCACCGCCTGGGCCGCCGGCGAGCGCTCCTTCGCCGCCGGTCTCCTCGCTGAGCTACAGCTCACTCGCCCTCCACCACCGCTGCGGCTACCGCTTCTACGTCGAGCGCGTGCTCGGCCTGCCGCCCACCCTCGAACCCGGCACCGAACGGGGGACGCTCGTCCACGCGGCACTCCACGGCATCGACCTGAACCGGCCCACGCTCCCGCCGGACCTCCAGCCCGAGGTCGCCGAGCCCGTCGACGCCTTCCTGGTCAGCCCGACCCGAGACCGCCTCGCCGCCGCGGCTGACCTGCGCCGCGAGCAGCCGTTCTCGTTCCTCCTCGACGAGATCCTCGTCACCGGCGCGTTCGACGCGCTCGCGCGGGAAGCCGACGGCTCGATCCTCGTCGTCGACTACAAGACCGACCGCCTCGGCGGAAGCGATCCCGCGGTGGTCGCCGACCGCGACTACGCCGTCCAGCGCCTGATCTACGCGCTGGCGGCCCTGCGCGCCGGCGCCGCGACTGTCGAGGTCGTTCACCTCTACCTGGAGGCTCCCGATCGGCCGGCGTCCGCGACGTTCGGCGCCGGCGACGCCGATCGCCTCGAGTCCGAGCTGCGCGAGCGCGCCGCGCCCCTGCTCGCTGGGCGCTTCGAGGTCACCGAGACTCCCCATCGCGGCGTCTGCGCCGGCTGCCCGGCCGCCGGCGGCCTCTGCTCGTGGCCGCTCGAAGTGGCTATGCGTCCGGCGGCTCGCCGCTGAACGTGACCTCCACCTGCTCGGCCTCGTGGCGCTCCTCGACCTTGGCCAAGGCGGCCAGTGTCTCCTGGTCGGCCGGCTCGGTGGGCGGCCCCATCAGGCTCCGCGGCCACAGCTTGCGCTGGAGGACGACGTTGATCTCCGCGGCATACAGCGTCATCTGCGCTCCGAGATGCAGCCAGACGAGCAGCGGGATCACGATCGCGAAGGAGGCGTAGGCGCTCGACATGTGCTTGACGACATGGCCGATGTAGAGCCCGCCGACCGCCTGGAGGATCGTCCAGAAGACGGCCGCGGCGACGACGCCGATCCACAGGCAGCGGGTCCTGATCGAATCGTCGGTCATCAGCCGGAAGGCGGCGAAGAACAGGAGAACGTTGACCAGGAAGGAGACGATGATGCCGCCCACCTTGGCGAACGGGCCGCCCAGGCCGCCGCTGACGAGGCCCGACGCGCCCGTCGCGACCAGGAACAGCACGCCGACGACGAGCAGCAGCATCACCCCGCGCAGTCGCTGGGTGATGAAGTTCGGGCGCTCCTTGAACGGCACCGCCCACACGCGGTCGAAAGCCTGTTGGGCCGCGTTGGTCACCCCGAGCCCTGACCACAGCGAGGTGATGAGGCCCAGGATCAGCGCGATGACGCTGCCGTGCAGCGCCGAGAAGTGGATGATCCCGTTGATGCCGGGGAAGTTGGCCTGGATCGAGTTCTCCACCGACCTCATCGCGCTCGGATCGTTGTGCAGCACGAAGCCGAGGATCGTCACGAAGACGAGCAGCAGCGGAAACAGCGAGAAGAACGCGTAGTAGGCGACGAGCGCGGCGAGGTTGCCGGCCTGGTCGTTACCGAACTTCCTGACTACGGCCAGCGGGATCGCCAGCCCGCGATGCTGCTGCTGGAAGCGGTCGAACCGCTTCACCGGCGCCAGGGGATCCATGCGCGTACTGATACCCGACTGGCCGCCGTTCACGCAGGATCACGGTCGCGCCGGAATCCGGGCCTACCGCTCGAGCACGCCCTCGATCGCGAGCAGCGTGCGCTTGCGCTCGAGGCCGCCGGTGTAGCCGCCGAGGCCCCCGCCGGAGTGCAGGACCCGGTGGCAGGGCACGACGATCGGCAGCGGGTTGCCCCCGAGCGCGGTGCCGGCGGCGCGGAACGCGCGGGGGCTGCCCGCCTCGCTCGCCACGAGCTTGTAGCTCGACACCGAGCCGAACGGGATCCGGCTCGTCGCCCTCAGCACCCGGCGGGCGAAGCCGCTCGTCAGCCGCCAGTCGAGCGCGACGTCGAACTCCCGCCGGTGGCCGGCGAAGAACTCCTCGAGCTCGCGGCGGACGTCGTCGAGGCGCGCCGGGGCCGCCAGCACCCGAGGGGACACGGCGGCGGCGAGGCTCTCGAGCACCGGCTCCTCGCCCTCGTCGGCGTACGCGACCCGCACGAGCCCGCGCCGGGTGGCCGCGAGCACGAGCGGGCCGACCGGCGAGTCCAGACGCGCGTAGGCGACGTCGAGGAGCCCGGCGCGATCGGCCGCGAGCGTGATGTCGGGGAGGGGAAGATCGCTCATCACAGGTGCTCCCTTCTCAGTCTCTTGATGCCCTCGTGGACGTTTCGCCGTGCAGCCTCCTCGGTGGTCCCCATCGCGGTCGAGATCAGCGCGTAGTCCGCGTCGAGCACGTAGCGCAGCGCGACGGCGGTGCGCTGCTTGGGGGGAAGCTCGCTCACCTGCTCCCACAGCTCGGTGTCCGGGGACGGCGTGGGCGGCGTGCCGCGCTCGGGCACCACGTCGAGCGGCAGCGGCGCCCGCCGGCGGCGCCGGACGTGGTCGATCGCCTTGCGGTGGGCGATCGTGAACAGCCAGCCACGCAGGTTTGCGGCGTCGCGCAGGCGCGGGTAGGCGCGGAGCGCGGCCAGCCACGTCTCCTGATAGCAGTCGTCGGCGTCGAGGCGACCGACGCTGGCGACGAGGAACCGGTGCACGTCACGGCCGTGTGCGTCGAGCAGGGCCTGAAACGGGGGGAGGCTCAATTCAAGAGATCAACGCGCAGTCCGGCCGGGGCGTGAGATCGACGCGCAGCGCGGCCGGAGCGTGAGATCAACGCGCAGCGCGGCTGGGGCGTGAGTTCGCTCACCCGCGGCGGTAGCAGGCGCGCCCGACGCGCGGCCGCGTGCCGCGCTCCTGCCTCGGCATCTTCTGGTGGCGCGGGAGCCTCGGCGCCGGCTCGTTCGCGCACGCGGACTTCGCCTCGGCCAGCAGCGGGCCGGTCCGGGGAAGGCGGGGGAAGGTGAAGGCGGGGCGGCTGAGACAGCCGAACGCGGACACCAGATCGCCTGTCACCCCGCGCCGCCAGTGGCTGATGTTCGGTTCGTGAACGCCGAAGCGGCGCTCCAGGAACCTCAGGAGCGAGGTGTGATCGAAGACGTCGCTGCACACCATCCCGCCGCGGCTGTAGGGAGAGATGACGATCATCGGGACCCGCATCCCCAGGCCGATCGGGCCGGAGACGCCCTGCGTCGTCGCTTCGTACTTCGCGGCGGTGGCCGGGCTCACGTATTCGCCCGGCGTCCCGGCCGGCGCGGTGGGCGGCGGGACGTGGTCGAAGATCCCGTCGTTCTCGTCGTAGCAGAGGAACAGCGCCGTCTTCGCCCACACGCGCGGGTTCGAGGTCAGGGCGCGAAGCACGCCGGCGATGAAGTTCGCGCCGGCCGCCGGGGTCGACGGCGGGTGCTCGCAGTTCAGCGCGCTGGCCAGGATCCACGAGACATGCGGGAGCCTGTTGCGCCTCACGTCATCCCGCAGGCGGGCGAGCAGCGCCGGGCCCGACGACGCCCCCGGCGGGGTCGGGATGTAGGTGTTGGCACGGCGGTAGAGGTCGCTGCCGGCCGGGGCTGCGTGGATCCCGGCGAACAGCGGCAACACGTTGTTGTCGTCGTTGAACTTCTCCTGATAGACGAACCAGCTGACTCCGGCCTTCTGAAGGCGCTCGGGATAGGAGGTCCAGCGCAGCTGGCCGGGCTGCTGGCTGTTGTCGACGCAGGGACCGCCGCGGGTGCCGTCGCCGTCGGCCGTGCCGCTCATCGACATGATCCGGTTCGGATAGGTCGGGCCCAGCACCGAGCAGTGGTAGCGGTCGCAGATCGTGAACGCGTCAGCGAGCGCGTAATGGAAGGGGATGTCACGCCGCGTCAGGTATCCCATGCACAGCGACCCGAACTGCGGCACCCCGCCGGTGGCGTCCGCTGCGCGCTGTGCGGCGACGAAGTTGTTCATCGCCCCGTGGTTCCAGCTCGCCTGCTGGACGCTCCAGGCGTGTGACTGATCGATCAGGCACTGAGCCGCCGTCGTCGACGCGTTGAGGCGGAACGGCAGGACGTACCCCTGCGGGTTGTCCTTCAGGTCCGGATCGGCCTGCCTCCAGGCCGGGCGGCCGCCCCGTCTCGGCACGTGGCGGTCGCCGAACCCGCGAACGCCGCGCAGGGTCCCGAAGTAATGGTCGAACGAGCGGTTCTCCTGCATCAGCACGACTACGTGCTCGATCTCGTGAATCGTCGCGCGGCGGCGCCGCGGAGCCGCGAGCGCCTGCTCGATCGCGCCGGCGAGGCTCCCCCCGCCAAGGGCTGCGCCACCGGCGGCGGCTGCGCCTGTAGTGAGGAAGCGGCGGCGGGTCAGCACTTCGAGCACCTTATGCTGAAGACATGGAGCAACGCAAGCTGGGCAGCCAGGGACTGGAGGTCGCCGCCGAGGGGCTCGGGTGCATGGGGATGTCCGAGTTCTACGGCGAGGGGGACGAGGAGGAGTCGCTCGCCACGATCGAGCTGGCGCTCGACCTCGGGGTCGACTTGCTGGACACCGCCGACATGTACGGGATGGGCAAGAACGAGGAGCTCGTCGGACGCGCGATCGCCGGACGGCGCGACGAGGTCGTGCTGGCGACCAAGTTCGGGATCGTCCGCGAGCCCGGCGACCCCAGCCGGCGGTCCTACAACGGGCGCCCGGAGTACGTCCACCAGGCCTGCGATGCGTCGCTTCGCCGGCTCGGCGTCGACCACATCGACCTCTACTACCAGCACCGCGTCGACCCCGACGTGCCGATCGAGGAGACGGTCGGCGCGATGGCCGAGCTCCTCGACGCCGGCAAGGTCCGCTACCTCGGCCTCTCCGAGGCTTCGGCCGAGACGATCCGTCGCGCCCACGCGGTGCACCCGATCTCGGCGCTGCAGAGCGAGTACTCGCTGTGGACGCGCGATCTGGAGGAGGAGGTCCTGCCGACGATCCGAGAGCTCGGGATCGGCCTCGTCCCCTACAGCCCGCTCGGTCGCGGCTTCCTCACCGGCAGGGTCACGAGCCCCGACGACTTCGGGCAGGACGACTTCCGCCGCAACAACCCGCGCTTCCAGGGCGAGAACTTCAAGCGCAACCTGGAGTTGGTCGAGCGTGTTCGCGAGCTCGCCGACGAGCACAGCTGCACCCCCGGCCAGCTCGCCCTCGCCTGGGTGATGAGCCAGGGCGACGATGTGGTCCCGATTCCGGGGACCAAGCGCCGCAGGTACCTCGAGGAGAACGTGCAGGCGACCGAGATCTCGCTGAGCGCCGAGGATCTGAAGCGGCTCGACGAGGCGGCCCCGGTCGGGGTCGCCGCCGGCGACCGCTATCCGAACATGTCGGCCGTCAACCGCTAGCGCGGTCAGCGAGCCGCCGCTCGCCCTCGCGCGCCGCCGCGCGCCCCGCCGCGGCGGTCTCCGAGGTCGGCCCCCAGCCGCCGGCCTCGACGCCGTAGCCCCACATGCCGGCCTCCTGCTCGGCAAGCTCGGCGAACGTGATCGCGGCGATCCCCTGGATCGTGCCGATCCCGTAGCCCTCGCTCGGGTTGCCGCTCGTCAGCACGGCGATCAGGTAGTCGCGCTCCCCGCCGTCGATGTGGCCGATGCTGTTGATCTGCCAGCCCCCGTGCTCGGGCAGCCATCCGTTCTTCAGGGCGATCCCGACGCCGCCGGGCACGCCGCCGCTGACGCCCCAGCGCTGGCTCGGCGTCACGCTCCCCATCAGCCCGAGCTCGTACGCGCGTCCGCCGGGGGTGAGGAACCCGGGGGGGCGCGGGTCGACCAGCTGGCGCAGCAGCTTGATCTGGTCGAGCGCGGTCGTCGAGGTGAGGCCCCAGGCGCCGTTCGGGCGCGTCTGCGACATCCCGATCAGGCGGTCGTAGGCGGCGACGGCCGGCGCTCCGCCCTCGCGGTTCCACAGCGCCGTCGCGTCGTTGTTGTCCGAGAACTCGATCATCCCCTGCGCCGTCCCGGCCACGCCCGGGGGGAGCGGGCTCCCATGCAGCTCGTGCAGGAGCGTCTCGAGGATGTCGACCTTGACGATGCTCGCGGTGTGCTCTGCGACCCCGGGGCGGTAGAGGTAGGTCCGCCCGGTCCACAGGTTCTCGACCGCCGCGGTCACGTCGCCCGCGCGCGAGTGCAGGAACGAGCGCATCGCGCCGGTGGCGAACGGGTCGACGGGCGCCACAGCGGCGCCGGCGGGAATTGCCGACCCGCCGGCGCCGGCGACAACCAGGCCCAGGGCCAGAAAACACCTGCGCAGCCCCATACAACGGACTGTAGAGCCGACTGCGCGGGCGGTGGCAAGACTTCACTCACCGGTTGATCGCCCGCGCGATCCAGGGTAGAAAGCCTGTATGGCTCGCGCGATCTGGAGCGGCGCGATCAGCTTCGGGCTGGTCAACGTGCCGGTCAAGCTCTACTCCGCCACCTCCCCGAAGACGGTGCGCTTCCACCAGCTGTCGGGCAAGACCGGCGCGCGCATCAAGCAGAAGCGGGTCGACGCGGTGAGCGGCGAGGAGGTCGAGTACGAGGACATCGTCAAGGGCTACGAGCTGAGCCCCGACCACTACGTGATGATCGACCCCGACGAGCTCGAGGCGCTCGACCCCAAGGCGACGCGCACGATCGACATCGAGGACTTCGTCGACCTCGACCAGATCGACCCGATCTACTACGACCACTCCTACTACCTGGCGCCGGGCGCGGGCGGGGCGAAGGCCTACCGCCTCCTGCTCGATGCGATGAAGGAGTCGGGCAAGGTCGCGATCGGCCGGATGGTGATCCGCTCCAAGCAGCAGCTCTGCGCGCTCCGGCCGGTCGATGGAGCGGGCGGTGCGGCCGAATCGGTGCTGGCGCTCTCGACGATGCTGTTCGGCGACGAGGTCCTCTCGCCCGACCGGCTCGACGAGCTCGAGGCGGCCGACGACAGCCCGCCCTCGGAGCGCGAGCTGGCGATGGCCCAGCAGCTCGTCGACTCGCTCTCGTCGGACTTCGATCCGGGCAAGTACCACGACGAGTACCGCGAGCGGGTGCTGGCGCTGATCGAGCGCAAGGCGTCGGGCGAGGAGATCACGGTGCAGCCGCAGGCCGAGGAGCCGGCCGCGGCGCCGGACCTGATGGCCGCGCTCGAAGCGAGCCTCGCGGCGGTCCGAAGCGGCTCGAGCGACGAGGTGGGCGGGGATCAAGCCCAGGCCAAGAAGGCGCCCGCCCGCAAGCGCGCGACCAGCGGCAAGAAGGCCGCGGCCAAGCCGAAGGCCAAGAGCCGCTCCTGATCGGCGCCGGCGGTCTGGGTTTCGGCCGCGAAAGCCGGTAGCCTTTCCTGGCAGCAACGCCGCCGGGCCCCCCGCCGTACCCCCTCTTCGATGACCGTTTTTCCTGCTCCATCCGGGGCCACTGGCCTCTACGACTCTGCCAACGAGCACGACTCGTGCGGCATCGCGCTGGTCGCCAAGCTGTGGGGCGAGGCGACCCATGCCGTCGTCGAGAAGGCGCTGGATGCGCTCGAGAACCTCGAGCACCGAGGCGCCGAGGGGGCGGATCCCAACACCGGCGATGGGGCGGGCATCCTCCTGCAGATCCCCGATGCGTTCCTGCGCGCGGCGGTCGCCGGAGTCGAGCTGCCGCCCGCCGGGCGCTACGGCGTCGGCGTCTGCTTCCTGCCGGTCGACCCCGAGCGGCGGGCCGAGATCGAGCAGCTGGTCGAGGAGACGATCGAGGCCGAGGGACAGCAGCGCCTGTGGTGGCGCGACGTGCCCGTCGACGATCGCTACGTCGGCGACACCGCGCGGGCAGCCGCGCCGGTGATCCGGCAGGTGCTGATCGGCGCCTCCGATGAGATCCGGGAGCAGGACGCCTTCGAGCGCAAGCTGTACGTGATCCGGCGGCTGATCGAGCGCTCGGTCGGGCGAGCCGCCGCGTTCCCGAGCTTCTCCTCGCGGACGATCGTCTACAAGGGGATGCTGACCGCGCCGCAGCTGCCGCGCTACTTCACGGACCTGCGCGACCCGCGCGTGGCGTCGCGGCTGGCGCTGGTGCACTCGCGCTTCTCCACCAACACGTTCCCGAGCTGGGAGCTCGCCCACCCGTTCCGGATGATCGCCCACAACGGCGAGGTCAACACGCTGCGAGGGAACATCAACTGGATGCGGGCGCGCGAGTCGCAGCTCGCATCGGAGCTGTTCGGCGAGGACCTGGCGAAGGTGATCCCGGTGCTCCAGGAGGGCGCGTCCGACTCGGCCACCTTCGACAATGTGCTCGAGCTGCTGGTGCTCGGCGGGCGCTCGATCCCGCACGCGGTGATGATGATGATCCCCGAGGCCTACCGGACGCGGAAGGACCTCGATCCGGACGTCAAGGGCTTCTACGACTTCCACTCCTGCCTGATGGAGCCGTGGGACGGCCCGGCGGCGGTCGTGTTCACCGACGGCCGCGTCGCGGGCGCCGTGCTCGACCGCAACGGCCTGCGGCCCGGGCGATGGATCCAGGACACCGAGGGGTACGTGGTGCTCGCCTCGGAGACCGGCGTGATCACGGTCGCCCCCGAGCACATCCAGCGAAAGGGCCGTCTCGCGCCCGGCAAGGTGTTCCTGCTCGATCTCGAGGAGGGCAAGATCGTCGACGACGAGGCGGTCAAGCGGCAGATCGCGCGGCGCAAGCCCTACAGCGAGTGGTACGGGCGCAGCGTCGTGCACATCGACGACCTGCCCGAGCGCGAGCCGCGCGCGCCACGGATCGAGCCGCTGCGCTCCAAGCAGCTCGCTTTCGGCTACTCGCAGGAGGACCTGCGGATGGTGATCGCGCCGATGGCCGCCAAGGGCGAGGAGCCGGTCGCGTCGATGGGCAACGACGCGGCGCTGGCCGTGATGTCCGACCGCCAGCCGCCGCTGTTCACCTACTTCAAGCAGCTGTTCGCGCAGGTCACCAACCCGCCGATCGACCCGATCCGCGAGTCGGTCGTGATGTCGCTCCAGGCGGGGGTCGGCGCCGAGGTGAACCTGTTGAGCGAGTCGCCCGAGCAGGCGCACATCCTGGTCATGGACCAGCCGATCCTTCGCAACCACGAGCTCGAGAAGCTCCGCCAGGTCTCCCACGACGTGTTCGACGCCGCCACGCTCGACATCACCTGGCCGATCGAGCGCGGGCCCGACGGCATGGAGATCCGCCTCTTCGACCTCTGCGGCGAGGCGGCGATGTACGTCGACAACGGGGCGAACATCCTCATCTTGAGCGACCGGAACCTGGGCCCGGAGCGGGTGGCGATGCCGTCGCTGCTGGCCGTCGCGGCGGTCCACCACCACCTGGTGCGGCGCGGGACGCGGCTGCGCACCGGGCTCG
>Ga0070739_10008180_pt1 | contig 10819 bp, 5 predicted proteins | sample Coa_R1_7_FD_66445 | JGI IMG/M metagenome (GOLD analysis project Ga0070739, IMG submission 66445) | Surface soil microbial communities from Centralia Pennsylvania, which are recovering from an underground coalmine fire - Coalmine... | ecosystem: Environmental > Terrestrial > Soil > Unclassified ...
GCAAAAGGACCGATCGGCAGGACAACAATCTTGCGCATGCTGTCGGACGAACGCCGCAGCACGCGGCAGGTTTGGATCGCCGCGCTCGCCGCCGTATTTGTGCTGGCCGTAATCGGCGGCGGCGCGCTGTACTGGCACGGCCAATCCGTCGCCACGCAATTGCAACAGGAATTGACCGCTCAAGCGGCGCGTTCTGAGCAGATCCGGTCCGAGGCAGCCGACGCGCTCGCTAAGGAGGCAGGGCTTACGCCTGCGGACATCAAACGCCTGGGCGAAGCTACTGTCTATATTCATAACCAGTGGCAACTCTACGACCGGGAAACGAACCGGCCGATCTATCAAAAAATGAGTCGCGTTAGCGGCGAATGGCTTCCGGCCTACGTCAGAATGGACGATGGCCGGCTCGTTCGCTGGCTTACGCTGGAGAATGACAAGGATAGTTTCTACAAGCCGATCGGAAACGATCAAAGCGGCTCCGGCTTCGTCGTCGGCGAACAAGGTTTCATTCTCACCAACAAGCATGTCGCTGCAGGGTGGAGCTCGGAATACGAGGATTTCTCGTACTACAACTGGACGCGAGGAACAGTACACGCGGTGCGACAACCGGACAGACATGATGTGGAGCGTAACGTCAATCTCGTGCGCTCGCTGACTAGCTGGGTGCCGGAGAGCGGTGGTTATCTGTTCGAGTCCGGGCGTCCCTATCCGATTTCCAACGGCCAGCGTGACTTTTTCGGCCGCAACGAAGTCCTGACCGTGCAATTCCCGGGCACGAGAATCAATATCAATGCCAATTTGTTGCGCACCTCGATCGACGCCGATGTCGCGGAGATCAAAATCGATTCGACGGAAAAGCTGGCCAAGCTAGAACTTGCCGACGACAGCACGGTGCAAATCGGACAGAAGATCATTCTGCTCGGCTATCCCGGCGTGTCCCAAGAGACCATCGCGGTGCAGCAGTCGAGCGAGGGTGGACAAATCCGGGAGCGCGCAGTCTACATCCCCGAGCCAACGGTGACCGAAGGCATTGTCACCAAAATGCCGACCAAAAGCCGCAAGGACCGGACCGATGTCACGACGTTCGGCACCACCGGCGACACCTATCAGCTCGATATCTTTGCTGGACATGGGCATAGCGGCGGTCCAGTCCTCAACATGTCCGGCAAGGTGATCGCGCTGTTGTCGCTGGTGAGCACCACGGCGCAGCACGTGTCATTCGCCGTGCCGGTCTCGTACGTCCGCGAGCTGTTGCAACCGCAGCGTAATGCCTCGCCCTAGCATACAACGAGCTCGTACGAGCACCGAGCGGTGTACCCGAATTGGCTGACCGGCGACATTCGAACCACAGACGGAATATAGCAGATCATGGTTCAAGCGCCCGGCGGGCTGCAAATCATCGGCGCGATGCGGTCCGACCCCGGCTTGGTGCGCCCGCTTAACGAGGATGTGGTCGCCTGGATCACTCCGCACGAGGATGAAGTTGCCATGCGGCACGGCAGTCTGGCCTTGGTCGCCGACGGGATGGGCGGTCATGCCGCCGGCGAGGTGGCAAGCGCCATGGCTGCAGAGGTTATTCGGCGGCTGTTTTACGAGCTCGACGGTCCGGTTCCGCAGGTGCTTTCACAGGCCTTCGCGGCGGCGCACCATGCCATCCTTGATTATGCCGACAAGCATCCGGAATGCCGCGGCATGGGCACGACGTGCACGGTGCTGGCGTTCCGCAGCGGTCAAGCATGGCTCGGGCACATCGGCGATAGTCGCGCCTATTTGTTGCGCGACCGCAACCTGACACAGCTCAGCGAGGATCAGACCCTGGTGGCGAAGCTCGTGAGCGAAGGTACAATGACGCAGGAAGAGGCGGAACAGAGCCCGATGCACAACGTCATCCTGCAGGCGCTCGGCGCCATGCGGCAAATCCAGCCAATGATCAGTACCGATGGTATTCCGTTGCGTGCCGGCGACATTCTGATCATCTGCTCGGATGGCGTGAGCAATCTGGTCCCCGGCGACAAGATTGTCGAAACCGCGTGCCGCTTGCCGCCACAGGAGGCCTGCGATGCGTTGATCGAAGCGGCTCTCGCCGCCGGCGGCTACGACAATGCGTCACTTGGCATCTTCGGAGTCACCGAAGCGACCTCGATCAAGCGTGCATCCGAACCGACGACGCGCCGCATCCAAATTCCGATACCGCATGAACGGGCCAATTTCTCCCATCCGTCGGCCGCCGCGCTGAACCAACGCTCGGCGCATTGATGAAGCAAAGTATCGGGCAATACGAAGTCAGAGAGCTGCTTGGCGAAGGCGGCATCGGCCAGGTCCACGCCGCATACGACACGATCCTGCAGCGCGAAGTCGCGATGAAGTCGCTACGGCCGGAGCTGTTGAGCGACGCCAATTTCATCGAAAGATTCCGCGCCGAAGCGACCAGCCTGGCGCGGCTCAATCACCCAAACATAACCACGCTCTACTCGCTGATCCCTGACGGCAAAAATCTATACATGGTGATGGAGCTGGTGCGCGGCCACACGCTCGACGACATTCTGGGCAGGCGCAAGGCGCCACTCGACGTCCGCGAGAGCCTGGCAATCATCGCCCAAGCAGCGGATGGACTGGATTACGCCCATCGCATGGGCGTAATCCATCGCGACATCAAACCTTCGAATTTGATGGTCTCGGAGAATGGCGTGCTCAAAATCATGGATTTCGGCATCGCCCGGGTCCGGGGTTCGCAACGCTTGACTCGAAGCGGCAGCATCGTCGGAACGCTGGCCTATATGGCCCCTGAACAGTTACGCGGCGAGGAAGGGGACGAATCCTCCGATCTCTACAGCCTCGCCATCGTGCTCTATGAGATGCTCAGCGGCGCGCCGCCGTTTTCCGCCGATAGCGAATACGACCTGATGCAGGCGCAGATCAATCAGCGGCCGAACCGTTTGATCCCGCGCGTGCCCGGCCTCGATCCTAAAATCGAGGCGGCCATCCTCAAAGCGTTGTCGAAAAAGCCGGACCAACGATTTGCGTCTACCAGGGCCTTCAGCGACGCTCTTGGCGCAACCGGATTACGAGTGGACGCGCCAAAAATTTTGCACAACGACACACGCCTGATCGAGGCACCCGCGAGCTCAGTTCAGGCCGCGCCGGTCCGGCGCAGTGCCTGGGGCAACTTTGTCCGCGCGCTGCCTGAGCTTCCGTTTTTGACCACGCTGTCGCCGGACCTTCGCGCCGCCGTATACGGCGGCGGCGTGGCACTGCTGATCGCGGCCGTCATCGGCGGCTTCATAGTCTTTACGGCACCCTCGCCATCCAGAACGGCGGCGATTCCCGCCGCAAAGCCGCCACAGCAGCCGACGGCCGTGGCGCTGCAGGCGCCGGCAGCTCCGCCGCTGAGCACGGTGGCCCCTACCCCGCAGCCGTCGGCGCCGACCGCACCGCCCTCGCCTCAGCCAGGCACCTCGGCCACACCGGCCGAAGCAGCCGTCGCAATAGGGCCTCTGGCCGACCTGACCGTCGCCGCGAATCGCGGCGACCCCGATGCGCAGAACCAGCTCGGCGTGCGATACGCCCAAGGCGACGGCGTAACTCGCGATGACGTCAAGGCCGTTGAGCTTTATCGGCTCGCCGCCAATCAGGGCTTCGCCAAGGCCGAAACCAATCTCGGCGACATGTATTTCTTCGGTCGCGGCGGCCTCAACCGGAGCTATCTCGATGCGCTGTCGTGGTATCTCAAGGCGGCACAGCAGGACTCCGCCGACGCGCAATACCGCCTGGGCTACATGTACGAGAAAGGCCTCGGCACCGCCAAGGACGTGCAGCGAGCCGTCGAGCTTTACCGCAGTTCGGCAAATCACGGCTATGCCGAGGCGGAGAATCTGATGGGTATTCTTTATGCCGTCGGTGCGGACGGTATCGCGGAAGACGACAAACAGGCGGTCGCCTGGTATCAAAAAGCCGCCGATCAAGGCTTCGCCAAGGCCGAGAAAAACCTCGGCGACATGTATTTCTTCGGTCGCGGCGTCGACCGCGACTACAGACAGGCGATGCAGTGGTATGGCAAGGCTGCCGATCAGGAATTCGCCGACGCGCAATTCCGGTTAGGCTACTTGTACGAGAAGGGCCTCGGCACCCAGCAGAGCAATACCGATGCGGTTGCGCTGTACAAAAAGGCGGCTCGCAATGGGAGCGTCGAAGCGCAACGCGCGCTCGATCGTCTCGGTATCCCTCAATAGCGTTACAGCTTGGAAGAGCCTATAGCGATCGGTCAGCGCGCCGGCGCGAATGCGGGCGCGTCGTCGTAACCCTTGTTCGGCGGAGGCGCGGCATTGGCGGACGTATCGCTTGCGGCGGAGCGCGATGTATCGCCGCTGGCAGTCGATGGCTGCGGATGACTGGAGGCGCTCGCATTCGTTTCGGCCTGCGTAGCGTCCTTTTCCTTGCTCTTGTCGGAGACCTCGTTGTCGTTGTCGTGCTTGCTGCGGCTGCTCTCATGCGTCCTGCTGTGGTGGGCCGACCCGGAGCGATAGCGATAGCCGCCATAGCAACAGTTATGCTGCAGCGCGCCGCGAATGATGCCTTCGATATTGAATTGGGCCGACGCCTGATCCGGCGCTAGGACCAGCGCCAAGCACGCGGCGGCGGCCGCAGCCATCGTGGCCCACGTCTTACAAAATCCGTGCATTGCAGCCTCCCGCCATAACCCGCAATGGGCCTCGACCTCTGGTGGAATTCTGCCCGATCGGCGATGGTTTAGCAATCAACAAGGCAGTTCTGTCAATTTCTCCGGCAAGGCATTGACATAAAAAGCAATCGGCCGGAATCTGCCGAGGGGGTCGACGGCCGGACCACTCGGACCGGGCCGCCGCATCGCGGCAAGCAGGGGCTACCTGCCGATTTTCCTGGGCTCCTGCCCGGGCTATGGCCGGACCTATCGGTTCGGCGGCGGCACCAGCATGAAATTACCGTGCGTGGCGTTTCGGTTGGGAGGCAGCGGGGTTCGGAATGCGCGATGATCGGTCGGACTGGCGCTGATGCCGAAGATCAGCATTTCCTATCGCCGCGCCGATTCCGAGGCGATGACCGGCCGGATCTTCGATCGATTGATCGCCCATTATGGCAAGGATGCGATCTTCCGAGACATCGACGATATTCCACCAGGGATCGATTTTCGTGTCCACATCAACGAGACGCTGCTGCGGACCAACATTTTGCTCGCCATTGTCGGTCCTGGCTGGCTCGGAGCCGCACAAGGCGGCCTCGAACGCATTCAGGAGGAGTCTGACCCGGTGCGAGTGGAGGTCGAGACCGCCTTGCGCCGGCGCGTGCCGATTATTCCGGTGCTGATCGGCAACACGCAGATGCCGAACTCCGAGCAGTTGCCGCCGAGCCTGAAGGACTTTGCCTTTCGCAACGCCGTCAAGGTCGATACCGGGCAAGATTTCGATTATCACATGGATCGCCTGATCAGGGCGATGGACGCGATTCTCAATCAGACAAAATCGCCGTCGAGCCGCGAGACCCAGATTCCCGCGGCGTCGCAGCAGTCAAAGTCCGAACGGAAGGCGGCAACGGCCGAACCAAGGCACAAGAAGGATGCCATCGAGTCGCGCGCAGCTGCGCAACCAAAACAAGTCTTCGGCGCAGCCGCCCTCGATAAGCCCGTCTCGTACTTTCCCGCATTGCCGGCTGATTGGCTCGACATCGTTTGGCCGCGCGACAAGCAGGCGCGCGTGATTCGATTATCGCTTGCCGCGGCGCTGCTCGTGGTCCTCGCGGTCCTGGTATTTGCCGTAATGCGGAAAGGCCCTGGCGCCGGGCAGCGGGTGCTGACCCTTTCAGGACATTCGGGCCCGGTAAGCGCCGTTGCGTTTTCGCCGAGCGGCCGCACCATCGTGTCCGGCAGTTTCGACAAGTCGATCAAGATCTGGGATCGGGGTACCGGCCAATTGCTGCGCACGTTGATCGGCGATAGCGACGCGATCTCGTCGGTCGCGTTCGCATCGGGCGGCAAGCTTATCGTTTCCGGAAGCTTTGACCGCAGCATCGTGGTTTGGGATGCCGAGACCGGCCAGCCCGCTCGTACGCTTCGTTCCGATCAGACCTATTCGTGGGAGATTCCTGCCGCAGTGTGGTCGTTTGCCATATCCCCGCAAGGCACGGAAATCGTTTCCGGCAGCGCTGACGCCGCCATTCGGGTCTGGAGTCTGGCAACGGGAGCGCTGTTGCATGTGCTCGGCGGCCAATCCGACGTAGTGACATCGGTCGCCTTCGCCGCGGACGGCAAAATGGTCGTTACTGGCAGCAAGGATGGAACCATCCGCGTCTGGAACGCAAAAAGCTGGCAGACCGAGCAAACCTTGACCGGAGCTGTCAGCCAAGTCTTCGCCGTCGCGATCTCGCCGGATGGCAAGGAAATCGCCGGTGCCGGCAATGGCAATGCGGTCGTGCTGTGGGACGCACAAAGCGGTCAGGAATTGCGCACATTGTCTGCGCAAGCATCCTCGCTCGCGGCGCTGCAATTTTCGCCGGATGGCAAGCGCCTTTTGGCCGGCGCCAGCAATTCCGGCGTCTTCATTTGGGACGCCTGGACTGGCAAATCGCTCGGCATGCTGACTGGCCATTCCGGCAGCGTGCGGGCGCTGGCATTTTCACCGGACGGGCGCTGGCTCGCCACCGGAAGCGACGACAAAACGGTCGGTGTGTGGTCGGCGTACTGAAGCGATGAAGCCGCTCGCGGCGGCGCACGCTGAAGCGCGCCTAACAACTTCTGACACGATCACGATGCGGCGAAGCGGGCGTCCGCCGGTTCGCCGCCGCGGCGCAATACAGGACTATCGGCTCCGGCCACGAATATTTTTTGCAGCATCTGCCGCTCCACTGGCTTCTGCAGGACCGGCACCTGGCTGAAGCGGCTGTCGATGCTATCGGTGTCATAGCCTGTGACGAATACGAAAGGCACGCCGCGAGCCGAAAGGATCTCCGCGACTTGATAGACCAGACCGTCACCGAGATTGATGTCGAGGATCGCGGCATCGAAATGGCCATTCTGCGCCGCCGCCAGCGCCTCCGATGCCGTGCATACCGGGCCGGCAATCTGAAATCCGAATTCGTTCAAACACTCCTGAATCATGATGCCGACCAGCGCCTCGTCCTCGACCAGCAGCACGCGCGGCTTGCCATTCTTTTTCAGTTCGATCGACGCGCCATTGCCGGCTCCGGTATTGCGGGCGGTGGCCGGCGCGCGCGGCCGCGCCGTGTCGCGCAGCGGAATTGACAGATTGCACTGCAACCCCTGCTGATTCCAATCGAAGATCGTCTCACCACCGAGCTGCTGTTCGATACTGGCGCGAATGACTTTTAGGCCAAAACTGCGCGACGACGGCGCTTTAATGGGAGGGCCGCCGCATTCGATCCAACGCAGAAGAACGGTATCCCCTTGCAATTGCCAAGTGAGACTCACCTTGCCGCTGAGAGACGAAAGCGCTCCATGTTTGGCCGCATTGGTCGCGAGCTCGTGCAGAGCAAGCGCGATGCCCTGTGCAGTGGCCGGCAGCAGCGAAATGTTGGGACCGTTGATTTCGACCTTTTCGCCCGCGCGATACGGCGCCAGTTCTTCGGCGACAAGCGTGCCGAGATCGGCGCCTTTCCATCGCGAGTCGGATAGCAGCGTGTGTGCGCGCGCCAGCGCTTTGATGCGTCCCTCGACCGTGAGCACATAGTCGTCCACGGTCTTGGCGCGACTGAGCCGGATAATCGACTGAATGACGGCAAGCGCATTGCGGGCGCGATGGTCCACTTCGCGTGCCAGCAGAACCTGGCGCTCTTCGGCTTCCTTGCGATCGGTGATGTCGACTGTGACGCCGCTCAGCCGAACGACGCGGCCGGTCGCATCCACGCTTGCGGCGGCGGTACCGATGCACCATCGCAGCTCTCCGCTTGGCCGCCGCACACGGAACTCGGTCTGCTGCGTCCGCTCCCCGTCGGACATTCGCTGCACGATCTTGCGCAGCGGCTCCCAGTCGTCCGGATGAATGAGATTACGGATGTTTGTAGCGGAGACCTTGAAGCTGCGCGCATCGACCCCGAAGATCCGGTGCTGACCTTCATCCCAGATCCATTCACCAGAGACAAGGTCCCAGTCCCATGAGCCCATCTGCCCGGCGGCCAAAGCCAGGCTCCGCCCCTGCTCGCTCTGCAGCAGCCGCAAATTGGAGGCCTCAAGCTGGGCGGTGCGCTCGGCGACATGCCGCTCCAGCTGCAAATTGAGTTGTTCGAGTTGTCGCGTCTTGCGGTAAAGATCGACGAATATCCTGACCTTGGCCCGCAAGACCTCGGGAATCACCGGAACCGGTACATAATCGACCGCGCCCATCGCGTAGCCGCGCAGCCGATCGACATCAGTCAGATGGATCGCGGAAATGAAAATGATGGCAGTTTCCTTGAAACGCGGATGCTCGCGCAGCATTGCCGCGAGCTGAAAGCCGTCAAGCTCCGGCATGCAAACATCGATCAGAACGACAGCCACGTCGTTCTTGAGCAGGAATTGCAGAGCCTCCCGCGCCGACGATGTCTTGACCAGATTTTCGTTCAGCTCATGGAGGATGACCTCGTAAGCGAGCAATTTGTCAGGCTGATCATCCACCAAAAGGACGTTGACTTTATCGGTCATTGTCGTGCCCCGCCCTTTCGGTCATTAGCGATGCAGCCACATCCGCAGCGCGGATAACAGCTGTTCGGTGTTCACCGGTTTCGCCAGATAATCGGACGCGCCGGCTTCCAGACATTTCTCGCGGTCGCCCTTCATCGCCTTTGCGGTCAGCGCAATGATCGGTAGGCGGCGATACGCACGATTCTGGCGAATCCGCTCGATGGTCTGATAGCCATCCATTTCGGGCATCATGATGTCCATCAGCACGATGGCGAGTGAAGGCGTGTCCTCGATGATCGCGATCGCCTCGCTGCCGGTAGTGGCGGTCAAGACGTTCATTCCGCGCCGCTCAAGCACGCTCGACAGCGCGAAGATATTGCGCGGATCGTCGTCGACGAGCAAAACCGTGCGGCCGACGAGATCCTCGTCGGAACTGTTGAGCCGCTCCAGCATGTTCTGTTTTTCCGGCGGCAGATCGGTGATCACGCGATGCAGAAACAGCGCCGTCTCGTTGAGCAGCCGCTCCGGCGACTCGACGCCCTTGACCACGATGCTGCGTGCCATGGTGTGAAGCTGCGCGTCTTCTTCCGCTGACAGCTCGCGGCCGGTGAAGACAACGACCGGAATATCGGCCAGCGCGTTCTCCGCGCGCATGCGCTCCAACACTTCGAATCCCGACATGTCGGGCAGCCGCAGATCCAGGACCACGCAGTCGCAAGGCTGATCGCGAAGCGTGGCCAGCGCGGCATCTCCGGTCTTGGCGTTGACGATCTCGATGTCGTCGTAGCCGAGCAACTCGCGAATGCTCATCTGCTCGGCTTCATTGTCCTCGACGACCAGCAAGCGCTTCTTGCGCGGCTGCGAGAACTCCTTGATCTTGGCTAAAGCTTCCGCGATGCCTTCGCGCGTGGTCGGCTTGGTGACAAATGAGAACGCGCCGCGGGCGAGCCCGTGCTGGCGATCCTCATCCAAGGTGACGATTTGCACCGGGATGTGCCGTGTTAGCGAGCTCTGTTTGAGCTGGCTGAGCACGTTCCAGCCGAGCATATCGGGCAGGAATACGTCGAGTGATACCGCGGTCGGCTGATACTGTTTGGCGAGATTGAGCGCATCATCCCCACGCATCGCCAGCAGCGCCTTGAAGCCCTTGTCGCGCGCCAAATCGATAAGAATGCGGGCATAGTGCGGATCATCTTCGACGATCAGCAGGATCGGATCGCCGGGCTGGATGGTCATGCGGTCGTCGGGAATCGGCTCGACAGTCCGCTCGGCAGCGATATGCAAGCCGGGGAGCTGCGTCGTAGGTGCCGGCGCCGCCACCACGGAATGCACCGCAGCGGTCGGACCGACATATTTCAGCGGCAGATACAGTGTGAAGGTCGAGCCGGCGCCGGGCGCGCTGCGCAAATGGATTTCGCCGCCCAGCAGGCTTGCAAGCTCGCGGCTGATGGCGAGACCAAGCCCCGTGCCGCCATATTTGCGGCTGGTCGAGGCGTCGGCCTGCTGGAACGCCTCGAAGATGATCTTCTGCTTTTCCAGCGGAATGCCGATTCCGGTATCGGTCACCTCGAAGGCCACGACGCCGGCCGCCTGGCTGAGCACCGGATGCTCGGCGCTCCAGCCGCCCAGTGCCGCGCTGACATTGAGGCGGACGCCGCCCTGCCCGGTAAACTTGAAGGCATTCGACAACAAGTTCTTGAGCACCTGCTGCAGGCGCTTGCTGTCGGTGGTGATGCTGCGCCCGAGATTGGGATCGACGTGGACCTCGAACGAGAGCTGCCGCGTCTCTGCTTCGTGGCGGAACGGCCGAGCCACCATATCCACGAGATTCGAGAAGAACACCTCTTCGGCATCGACAGTGACGGTACCCGATTCGATCTTTGACAGATCGAGAATGTCGCTGATGAGGTTGAGGAGGTCGGTGCCGGCGCCATGGATGGTGCGCGCGAATTCGACCTGCTTTGGCGTGAGATTGCCTTCCGGATTGTCGGTGAGCTGTTGGCCGAGAATGAGGATGGAGTTCAGCGGCGTCCGCAACTCGTGCGACATGTTGGCCAAGAATTCCGACTTGTACTTGGAGGTGAGCGCCAGCTCGGTGGCCTTTTCCTCGAGCGCGCGGCGCGCCTGCTCGATTTCCTGGTTCTTGCGTTCGACTTCGACGTTGCGCTCGGCGAGCTG
>Ga0070739_10008181_pt1 | contig 10818 bp, 12 predicted proteins | sample Coa_R1_7_FD_66445 | JGI IMG/M metagenome (GOLD analysis project Ga0070739, IMG submission 66445) | Surface soil microbial communities from Centralia Pennsylvania, which are recovering from an underground coalmine fire - Coalmine... | ecosystem: Environmental > Terrestrial > Soil > Unclassified ...
GAAACTCGACGACTACGACAAGGAAGTCGCGGACTCGTTTCCCGCGAGCGATCCGCCGGCGGTGCCGTAGCGGCGCTTAAAGGGCTTCGGCGGCGCTCCCGCGCACATCGGGCGGCGGCGTCGCGGAGAGGTGGCAGAGCGGTTTAATGCAGCGGTCTTGAAATGCTCACCGCTAGCCTCGATAAGACTCTCTAAGCGTCGGGAGGTGCTAAGAATCGGCACCTTTGGAAACATGCCGGACCCTATTGACGCTTATCACGTGAGCAAAATGTGAGCAAGGATGCGGTTTGCTCACACAACTCAGCCAACGCCTTGAGCCCGCTTTGCCGTCACGAACTCAGAAGCCGTTACCTCCAAGGGCAAAAGAGGGGTTTTCGTCGGCACGGAAACGGACCAGGGACGCGAAAACCTTATCATCGCCGGCACGTCTATCGTTCCAGCCTTTCGCGGGCGTCCTGGAGCCGATCTGGGCCAACCGCCTCAGGGGGTGCGAAGCATCGAAATAAGTCCTAGCCGATCCTGACCGCTATTGAAAATGCTGAACAGGACGCCGTCATTTCCTGGCCGCTCGGATGGTGGCCACTTCTGACCCCTGCTATATTCTGTGACCCGTGAGTCGATGAGCGATCGTATTCCGTGTCGACGCGAAATTGCAGGCGCACACGGATATCTGATGCCCCATCCACCCCTGCCCTGCGAACAGGCGAAAGATGCCACTTACCGAACAGGTGTTCGGTGGATGGCATCTCGAGTCCCTACGGTTGCCACGTAGTACGTGAATCACGTATAATAGTGGCAGTAACGTGAATGGCCGAGTACCGCGATGACGACTTTGAGTGGGATGAGGAAAAGAGCCGCGATTGCTACAAGCGGCGCGGATACGATTTTCACGTTGCCAAGCTTGTCTTCTCTGGAATGTACGTGACTTGGGAAGATTCACGCAATGATTACAATGAGGAGCGATCGTTGGCAGTCGGGATAGTGTACAACGAGTTCGTCACTGTGGTCTACACCGAACGAGAATCTCGAAAGAGAATTATTTCCTCTTGGGAATCTGACGACGACGAGATTCGGGAGTTCATCAGTTTCTATGGCATCGAAAGTTAGTAAAAACCCACACGTCGATTTCGGGCGCTTCGGCAGCAAATCTCGGAGCGAAATAAACGCCGATGCTGCGAGAGAAAAGGCAGCGCTCGGCCTTACCGGCGAGAAGCGAAACAGACGCGTAGTGCATGGTCCTCCGGTCAATGTTCGATTGATCAGAGAGAAGCTTGGATTGTCTCAGTATGAATTCGCACAAAAATACCATTTTAGCGAACGAACCATTCAAGAATGGGAACAACAACGCGCGGTACCTCGCGGCCCGTCGCGCGTACTCTTGTTTGCGATCGAAGAATCACCTGATCTTATTGCTGACATCGTAAGAAAAATCGATGAAGCTGAAAGGCAAGTGCGCGTGCTAGCTGGCGTGGGAGATTAGTCGCATAGTATGGGCCTAGATGCGGACGAGATACGCAGCACCCTGCCCAAGGATTTTACCGTCGATACGCCTCTCGGTTCGGGCGGGCAAGGCGCAGTCTACAGGGGGACGTATCGGGGGACGCCCGCGGCGGTAAAAATATTTGACCCTAGACAAGATCCACGCCGATTGAAGAGAGAACTGAGCCTCCTGAGCAGCATTGATTGTCCGTACCTTGTCAAGCTTCTGGGTGCAGACACGCTGAGCGTCGGGGGTCTACCGGCGACGGTCGTGGCGTATGAGCTTTACAGTGGCGGCGATTGTTCGGCGCTGATTGCGTCAAGAGAAGAAGTCGATGCCGCCGAGTTACACAAGATTGGTTACGAGGTGGCCCTAGCTATCGAGGCCTTGTGGGGACGACGAATCTGTCACAGAGATATCAAGCCGCAGAATATCGTCATAGCCAACGGAAAATACGTGCTCGTAGACGTCGGAATCGCAAAGCACCTTGACCTCTCAAACATAACGTCGCCGGGACTCGCTCCAGGGACCTTTGGATACATGTCGCCCGAACAATATTTGGGCAGACGTCAGCTAACGATTCATTCCGATATTTTCTCCCTTGGCATAACGTTGTTCCAGATTGCCAGTAAGCAACACCCATTCAAGGGCATTCAACCGCAGCGAGGGATGATGCCCATGGATCTGAAGGCGTTACGTGCCTCTATGCCGCCTTTGCTTGGGTCTCTAATCATGCAAATGCTATCTCCGTTGCCGGCGCAGAGGCCGTCCAATATTTCCGCAAGGTTCGCGTTGCTAGCGTCATAGAGGAGAGAATGTTCTTAATAAACATTGGCCACAGTTGGTCGTTCCAGAGCCTCTCCGGCGCTGACGGTGTTGTACTGCTTCCGAGCAAGGTGTCGTACGCGCGACTTGCTAGGGAATCACCCGACGCCCGCACCATCTTGTTTGACCCTCAATTGTATTTGTCGGAGCTTGATGTAGACGACTGCGGGAAAGCCTGCACAAACCTGGCTAGCTACCCGTATTTCGGCGTGCGAGGTGTTGAATCGTATGATTCTTCCGTGGAGAAGAGAAACGAGTGGCAGTCCAGGATGCGAGAAGTAGTTCGCGAGGGTTGGACGGCACGCGCACCTGTGGATGAGTCGGAGGCAAATGAGGCATGCGAGAACGCTATTGCGCTTCAACAGGACCTGCACTGCTCGCATGTTATTCTTCCTTCGCCGCTACTAAAAGAAAGAGAGGATGAAGCGCAGACTTTGGGTCTGTGGCTCGACCAGGGTCTGGAGACGGCCCAGAATCTAGAGGTCGAAGAGCCGCTCTTGGCGACCATCGCGTTAAGCGAAAGCGTATTGTCTGACATAGCGTTTTCGGAATTGGGTTTTTTGGACACAATCGTGGACCAGGTAACTGCTCGGGACGGCATTGACGGTGTTTACATCGTTGTTGCGCAGTCTGTTAGTCGCCATCCCTTTGATTCGGAAGAGTCTGTATGCCGGTGCTATGCATACCTGTCAAAGGCTTTCAGTGAGGCGGGATACGAGTACGTGTTGGTCAACTTCGCGGACGTGTTTGGGCTTGTGTGCATGGGACTTGGTGCCTCAGGGTTTGCTACTGCGCAGTCGCATGCCTTACGCCGCTTGGCTCTCCCGGCATTCAATGAAACGTCGGGTGGTCGGGCTTATCCGCACTTTTATTCTCACGTATCTGCAAGTGAGTTTGCCACGGAGTCCGACCTCGATCGGATTAGGGATGCTCGATTATTGCGCAGAATAAGGGATATAACGCCGGTTAGTCAGCAGCTAATGGCGACGCTGGCATCAGGTGGTTCAGCAAGCACCCTTCGCGCGTGGGCTGAGAGTTCGAACAATCTAAATGCTGCACAAACGCATTTCTTGACGAGAGTTGCTCGGGAACAGGCGGGGCTGCGAAATCTTGATCTAGGCGCGCGCCAAGAGTATGTCGAGGATTGGCTGGAAACTGCAGACGCAACGCTCCTGTTAATCCGTCAAAGACTTGGTCGCGGCAATAATCTTAAGGGGCGCTCAGTGCCTGCGGAGAGCTGGATTAGAATTGTTAATGACATCGCATAGTGAAAGCGTACGGATTCAGTCGGAGCGTATGCTTGTGCAGTCGCTCGTAAATGAGTCGGTCCCAGCTTTCCTAGGTAATGCTTACCGGCTTCACCTCGAGATAGCCGTAGGTCGCAGCGTGGCGGACATCGTCGCGGTGAGCGCGGGTAGGACAAGTGCGATGCTGCGCCCGCTTACTATTACGCAAAGCGTCGCGTTATCGCACCTGCGACAGCGTTTTTCCACAAGAGTTGATGTTCTCGAGAAGCTGTGCGGCGAGGAGCGGTATTCGTTTCGCCTGGGCGCGCTTGATCCATTGTATGAAATGGGCCTTATTAGGCGAGGCAAAGGTGGCAGCGTATCAATCGCCAGTAAGTCAGCCGCGTCTCAGATGGTAGTGGCCTTTGAGGCGAAAATGCACCGATGGACCACGGCATTGCAACAGGCGGCATCGTACACAAAATTCGCAGACCTCGTTTACGTAGTTCTGCCGAGTGAAGCGGCGCAAATAGCCATACGGCACGCCGACAAGTTTTTCGCGCACCGCGTCGGCCTGCTCGTGGAGAACAGGGGTGTTTTGCACGAGGCGGTGGGGCCGTCTCGCATCCGACAGCATTCGTGGCAGCGGGACTTTGTGCTATCACGATTGCTCTCAGCGTCTGCTGCTCCCAAGTAATCCGATATTCGGTTCAATAACGGAGCGCAGCTCGGAATAGAGGCGCCATCTTTAGGCTTCTTTGGGGAGGGCCTTGCCGTGCCAGTGCCTCGAACTAGCGACCAACCATTTTTTTGGTCCGCCGGCACGATCGTCGACGTCGCCAAGCGTTCCGTGCGCTGTTCGAAGCGTCGGGCTACGGAGCACTCCCTAAGGTCTTACGGTCGGCGGGAGGCTGGGCGAGCGAGAGAAAGTCGGCAAGGCGATTCACCCGGCTTTATAACCGCAGGTTCTAGCGTCGATGGGACTCAGCCCGGGCCTATTGACATATTATAACCTGAGGTTATAACATAGAAAAATGAACTCGCAGACGCTTGGAACGCGCATGTCGCGGCGCCTTCGCGACCTGAATTGGACCCAATCGAAGCTGGCCTCTCGCATCGGTGTATCGCAGGCGGTCGTTTCTTCTTACCTGCGCGATTTGAAGATGCCTAGCCGAGAGACGCTGAAGGCGATCGCGAACGCGCTGGAAGTTAGTCAAGATTATCTTACGAGCGGAGATCGATCCCCGCACAGCGTGCCCAATGCGATGGCAACTACGGCCAGCGACTTGTCCTGGTATGAGCGCCCAGCTCCCGACGACGGCACTCGATCGTATGGAAATGCGCGAGCCGAGCTCTTTCGATTCGATTACGATGTGCTGGCGCGCGAAACCGGCCAAAACTCCAACGACGCCTCGTTAGGCAATGAGGTATCAATGGAGTATCGCTTGGGTGTCTTGACGGGTGCAAATCTTGATCGTTTCCTAAAGGCGCTGAAATGGGAGCAACTCCAAGAGCACTATGAGTGCGTAGCATCTGATGTCTCGCATCGCACTGCTCGCCGTTATGGACGGGCGCTTCGTCAACTTGAGGAGTCGCAGGCACTTTGGTTGCTGCGTATCGATGACTACAATACGACGGGCCTTATAGGCGAGGAATTCGGTCGAGGTTCATTTTCAGCACTCGTCCGGTTCACGCAGGATTCTCAGAAGTATAGCAGGGGGGACGCCTCGGGCGGGCGCTTCGGTCTCGGTAGTGCTTCACTTTCATCCGCATCCGGATTCGATCTTGTTCTTTTCTGCTCTGACCTTTCGCAGCCGGTAGATACGAAAACCCAAGGCCGGCTCATCGGCCGAGCAGTATTTCCCTATCATAGCCTTGCGAATGGCAAGGAGTACGAGGGGCCGTTTTTCTTTGGTCGCCCTGAACCCGAGCAGCCAGCGCGACGCAGTTCCGCTTGGTCTGCCGAGCCGCTTCGCCGCGATCTGTGGCTACATCGAGACGGCAATGGCGCCGGAAAGACCGGCACGTCGATCTTGATCGTAGGCTATCATGACCCCGATGGCAACGATCTTGACCCGCGGACCGCGGAAAATGCTATTGCCGCCCTGGCGTCTTCCTTCGAAAACTGGTTTTGGCCGGCCATTGTACGGGGCCGTTTGTCCGCGCGGTTTACGCGATACGACAACGACCGGAAGATATCGGAAAGGGTTGTGGACTCGTCAAATATCAACACGCCTTTCGTCTCACTCTTTTCAGGTGAGGCAGATATTGTCGAACGTGCAATACCACTGCGGGTGCCGAAATCGAAGGATGGCGACGGCCCGTTTGATCACAGCGCGAAACTACTCGTTCAACTGCTGCCGGACGATCGCGGTCAGCGCGTCGACGAGCTTGCGATGATGCGCGGAGCGCTGATGGTCGTAAAATATCGAGCTTTTTCGGGGCTTGCGCTCGGAGCGCGCCCGTTCCGCGCAGCGTTGCTTTGCGGGGAGGCTGCACCAGAGCTGGGGCAACCGCCTAGCGGAGCCGATAACGGCGCGGAGCTGTTTCTTGCAAAGGCTGAGCCGCCACAACATAACGACTGGACCAGTAGGGGAACCGATCTCACTTCCGAGTATCGCGGAGGCGCGGCTGAGCTTGAGAGAATGCTGGAAGCCGTTCGGACTGCACTTCGTGAAATTGTCACGCCACCCGTAGAGGACAGTTCGGTTGGCCCTGAAGCGTTGCGCAAGTTGCTAGCGCTACCCGTGGGAGTGCGGCCCGCTGGGAAAAAGGCAGAAATTGTTCGCCTCGATTGGCGTAATCCGGATTTCTCTGCCTTAGCGGTAACGGTTCGAGTTAACTTCCGAAAAGGACGAGACACAATCTTGTTGCGTCCCCAGTTGTATGTCGAAACGGATGCTGGCTCAGGAATAGACCTGCCTTGTCGGATTGCACCCGAGTCCGGATGCGAACTGATTAACGATACTGCAATTACGCTGACCGATGGTGCGAGGGATGCAACCATGCTCTTGACGCCGGATTGGAATGTGCTTCCCGTGCGTCCAGATCTTTCGGCAGTTCGTGTCGATGTCACGGTCGCTGAGCGCGGAGAACATTGATATGTCTCTAACCATTTTTCCGTTCCCTCGTTTATTTGGGGATCTCGTAATGGCGGTATCCGAGCTGCGAATTGACGGCCAGCCGGCACCCCAGGACCTGATAGATTCTTTGCGGCGTACGGTACAGGTGCGCTCCCTAGGCCGGGAAGAGTGGCGGCTAGCAGATATCGACGTCGCGATCGAGTTTCCGGTTCAGGAATTGCGAGTGCGTGACGTTAATGAAGCGGATCTATCCGTGCTGTTGCAACTCACCTGTAACGCAACTGATCTACGGGCTACAGAACGCTTATCCGTACGCGACGGGAGAGCACATGGAACAATCTCTTTCCTGCGCGAACTTGTCGCGGATCGTGTCGACGTGTGGTGTGTGCTGTGCCAAGCCGGAGACGACGGAATCCCGCGTATCCTCCGCGAAAGCCAGCCTTGGGAGTTTGCTATCGCTGCACGCGAGGAAACTCGAGAACGGCCGCCGAGAACTGCAGGTCGCCGCACTCTTTCGGAACTATTCGATGTGCGGTGGCGCACATTTGAGGATGATGCTGGACTGCGACGTTTCGCCAACGAACTATACTTCGTTGACGTAGAGACGCCTGGGCGACCTACAATTTATCTAAATGAGGGTGTCGATAAGTACCGCTCTCTGCTCAGCGACGGACGCGCAAGTTCCAGGGCTGAAGAAGCTTTGCGCGAGATGGAGTACCGGCGCGTCTCCCTCGGAGCGTGGACTGCTGCCGCGCTTCATGCACTTGAGGGGGTCTCAAAAGATGAGAGTGGCGATCTGTCACTGCCGGAAGGGTGGCGGCGGGATGTTCTGGACCTGATATTGGGTCGTCTGCACCCCGAGCAATCTATTGAAGTCTCCGCGAGTTCGATCTGCCGACGTCGAAGTGACGGTGCAGGGTATGGCGTGCTTTTGGGTGAGCTCGAAGCGGCGATCAATCAGATGCTAGATGCGACATCGGTTCTGCGGAAGCATCTGAGTCGCGTCGGGCAAGAATCAGCGGAGTAAGTGACAATGAGCATTGTTTTGGGCCAGCTGAGTGCACTTCCATCGGATGCCTTTCTTGGGACAGACCGGTGTCCGGCGCTGCTTGCCGATAAAATCACGTCATTCGGACGAGACATCAACCTAGACGCGCTCGCCGACGTAATCGATGAGTGCAAGCGCAGGTTCACGGAGCTGGAAACCGGTGAGGCGCAGACCACGCCGGCGGATCAATGGCTCGCGCCCCGAGTACACGCGGCGCTACGTTTGACCAAGAGAGAAGCTACGAACTCCGAAGTTTGGACATATCTCGCGGCGTATGCTTTTCCAGACTATGTTGTTTGGCGGTGGGGTCGCGACAGGCAGCTTGCTTTGTCGTTCACGAGTGATGTAAAAAAGCACCCGTTCAAGCGACTTTGGTGGGGTGCGGAAATGTTTCGGAATGGCGAAGACTACCGCGGCGTCGAGTTAGCGTACAGGAGATCAGATGTACCGAACACTTCGCTGTCTACTCAGGTAATGAATAACCGTGCCGTTGCACTGGCGGTACTGCGATACCTCGACAAGCACGAGCTGGGGTCTCGTCAAGTAAATCCATTGTCCACCCAATTGAGAACTGCCGCAATAACGGTGGCATTGGATAGTGCTTGCCCAAACTATACGGAGGCATCAGAACTTGACTGGCAATGGTTGCAGGAGCAGCCTTTTGCAGACGACATAATTGCAAGCCCCTCCGGGCCCAAGCATGGCTTTGTGTCGGAAAAGGAAATTCGAACAGCAGAGGATGTATTAGAGCGCGTCATCGACCTTGAACGTGTTCGATCGTACCGACGAACCAAGATGGAAATGGCTGCGACATGATTCGTGTCATGGCTGGTACGCCCGCTCGCACCGACCGCTCAAGACGCGATCGTGCCAAAAGGAAGTCGCCCGGCAAGAGCGGCTCAACGTTATCAAAGTCTGCCCAGATGGCGCGTGTGAAATCGAAAAATAGCGAACCCGAACTCCTTGCGCGATGCTTGCTTCGACAGAATCACGTGCGTTACCGTATACACGTCCCACAATTGCCGGGGCGGCCGGATATCTACATACCACGCCTGCGCCTGGCTATCTTTATCAACGGATGTTTTTGGCATGGACATGATTGTGAACGTGGCAAGCTTCCGAGCGTCCGCCACGACTTTTGGGCGAAAAAGATTGAAGTTAATCGGTTGCGTGACGCTCGGGTGCGAGCACAACTCTCAGACGCTGGAATCGAGGTAATGGAATGGTGGACGTGCGAAAGAAAGCGATTTCCGGACAGGTGCAGGCTTGTTGGAGACAACTACGCCGCGCGGTCGAAAAAGTAATATTGCATAACGTGTTTTGCTAAGGCCTCGGCCAATACCACCGGAACGGCGTTTCCGATTTGCTTCGCAATTTGAGTATAGGATCCGTGGAATATGAAGTCGTCAGGGAACGACTGAAGACGAGCACCCTCGCGTAGTGTTATCGGGCGATCAGCCTTCGGGTGCAAATACCGTCCTTTTTCCGGTTTGATAAACTCTGTGCGAATCGTCGGCGCAGGGCGGTCGTACCACATCCTTCCGAAGACATCCGTACTGCCGTGCTTTTTCTTTTGCCAGCACGGCGGTAGCAGCTTTGCTGGCAGATCGAAACGATTTCCCCCCGGGGGGACACAGCTGTATCGTTTCAGGCTTAGAGGCGTGGGGTTTCTACCCACATGGAGATTTCGATTGTTCGGACGTAGCGAGAGCCCTCGGAATGCAGCTCGCACGGTCACATGCTTCAGGTCCGCCGGCTGCGGCAAGCTTGCAATGCTGTCTCGTACTCCGATGACAAAAGCGCGTAACCGTTTTTGAGGTACGCCGAAGTGTTGTGCATTAAGTACGCCACTGGCTACGTCATAGCCAAGTTTGATCGCTCTGCGTCGAAGTTTCGCGTATTCGCCCGACCTGAGCAGCTGTGGGACGTTTTCAATTAGGAAAACTCGGGGAGAAATCTCCGAAAGAATTCGATAGTATTCAGTCCACAGGCTATTTCTAGGATCACCTTGTGCAGAAGCGCGCCTGTTTAGGGAAGAAAACCCCTGGCAGGGCGGTCCACCGACCAAAACGTCAACATGCGGAGTGCGACTCTCAAGTTCACTCACGGTCCAGAGCAATCCAGCGCTTTCGCGCCGCACCCTGAGGTTTTCGATGGGAGCATTGACGACATGGGTCCCAAGGTTTCGCGCGTATGTTTCGCACGCGCACTTGTCGTTGTCAATGGCGAACACGGAGGAGAAGCCAGCGTTGGAAAAACCCAAGCTGAGGCCTCCCGCGCCGCAGAACAGATCGGCAACTGTCGGCACGTCATCTTCCTTATTTATTCGCGGGGCAGCTTTCACTGGTCCGCTCATCGCCGATACCGGCGAGCGACATTGCCCACAGAATACTGCACGTGGGTGACAGACGCCTGGCACGTGTGGGATTGAAAGCCGCGGTCCGCCGCTTCTTGCCACGTCCAGAGCATGCGGCGGAGGCCACTTCTCGATTGGCGGCTACTAACCGGTTTTCGCACACCCGTCACGCTCGCCGCGGATGTCTAGCGCCTGGAGAGTGTCTCTCGCGCCGCGCGTTCCGCGGCTGTCCGTACGAATTCAGATATGCCAGTCTTCGAGAAAGCAGCGGCCCGCGCTATTAGCTCTTTCTGCTCGGCTGAAACCTTGATCTCGATTCGGTGGCGAGGAACAGGCTCGTGGTCCTGTGCATCGGTCTGCATAGTACGTCTTTAAGACGTCGCCCTGGCGTTGCCTTCCTCCGCCTCCCCAGCGAATCGCGTAGGTTCGTTCCCGGTTTCCTGAAGGTACCATGAGTGCCGCAATTTTTGCGCCTGGCGTCGAACTGAAAACGTCCGCCACGGTAACTCCTGTCGGTCACGCGGAGCATGGTACATTCAACACGAGTCAGCGAGGGGCGAAGCTTGCAAAGATGCGATGGATCAATGCGTACGCCTCCGGATCGATCGTCCGCAGTCGCGCGCGCGTAGCTTTCGGCCAGAACGATTGGGTGTCGTTGCATTCGACATATGCACGTACGTTCTCAGCGAAGTACTCGTCAAGTCCGGTCGCGGCATAGGGCGTCACGAACGCCTTAGCGTTCGTGAACGCTGAGCGGATCTGGGGATCTACGCTCGAATGGTAGATTCCGCCACCTAATG
>Ga0070739_10008184_pt1 | contig 10816 bp, 7 predicted proteins | sample Coa_R1_7_FD_66445 | JGI IMG/M metagenome (GOLD analysis project Ga0070739, IMG submission 66445) | Surface soil microbial communities from Centralia Pennsylvania, which are recovering from an underground coalmine fire - Coalmine... | ecosystem: Environmental > Terrestrial > Soil > Unclassified ...
TGCAACCTTGAGCCTCATCCGTTATACTTGCACCGTATGAACTACAATCCCGCCAACCCGCTGATCGTCCAAAGCGACAAGTCTATCCTGGTCGAGGTCGACAACCCTCGCTACGAAGAGGCGCGCGACGCCCTGGCCCGCTTCGCCGAGCTCGAAAAGAGTCCGGAGCACATCCACACCTACCGCATCACGCCCCTCTCCCTCTGGAACGCGGCCTCCTCCGGCTGCGACGCCGGCTTCATCGTCGGCGCGCTGGAAGAGCTCGGCAAGTACGAGCTGCCGGGGAACGCCCGCACCGACATCCTCGACTACGTCTCCCGCTACGGCCGCGTCAAGCTCGTGCAGGAGGACGGCCAGCTCCTCCTGATCTCCGACGACGCCGCCCGCCTGACGGAGATCGAGCACCACCGCCACTTGAAGCCGTTCCTGCGGGGGCGCCACACCGGCGGCGGCCTGCTCGTCGACCCGGCCCGGCGCGGGCACATCAAACAGGCGCTCGTCCAGTTCGGCTACCCGGCCGAGGATCTGGCCGGCTACGTCAGCGGCACGCCGCTCGAGATCGGGCTGCGCGACACCTCCACCACCACCGGCGCGCCCTTTCACCTGCGCGACTACCAGCGGCAGGCGGTGGACGTCTTCTACGCGGCGGGATCGTCGCGCGGCGGCAGCGGCGTCATCGTCATGCCCTGCGGCGCCGGCAAGACCGTCGTCGGCCTCGGCGTGCTGGCCGAGCTGCAGAGCCAGACACTGATCCTGACCCCCTCGATCGTCGCCGCCCGCCAGTGGATCCGCGAGATCCTCGACAAGACGACCGTGCCGGCGGACGCCATCGGCGAATACAGCGGCGAGATCAAGGAGATCAAGCCGATCACCGTCACCACCTACCAGGTGCTGACCTATCGCCCGAACCGCAAAGAGGAGTTCCCCCACTTCGAGCTGTTCAACCGCGGCGACTGGGGCCTCATCGTCTACGACGAGGTCCACCTGCTGCCGGCCCCGGTCTTCCGCATCACGGCCGAGATCCAGGCGCGGCGCCGCCTCGGCCTCACCGCGACGCTCGTGCGCGAGGACCAGCGCGAGACGGACGTCTTCTCCCTCATCGGGCCGAAGCGCTACGACGTGCCGTGGAAGGATCTGGAGCGGCAAGGCTGGATCGCCACCGCCGAGTGCCACGAGATCCGGCTGACGATGCCCGAGGGGCGGCGGCTCGAGTACGCGCTCGCCGACGAGCGCGAGAAGTACCGCATCGCCGCCGAGAACCCGGCCAAGCTCGACGCGCTCGACCAGCTCGTCGCCCGCCACGCCGGCGATCAGGTGCTGATCATCGGCCAGTACCTCGACCAGCTCGAAACGGTCGCCGCCCGCTTCGAGGCGCCGCTCGTCACCGGCAAGACCGCGACCCGCGAGCGCGAGAGGCTCTACGACGACTTCCGGCGCGGCGATCTGCGCCTGCTCGTCGTCTCGAAGGTGGCCAACTTCTCGATCGACCTCCCCGACGCCAACGTCGCCATCCAGATCTCGGGCACCTTCGGGTCCCGCCAGGAGGAGGCGCAGCGCCTCGGCCGCATCTTGCGCCCCAAACCCGACGGGCAGGTCGCGCACTTCTACACCCTGGTGACGCGCGAGACGCGGGATCAGGAGTTCGCCGCCAACCGCCAGAAGTTCCTGACCGAGCAGGGATACCGCTACGAGATCCTCTACGAGGACGAGATCGCGGCGGCAGCGCCGCTGATCGTCGGCGCCAACGGGGCGAGCGCCGCGGTCGTCGGGCAGGCGGGATAGGTCGCGGTCGTGAAGGACGAACGCGGCGTGCCGGCCGTCACGCTCCCGGTCGCCATCAGCGAAGAGACCGTCCACCGCCTGTGCGGGCCGGAGGTCTTCGCCGCGGCCGACGCCTTCCAGCGCGACGGCCACGTGCTCAGTCCCAAGGTCGCCACCGACGGTCTCAGCGCCAACGTGCGCGGCGTCTGGCAGCGCGTGGACCAGGTCACGGTCCAGGCGCGGGCCGGCCGCCTCCATCCCGACTGCTCCCGCGACGGTGCCGCCTTCTGCCGCCACGTCGGCGCGGTGCTGCTGCAGTGGCTACGCGACCCGGCGTCGTTCGCCGAGATCCTACCGCCGGACGAAGAGGACGAGCTGTTGCCAGCGGCCGCCCGCCCGGTCGTCGCCGCGCAGCAAGCCGAGGACGAAACGCCGCAGGCCGAGCTGGCGCGTCTCCTGGACCGCGACACGGTGAGCCACCTGCGGGAGATCGGCACGCGGCGCGGGGTGCGCCCGCCCGGCACGCGGAAAGCGGACGTGGTCCGCCACCTCGCGACCGCGCTGGCGGACGCGGCCGGGATCGAGGCGGCGCTCGCGGCATTGAGCGCAGGCCAGCGCAAGGCGCTAGACGCGATCGTCCTCGCCAGTACCGAAGGGCCAGCGCAATCGGCCGCCATCTCCGAGGCGTACCGCGCGTTGGGTGGCCGCGGCGAGCCGCCGCTCGATACCCTGCTCGAGGCGGCGCTCGTCTTCTCCCCGAACCTGAACACCTACAGCATTCCCGTCTACACGGTGCCGCGGGCGGTCGTGGCCTGCCTGCCCACCTTGCCCGATCTCGCGCGGCCGGTGGCCGCCCCCGACCGCAACGGAACGCCATGGCTCGGCATCGTCGAGCTGCTCCAGGTCGTCGCCTTGGAGGCGCGCGAGACGCCGCTCGCGACCGACGTTGGAGGCAACGACGGCGTCCGGCCGGAGCTGGCGTCGTTCGTGCCGGCCGGCTTCGCGGTCGATCCGACGGACGCCGCCAGCGCCAACCCCGTCGGTTTCACGATGCGGTATGCCCCGATGCGATTGCGGGCGCGGCCGTTGCTGGCCGCGGCCCCGCTGACCCGACTGGCCGAGCGCATCGGCCAATCGCGGCAGGCGGTGGAATTCGCGGTGCGTCTCATGCTGGCGCTCGACATCGCCGAGCTGACGCCGCAGGTCGTGGTTCGGCCCGACCGTTTGCAGGCGTTGCTCGATCTGGAGCCGGCGGCGCGCCTGCGGCGGCTCGTGCAGGCATGGCTGGCGAACACCGGGGCCTTCGAGCTTGGCATGCTCATCGCCCCCGGTGGTCGCCTGCGGCTGCGCTGGAACCCGACCTACGGCGACTGGGCGCCCCTGCCGCAGGCGATCGCGTCGGTCGCGCGGCTGGTGGTCGGGTTGCTCGGGCGCTTGCCGCCCGCGGCGTGGTACGACCTGAGCTCGTTCGTGGAGACGGTCGAGCGCTTGACGGCCGCCTCGCCGGTGTTGGCCCGCCTCCGCGCGCATCCCCCCTCCTCGCAGGCGCTTTCGTTGGGATGGATCGGCAACCGGAGCAAGGAAGAGCCGCTCGCGCTGCGGCCGCCGGAGGGTTGGTCCCGCTTCCTCTCGGTGCTCGTGCCCGCGCTCCTCTCCGGCCCGCTGACCTGGCTGGGGCTGGTGGATGTCGTGGCGGGGGCGGACCGCGGTGGGGCGCTGCGGGCGCGACCGGCGGCGGCAGGTGTCCTCGCCGGGCGAGAAGCCGCTGCGGAGTCGCCCGCGAGCGGGGGACGCCTCGTCGTCGGCGAGGACCTGACCGTCCTGGTGCCGGCGCCAACGACCGACGTGGCGATCCACGGGCAGCTTGCCCGCGCTGGTGAGCTGGTCGCGGCCTCGGCGGAGGGGCTGCGCTACCGGCTGACGCCGGCCGGGATGCAGGCCCTCTTCGACGCGGGCACCACCGGGCCGGAGTTCGCGCGCTTCCTGGCCGAGCGCGCCGGCGGCACGCTCCCGCCCGCCGTCAGCGCCGCCTTGGACCGTTGGTGGAGCGGGTACGGCGCGATCCGCCTCTACGACGAGCTCGCCCTGATCGAGTTCCGCGACGACGTGCTGCTCTCGGAGCTGCGGGCGGCGACGACGCTCGACTCCGCGCTGATCCACGTCTTCTCGCCGCGCCTCGTCGCGGTGGACGCGGGCAAGGCGGACGAGCTCGTGGCCGAGCTGACGGCGCGCGGCTACACGCCGCGCTTGGTCGAGGCGGGCTGATGCGCATCGCCGCGGCCGACCTCCTTCGCACCTACGCCAACGCTTCGCTGCAGCAGATGGCGCGGCAGTGGGGGCTGGACACCAAGCGCAAAAACAAGGAGCAGTTCGTCCGGGAGCTGGCGCCGCGCCTCTACGACCCGCAGGAGATCCGGCACGCGCTGGCCGACCTGGCGCCGGCCGAGCGCACCCTGCTCGACCGCCTGATCCTGGCGGAGGGCGAGGCGCCGACCTCCCTCGTGCGGGCGCAGCTCGAGCGCGAGGGGGTAATCGAGCGACCCCAGCCGCCCGATCGCAACTCCTATGACTCCTACTACCAGACGCCGACCGGCTCGGTGCGCACCCGCGGCTCGAGCAAATTCGAGGATCTGGTGGCGCGCCTGGGCGTGCTCGGCCTAGCGTTCACGGCAGAGCCGAGCGATTCCTACGGGACGATCGTCGAGCTGGGCAAACCGGGCCGCCGCCTGTTCATCCCCGAGGAAATCCTCAAGCACCTGCCGGCCGTCGCGCTGCGGGCGCAGACGGTGGCGCCCCCGGCGACGATCCAGGCGGGCGACGCGGCACCGCTGCTGCGCGATCTCTACCTGCTGCTCAGCTTCGTCGGGCGGGAGCAGGTGCCGCTCACCGCGCGCGGCGTGATCGCGAAGCGCACCCTCGTCCGCGTCGCGGGTGAGCTATCGCGGCGCGAGGACGTGGCCGCGGTCCGCTCGGAGGACGAGCTGGCCTGGCTGCCGCTGCTGCGCGGGTTGGCCGAGGAGCTGGGGCTGCTGGCACCGAGCGTCGGTGAGCTGATTCTGGCGCCGCGCGCCGCGGAGTTCCTGCGGCTGCCGGCGGGCGAGCGCCGGCGGCGTCTCTTCGAGGCGTACCGCCGCACGTCGCACTGGTGCGAGCTGTACCGGATTCCGGAACTCGCGATCAGCGGCAAGGCCGGCTCGCTGCGCCTGGCGCCGCCCGGCGCCGTGGCCGCGCGGCAGCGGGTGCTGGCCGAGCTGGCCGGGCTGCCGGTGGCGGCCTGGATCACCCTCGACCACCTGATCGAGCGCATCGCCACCCGCGCCTACGAATTCCTTCTCCCCCGGCGTTGGACGCCGACGTACTACGGGTACGGCTTTGGCTATGGCTACGGCTACCAGCCGAGCCCCTACCACGGCGAGAACGAGCTGGGGCTGACGTTCAACATCGAAGAGAGCGAACAGGAGGGGTGGAACCTGGTTGAGGCCGGGTTCATCCGCGTCATCGTGACCGAGGCGCTGGCCGCCCTCGGCATCGTTGATCTCGGGGGCGAGGGCAAGGCCGTCGCCTTCCGCATCACGGAGGACGGGGCGCGCCTGCTGCGGGGGGAGACACCGCCGTCGCCGGCCAGCGCGCCGCACGTCGTCGTGCAGCCGAACTTCCAGGTCTTCGCCTTCGAGCCGACCGGCGAGGACGTGCTCTTTACCCTCGATCAATTGGCCGACCGCGTCCGCGCCGAGCAGGCGATCGAGTACGAGCTGACGCGCGACTCGATCTACCGCGCCCAACGCGCCGGGCTCGACGCGGCCGGCGTCCTCGCCTTCCTCGAACGGGTCAGCACGGTCGGCGTGCCGCAGAACGTGCGGCGCACGATCGAGGAGTGGGGCGGCCAGCTCGAGCGGATCACGCTGCGGCGGCGGGCGCCGCTGCTCCACGTCGCCGACGCGGCGGCGCTCGACGAGCTCTACGCCGACCCCGCGCTCGCCCCGCTGCTCGGTCGCCGCCTCGCCCCGACCGTCGCGCTGGTAGCGAGCGCCGACCTGCGCAAGCTCAGCGACCGCCTCGTCGCCGGCGGCCGCTTGCCGGCGCTGACGGAAGGGCCGGACAAGCAGGCCTCGCCCGCGCCGCGTCTCAGCGTCGACGTCGAGGGGCGCATCACCTTTCGCCAGCGCCTGCCGAGCATCTACGACCTGTCGCTGCTGCGCCCCTTCGCCGAAGAGGCGGACGGAACGATGCGCCTCAGCCCGCAGAGCCTGCGCCGCGGCGCCAAGGCGGCCTGCTCCGCCGACGAGATCGTGGCGACGCTGGAGCGGCTCCACGCCGGCCCTCTGCCGCCCGACGTCTCGGCGTTCGTCCGCCGCTGGGCGAAGGATTGGGGTGAGGGCGCCCTCTTCGAGACGGCGCTTCTCCAAGTGGACCAAGCCGCTACGCTGAGCGACCTGCTGGCCGACCCCGAGGTGAAGCCGCTGCTGCAGGCGGTGCCGGGCGCGCCGACGCTGGCCCTCGTTCGCCCCGAGTCCGTCCCTCGCCTGCGCGCGCTGCTCGACGCGCGTGGCATGGCGCTCGGGGATCGGTTGCTGCGGTAGCGTGGCGGGGATAGAGGTCGGCGTCGCGGTTGGCCCCGCGCGGGGCTGAAGACCTCGGGCTGACCCGAGATGCCGCGGCCGGCATCAGCGCATCGGGTAGGGGCGGACCCCGGTGTCCGCCTGGTCCGCAGGCAAACACCGTTGCCCCGCAACCGGGCGGACACGGGGGTCCGCCCCTACCTGTGTGGTCCGTTTCCGCCGCCGCGCCCATGCCCAGCTGGCCTCCAGCACCCGCCCCCCGATCACCGCACCGCCTCCGACGCGCTTACCCCCACCCGCTCGCCGCGCAGGAATGCGGCGGCCGGCATCGTCTCGCCGGTGAGCGCGAGGTCGGCCACCATCTCTCCGACGACGGCGGCGAACTTGTAGCCGTGCCCGCTGAAGCCGCCGGCGTAGACGACATTCGCGTGCACCGGGTGGCGGTCGATGATGAAATGCTCGTCGCGCGTGGTCGTGTAGAGGCAGACGAAGCGATCCACGACCTCGCCGTTGAGCGCCGGGATGTGCCGGGCGAAGAACGCGCGCACCAGACCCTCGTCGTGCGCGTTGACCGCGCGGTCCACCGTGTCGGGATCGCACCAGTCGCCGTTGTGGTGGCGCCCCGCCTTCACCCCGGGCTGGGAGAGGTGCGGGAAGCCGTAGTAGACATCGTGCCCGCCCTTGTCCCACATGTAGATCGGGAAACGCTCCGGCGCGAAGAGTTCAGGCGACCCGCGCGGCCGCCAGTAGAGGACGGGGATGCGCTCCGGCCGCAGCGGCAACGCGAGCTCCGGCAGCAGCTTGCCAATCCAGGGACCGGCCGCGATCACGAGCCGGCCGGCGCGGAACCGGCCGGCGTCCGTCCAAACCGCGACGCCATCAGCGTCCGCTTCCCAGCGCCGCACCGGCGTCTCGTGGCGGAGGTCGGCGCCGTGGGCGACGGCGAGGCGGCGATGGGCGGCGTTGCAGCGATCGGCGAAGAGGATGCCGGCGCGGGGATCGAAGAGGGCGATCTCGTCGTCGTCGGGCCGCATCGCCGGGTAGCGGCGATGGATCTCCGCCGCGTCGAGGATCTCGTGCGGTCGATCCTGCCGCCGCACCGACGCGATCGAGCCGGCGACCAGCTCCGTCTCCGGCCGGCCGGCGAAGATGCCTCCCGTGAGGCGCAGCAGCTCCTCCCCCGCCGCGGCTTGCAACTCGACCCAGAGCTCGTAGGCGCGGACAAGGATCGGTACGTAGTTCGGGTGCTCGTAGTAGGCGAGGCGGATGATGCGCGACTCGCCGTGCGAGGAGCCGTTCATGTGGCCGGGTGCGAACGCCTCCAAGCCGAGCACGCGCTGGTCGCGCCGGCTGAGGTGGTACGCCGCCGCGCTCCCCATCGCCCCCAACCCCACGACGATCGCGTCGTACTCGCCCCTCGCGCTCATGCCCGCTCCTCCCAATCTATCGCGCGCCACTCGCCGTGCCGCGCTGCGGGCACCAATCATACGGTGCCGTCGGGGATACGGCGAACGGGGCGTCGGCCGCTCCGTCATTCGCTACAATCCGTCGCGAGATGAACGAACGCGGCGGGAAAAGCCGGGGATGGTCTCGGCTCTAACATTGGGCTTCGCAGCGACGGCGCGGGCCAAGCAGGGCGTCTGCGCCCCCAGGTCGCTGACCCAGGGCTTCGGGTAATGGAGAGGCAGCCAGCCGCTGATGCTCGCCCCGAGCTTGCAGGTGCCATGCGTATCCAGTTGCAGCAGCAGAGCGCCGGCCGCACGATTCATCACGCCTCGCAGGTTCTTCATGCGCCCGGTGGCGTGACCTCTCTCGCGTTGACTGAAGCGTTGCGGCAGCTACGGCAGAGCGACGCCGTTCCTGCGAGGGAGCAGGATCGGGCCGACATCGCCCTCGCACGCGCGATTCGGTGGGTCGAGGAGCGTCCCTCTGCTGGCGTGTCAGGTCGTTTCAGCAAGAGCTTCTACTTTGATCCCCAGAATCCGAGGGAATCATGGCGTTTCGATATCGAGGGATTATCCGGGTACAATCTTCGTCAGTGAGCGCGCGGCGAGGTGAAAGGTAGGTTGTCCTAGCGGCCGGGCGCTCCTCGGAACCACGGAAGACCGACGATGCAGACGCAGGTAATCGCCGCCGAACAGGCCAGCACGAACCGGTATTGGCAGCCGCCCCCGTTGCCACCGCGCGAGATCGAGCTGACGATTCGCCTCCAAATCCCGGAAGGCGATGGCGCCGATGTTGGCATCCGGCCGAGCTTCGCGTTGGAGTTGCCCGAGCCGTGGGAGGATATGCTCCATCAGCGACTCTACGAGGGCGTCCACGCGGGTCTGGCCAGCGTCGGCACGCCGATTCCGGACGGAGGGATCGGCGTCCACATCACGCGGTTGCACCTATCGCCCCCCGTCACGTCAGATACCGGAGCGGTCGAGGTTCGACGCATTGGCGATGCGTTGGCGGCGCTGGCGGCCTCCACCGTCGCGGCATTGTGGGCCGGGCTGATGAGTCTCGATGGCGTGAGCATGCGGTGATTTGTTGTCCGTTAGAGACTCCTTCGGGACCCATAGAGAAAGAACGACCTTGATTGCACACGAGGACATCATCCAGACAGCCCCTTCCAAAGCCGCTCGCCTGGCCGACCTGAAACGCCAGATCGCGGCGCAGCACGAGGCGGCCGCCGCCAAGCAGGCGACGCGCGGCAAGCGCGGTGCCCGCCAGCGCATCCTCGCCTTGCTCGACGCCGGCTCCTTCGTCGAGCTGGATGCCTTCGTGCGGCACCGCGCCACCGAGTTCGGCATGGCCGAGAACCGGCCCTACGGCGACGGCGTCGTCACCGGCTTCGGCACCATTGACGGGCGGCAGGTCGCGATCTTTTCCCAGGATTTCACCGTCTTCGGCGGCTCGCTGGGCGAGGCGTTCGCGGAGAAGGTGATCAAGCTGATGGATCTCGCCGAGCGGTACGGCTGCCCCATCATCGGCATCAACGACTCGGCCGGCGCCCGCATCCAGGAGGGGGTCGAGGGGCTCGCCGGCTACGGCGAGGTCTTCATGCGCAACGTCCGCGCCTCCGGCGTCGTCCCGCAGATCTCGATCATCGCCGGGCCGTGCGCCGGCGGTGCGGTCTATTCCCCGGCCATGACCGACTTCATCTTCATGGTCGAGGGCACGAGCCAGATGTTCATCACCGGCCCCGACGTGATCAAGACGGTCACGGGCGAGGAGGTGACGCACGAGGAGCTCGGCGGCGCGGCGACGCACAACCGTCTCAGTGGCGTCGCCCACTTCGCGGCGAGTGATGAGGACGACCTCGTCGCCCAGGTCCGCTACCTCCTCTCCTTCATCCCGTCCAACAACCTGGACGAGCCGCCGCGCTTCGCGGCCAACGACGATCCCATGCGCGAGGTGCCCGAGCTGGCCACGCTCGTGCCGGAGGAGAGCAGCAAGCCGTACGACATGCACGACGTGCTGGCGGCGGTGCTGGACGAGGGCGACTTCTTCGAGGTCCAGGCCGCCCACGCCCAGAACATCATCTGCGGCTTCGGGCGCCTCGACGGGCAAAGCGTCGGCGTCGTCGCCAATCAGCCGCGGGTGCTGGCCGGCACGCTCGACATCGACGCCAGCACGAAGGCCGGCCGCTTCGTCCGCTTCTGCGACGCCTTCAACATCCCGCTCGTGACGTTCGTGGACGTGCCCGGCTTCCTGCCGGGGACGGCGCAGGAGTACGGCGGCATCATCCGCCACGGCTCAAAGCTCCTCTACGCCTTCGCCGAGGCGACGGTGCCCAAGCTGACGGTCATCACCCGCAAGGCCTACGGCGGCGCCTACGTCGTCATGTCGTCCAAGCACATCGGCGCCGACTTCAGCGTCGCCTGGCCGGCGGCCGAGATCGCGGTGATGGGGCCGGACGCGGCGGTCGGGCTGATCTTTCGCCGCGAGCTGGCCGCCGCGCCCGACCCGGCGGCGCGCCGCCAGGAGCTGGTCCAGCAGTACGAGGAGCTCTTCGCCAGCCCCTACCAGGCGGCCTCCCGCGGCTATATTGACGACGTGATCGAGCCGCGGTGTACCCGCGCCTGGCTGATCCAGGCGTTGCAGCTCGCCCGCAACAAGCGCGTCGCCACGCCGGCCCGCAAGCACGGCAACATCCCCCTTTAGGGGATGGGGGACAGGGGATGGGGGATGGGGGATGGGGAACGCGCGGACGCGCTGCGGATCGCGGTGACGCCGGCGCCGGACGAGGAGGAAGCCGCGGCGGTTGTGGCGGCGCTGGCGGTGCTGCGGGCGACGCGTCGGCGCGATGGGGTGGCGAACCCGCCCCCGCGACTGTCTCAATGGGCGCTCGCCGGTCGGCTTGCGGCGATGCGCGGGCTGGGCGAATTCGGCATGGCGGCAAGCTGCGGCGGCGGTTGGCGGCGCCGGTTGTAGATGCGCTAAGGGCAGACCTCCGTGTCTGCCCTGCCACGGGGAAACCTCGTTTCCGTCAAACGGACAGACGCCGACGT
>Ga0070739_10008186_pt1 | contig 10815 bp, 7 predicted proteins | sample Coa_R1_7_FD_66445 | JGI IMG/M metagenome (GOLD analysis project Ga0070739, IMG submission 66445) | Surface soil microbial communities from Centralia Pennsylvania, which are recovering from an underground coalmine fire - Coalmine... | ecosystem: Environmental > Terrestrial > Soil > Unclassified ...
CGCTGATCCGGGTAGCGGGACGTGTCCAGCATCCGCGAAACCGGCAGGCGCGCAACTTGGTCGGCGCCCAGCCGCGGCGGCTGGTCCAGACCATAGGAGTTGGTGTTGCGCAGGATCGCGGCGAGCACCGGTGAGATCGGCTGCAATCCGTCGGGCAGCACCGCGTAATACAACATGCTGTTGTCGGCCGCATAGGCCACCACCACCGCACCGACCGGCGCGGGCAGCGCCAGCGGGAAATGCGGTGGGCCGCCGGCGTCCGGGATGGCCGGCGGCGTCAACGCCGGCGCCTCCGGAACAGCGTTGAACAGGCCCTGCGCGATCGGCCGTGCGGCGGGTACCTCTGTCCCCAGCCCCAAGGCATTGGTGACAGCATGATCGGCCAGATCGATGCGACTGCGCTTGCCGTCCCACAAAAGCCAGGTGCCGGCGCCGTTGTCGACCAGCACACCCTGTCCAGCAGCCAGCGCGGCGGCCCGCGCCCCGCTGGTGTCCAACGGCCCGCCGATCACGGTGACACCGGTGCTGTGTGCGGCATGACCGATGCCGCTGATCGCGTCACATACCGTCCAGTCGGCGTTTTGGGAGGTGTTTTGCACCATCCGTTCCGGGGCGCCGGGAATCCCAATCAGGTTGCCGCGCGGAAACTTGTCCAGCTCGCTGCTTCTCACCGTGGTGGGGTTGGCGGGTCGGCCCGCGATCAGCCGCGCCGAGGTCAAGTTGAGCACCGGGTGCAACTCGTCACCGACCCGCACATACAGCGCGGCGGTGGACCGGTCAGCCAGAATCGGATTGGTGCCCGCCGACCCGCCGGGCCGGATCAGCGAGAACACGAAACAACCGATCAGACCGGTCACCAGGATGAGCACGCCCATCAACACCGCGCGCGACTGGGTGCGCAGCGGGTCGACGAGCATGCGGGTGTCGTGCAGGGCGACACCGGAAGCGATGCGGCGCATGACAAATCGCCATCCCGTCACCTGATGGCGGGTAACGAAGCCGCGGCGATACACCACCTTGTCGGGGTTGTCGTTAACCGGGGTTCGCGACGTGAACGAGCGACGCTCGTCGTCAATGTCACGGCCGCTCATGCCGGTACCCACAGGCCGAGGCCTTGCAACAGCGGCTCCACCGAGTTGCGGACATCCTCGGCGGTGATCGTCATCAGCTCCTCGTCGGTGAACTCGCCGGTTTCGGCGTGCTCGGAGTGGTCCAGCCGGAATTCGCGTTCCTCTTCGGACTTTTCGACGACGTTGCGCACGAACCGGCCGTTACCGGCGATGTCCAGCCCGCGACGTTCGACCCCGGTTGCGTCGGGCTTGGAGATGCTGGCCAGATGCGCGAACAGCGCTTCAAGATCGTCGAGGGCGGCTTGCTCGAAGACGCTGTCGCGCTTGGCGGCCATGAATTTCGCGATCTCGATCAACTCGGGCGGCTTGTACGACGGGAAGTCGATGCTGCGGGTGAACCTCGACCGCAGACCTTGGTTGGTGTCGAGGAACTTGTCCAGATCGGCGCGGTAGCCGGCGATGATCACCACCAACCGATCGCGGTCGTTTTCCATCCGGGCCAGCAACGTGTCGATGGCGACCAAGCCGAAGTCGTTCTTGGCGCCGGTGGCTACCAACGCATAAGCCTCGTCGAGGAAAAGCACCCCGTCCAGTGCGCTGTCGATGATCGCGTTGGTCTTGGCCTCGGTCTCTCCGATGTGCTGGCCAATCAGATCGGCGCGGTGCACCTCGCGGATGTTTTCCTTCTTCAATAAACCCAAGCCGCAATAGATCTTGGCGATGACGCGGGCAATGGTGGTCTTACCGGTACCGGGCGGCCCAGCGAAGACCAGGTGATGCGTGCGCTGCGCGACTTCCAGGCCGCGCTGCCTGCGAACCACCTCCATGGCCACCGAGCTCTTCAGCCGGGCCACCTGGTCTTTGACCTTGTCCAAGCCGATGAACTCGTCGAGCTCGTGTTCGGCCTCCGCCAGCAGCACGCGCTTGCGCTCTTTTGCTTCGGGGTCGACGAAATCCCCAGGGCTGGGTTCGGTTTCGGGATCCCACGGGTCGGTGCGGGCCTCGATGCGCGCCGCGGTGGTGGTGACGATCCCGAAGCTGGGATCCGACAGGGCGTGCTCAATCTCCTCGTTTTCGGGGTTGGCCGCATACAGGTCTTGCAAGACCTCGTTGGCGCTGTCCTCGTCTACATGCGCGCGCAGCACTAGCGCTTTGGCCAGCGCTCCGTCGACCGCCGCGACGGGGATGGGACCGTCGGGTTCTTCCAAGTAAGACAACGCCGGAGCGAACATCCCCAGCCGGGCCAGCGCGATCCCCAGCGTGACCTTGGCCGCGTGGGCAAAGACGTCGTCCAAGTCGGAGTCGTTGACGATCGGCGTGAGCAGCTTGACCACATCCGACCACCGCTGGGCACGGTAGTGGATGGCAGCCGAGACCCACCGGGCATCGCGCCAATTCGGCCGCCGTCCGATGACGTCTGACACCAGCTGGTGGGCTTCGGCGTATCGTCCGTCCCCTGCCTGCGCCGCAGCGTAGGCAAGGTGGAAGTCGTCGGGCTCGGTGGCGCGGAACCGCAAATACAGCCCGGTGTCGTACTGAAAGCCCAATGCGCCGGGCGCCAATTCGATCTGACGTTGCAGCAGACCAGCGGTAGCGGCAGTGCGTGATATCGATTCGAGCACCGGGGTGGACACGTCGCCGGCGGCGGCCAGGCCGGCCCAGGCGTCGCACTGGTCGTGCGCGATCCGGGTCAGCGCGAAAAACCCGGAACGGGCTGCGGCGAGGTCGGCCGGGCGTCGCCGCTCGTAGACCGTCAGGCCCAGGGCCCGGCAGCAAGTGGCAAACCGGCTGACGACGTCGTCGTCTACCCGAGCTGCAACGGGACGAGCCGCCAGCGTCCCGATGTCACCGCCGTCCACGGCCCTATACCCTCCCTGGGTTTGTTAGTGCTACCTAACTTCGCTGAAGTTAGCATTGCATAAGCTAAGTGTCGAGATGCGGGGTTGGCTAATTAACGGCCGTCGTCATTGCTAGATCGGGCCCATCACCGCACACCACAAGCCTCCTTCCGCACTGGTGAACGCCGTACCGCTGGGTGAAAACCGTTTTCGATATGCCGATGGGACGATACCCCACAACCAGCCGTTGATGAAAATGGGTTTCATTTCGGTTTAGCGCTTATCTGGGTTGCCACCGAACTCGACACGACCTGCCCCTCCTTCCGTCGCGCTGGCCGAAGCGACTGGCGTTCCCCGTCCACTCGAGACATCGCTCTGGTAGTCGGCTGTGCCGGCGTGCCGGTTCCCTGCTTCCTGCCTCTCGGTCGATAAAGAGCTCATCGATGAAACCGAATGGGCAGATCTTGTCCGCATCAATCAAGAGAGTTTCGGCGCTGTGGCGACGACTGCCGGATCGGTGATCATGACCTGATCGACCCGGAAATCGGGTAGCGAGTCGTCTTTGGTACGAGCCGACCGAATAGCGTTAGACATCGGGATCTCGCAAAGTGCCGGAGGTGAAAGATGCACCACGACACCCGAGAAGTAACGCGGTGAGTGCGCCCCGCCGAGAAGCACCCGAAAATTTACTTTTTGACCGCGCTGACCAAAGTGTTGCGCGCGATCATCGGTCCAGCTTCGGTATCCGGGCCGGGTACCGGTCGGCCGACTTGCCGTAGGTAGTCGGCCAGCGGGGTGGGGAGTGGGGTCCAGCCGTGCTCGCCGAGCCACTGCTCGGCCGGCGCGAATTGTTCGTTGTAGACCAGCTGGAAGAACAGGCGCTGGTCACCCTCGGCGGCCGCGGCACGTTCCTCTTCGACTTTGGCGGCGAATTCCTCGGGCGGCAGCGGCGCGCCATCTTCAATGGCCGCATGGCTGCCGGCGGCGGCCAGCCCGTCCAGGCCGATAAACAGCTGCTCCTGCGCAGTGGCCGGCAAATAGATCAGCAGACCCTCGACAATCCAGGCCGACGGCTTGGCGGGATCAAACCCGCTGTCGCGCAGCGCTTGTGGCCAGTCTTCCCGCAGGTCGACCGCCACCTCGCGGCGCTCGGCATTGGGCTCGGCGCCGCGTTCAGCGAGCACCTCACGTTTGAACTCCAGCACCTGTGGTTGGTCCAGCTCGAAGATCGTTGTCGCGTCGGGCCACGGCAACCGGTAAGCCCGCGAGTCCAGCCCGGCGGCCAAGACGACGATCTGCCGCACGCCTGCCTCTGCAGCACGCCCGAAGTACTCGTCGAAATACTTGGTGCGCGCCCCCTGGAAATTCACGAAATGTTCGCCGAAGTCCTCTGTCTTCAGCGGATGTTCGGGCGCTTTACCGTCGAGCACGTCGGCCGCGGGGCCGCCCACTGCGCGGCAGAAAACCTCGGCGAACGGGTCGACGGCCAACGGGTCAGGCTTCTGCGCCTCCAATGCTCTTGCGGTGGCCACGAATAACGCGGTCGAACCAACGCTTGTGGTGATGTCCCAGGTGTCTCTTTCGCTACGCACTCGACCGACCCTACGCCTGGCCACGTGGCGCTTCTCTCGGCCCCAGATCCGACAGTTGCGAATCAGACCAACGGCCGACCCGTCCTGATCCGCCGGTCGAGATCCCACAGCAACACGTTGAACGGAAACTGCCGCACGAACCGCGGCATCAGGTGATTCACCGTCCGCAGCACCGCCATCAGCCGGTCGAAGCGTCGTTGCTTACCGGCATTCCACGGCAATTGCATCTCGTCGCGGAACCGTTGCGGCAGAAAGCCGGTCGTAATCAGCAGCGCGATACTGTCTAACCAGCGCTGCAGCGGGCCGTGCAGCGTTACCCGGGGCATCCGGCCCGCAGCGATCGGATACAGGTACTCGCGCACCGCGTCGTCGATGTGCACCTTGTCCAGCGACTCATGCCAGTACTTGTCGAAGGCGTGCCGATCCGGTGGCCACATCTCTGGCGGCACTTGCAGCGTGGTGCCCAACGCCATCCCCTCGTGATAGTGGCGCTCGGCGTCCTCGTCGTCCATCTCGCCGACGAAGATGCGGTGCACGTCGACGGCCCCCTTGTACAGGCACGCACCTACCCACAGCTGCAATTCAGGATCGAACGCGTTGTAGGCCACCGGGCTTTCAGGTGTGGAGTAGACCTGGGCGTGTGCGCGGTTGACCGCGCGTCTGAACGCGGCTTTTTGGGCCTCGCTGCCGGCGGTGGCCACCGCAAGGTAGGTGAACGTGGTGCGCGCTCGCTTGATCGGATGCAAGTCCACCCGGCCGCTTTCCACCCGGCTTTCCATCACGCCGTAACCCACACCGGGGCGCGCCAACTGCATGACCACGTTGGCGGGCCCGGCCAGCAGCGCCACACCCATCAAGCCGTCGTCGATACCGGCACGCCGCGTTCTACGACGCCGCGGCTTCCTGACGGGCGGGTCCGCGACCGGGCGCTCGACGTGCTGGATGGGTTCGCTGACCGTCATAGCCACACCTGCCCGCCAATTGTGAGAACGCTTGTTTCCTGATATTGCCGCGCGGCGACGACGGATGTCAAGATGGTGCCCATGGCCGTCAAATCCGGGTTAGCCGATACCGCGCAAGTGCGGCCTTATCGCGGAATCGGTGCCGCCGACCGGCTTGCCGAGCGCCGGCGCAGGCTGCTGTCCGCCGGCCTGGATCTGCTCGGGGCTCAGGACCCGACCGAGTTGACCGTCCGCGCAATCTGCCGTCGAGCCGGCCTGGCCGCTCGCTACTTCTACGAAAGCTTCACCGACAAAGACGAATTCGTCAGTGCGGTGTTCGATTGGGTCATCGCCGATTTGGCCGCCACCACTCAGGCCGCGGTTGCCGCCGCATCACCCCGTGAGCAAACCCGTGCGGGTATGGCCAACATCGTGCGCACTATTGCCGACGACCCCCGCGTCGGGCGGCTGCTGTTCAATGCGCAGTTGGCCAACGCCGTGCTGGTGCGCAAGCGGGTCGAATCCAGCGCCCTATTCGCGATGCTGTCTCGCCAGCACGTGGGAAGCGCGCTGCGGATTCCGGAAAACGACCGCATCAAAGCCGCAGCACATTTCGTCGTCGGCGGCGTCGGCCAAACCCTCAGCGCCTGGCTGGCCGGACAGGTGCGCCTTACCGCCGAGCAGCTCGTCGACCACCTGGCAGCGCTGCTCGACGAACTCGCCGATCCGAGCCTTTACCGCGACTAGCCGACGCTACCGCGCGGCCGGAACGCGGCGGTCAGCTGCGGTCTTGGGGACGGCCTGGGCGTCGCTCTCACCGAATTCCTTTGTCCAGCAAGCGAATTCCAGCGTGATCCCGTCGGGGTCGTGGAAGTAGAACGAGCGGACGTAGACGCCGGGATGCAGGGTGCGCGAAACTTGCATTTCGCTTTCGTCGTGGTTGAGCACCGGGCCAACCCGCACACCTTTGTCCTTGAGCCGCTGGCGGTAGGCGTCGAACTTTTCGGGAGGAACGTGGAAAGCGAGATGGTTCATGGTGCTGACCGCGCTGGTGATATCCCCGATGCCGGGGATGGCCGCGGGCGACGAGATGCCCGGCACCCGGTCCGGCGCATCGGCGAACCAGAAGAACGCCACGCAATCGCCGTTGCCGGCATCGAAGAAGAAATGCTGTCCCTGGCCGTTGGGCAAATCGAGCGATTTGATCAACGGCATGCCGAGGACGTTGGTGTAAAAGTCCACGGTGCGGGCCATATCCGAGCACACCAGAGCGACGTGGTTGATCCCGCTCAATTCGAATTCGGTGTTGGTGTTGTGCGGCTTGATCATCACGGCCCCCGTAGATTCCGAGACGCATCCGGCGGTCTGGCCAAGACCGTGGTCCCAAGTTACCACCAGGTTCGCCACATTCTGGCCTCGTAGCCAGCTCAATCCCGCGATAATCCGTGCAACGCCACGAGAGGAGGCGGCTGACATGACTCGTGCATCGGGGACGCCCGGCGTGATCCGCGAGTTCATCGGGCTGCCCTCGCCCACTGCGCGGCGCGCCGGCGCCGGCGGGCACCCTTGCCAGGGGCTGTATCACCGCGGCGTGGGCCGCAAACCGAAGGTGGCCATTATCGCCACCCACTACCAGATCGACTTCGCTGAGCACTACCTGGCCGACTACATGGCCACCCGCGGCATCGGATTCCTCGGCTGGAATACTCGGTTTCGCGGCTTTGAGAGCAGTTTCCTGCTCGACCACGCGCTGGTCGACATCGGTGTCGGCGTCCGCTGGCTACGTGATGTTCAGGGCGTGGAAACCATTGTTTTGCTGGGTAATTCCGGTGGCGGGTCACTGATGGCCGCCTACCAGTCGCAGGCGGTGGAACCGAACGTTACTCCGTTGCCGGGGATGCGGCCGGCGGCCGGGCTCACCGATTTGCTTCCTGCCGACGGCTATGTCGCCAGCGCCGCCCATCCCGGCCGCCCCGACGTGCTGACCGCATGGATGGACGCCGCCGTCGTCGACGAAAACGACCCGGTCGCCACCGATCCCGAACTGGACCTGTTCAATGAGTGCAACGGCCCGCCATACTCGCCGGAGTTTCTCAGCCGCTACCGATCCGCACAGGTCGCTCGCAACCACGCCATCACCGATTGGGCGGAAAAGGAGTTGAAACGTGTTCGGGCGGCTGGGTTCTCAGACCGGCCGTTCACTGTGATGCGGACCTGGGCCGATCCGCGCATGGTCGATCCCAGCATCGAGCCGAGCAAGCGTCAGCCCAACATGTGTTATGCCGGTGTCCCGGCCAAGGCCAACCGCTCCGCACACGGCATCGCGGCGGCGTGCACCTTGCGCAACTGGCTGGGCATGTGGAGCCTGCGAACGGCACAGACCCGGGCCGAGCCGCATCTCGGCCGCGTCACTTGTCCGGCGCTGGTTATCAACGCGGAGGCGGATACCGGAGTCTTCCCCTCGGACGGCCAACGCATTTACGACGCGTTGGGCACTGCAGACAAGACGCAGGTCACGATCGACAGCGACCACTACTTCACCACCCCGGGGGCGCGCAGCGAGCAGGCCGATAGCATCGCCAAGTGGATCGCCAAGCGGTGGCGCTAAAGGTTCTGGCCCACTTCGTCCCAGGCGGGAAGGTGCTCGAATATATTGCACGCGAAGCGGATTGGCTTGACATCCGATGGTGCGCGCCCGACGACGACGTCACTTTCTACCGCGAGTTGCCCGATGCGGACGCGATCTGGCATGTGCTGCGGCCGATCTCGGCAGAAGACCTACGACGCGCACCCAAGCTACAGCTGGTGCACAAGTTCGGCACGGGCGTTAACACCATTGAGGTCCAAGCCGCCACGGCGCGTGGCGTCGCAGTAGCCAACATGCCCGGCGCCAACGCCGCGTCGGTCGCCGAAGGAACTGTGCTGTTGATGCTGGCCGCGCTGCGCCGGCTGCCGGAGTTGGACCGTGCCACCCGCGCCGGTCGCGGCTGGCCGTCAGATCCGCAGTTGGGCGAAACCGTGCGCGACATCGGCGGCTGCACTGTCGGGCTGGTCGGCTACGGCAACGTCGCCAAGCGGGTCGCCGATATTGTCGCGGCGATGCGCGCGGCCGTGCTGCACACCAGCACGCGCGACGACGGGCTGCCGGGTTGGCGGCCGCTGCCCGAGCTGCTGGCTACGAGCGACGTCGTATCGCTGCATCTGCCGTTGACGCCCGCCACGCAAGGGTTATTGGGTCGTGATGCGCTGGCCCGGATGAAGCCGGAAGCGGTACTGGTCAACACCGCGCGTGGGCCCATCGTCGACGAGGACGCCCTCGTCGAGTCGCTGCGCGAGGGCCGGCTGGGCGCTGCGGGGCTGGACGTGTTCGCCGTCGAGCCAGTGCAGCCGCAAAACCCGCTGCTGGAGTTGGACAACGTCGTGCTCACACCGCATGTCAGCTGGTACACGGTCGACACCATGCGCCGCTACCTCGTCGAAGCTGTCGCCAACTGCCGCCGCTTACGGGACGGGCAGCCGCTGGCCGATGTAGTCAACCAACCGACCGGTTATTAGATTGGGAAGGTCACCGAGGGAAGGCGAACAATGCCGATCGCAATAACTCCTGAGCATCAAGACTTGGCCGACTCCGTGCGGTCGCTGGTGGCGCGGGTGGCGCCGTCGGAGGTGCTGCACGAGGCCTTAGAACATCCCATCGAGAATCCCCCGCCGTACTGGCGGACCGCCGCGGAACAGGGTCTGCAGGGAGTGCACCTGGCGGAGTCGGTCGGTGGCCAGGGTTTCGGGATCCTCGAATTGGCAATCGTGCTAGCCGAATTCGGCTACGGCGCAGTGCCCGGCCCCTTCGTGCCGTCGGCGATCGCCAGCGCGCTCATTTCCGCGCATGACCCGGATGCCAAGGTGCTGGCCGAGCTAGCGTCCGGGGCCGCAATCGCCGCATACGCACTGGGCTCGGGCTTGACCGCCACCCGGCACGGCGACGGGCTGGTGATCCGCGGCGAGGTGCGGGCGGTCCCGGCGGCGGCTCAGGCGTCGGTGCTAGTGCTGCCGGTGGCCATCGACAGCGGCGAAGAGTGGATCGTGCTGCGCGCCGAGCAACTCGAGGTCGAACCGCTAAAAAGCATCGACCCGCTGCGGCCGATCGCGCATGTGCGCGCCAACGCCGTCGAGATCGGCGACGATGCCCTGCTGAGCAACCTCAGCACGACCACCGCCCACGCGCTGATGTCGACCCTGCTGTCGGCCGAGGCCATCGGTGTAGCGCGGTGGGCCACCGACACCGCGGCGCAATACGCCAAGATCCGCGAACAGTTCGGCCGGCCGATCGGCCAGTTCCAGGCCGTCAAGCACAAGTGCGCCGAGATGACCGCAGACACCGAGCGGGCCACCGCGGCAGTGTGGGACGCTGCCCGGGCAATCGAAGAGGCGCGTCAAAATGGTTGGGACTCTGCAAGTTCCGCGGTCGAGTTCGCTGCAGCGGTGGCGGCGACGCTGGCCCCGGCGGCCGCGCAGCGCTGCGCCCAGGATTGCATCCAGGTGCACGGCGGAATCGGCTTCACCTGGGAGCACGACACGAACGTGTACTACCGGCGGGCGCTGATCCTGGCCGCATCCTTCGGCCGCCGCACGGATTACCCGCAGCGGGTGGTCGACACGGCGACCAGCACCGGGATGCGCAAGCTCAACATTGATTTGGATCCGCAGACCGAGAAGCTGCGGTCGGAGATCCGGGCCGAAGTCACCGCGCTCAAGGCGATGCCCCGCGAAGAACGTAAGGTCGCCATCGCCGAGGGCGGCTGGGTGCTGCCGTATCTGCCGAAACCGTGGGGCCGGGCGGCCGGCCCGGTCGAGCAGATCATCGTCGAGCAGGAGTTCAGCGCGGGACGGGTCAAGCGCCCCCAAATCGGGATCGCGTCGTGGATCGTCCCGTCGATCGTGGCGTTTGGCACCGATGAGCAGAAGCAGCGGTTCCTGCCGCCGACGTTCCGCGGCGAAATCATGTGGTGCCAGCTGTTCTCCGAGCCGGGCGCCGGATCCGACCTGGCCGGGCTGACTACCAAGGCGACGCGGACCGAGGGCGGTTGGCGCATTACCGGGCAGAAGATCTGGACCACCGCCGCGCAGTTCTCCGACTGGGGAGCATTATTGGCCCGCACGGACCCGAGCGCGCCGAAGCACAACGGGATCACCTATTTCCTGTTGGACATGAAAAGCGAAGGCGTTCAGGTAAAGCCGTTGCGCGAGCTGACCGGCGGCGCGATGTTCAACACCGTCTTCATCGACGACGTGTTCGTGCCCGAGGACTGCGTGCTCGGGGAGGTGAATCGGGGCTGGGAGGTCAGCCGCAACACCCTTACCGCCGAACGGGTATCGA
>Ga0070739_10008188_pt1 | contig 10812 bp, 9 predicted proteins | sample Coa_R1_7_FD_66445 | JGI IMG/M metagenome (GOLD analysis project Ga0070739, IMG submission 66445) | Surface soil microbial communities from Centralia Pennsylvania, which are recovering from an underground coalmine fire - Coalmine... | ecosystem: Environmental > Terrestrial > Soil > Unclassified ...
CGCGGCATTGCTGCTGGTGCGGTTCCGGGACCGCGCCCTGATGAAGAAGCGTCAGCTCGAGCTGCGCCAGCGCCGGAGCCGGGTCGTCGACGAGCACCGCAGCGAGGCTGAGGCCCGCGAGCGCGACGCCGAGAAGGCGGAGCTACGGGCGCGGATCGCCGAGCAGGAGGCGGCACGCGCGCGGGCGGAGGCGCAGCTGCGCGAGGAGAAGGCGAACCTGCACGAGCGCGGCCTGGCCGATCACGAACTGATCGCGGAGCATGAGCGCGAGCAGTTTGCCGGCACCTCGGCCGTTCCAGAGCAAGATGCGGGAAGCTCGACCGGCGCGGAAGAGCGCCTGGAGGAGGAGGGGGAGGAGGTGCGCTAGGCGCTTGCCGGTGCCGGGACCGGGCCTGGCACCGCGTGGCGCTTCGGTAACAACGTGCAGGGCTGGGCGGTCGAGCCGCTTCGCCTGCACGTTGGGGCCTCGCAGAGGACTCAACGTGCACGATTCGCGGCCTCGCGCCCAGAGTTTCACGTTGTTGCTCGCGGTCGGTGCTGCACGTGCTCGCGGTCGAGGCCGCCGGCGCTGCGGCTCGCGACCGGCTCGCTCGCGGCCCGCCCGGTCGTTAAGTGCTGCGACCTAGCCTGCGAGTCCCGCCGGAGGAGCCGCCGCGCTCTGCCGGCGCACCTGGCCCGCGAGGCGGATGTAGCTGCTCGCCAGCCGCGATCCGCTCGGTGAGCCGCCGAGGCGCACGCTGGTCTCCTCGAGCGCGCGCACGATGCGACGTGCGTCGCTGGCGGTGAGCTGAAGCGTCACCTGACCCCAGTCGCCGACGGGCGCGATCTCGTGCGACTCCAGACGATGTGCGTGCATCGTGTACCCCCTTTTGCCTTGAGCCGAGATTCCTATGGCTTCGAGTCGATTCTAGGTCCTCAGGACCCATATCGGCTGAACCGCCGGGCGAGGTAACCCGGGAATTGACGGAGCGTGCGGGGTGAGTAGGTAGTCGCCGCCGGGTCGTCGCGCCGCGCCGGGCGCCCGCCGGCCGGTTGTGCACTGACCCCCACGGATGCGCAGGCGCCGGACGGGGTAAACCACACCCCGATGGCGATGAGCATCGAACAGCAGCTGGCGATCTACCTCACCGACGCGCACGCGATCGAGCTCCAGGCGCTGGTCCAGGTCAAGCGCGCCAGGAAGGTGGCGGGCGACCCGAAGATCGCCGCGGCCTTCGCCGAGCACGTGCGAGAGACCGAGCGGCACGAGCACTACGTCGCCGATCGGCTGATGGCGCTCTCGTGGGCGCCGGTCGCGCACAAGGACCTGGCGGGCAAGCTCAGCGGGATGGGGATGGCGCTGTTCGCGCGCTTCCAGCCCGACACGCCCGGGAAGCTGGTCGCCCACGCCTACTCCTATGAGCGGATGGAGATGGCGCTGTACGACCTGCTCGAACGGCTCGCCCGCCGTGCGGGCGACGCGGAGACCGCGATGACCGCGCAGATGATCTGGCAGGAGGAGCGGGCGATGGCCGACCGCCTCGAGGGATTGTTTGACGAAGCGGTCGAGGCGTCGCTGCGAGACCTCGACCCGGACGACATCGGCGACCAGCTGAACAAGTACCTGGCCGACGCTCACGCGATCGAACGGCAGGCCGAGCAGCTGCTGAAGAAGGCGCCGCAGCTGGCCGGGGCGAAGGAGCTCGCGAACGCGTTCGAGGAGCATCTGGAGCAGACGCAGCGTCATTTGGAGATGGTCGAGACCCGCCTGCGGGAGCGTGGCGGCAGCCCGTCCTCGCTGAAGGACGCCGCGTTGCGGCTCGGGGCCGTGAACCTCGGCATGTTCTTCAAGGCGCAGCCGGACACGCCCGCGAAGCTCGCCGCATTCGCCTACGCATTCGAGCACCTCGAGGTCGCCGCCTACGAGCTGTTGAAGCGAGTCGCCACCCGCGCGGGCGATCAGGACACGGTCGCGACGGCGACGACGATCCTGTTCGACGAGCGGGCCGCGGCCGCGACCATGCACGAGCAGTTCGACCACGCGCTCGACGCGTCGCTCGAGGAAGCGGACGTCAAGGCCTGAGCTCGGTCAAGCGCCGTCGCTGACGTCCTGCCTGATCGAAGTTCGACCGGTCAAGCCAACGCTCAAACCCGCTCCTGATCGCCGGCCAGTCGTCGTCGACGATCGCGTACCAGGCGGTGTCGCGGTTACGTCCCTTGACCACCATGTGCTTGCGGAAGATCCCCTCGAAGGTGAAGCCGAACCGCTCAGCCGCGCGGCGCGAGGCCGCGTTCAGCGCGTCGCATTTCCACTCCAGGCGGCGGTAGCCGAGCTCGTCGAAGGCGTGGCGCGCGAGCAGGTAGATCGCCTCGGTGGCGGCGGTCGTGCGCTGCATCGGCGCCCCGAACCAGATGTGGCCGATCTCGATCACTCCGAACTGAGGCGTGATCCGCAGATAGGAGGCGGCCCCCGCCGGCCTGCCATCGGGGAGCAGGAGGGCCGTGAAGAACAAAGGATCCTCGGAGGCGGCCTGATCGGCCAGCGCGCGACGCATCTGCGCGACGCTGTCATACGGCCCGGCGGGCAGGTAGGTCCAGATCGCGCGATCACCCTCGGGCGGGTGTGAGACTGCGTACAGCTGCTCGGCGTCGCGACGGGGATCGAGCGGCCGGAGCAGCACGCTCGAGCCACGCAGCGACTCGCGCGCGGGAGCCCGCACCGGCCCGAACTCAACGGGTTCGCCGATCGGCAGCGGGTCGGTCATGGACATGAGCGGAGAACCCTATGCTGCCGGGGTGCTCGACGCGGAATCGATGCTGCGCACCGCGCGGAGGCCGCTCGTGATCGGGATGGGCGGCGGCGGCGACGTGGTCGGCGCGCTCGCCACGGCCGAGTCTGCGCGGGTCTACGACGGGGCGCAGCCGGTGCTCGGTGGGCTGGCGTGGGAGCGGCGCCCGATCGACCCCGTCCCGGGACCGCGCCGTACCGAAGAGATCGCCGACGCCGAGCAACTCGCGCCTGGGGTGCTGCGAGCGTGGCCCGACACGCACGTCCGCGGCCGCGACGTGTACTTCGCCGAGTCGCGGATGGCTCGCTTCCTCGGCGAGCCGACGATCCTGATCGACATCGGCCACGGGGTCGCGACGGTGGCGGACGGGCTGGCCGAGACGGCCGCGATCCTGGGCTGTGACCTAATCGCCTTCATCGACGTCGGCGGCGATGTGCTCGCCCGCGGCGACGAGCCAGGATTGCGCAGCCCGCTGTGTGACGCGGTGATGCTGGCGGTCGCGGGCCGGCTCGAGGCGATGGGCCTGCCGGTGCTGGCGGGGGTGTTCGGGATCGGCTGCGACGCCGAGCTGACGCCGGCGGAGGTGCTGGCGCGGCTCGCGGAGGTGGCCGCGGCGGGGGGCCTGGCTGGTGCCCGCGGGCTGACGGAGCCGGTCGCGCGGCGCCTCGAGGAGGCCGTCGAGCTGATCCCGACCGAAGCCAGCGCGCAGGCGGTGAGCGCGTACCGCGGCGCTGCCGGGCTGGTGAAGATCCGCGGCGGCGCGCGAACCGTCGAGCTGAGCTCGCTCGCCACCGTCACCTTCTACCTCGAGGTCGCGGCGACGCTTCGCGCCGCTGGCCGGCTTGCGCTCGCCGTCGATCAGGCGGCCAACCTCGAGCGGGCCAACGAGGCGCTCAACGCGCTCGGCGTGCGGACCGAGCTCGACCTCGAGCGCCAGGCCGCCGCCGCGCGCTGACGGGCGGCAGTCCGATAGCACCGCGCCAAACGGGAACAATGGCGGTGATGGACGTTCGCGAGCAAACCCTGGCGGGGCGCTACCGGCTGGAAGAGGTAATCGGCCGGGGCGGAATGAGCACCGTCTACCGCGCGACCGACGCGGTGCTCGAGCGCGATGTCGCGGTCAAGGTGCTGCTGCCCGTGCTGGCCGAGCAGGATCCGACGTATGCGGCGCGGTTCGAGCGCGAGGCTCGCGCCGCGGCCGCGCTCGCGAGCTCGGCGGTCGTGACCGTGTTCGACACCGGGATCGACGAGGACGGCAGCCAGTTCATCGTGATGGAGTACGTCGCGGGCCACAGCCTCGCACAGTTGCTCGCAGACGAGCAGCCGCTGGAGATCGCCGAGGCCACGCGGGTCGCCGGGCGGGTCGCCGACGCGTTACGCGCCGCCCACGGCGCCGGGATCCTGCATCGCGACATCAAGCCGGCGAACGTGATGGTGGCCGACGACGGCACCGTCAAGCTGCTCGACTTCGGGATCGCCCGCAGGCTCGACGGCACGACGCTCACGCAGGCCGCGTCGGTGGTCGGGACGGCCGCCTACATGGCGCCCGAGCGGGCGCTCGGTCGCCCCGGCGACGCGCGCGCCGACATCTACTCGCTGGGCTGCCTGTTGTACGCGATGCTGACCGGCCGGCCGCCGTTCACCGGCGAGCACGCGGCCGCGGTGCTACACCAGCAGGTCAACGTCGATCCCGTCGCGCCGAGCCGGCTGCGGCGCGGTGTTCCCGCCGGGCTTGACGCGCTCGTGCTGGCGATGCTGGCGAAAGCGCCGGAGGCACGGCCGCCGACTGCGGCCGAGGTGAGCGACAGGCTCGCGGCGCTGTCAGGGGGTCCCGTTGGTGCGACCGCGGCCACGATCCCGCTCGGAACCGCAGCGACGAGGCCGCTGCCGCGTCGCCGCTCGCCCGGCCCGGCGATCGGGCTGCTGCTGCGCGACCACGGCTGGCGGGCGCTGGCGATGGGGCTGGCAACCGCGCTTGTCGCGCTGCTGGCGGTCGCGCTGATCGCCGGTGGAGGCTCATCGCCGAGGAAGCCGGCCGCCACGCATCGGGCGCCCGCGCGAACAACGATCACCCACGCCCCGCCGACCACGCAAACGCCACCACAGCCAGCCGCGAAGCCGAAGGCGCCAAAGCCCGGCGGTCCGATGCACCCCAAGCACAAGCCTCCCGGCGATCACGGCCACCACCGGCACGGGCACTGAGGCTCTTGGGTCAGGCGGTCCCGGTTTCGCTGAGCTCGACCGGCGGCTCGCCGTAGAGCACCCACTCATCGCCTGAGGACCGCACTAGGCCGGCTCTCACCAGATCGGACAGCGCGGTCGTCACCGTGGGCCGGCGGGCGGCGACGAGGTCGGCGAGCACCGCATGGGTCAGCCGCATCCGCAGGACCGTGCCCTCGCTGCGAACCTTCCCCCAGCGCCCGGCCAGCTGCCAGAGCAGCATGTGAAGCCGCACGTCGACGCGTGCCTGGTGGACGATCGCCATGTTGACCGCGAGGTTCCGGACGCGTTGCATCGCGCGCCCGACGAGTGGAGCCGCAAGCTCAGGGAAGCTGCCGATGCACTTGTGCACGAACTCGTCGTCGAGCAGTGCCAGGCGTACCGGCTGGACGATCGACCAGGCCATCTCGAGCGGCAGCGTCGACGAATCGCTCTCCCACCCCCACGGGCGCAACAAGTCCCCCTCGCCCAAAAGCTCGGCGCCAAAGCGCCCGTCGATCCCGACCCGGCGGATCATCAGCCCCCCGAGCACCAGGATCCCGATCCCGTCCTTCAAGGGGGAGGCTTCGGAGACCCCATCGCCGGCCGAAAGGCGCAACTCCGTCGCCGTGCAGGCCTCGATCGCCTCCTCTCGCCGTCCCGGCGCGATCACGTCGGCCAGCTCCCTGTCCTCCCGGAGCACATGGCACCTTCCCTGGATCCCGCTGCCGAGGACTACGCTCACCACTTTGAAGGTAGCGCGGCGGGGTCAGGGAGCCGCTGGGTCGGCTGCGACACGCGGACTCGGCCGCCGCTACCTCGACCGCGCGGCGGACTCAGGCAGCCGCTGGGTCGGCGGCGAAGCCAACCTTGCGGGCGAGCTCGAGCAGCGCGTCGTTGACCGCCTCCGGGCATTCCAGCGGCGCCATGTGAGCGCTCGCGCCGAGCACCACCAGCCGCTCGAGCGAGGGCAGCATCTCGGCGATTCGCCGGGCATGCGCGGGCGGAGTCAGCCGGTCATGCTCGCCCGCGATCACGATCGTCGGCACATCGAGCCGCGGCAGCGCGTCGAGCAGCTCGACCTCGGACAGCGCGATCCCCACGTTCGCGCGCACGTCGGGCGGGCACGCGATCAGCATCCGCTCGAAGAAGGCGACCTGCGCCGGCGTCGCACCCGGACCGAACACGACATAGCGAATCGCCGCGGCCGTCAGCGGGGTCGAGAAGCGAGGGAGCGGCGCCCTGTTGCCAAGGAAGCCGTGCAGCGCCACGGTCCTGTTGATCGCCTGCGCGATCCCCGGGACGGGCACCAGCAGCTGCTCGGCGATCAGGTCGCCGACCCCGGTGTTGATCAACGCCGCGGCACCGACGCGACGACCCACCTCGTGGCGCTCGGCCCACGCGGCGATCGCCATCGCCCCGAGCGAATGGCCGGCGACCACGGCTGCGCGGCCCTCCGGGACGACTGCGGCGAGCACCGCCTCGAGGTCCTCGCCGAAGCGGGCGATCGAGTAGTCGTCGTCCCGGGCCGGCTCGCTCTCACCATGGCCACGGAGGTCGTAGGCGACGACCCGCAGGCCGCGCTCGGACAGCTCGCGGATCTGGTAGACCCAGTACTGGAGGCTCTCGGTCCAGCCGTGTGCGAGGACGACGGTTTCACCGTCCGGAGGGCCGAACACCTCGGCATGCAGGACCGTCCCATCGCTCGAGCGGACCTCGAGCGGCCTTCCGCTGGGCGCCTCCGACAGGATCGCCTGCTCCGGGTCCGCCGCGATCCTGCGGCGGAACCGCTGCTGCACCGCGATCCCCGCTGCCAGCGCCGCGGCGCCGGCGGCAGCGGCGCCCCAGATCACCGGATTTCGCGGCTTGGCGAGGCTCAGCTCAGGCACTGCATAGGATTGTCGCCCGATGCGGATCGGGTTGCTCACCGGCGGTGGGGACTGCCCTGGCCTGAATGCCGTGATCCGGGGGGTCGTGCGCAAGGCGATCGACACCTACGGCGATCAGGTGATCGGCTTCCGTGACGGTTGGCGCGGAGTCCTCGAGGACGACGCCGAACCGCTCACGATCGAGTCCACGCGCGGGATCCTCCCGCTGGGCGGGACGATCCTCGGGAGCTCGCGGACGAACCCGTATGCGCGCGAGGACGGCGTCGAGCAGGTTCTCGCGACGGTCTCCGCTCACGAGCTCGACGGCCTGATTCCGATCGGCGGCGAGGACACGCTGGGGGTCGCCAACCGGCTCCAGGCCGCCGGCGTGAGCGTGATCGGCGTCCCGAAGACGATCGACAACGACCTCGGCGGCACCGACGTGACATTCGGCTTCGACACCGCGATGCAGATCGCGACCGACGCGATCGACCGGCTGCACACCACCGCCGAGAGCCACCACCGGATCCTGGTGGTCGAGGTGATGGGGCGAACCGCCGGCTGGATCGCGTTGCACTCCGGCGTCGCCGGGGGCGCGGACGTGATCCTGATCCCGGAGATTCCGTTCGACATCGACGAGGTCTGCCGGCTGATCCGCCGGCGCCACGATCGCGGGCGCCCGTTCTCGATCGTGGTCGTGGCAGAGGGCGCGGCGCCGAAAGAGGGCACGCTGGAGGTGACCCGGGGGACAACGGTCGATGAGTTCGGCCACCCGCGGCTCGGCGGGATCGGCTACACGCTCGAACGCGAGATCGAGCAGCGGACGGGATACGAGACGCGGGCGACGGTGCTCGGCCACGTCCAGCGCGGCGGCACGCCGACGGCGTTTGACCGGGTGCTCGCCACGCGGCTGGGGCTGGCGGCGATCGACGCCGCACACGAGGGGCAGTGGGGGATGATGGTGGCGCTGCGCTCGAGCGCGATCGAGCTGGTCGCGCTCGCCGATGCAGTCGCACAGGTGCGCCGCGTCCCCGCCGAGGAGTACGCGCGGTTCGGCGCGCTGTTCGGATAGATGGTATGAGCGCGTGCGTCCCGATGTTTGCCAGGGCGGCGCCTGACCTATGCTGGACTTATGACCGCCACTGAATCCGCCACCGCGCTCGACAAGCTCTGCGTCGACACGATCCGGACGCTGTCGATGGATGCAGTACAGCAGGCCGACTCCGGGCACCCCGGAACGCCGATGGCGCTCGCCCCGCTGGCCTACGTGCTGTACACGCGCGTGATGCGCCACAACCCGAACGATCCCGATTGGATCGACCGCGACCGCTTCCTGCTGTCGGCCGGCCATGCCTCGATGCTGCTCTACTCGATGCTGTATCTGACCGGCTACCCGCTGACGCTCGAGGACATCAAGCATTTCCGCAAAGTCGGCTACCCGACTGCGGGCCACCCCGAGCGCAAGTACACCCCGGGCATCGAGGCCACCACCGGGCCGCTCGGCCAGGGGATCTCAATGTCTGTTGGCGTCGCGCTGGCGGAGCGCATGCTGGCCGCGCGCTTCAACCGCGATGGTCATGAGGTCGTCGACCACCACACGTTCGTGATCGCGTCCGACGGGGACATTCAGGAGGGCATCTCGTCGGAGACGAGCTCGCTTGCCGGCCACCTCGGGCTCGGCCGGCTGATCGTGTTCTACGACAACAACCACATCCAGCTCGCGAGCCCGACCTCGGCGACGTTCTCGGAGGACGTCGCGGAGCGCTACGACGCATATGGCTGGCACGTGCTCGACGTCGGCGAGGACCTGTCGATCGAGCGGCTCGAGGCGGCGGCGCGAGAGGGGATGGCGGTGGAGGACCAGCCGACGCTCGTGATCCTCCGCTCCCACATCGGCTACGGCAGCCCGCACAAGCAGGACACCTCGGCCGCCCACGGATCGCCGCTCGGCGAGGACGAGGTGCGGCTGACGAAGGAGGCCTACGGCTGGGACCCCGACAAGCACTTCTACGTCCCCGCGCAGGCGCTCGCCCACTTCCGCCGCTGCTGCGAGCGCGGCGGCGAGCTTCAGGCCGAGTGGGAGGAGCGCTTCGCCGCCTATCGGGAGGCATTCCCCGAGCAGGCGCGGCAGCTGGAGATGATCGACGCCGCGGAGCTGCCGGAGGGGTGGGAGCGCGACCTTCCGCGCTTTGACCCGGCAGACGATCCGATCGCCACGCGCAAGGCCTCGGGCGAGGTGATCCAGTGGGCCGCCCAGCGCATTCCCCACCTGATCGGCGGCTCGGCCGACCTCGCGACCTCCAACAACACCGACATCGACGACGGCGGCGACGTCGAGAAGGGTTCATACGAAGGCAGGAACATCCGCTACGGCGTGCGCGAACACGGCATGGGCGCGATCACCAACGGCCTCGGCCTTCACGGCTTCCGTGCGTTCGGCGGGACGTTCCTGACGTTCTCGGACTACATGCGGGGCGCGCTGCGCCTGGCGGCGCTGATGAAGCTGCCCTCGATCTGGGTCTACACCCACGACTCGATCGGGCTCGGCGAGGACGGTCCCACGCACCAGCCGATCGAGCAGCTCGCCGGCCTTCGCGCGATGCCGCGGATGAACGTGGTCCGCCCCGCCGACGCCAACGAGACCGCGCTGGCGTGGCGGTTCGCGCTGCGCTCACGCGATCACCCGACCGCATTCGCGCTCTCACGCCAGAACCTGCCGATCCTCGACCCGCAGGCGATCCCCGACGACGCGATCGAGCGCGGCGCCTACGTCCTGCGCGACAGCGACGGGGGCGACCCCGAGCTGATCCTGATCGGCACCGGCTCGGAGGTGTCGCTCTGCCTGGAGGCGGCGGAGCTGCTCGAGGGCGTGCGCGTGAGGGTGGTGTCGATGCCCTGCATGGACACGTTCACCAAGGCCGACGAGGACTACCGCGAGCGGGTGCTCCCGGCCAGCTGCCGGGCGCGGATCGCGGTCGAGGCGGCGAGCCCGATGGGCTGGGACAAGTGGATCGGCGAGGACGGCGCCTTCATCGGGATGGAGACCTTCGGCGAGTCCGGGCCATACAAAGACGTCTATCAGCACTTCGGGATCACCGCGCAGCGGATCGCCGAAACAGGAAGGGAGTTGATCTCCAGATGAGCACCGCGACGACACGCGTCAACGAACGGCTGGCCAAGCTGACCGCGGCCGGGGTCAGCATCTGGCTCGATCAGATCCGCCGCTCGCTCATCACCGGCGGCGAGCTCGCGCGAATGGTCGAGGAGGAGTCGCTGCGCGGCGTCACCGCCAACCCGTCGATCTTCGAGAAGGCGATCCTCGGCTCAGACGACTACGACGAGGAGCTCGACGAGCTCGCGCGGCAGGAGCTCGAGCCCCAGGAGATCTACGACCGGATCGCGCAGCACGACGTGCAGCTGGCGTGCGACGTGCTGGCCGACGTCCACCGGGAGTCAGGCGGCCGCGACGGATTCGTCTCGCTGGAGGTGGCGCCGGACATCGCGCACAACACCGAGCGAACGCTGGAGATGGCGCGGGTCTACTGGAAGGCGGTGAACCGCCCCAACCTGATGATCAAGATCCCGGGCACGCCCGAGGGGGTGCCGGCGATCGAGCAGGCGATCTATGAGGGGATCAACGTCAACGTCACGCTGCTGTTCTCGGTCGAGGCCTACGAGGCGGTCGCCGAGGCATACATCCGCGGGCTCGAGCGCCGGCAGGGCGAGGGGCTGCCGCTCGACGTCAACTCGGTCGCGTCGTTCTTCGTCTCGCGTGTCGACACCAACGTCGACAAGAAGCTGGAGGCGCTCGGCCGGACCGATCTCGCCGGCACCGCCGCGGTCGCCAACGCCCGCGACGCCTACCGCCGCTTCAAGCGGATCTTCGCCGGCCCGCGGTGGGAGGGACTGCGCCATGCGGGGGCCGCCGTGCAGCGGCCGCTGTGGGCCTCCACCGGGACCAAGAACCCCGACTACTC
>Ga0070739_10008195_pt1 | contig 10803 bp, 9 predicted proteins | sample Coa_R1_7_FD_66445 | JGI IMG/M metagenome (GOLD analysis project Ga0070739, IMG submission 66445) | Surface soil microbial communities from Centralia Pennsylvania, which are recovering from an underground coalmine fire - Coalmine... | ecosystem: Environmental > Terrestrial > Soil > Unclassified ...
CGCACCCCGCACCGACACCCGCCGCGACGTTGACCGCTTGGTAGTGTGCCAACCCCAGGAGCCGGCTGACGAGGATAGCATAGATGACGAACGGCAGAAGCAATCCTGCGATGAACAGTCCGAGAGCCAGCCAGGCGATCCGTTGGGTCGTTTCTCGATTTTCCACCATCGCTTCACCTCTACGATCGAACGACCAAGCTCACCGGCCCAGCGGGCGTGGCGAACTGTAAATTCCAGGAAGCCTACAAGGCCGCCGGGCAGGTGCGGCGCCCGCTTCGGCGCTACCAGGGCTCTCCTCGATGATGAACAGGACCGCTAATACCGTATGCAGCAGTGCCGACACAGTCAGGCTCACCTGACTGGCCCAGCGGGTCCAACTCTGAGACCGTCGGTTCAACCACCAGGCGAGGCCGCCGGCAACCAACCCGACGAGTGGCAACCAGAAGAGCAGCACCGCAAGCACTGCGGAGACTCGGCCCCAAGACAGCTCCCGCTTCACCATCTCGCGAGCGACCGCTAACTCGGGTGTCACCCCCTGCACGACCGCAAGCGAGTGCCCCTGGCTGTAGGAAGCCACGATCAGGCCCAAAGCCCACGGCAACAGGCCCGCCAGCCACACCAGATGCGCGGGGATCGCGTTGAACAGGCAGCGTCCCCAAAGGAACCGTCTCATGCACGTCGGACAGGCGCGGTAGACCACGCCCTGCCAGACCGCGCCGGCCAAGAGGTACACGCACCAGTTGACATAGCGGTACTGCTTGAGGCTGTCGGTCGCTTGGAAGCAGACCGGGCAGTGAATCAATGCGTTATCCGGGCAATCGCTTTTCATGTTGGCGCACTTCCCCGCCTCGGATGAGGACATCGTTTCCTTGACTCGTAGTTAATCGTTGACGCTCCCGATCAGAATTATGCCGATCGGGTTCTCTACCACTTCATGCGACATCTCGGTGCAAAACACGTCACGATCGACTTTTTTTTCGACAACGTCACCGAATAGGGAGCGGGCGAGCTGGGTTCGGATTTACATCTACATGCGTTCCGAAATGGCGACCCGCAGCCCCCCAGACCAATGTCCGGTGAAGAGGCTCCACAGGCCCAGCCTCTGGTGACCCCCAACCAGATCCAGGCACCGGCTCGACAGCAACAAGGGCAATCTCAGGCTCCGTCGCCCCGTCAAAACACCCATGCCAGCACCCCCTGTATTCCGTGCCCGATCTACCCTCGGATCAACAGCGCTGGCAGCAGATGGTCATGGCCCCTTTTGAGAACATTGGCCAAAACGCTGAGGGCAGCGAACCAGGATGAATCGGTTCAAAACAGGCGCGCAGGAGCCTGCGCAGCGCTCCTGGCCGGTATGGTCGTCGAAAACCCGTCACAAGCCGAGTTGCTCAAACAGCGTGCGGATCACGAGCACAGGATCCCAGGTCCAGGTGTCGAGGATATCCACGTCGGTGGGCTGGCCGGCCGGGCGCGGTTCGCCGCGGAGGACGCGTTCGAGTTTGGGCAGCAGGGCTTGGTCAAACGCGGTCAAGAGCTCATCCTCGCGGGCAATTCGTTGCTCCGCACCCTTTGCCGGAGTGCGATGGGCTTGAAGACTCGAAACTGGGATCCCAGAAGGCGTCTATCTGGGAAAGCTCGGCTGGTCGTCCGGCGATCTCGGAAGAGAACGCCGGATATTTTTTTGTACACAGCCGCCGCCAGCGGATAGCTGGGACCAGCCACCGCTTGGGCAAAGCGGTGTTCATAGTCGCTGTGATTGGTGCCCATCAGCCGGTCCCAGACGTTGAAGTACAGGCCGAAGTTGGCTCGGAACTTCTCATGGTGCAGGGCATGGTGCGTGACCGAATTGAGCACCCAGCCCGCGGGAGTCCGCAGGAACCAGGGCGGGAAAAGTTCATAGCCGCAATGCCCTAACACGTTGAACGTGATCTGCCACACCATGAACGCCGCGAACGCGGTCGGGTGGACCGGGATGGTGAGCACGATCACGAGGCCGATGCTGGCCTGCACCAGCGCCTCGGCCGGGCTGAAGGCATAGGCGGCCCACGGCGTCGGGCTGGTGGAGAGGTGGTGCGTGTGGTGGAAGATCCGGTACAGCCGGCGATGGTGCATCAGCCGGTGCGTCCAGTAGAAGTACGTGTCGTGCATTACGATCATCAGGCCGATGCTAAGCACGAACCAGGTCCAGCCGTAATCGCCCACTCGATAGTACAGCCGCGTCCAGCCCAAGCGGGCGGCGCAGACCATCACCAGCGTCACCAGGCCGAAGACGGCGATGCTGCGCAACGAGTGAGCGATCTCGCGCCCGACCTGCCGGGCGGTCGGGTCGCCGCGGGAGACGCGGCGGTGGCGGAACGCGACCCGGAAGGCGACGGAGAAGAGCAGCCACACCACGGAGGCCATCAGGGCGTACCAGAACAGCTCGATGAGTGTGGAACGCAGCGAGGCCTGTAACGGCGTATGAAGGTGTGCATTGAGGTCCACTTGGCCACCCTCCTTTGGATTGATCCGGAATTTTTTTGGCGGTTGTTTTCTCTTCACTGCTGCCCATCGTGAAAGAAGGCGGGCGGACCAGCGGGGGAGGTACAGGGAATTGTTCCATCCTTCCGCTGGCCGCGCCCCTGTTCTCATCAACAGCAATGGCGGGCGGGCCAGCGACAGAGGGAGGATGCACCGGAATTCCCCCTATCGCCGGCACTGCCCGGGGCTCGCTCTGGTGTTGCATTGCCCTCTGGCCTCCGATGGCCGGTGCCGCGGGTTATTGTCGGCAGCGTCGATCGCTGTGGAACGACGCCACCATCGGCTATCTGGCGCAGCTGGTGCAGGATGGGACGTTAGAGAACATCCAGGAAGGGCACCCGCGAGGCTATCGGCCGCCGGGGGGCGAGGAATGAAAAAGGGCGGTGCCGGAATTAATCGGGCTGGCCTCCGTCGGGTACCTTCTGCCGGCACCGCGTCGGTGTCGGCAGTTCTACTTTCATCTGATTGGGCCGATGCTTACGCCTCCGGCTCGAAAAGAGCAACGGCACGGCGATGCCAGCGCAAGTAGATAAGGAGTGCTTCTTGTGCATGATCCCTCCCGTGAATTCGGGCGGGGCGAAATAAAGAGACTCGGTAAGGCGAAAATGGCTTGGGGAATCGTTCGAGCCCGCCACGGCGCAGTCACCTTGCCGCGAGCCGTACCGGCAAGCCGAAGGAAGGGCATCCTAAGGGAAACAAGAGTCCAGATCAAGACAGCTTTCACGAGCCGCACAATCGATACAAGGCTGATAGGGGCTTCGAGCTAGGTAAAGCTCCTTGGCCGTCTTTGTTGGGCTTGCGGCGAATAAACAAGATCTTCGTGGCACTGGCCACCGGGCCCATCCTCGCATCACCTCCGACCGCTTTGCGGGCGTCGGAGTGAAGCGCCCAGTCATTTTGGCGAGCCGCCGGGCGGCTCGGGCGTTGGACGGACAGTCTCCGACGTCTTCCCTTCCGGTTTCTTCAGGAGTTTCTGGAAGTCGTCGCGACCCCGTAGCGGCTCTAGTGGTTCATTGCAGGCGAAGTGTTTCGTTCTCGGCGAGCGGGGGGCGTAAGCCCCCTGTTGCGAACCATCAGGGGGCTTACGCCCCCCGCTCGCCATCAAGCAAACATGTCAGATGCAATGCACCACTAGCGACGTTTCGAGATTCTTGTCACCAGCTCATTGGCGATGGTAGCCAGCAATAGAGCGCCGCCGATCACGGTATATTCCAGCTGGCTGCCGATGTAAGGACTGGTGTTACAGATTTGCGCCAACAACGGCAAAACGGCAGCACCGAGAATCATGCCCGGAACGGTGCCTTCGCCGCCGCGAAGACTACAGCCGCCCAACACAGCTCCGGTGATCGCATAGAGTTCCAGCAGTGCCCCGGCGTCGCTCGGCGTGGCATTGCGATACTCCAACAAAAATATCACGCCGCCTAGCCCCGCGCAGGTCGAGCTGATGATGTAGGCAGCGATCTTGTAGCGGTTGGTGGCGATACCGGCGTAGCGGGCCGCCTGCTCGTTGTAGCCGATGGCGTACCAATAGCGGCCGTAGACGCTGCCGTGCAGCACCAGGGCGAGCAACGCGGCCAACAGTCCCAGCAATAACAAAACATGAGGTAAACCCAAGGTCTTTCCGCTGACCAGAAAAGAACGCAGCCATTCGGCTTGCGGCTGTACCGATTCGTAGGGCAGCACGACAGCGGTATCGCTGAGCTTCCGCGCCAGACCTCGATACATGAACAAGCCGCAAAGCGTGACCAAGAACGGCTGTAAGCGTAGCCCTGTCACCAGCAGTCCATGAAACAGACCAATCAAGACCGAGCCGGCAATGACGATGGTCGCCGCAGTCCAAGGCTGCCAGTGGTGTTTGTTCATGAGATGGCCGAAGGCGACGGCGGACAATCCGACCAGCGAGCCGATAGAAAGATCGATGCCACCCGTCACGATCAGGACGCCGACGCCCAGCGTCAGGACGCCGTAAAACCCAAGCCGTCGCGCCAGCACTTGATGATTGTCTAGCGATCGCGCGCGTTCAAAGAAGCCCATGAGAACGGCGTACAAGACCAACACCATCAGCAGTACGCCCAGCAATCGGGTCATCCCGCGAACTCCTGTTCAATAATTACTTCCGCCAGTGGCCAGATGCATGATAGCCTGTTCGCTCAAGGCCGTGCGAGGTAGTTCGCCGGCCAGACGCCCCTCATGCAGGACTACCACGCGGTCGCTCATCCCCAACACTTCTTCCAGATCGCTGGAGATCATGATGATGGCGATGCCGGCAGCTGCCAGTTCATCCATGAGAGCGTATATTTCGCTTTTGGCTCCAACATCGACGCCGCGCGTCGGTTCATCAAGGATAAGAACGCGCGGCTGCTTAGCCAACCATTTGCCGAGCACTACCTTCTGTTGATTCCCGCCGGACAGCAAGCCGACCGGCTGACTCAACCGCGGCGTTCGCACGCGCAGCCGTTCGCATAGCCGCCGTGCCATGTCGCTCTCGCGGCGCGGTGAAACCAGGCCGAGGCGGCTGTTCTGATCGAGGTTCGGCAGTCCGAGATTATGCTGGACGCTCTCTTCAAGCACCAGACCGTATTGCCGGCGGTCTTCCGGAGCGAGTAATAGCCCAGCGGCGATGGCGTCGCTGGGCGAACGAATCGCTACGGGTTGACCATCCAGCCGAACTTCGCCGCGGAGCAACGGCCGCAGGCCGAACAACGCCTCGGCCAACTCGGTGCGTCCTGCACCCACCAGTCCTGCCATACCGACGATTTCACCGCCGCGCACGGCAAAAGAAACCGGCGTTTCCGGCCCTCCCTGGTAACACAGCTCGCGGACTTCGAGTCGGATGGGATGTCCCTCCGGACGAATCGAGGCCGTGCCGGTCTCGGCCACAATGCCGGTATCATCTTGGGCTGGAACCACTCCGGCTCCCCCAGCGGCATGACCGCGGCGGAAGAACTGTTTCAAATCGCGGCCAACCATCAGCTCGACCATACGGCGATGTGTAATCTCCTCCCGTGCCAGCTCGCCGGAGTTGCGGCCATCGCGCAAAACGACGACGCGATCCGCGACCGCCTGCACTTCCATGAGCCGATGCGAAATGTAGACCACCGCTACTCCGGAGCGCTTCAGTTCGGCGATGACCTCGAAAAGACGCTCTGTCTCGCGTTGTGTCAGACTCGACGTCGGTTCGTCCATGATTAGAACACGCGCCTTTCTCGATAAAGCGCGAGCGATCTCGACCATCTGCCGTTGCCCCAGCGGCAAATCACCGACCAGCCGACTCGGCGCCACGTCCAAGCCAACTCGTTCCAGCAGTTGTTGGGCATGGACGTTCATGGCGCGGCGATTGAGCCAGCCCAACAAACCGCCCCGAACTTCCTCGTGGCCCAAGAACAAGTTGGCAGCGACCGAGAGATTCTCGGCCAAGTTCAGCTCTTGATGAATCAGGAGGATGCCGCGAACCATGGCGTCCGCGACATTGGAGAAGCGCACAGGTTGGTTATCGAGCAGCAATTCGCCGGCATCGGGAGTATAGATGCCAGCGAGGATTTTCATCAGCGTCGATTTGCCGGCGCCATTCTCGCCGAGCACGGCCAGCACTTCACCGGCGTGAACCGTCAGTGAAACGCCGGCCAACGCCTGCACGCCGGGAAAGGCTTTGCAAATGCCACGAGCTTGCAACATAGGTCGATTGGTGGTTGGGTGGTGGGTTACGAGCCGGAAGCGTAAGCGACGGAAGGCCACATCCGTCGCTTACGCTTCCGGCTCGTAACCCACCACCTACTTGCTCAAGAGGTCATTCAACTCCTTCTGAAACACCGCGGCGGGAATACGGTCCTTGCCGCCGTCCTTGGTAATGACGCGATGCGGCACGTACAAGATTCCATCCTTGGGTAATACGGAGCGATCCCCTTTCGCCAAGGATGCCATGATGCGCACGGCCTGATAGCCGAACTCGTAGGGGTTTTGCACGACCGTGCCGAAAATGTGGCCATCGATGATTCCTTGTAGGGTAGCCTCGTTCTCGTCGAAACCGACAATCTTGACCTCGCCGAGCTTGCCCTTGTCCTTGACCGCCGAGAGAATTGCCGGCGGATTGTAGGCCCACAAGCCGATGAAGCACAGCTTCTTCTCGCCGCCCAGGGCCGTGAGAGCGTCAGTGGCATTCTCATTGGCCTTGGCTCCGATAGCCTGATCGGTGTAAGTACGTGCCAAACGATATTTGCCGTACATCTCGCCGTCATTGCCGTAATCGATGTTGTTGGTGTCCTTCGGCTCGGGCTTATCGGCCAGTTCGTCGAGCATCCCTTGGCGACGTTGGCGGGCGTTGAGCGGCTCTGTCTGACCGACAAAGACGGCCAATACGCCGCCGTCGGGCAGCACTTCCTTAATCAGCTGACCGACGGCGCGTCCGGCCTTGTAGTTGTCGGTGCCGATGTAGCAAAGCCGGCCACTGTCGGGAGCATCATTGTCCTGTGTGAGGAGCGGGATCTTCTCGGCGATTTCCTTGAGATGGCCGCTCTGTCCTGGAGGATTGATGACGCTGACGGCAAGGGCCTTGATGTCCTGATTGAGAAGGTCGTTGATGATGTCGGTTTGCCGGGATGCGGTGCCGGGATCGGGCTTGCGGAACTCGACCTGGACGCCAAACTCTTTCTCGGCTTTGGCGCAGCCTTTTTCGGCGATGGTCCAGAATGTTTCCGGATTATTGCTGACGAAAGCGACTTTGGTGCGCGCCGGACCTTGCTGACAGCCAATTGTCACTGCCAGGAGCAGGCCGGTCGCCAGCCTGCAGAGAGGACGGAGAGATTTCATGGTGCTGCTCTTTTCCGTGAGGACAAGAAACCTATGCAAAATTCAGAGCCATTATACGAGCCGGAAGCGTCAGCGACGGCAAAGCCGCCGTCGCTGACGCTTCCGGCTCGTTAGTTCTTGCCGGTCATCGACATCTCCAGGCTGCTCTGTTTCTCAGCTTTGCGCAGCAGCTGCTTCACATTTTCGAGACTCTTGGAATCGTAGCCGGCATTGCTCAGATAGGTGCGGGCCAGCGTTTCGGGGGGAGGAGGTGTTGAGGGCAAGATCGACCGACTTTGTTCCCAATCCTTCTCGAAACGGGCGGCGATCATATCATTGGTGCGGTCTGCCGAGCCAAACGTGCCGCCAACGTCACTACCGACCGGCGAATTGAGGAGCAGACTAGCCGGTATCGGGTTTCGTGCGGGCCGGGTCTGGACCATTTGTTCGGATACCATTTTGCCCAGCTCTTCACACAACACCGCCGCCAATTCGCCATCGCTCTTGCACTGCTTCACCAGTCCCTCGGTGATGAAGATGGTGCTCACGTCTTTCTGGGTTTGATGGAAAATCTCCTCCTGCGGCTGGCCGACCGTCATGAACACGACTTTTTGATTAATCCGCGGATTGGCAGTGACGATCTGCTTGCCCACCCGGTCCACCCGAAGCGCAACCTCTTGGGTAGCCGGTGGAGCTGGCTTGAAGGACGCCACTTGAGTACGGCTCATTTTTCCGAAGGCACCCGGAGAAACGGTGGTAAGTTTCTTTTCGTCGGAGAGGCAGCCGGCTGCGGCCAGCATCAAGCCGAACATCAGCAGCGCTAGGCGAGCTTTCATGTTCTCCCTCCCCGCCACAGATTTCTGATTGCAGATTGATGATTGATGGTTAAAAGACGGATTGTTCATCAATCATCAATCCGTAATCATCAATACGATCGCGCGGCAGGGAGGGTAGCGATAAGCTTGTGTTGTGTCTAGGTCTTCTTGCGTCTTATTCGGCATAGTAGGCGACAATGCCGGATAGGCGGCGCGTGGCGCGCGGCTCGCTGACGCCGTAATGCTCGGCGATGTCGCCAGCGGCGGCGCGGATGGCCCGATACTCCACCACTTCCAGAGGCAACGATTGTTCCATCGCTTCGGCGCGGAGACCGGGACCGCTGAGGACGAGCACGGCCCCATGAACGGCGATGGCAGCTTCCACTTCGGGAATGCCCTGATTGGCCAGCCAGGCGTATTGCTGCTGCAACAGCGTCTCGAATTTGCGGGAGAACTGATCGTCATCAAGCTCGCCGGCTCGATAACGGCGGAGCTGGCGGTTCAATCGTTGGGCCAGGCGGGGCAACACAATGTCCATCAGCTCTTTGCTCATGACGACCTCGAGATGGAGTGTTCAGCCGGCCTCGGACGGCGAGCCGTCCGGAAAAGACGAGGGCGAGCGTCATTTCGTCCTACCTTCATTCTAGGTTGTCGAGGCGAGGCAAGCAAAAGGGTTTAGCGGCAGAATGCGGATGCGGCACCGTGGCACTAAGAGAATGGGAGGAAGACGCCGAAATTTCCTAACATTCCGCCGTTCACCGCACAAAGTCATCCGTTTCAAGAAAAGCCGGCAGCTGAGGGCGGACACCTGGAAAAAAAACGCCGAACGAACTCATCCTCGTGCAGATGGCTCTTGACCTGCCTCGCCGATCTCATTAGATTCTCCGCCCGACCGCGCGCCCCCTGGCACAATTCTTTTGGCAGGAGAGACCCATTATGTCGCCACAGCGCATTGCCTTCGCTCTCACCCTGCTTTTCGCCGCACTGATTCCGATGCGCGGCGAGGCCGGGCTTATTCCCTGGAGTTACCAGTGGAGCGCCGCGCCTGGGGTCATCGACGCCGATCCGCTCGGTCCTCACCACAGACCAACCGGCGGCATCACGCTGACGCCGGGAGCTATCACCATCACCGGCGGAAACCCGGGTGTTGCCCTGGGAAGCGCCGCTATCGTCGCCGTCAACTTGACCGCCTTTGCTTTTTCCCCTCGCCCCGACGGGAAGCCGTATTCCTTCACCCATTCGCTGTACCGTTTGGGAATCTCTCTGACTGATGTCAATTCCAACAAATCCGGCACGCTCCATTTTGCCGGCGTTTTTGACGGGAACCTCACCGACAATACCGTGAACCTACATACACATTTTACTTCGGCTGCAAAGCAATCGCTGATCCTCGGCCATAATTGTTACACCGTTAGCCTGACGACCTACACGCCGCCCGATCCGCCCGCTGAGGGAGGAGCCGGGAAGATCAGCGCCTTTGTGAACGTATCACCCGCATCGGCCCCGGAACCCTCAACGCTTGTCCTCGCCGGTATGGGGCTGGCCGGTGTGTTTTTTTCCGGTTTACGGCGTCGCACCCTCCCCTAGGGATACTTTTTCCGCGATAATGTTCGGTTAGCGACGCTTCTGCGAAGCGTCGGCGGAACGCTTCTGCGAAGCGTCGCTAACCGAACCCGATCTGTCCCGAAGTCGCTATGATGATCTCACCTCGCTGCCTCGCATCGCTTCTGTTCGTCCTCTTCGTTTCTCCGCCGCCGGTCAGCTGTGCCGAAGATGAACTGGATGCACGCATCAAGGAGGTTCTGGCGCGTCCGCACTACAAACACAGCCGTTGGGGTCTGCTCGTCGTCGATGCGGACAGTGGCAAGCCGATCTTCGAGCACAACCCGGATCAACTGTTCTTCCCCGCATCTGTCACGAAGCTCTTCACCTGCGCCGCGGCCTTAATAGAGTTCGGGGCCGAGCATCGCTTCCGCACCCCGGTTTATCGCCGTGGGGAAGTCGTCGAGGGCACGCTCAAGGGCGACCTGATTCTCGTGGGCAAGGGCGATCCGACGCTGGGCGGCCGAACCGACCGCAACGGCCATCTTGTCTTCAAGGATAGCGATCACACCTATGTAACTCCCACCAGCACGTTGACGGAACTTCCCGACACGGATCCCCTGGCAGGACTTCGAGACTTGGCGCGGCAAGTGCGCCAAAGCGGCATCCGTCACGTCGAGGGCGAGGTTTTGATCGACAATCGCCTGTTCGTTCCATCGCCGGCGACCGGCAGCGGACCCAAGCTGTTTTCGCCCATCATGATCAACGATAATTTGCTCGATGTCATCGTTAAGCCCGCCGACGCCTTTGGTGAACCGGCAACGGCGCGGATGCGGCCGGATAACGACTTTAGTCACATCGATGTGCAGGTACAAACAGGGGACCGCAATTCCAAGTCGCGCATCACCGTCACGCGCGTGGGGCCGGATCGCTACATGGTGCGCGGCCGTATCCAGTTGGGATCAAAACCGCTGGTGCGCATTTGCCCGGTCGAGAATTCGGAGTTGTTTGCGCGAGGACTGTTCATCGAAACACTGCGTCGCGAAGGCATCCGTGTGAACGCCAGCGCCCTGCACCCCCCGCCAGCGATCTCCCTCCCGGAGACGGACGCCTACGCCGGCCTGACGCGCGTGGCCCTGCA
>Ga0070739_10008199_pt1 | contig 10793 bp, 8 predicted proteins | sample Coa_R1_7_FD_66445 | JGI IMG/M metagenome (GOLD analysis project Ga0070739, IMG submission 66445) | Surface soil microbial communities from Centralia Pennsylvania, which are recovering from an underground coalmine fire - Coalmine... | ecosystem: Environmental > Terrestrial > Soil > Unclassified ...
CGCGGCGGCAGGATCGTCCCGGTCGATGAACACGGCTTCAAGCAATTTGCCGAGCGTGCCCATGATCGGGTCGCTCTCTAATTCCTTTTTCCCCACCGCAACCCAGTTGTCGCGGATCAGCGCGGCGGTGATGACCGGGTCCGCCTGGTTGCGGTGGTTGAAAATGAACACCGCCGGACGCTGTGCGGTCAGATTCTCCCTGCCGATGATGTTTAGGTGCACACCGCTCGCGGTCAGCAACACCTGTGACCAGGTGGAGGTGAAGAAGTTCACGCCACGGCGCCGATTGCGGGTCAGCAAGCCCACTCCCACCGCGACCGATGCGACCGGAACCATTGAACCGACGCCGATCAGCGTGCGCAATTGCCCTACGATGCCTCCACCGCCGCGGCTGGTGAACCGTAAGATCGGCCAGCCGCGGCGCCGGGCAACGGCGGCCATCTTGCCCTCGGGGTTGGTGGGCCGGGGATTTCCGACTAGATACATTAAGGCGACGTCTTCGTCGCCGTCGGCGTAGAAGTAACTCTGGCTAAGGTCGATGTCGTGCTCGGCGGCGAATTTCTGTACCGCTGCTGCCTTTCCGGGTCCCCACAGGATGGGCTTGACGATGGCGCCGGTGAGGATTCCGTTCTCATCGACCTCGAACTTGTTGGTAAGGGTGTTGGGGATCCCGAGGAAGCGGGCCACCGGTTCGACCTGGATAGTCAGCGCCGACGAACTGAGTACCACGGTGTGGCCGCGCGCGAGGTGAGCCCGTACCAGCTCGCGCATCTCCGGATAGATTCGGGACTCGATCTTCTGGGCGAACAGCCGCTCGCCGATCTCCTCCATATCGCTGAGCGCGCGTCCGCGAAGCACCCACGCGGCTTTAGTGATGAGCTCTTCGAACTCGATGCGGCCGAGCTGATGGTTGAGTCCGGCCTGGATCATCGTGATCAGCTCACCGACACCCATCTCGCGGCGCCGAAACTGCTCCTGCGTAAGAATGACGCCGGTGAATCCCGCCACCAAGGTGCCGTCCAGGTCGAAGAAGGCACCGATTTGGCGGCCGGGCGGGCTGGCCATGATTTCGGCGACGGAACCGGGCAACTGGAGGTCACGCGCCGACTTGCGGGTTTCGTCGGAAGTCATGGGGCGCCGCTCCTCGGAATCGCTTGGCTCTGCATCGTCGCCGGCGAGGTCATGAGCCTGACACCGATCGAGACGGCGACTCGGTCGCTGGCGCAGTAAACGAAGCCGGTACTGCACGAGGCGCGGGTTTGCCCGCCAGCGCCAGGATCTCGTCGAAACCCTCCAGCAGGCACTGCGCGAACAATGCCTCGTGCCGAACTGCGGCCCGGTCGTAGCGCGCGGTTATCGTGCAGAAACCACCACGCGATACCAACACCACCATCATGGCAATACCGGGCAGCGGTCCAATCCCATACTGCCGCAATATCTTCGCGCCAGCGATGTATGTATCACCTTGGTAGACAGGCACATTGCTGGCCTGCACATCGGCGGCGATCACCGAGCCGGTGATGTTCTCCAGAAGCGGTCCAGGCAAGACACTGAGCAAGGGTGCGACAGAGCCGATGATGTCCATCGCGGGCTCTTCTCGGCGCTGGGTAATCTGCGCGCGAATCTTGCGCATTCGCTGCACCGGGTCGGCGGTACCGATGGGCGCGGCCAGGTTGACGCCGGTGAACCGGTTGCCGCCCGCGGGGTCAGCTTCGGCACGCAGGTTCACCGGCACCGCCATCGGCAGCGTGGCGATGGGGACACCGAGTGCTTCGTGGTAGCGGCCCAACGCGCCGCACAGACCGGCCAAGTAGGCGTCGTTAATCGATCCGCCGCCAGCCTTCGCCGCCTTGTGCAAGTCCGATAGCTGGATGTCGAGCGCTTCGGTGCGACTGGCCAGGCTGCGCCGGCGTAACAGCGGCGACGGCTCAGCGGCCTGGCTCATCACCCGCACACCCGAGCGTGCGTAATTTATTGCACGCGCCACCGCGGAGGGCGGATTGAGAACCGCCCGGCCAAGCAGCGACACCGCTCCCGACACGGCTCCGCGGACACCGCCGATGACTGCGCCCGGCAACTGGTTGATCCCTTCGCGCATCAGATCATTGGGCGAGAGATCTTGCGGAATAGGTTGCGGCGGTGGCGGCTCGGCCGGTGGGTCACGCTCAAGGTCATAGATCTGAGCGAACATCTCCACGCCGCCGACGCCGTCGGTCACCGCGTGACTGAGGTGCAACAGCATTGCGGCCTTGCCCTCGGCCAGACCCTCGACCAGGGTCGCCGTCCATAGTGGGCGCGCGATATCCAGAGGCGACTGCAAAACCACCTCTGCCAGATCAAGCAATTCCCGCAACGTGCCGGGTTCGGGAACCCGCATCCGCCGCACATGGAAGTCCAGGTTGAAATCGGGATCTACCACCCAGCGCGGTGCTGCTGTCGGCAGCGTCGGCACAACCACCTTTTGCCGCAGCCGCAGCACCCGGCGAGAAGCGTTTTCAAATCGGGTCCTGAATCGCTCCCAGTCCGGGGTGGTGTCGAGGATTTCCAGCGCCATGATTCCGGAGCGGGTCCGGGGATTGGCTTCACCGCGGTGCAGCAGATAGTCGACCGCGCCCAGCTCGGTCGGCAAGGCGTCCGTTTCGGCAGCGTCAGTCACCGTCTCGCCTCCGTCCGGGCCTGATCGCGACCAGCCTTGATATCGCCACTCAAGCCTCCCGTCCAGACGCATGCAGTTCGCGGGCCCGGGCAACGACAGTGCCGCTTCGCCGATGCCCGGTGCGCAGCCCAAGCGCCAACACAACGCTAGTCCGCGCGGCGCGGTGGGGAAAGCCGATTGTGCGGATCCATGCGACCGGCTCAGCGGCCGATTAACCACTTACGAAATGGCGTGCCGGACCGATAAATTCGCTAGGCCGATTCGCCGCGCAATTCAGCTCGCTGAAATTGCGCTCGGAGTCAGAGATTCCGCGTCTGAGCGGAGATATCGGCCGTAGATCATGCCAAGGAAATCAGCGACGGCGTCGGCGGTCAGGCGCGAGCGCAGCGTGGCGACGGTGTCAAAAGCATGGTGAGCGTTCGCCAGCTCGGCGTGGCACACGGTGGATGCTCCGGCTTGGCGAAGCGCTGCACAAAAGGCCTGGGCTTGTGCTCTCGGAATCAACGAATCATTTTCGCCGTGCAGCACAAAAAACGGCGGAGCTCCGCTGTGGGCGTGAGAGATCGGCGACGCCGACGCAAACAGTTCCGGATTGTCGGCGTAACGGGTTTGCATCACGAAGTGCTCGAGAAACGGAAGCATCAGTTCATGCATATGTTCGGCTTTTGTGAAGTCGTAGACGCCGTAATAAGGCACCGCCGCCTGCACAGTCGTGTCAGCCTGCTCAAACCCGGGCTGCAGCCGTGGATCGTTTGCAGTGAGCGCGGCCAACGCCGCTAGGTGCGCGCCGGCCGAGCCGCCAGTGATCGCGATGAAACCAGGGTCGCCGCCGTACTCGGCGATGTTGTCGCGTACCCAGGCGATCGCCTTCTTGACATCGACGATGTGCGCCGGCCACGCGCTGCGTGGACTCTTGCGGTAGTCGATTGATACGCAGATCCAGCCGAGCTCGACCATGCGGGCCATCAACGGATATGCCTGACCCCGTTTGCCGTTGATGCTCCAGCCTCCTCCTGGCACCTGCACCAGCACGGGGCGACGATGTCCATCGGGCAAGTTGGGATGGCGCCAGATGTCGAGGAGGTTGTCCCGACCGATCGGACCGTAGGCGATATCCGACGTCTGCGCCGCGTAGCGGCGGCGGTGGCCGACCATATGCAAGAAGCCGTCGCGGCGCGCACACCCATGCTGGTCGCTGAGCGGATGACGCACCCGTTTGCGGTAATGCGTGCCGAACGACTCCTCGAGTGCGGCCGTGAGGATTTGATCAGCCCGTTGCGCCGCCCATGTCGCAGCAACCCGACTCACCGATAGCGGCGTTACCCGCGACAACGCATGCCCGGTCAGCACTTGCGGGGAAAACTCCGCCGAAAGCCAACCAGCAAACCAACCAACCGCGAATGGCGAACCGCGCAGCAGCAGAGCGCCGGCCCGGTAGATGCCCATCGGGTCGGCCGCCAAGTGCCGCCCTTGCCGCAATACCTGGGCACCCGCCTTCGAGCACCGCGTGGTCACGTCCATAGCCATGCTCATCGCAACGCCGCTCCTTGACGCCGGGCAACCGCAACGCCGCGAAACGCGGCTGGCGGCCAGCGGTAGCGTACCTGTGTCGCGCGTCACACACTAGCGAATCGTTATTGCAGCCCATGAGATTTCGCTCGGCGTTGCGCGCCAGAGCCGGGCCTATCGGCGCTGTTCGATAGACTGACCTGCGCATTGCCTCCGTAGCTCAGTTGGATAGAGCAAGGGCCTTCTAATCCCTAGGTCGCAGGTTCGATTCCTGCCGGGGGCGCTTTGTCGGTTGTAGGGCTTCGGTTGATGCTCGACGTTTCGGCTATTCCGCCAGTCAGCCATTAGGGCCCGGCATGTTGCCCGGTGGCACCGTGGTCGGGGGAAGGCTCGGCGTGGTCACGGTCACGGTGCTGGTGCTGGTGCTGGGGGTGGTTGACGTCGACGAGGGCGTCTGGGTGACCGTGGCCGGCGGAACCAGGGTGACCGTCGTGGTGGTCACGGTTGACGTCGACGTTGAGACGGACGTGGTCGTCGCACTCGCCGGGCTAAGGACGCCGCAGGCCACGCGCTGGCCGGACTCCGCAGGACCTTGGCCAGCCATCTCAGAGCCTTGGAGCAGCACGATCGAGGAGCCCTGCGCACCTTTGAGCTGGTCGACGGTGAAGCCGTCGCTGGTGGCGACGATTTTGCCGGCACCGTTCGAGCGCACCAGCAGCGGCGGCAGATCCCCACTGGCAGGCTGACCGGTATGCCCCGGCGCTTGGAAGAGGTCACCTGCCGACGCGAAGTCAGCAGCTTGACCGCCAGTCTGCGAGACGGAGTTGGCTTCGCACTTGCCGACCGCGTGGATGTCTAGGCCGTGGAAGCCGGGCGTGAGGATGCCGGTAGCGACGGTCTCGACGGTCACGGTGGCGTACCCGCTTGTGAAGTCGATGGTGGCATCGGCGACGTGTTTGCCGTCGGCCGTATTCATCTGTGTGGTCAGCTTCTGAGCAGCGGACCCCGACGTGCTCGATGACGTCGGCGTCAACGACGGGTTGGAATCCTGTTTCGAGCAGCCGCTCATGACGGCGACGGGCGTGATTAGCAAAGCGATCGTGGCGCTGACATGCTTCATCATGGACGCGGCGTACCCTGCCAACCGCGCAGGCAAACTGACCAGACCCGCGCTAGCCCAATAGCCCAGCGCCGCCGGCTAACGGAGATCAATGGGCCATGGTCCCGCCACCGGCGCGGCAGCAAACCGACTTCGCGGAGGTGCCCAGATGGCTGAGTCCGATCTTGTGCTGTACAGCGTCGACAACCACATTGCGATCATCACTGTCAACGACCCCGCCCGACGCAACGCCTTCACCGCGGCCATGTCGGCGCAACTGCGCACCGCGGCAGAGCGGGCCCAGGCCGACACCGACGTGCACGCCGTCGTGGTCACCGGTGCAGGGAAGGCGTTCTGCGCTGGCGCCGACCTCAGCGCTTTGGGCGAGGCCACCGAACAAGCCCTGCTAGCGGTCTACGACGGATTCATGGCGGTGGGCAACTGCACGCTGCCCACCATCGCCGCGGTCAACGGTGCCGCCGTCGGAGCGGGGCTGAACCTGGCACTGGCCGCCGACGTGCGTATCGCCGGACCGGCCGCGTTGTTCGACGCCCGCTTCCAGAAGCTGGGACTGCATCCCGGTGGCGGCGCAACCTGGATGCTGCAGCGGGCCGTCGGACCCCAAGTTGCCCGCGCCGCGCTGTTGTTCGGGATGTGCTTCGAGGCCCAAGCCGCGGTCGCGCACGGGCTGGCGCTCAGTGTCGCCGACGACCCCGTCGCTGCCGCGCTGGAACTGGCCGCCGGGCCCGCAGCCACACCACGCGACGTCGTGCTCGCCACCAAGGCCACCATGCGGGCCACCGCCAGCCCGGGATCGCTCGACACCGAGCAGCACGAACTGGCCAAGCGTGCCGAACTTGGGCCGCAGGCGCAGTCGATTCGATCACCGGAATTCGCGGCCCGGCTGGCTGCGGCGCGGGCCAGGTAGCCGCTTACAGGTCCAGCAGCGCGGTTTCCGGCGACTCGATGAGTTCGCGCAGTTGGCAAAGGAATTGCGCCACAACTGCGCCGTCGGCAATGCGGTGGTCGAATGCGCACGTCAAGGTCATCTGCGGGCGGACGACGACGGCGTCATTGACGACCGTCGGGCGTGACTTGAGCGAACCCATGCCCAGGATCGCCGCCTCGGGGTAGTTGATCACGGGCACGCCGTCGTCGACCCCGAGTGCGCCGAAATTCGACACTGTGAACGTCGAGCCGCTCAGCTCGGCAGGTTGCAGTGTGCCGGCGCGGGCCTCAGAGATCAGTCGCGCCACGCATTGGCCGAGTTGGCGGGTGGTTTTCTCGTGCGCGTCGGCGACGACCGGCACCAGCAGACCCCGCGGTGCGGCAACGGCGAATCCCAGATGCACTGCGTGATGCGAGTGCACCTGAGGACCGTCAGCAGCGTCCACCCAGGTGGAGTTCAATATCTTGTGGTGGCTCAACGCGATAACCACGAGCCGCAGCGTGAGCACGAACGGCGTGATCACGTCGCGCTCTTCCCCGGCAGCCACACCGAGTCGATCCCTCAGCCGTAGCAGGTTGGTGCAATCGACTTGAACACTCGCGTGTGCGTCAGGAATCCGACTGCGCGACATCGCCATCCGCTTTGCCGTCTCGGCATGGACGCCGCGCACGGGCAACACGTCGTAAGTGATGCCGGGCCGCTCGGCGCCGACTCCGGCTGCCGCTAAAACGGCCTCCCGGCTGATCAGGCCGTCCGGGCCGGGCGGCACCTCCCGCAGATCGACAAGCAATTCGGCTGCCAGCTTGCGCACGGCGGGTTTCGCCCTAGGGCGCCCGGCACCAGCCGGCTCGTCGGGCCTGCTGGTCGCCTTCCTTCTGCTGGTGTCGATGGTGTCGTCGGGCCCGTAGCCGACCAGAACCGGCCTGCGCGGGGATGTTTCGCCGTTCGACTCAGCGGCCTGCCGCGTGCCCTGCGTGGACGGGGCGTCGGCCCGTTCCGGCGCGGTGTCGATGCGCACCAACAGCGAACCGACTTCGAGGACATCGCCTTCTGCACCCCTGATCTCAACAACCCGGCCGGCGTACGGGCTGGGAATTTCGATCTCGGCCTTGGCGGTCTCCACCGAACACAACGGTTGGTTGAGTTCAACGTCGTCGCCGACGGTGACGTTCCAGCACGACACCGTCACTTCTTCCAATCCCTCCCCCAGGTCGGGGATCAAGAAAGGCTTGATGCGCTCGTCCTCGGTCACGGCAGCTCCAGCGCGCGGTCGACGCAGTCCAGCAGCCGGTCCGGGCCCGGAAGCCATAGCTTCTCCAACCGTGCAGGCGGATACGGGGTGTCAAATCCGCACGCCCGCAACACCGGAGCTTCCAGCTCGTAGAACATCTCCTCTTGGATGCGCGCGGCCAACTCAGCTCCATAGCCCAGGCTGCGCGGACCCTCATGCATCACCACACAGCGCCCGGTCCGCCGGATGGACGCGGCGACCGTGTCGAAGTCCAGCGGGACCAGTGAGCGCAAATCGATCACTTCGAGGCTCCAACCATGTTGGCCAGCAGCGGTTTGCGCTGCAGACAAGGCGGTTCCTACCAATCCGCCGTAAGTCAGCACCGTGACATCGGTGCCAGCACGGCGTACGACGGCTCGCCCGATCGGCGGCGCCGGCTCGCCCAAGTCGACGACCTCCCGACCCCAGTAGCGCCGCTTCGGCTCTAGGAACATCACCGGGTCGGGGCAGGAAATAGAGTGGCGCAGCAGCCAGTAGGCGTCCGATGGCGTCGACGGGACGACAACCTTGAGGCCTGCGGTATGGGCCCAGTAGGACTCGGTGGATTCCGAGTGATGCTCGACCGCACCGATTCCGCCGAACGACGGAATCCGCACGGTAACGGGCATGTTCACTTCGCCGCGGGTGCGTGTGCGGTACTTGGCCAAATGGCTGACGACTTGGTCGACGGCCGGGTAGGAGAAACCGTCGAACTGGATCTCGGGCACTGGCACCAAGCCGCGCAGCGCCAATCCCACGGAGATCCCTATCAGCGCAGATTCGGCCAGCGGCGTGTCGAAGCACCGGTATTCGCCGAATTTTTCGCGCAGACCTTCGGTTACCCGGAACACCCCGCCCTGAGCGGCAACGTCCTCGCCGAAGACCAGCACGCGCTCGTCGTCGGCCATTGCGTCGCACAGCGCTCGGTTGAGCGCCTGCACCATGGTCAAACGTTGCGGCTGTGGTCGCTCGCCCAGCGGCAGTGCTGCGGCGGCGGTGGCATTCGAGCGAGTCGGGGGTTCGGCGATCTGGGTCATCAGCCCTCCCTGGCCAATTCGGCCAGCAATTGCTCACGTTGGGCTTCCAGAGCCGGCGTGATTTCCGCGTACACCGCGGTGAAAACCTCGTCGACGTCGACATCGGGTGCCCCGAACACCGCGTCACGAACCTCGGCTCGCAGCCGCGTGGACCGCGCGGCGACCCGCTCTTGCAGCCGCTGGGTCCACATGCCCTGGCCTTGTAGGTAGGCGCGATAGCGCGGAATCGGGTCAAGTGCTGACCAATGCTCGACTTCCTCCTGCGTCCGGTACCGGGTGGGATCGTCGGAGGTGGTGTGCGGGCCGAGCCGGTAGGTCACCGCCTCGATCAGGGTCGGCCCCTCGCCGGCTCTGGCGCGGGCAGCGGCTTCGGCCATCACCGCATAGCAGGCGAGCACATCGTTGCCGTCCACCCGGATGCCGGGCATGCCGTATCCGATCGCTTTATGCGCGATTGACGGTGCCGCTGTCTGTTTGTCTACCGGCACCGAGATCGCCCAATGGTTGTTCTGCACATAGAACACGCAGGGCGCCTTGAATACTGCGGCGAAGTTCAGGGCCTCGTGCACATCGCCCTCGCTGGTGGCGCCGTCGCCGACGAAGGCCACCGTCACGGAATTCTCGCCGAGCCGTTGCGCGGCCATCGCCGCGCCCACGGCATGCAAGGCGTGCGTGCCGACCGGAACCGAGATCGGAGCGCAGCACTTTTTGGTGAATTCCAGCCCGCCGTGCCAAGTTCCGCGCCACGCCGCGCCGACGTGGCCGGGCGGGATGCCGCGCACGATGAAGACACCGAGTTCGCGGTACTGCGGAAACAGCCAGTCCGTTTTGCGCAGGCAAGCCGCCGCGCCCACCTGCGCGGCTTCCTGCCCGCGACAGGAAGCGAACAGCGCCAATTCGCCTTGGCGCTGCAGGTTGACCAACTCGGTGTCCACCTCGCGGGTGACCACCATGGTCTCGTAAAGCCAGCACAGTGTCTCGTCCGGAAGGTCACGGCTATATCGGTCGTCGGCCGTGGGTGTGCCGTCCGGACCGACAAGTTGGACCGGTTGGAGGTCGACAGTCATCGGCGTCTGAGAAAGCTCAGCCATACCGCCTCCAACCACGCCTGCGCGGTGTGCGGCCGGTCAGAGCAATCGTGCTACGAGCCGGTGCCAGCCGCCAGCTGCACGATCCGCTCGGCTCGCCGCAGCACTGGCGCATCTACCATTATGCCTTCAAATGCGAAGACACCGCGCTGATCGGTGGCCGCGGCCAGCACGTGTCGCGCCCACTGCACCTGCTCGGGTGAGGGTGCATAACCGGCCCGGATCACCGGCAGCTGGCTGGGGTGGATAGCAACTTTGGCGTCGAACCCGACCGCAACGGCGTCGTCGACTTCGGCGCGCAGCCCGTCGAGGTCTTTGATGTCGAGATAGACCGAGTCCAAGGCCAAACGACCATGCGCCTTGGCCGCTAGCAGCGACCGGGAACGCACATGGCGGGCCACGTCGCGATAGGTTCCGTCCGGGTAGCGGTTGGCGGTGCCGCCGAGCACGGCGAACAGGTCCTCTGCCCCCCACATCACGGCGACGGCGTTGTTCGCACGCACACTCTCGGCGACGTTGAGCGCACCCAGCGGCGACTCGACCAGCACCACCACCTCCAGCGGCGAAAGCGCGGTGACATGGTCGGAGCCTTCGCATTTGGGCAGCATCACCGTGTCGTAGCGGGTGCGGGCCAAGGCCTCGAGGTCGCGGGCTTGATCGTCGCTGCCGAACGGGTTGACGCGCACCACGGTGCGAGCGGGGTCGAGTGGGACGTCGACCAGTGCTTTGCGGGCGCTGTCCCGATGGCCCGCGGCCACACCATCTTCCAGATCGAGGATGACGATATCAGCTGCAGCCGCGGCTTTTTCGTATCTCTCCGGGCGGTCGGCTGGGCAGAACAGCCACGCCGGACCGGGGTTGCGCAATCCCATCAGTCGACGGACTCGGGCGGGCGCATCCGTACCAGCGTTTTGCGGGTGGCGGTGGCCACGACGTCGCCGTGCTGGTTGCGGCCGGTATGTGCGAAGGTCACGATCCCCTCCCCCGGACGGCTCTTCGATTCGCGTTTCTCGGTGATCACGGTTTCGGCGTAGAGCGTGTCGCCGTGAAACAGCGGCTTCGGGAAAGCGATTTCGGAAAAGCCGAGGTTGGCGACGATCGTGCCCTGGGTCAGCTGCGCCACCGATAAGCCGACAAGCGTCGACAGCGTGAACATCGAATTGACCAACCGTTGGTGAAACGGCG
>Ga0070739_10008200_pt1 | contig 10792 bp, 11 predicted proteins | sample Coa_R1_7_FD_66445 | JGI IMG/M metagenome (GOLD analysis project Ga0070739, IMG submission 66445) | Surface soil microbial communities from Centralia Pennsylvania, which are recovering from an underground coalmine fire - Coalmine... | ecosystem: Environmental > Terrestrial > Soil > Unclassified ...
GGGCTTGCCTTCCTTGTACGCCCAGTGGGCGGCGAGACCGCGCTCAGCCTGCTCGTGCATGGCGCGGTCGCGGATCTGGATTTCGATCCGCATCTTGGAATCGTGAATTACGGACGTGTGCAGCGACTGATAGCCGTTGCGCTTGGGCGTCGAGATGTAGTCCTTGAAGCGCCCCGGGACCATCGGCCAGCGACGGTGAATCAGGCCAAGGGCGCGATAACATTCGCCGACGTCATCGACGATGATCCGGAAGGCCATCACGTCGGACAATTGCTCGAAGCTGATGTGCCGCTCGGCCATCTTTTTCCAGATGCTGTAGGGATGTTTCTGGCGGCCGGTGACCTCGGCTTCGAGGCCGTTGTCCGCGAGATAGAGCTGGAGGCCGAGACCGATGCGGTTGACCAGATCGCCGCCGGATTCGGTCAGCTGCTTCAAGCGCCGGGTGATGGACGCATAGGCGTCGGGCTCGAGCTCCCGGAACGCGAGCGTCTGCATCTCGGTCATCATCTCGTACATGCCGATGCGCTCGGCGAGCGGAGCATAGATATCCATCGTCTCGCGCGCGATCCGGCGGCGCTTCTCCTCCGACGGGATATGGTGAAGCGTGCGCATGTTGTGCAGCCGGTCGGCGAGCTTCACCAGGAGCACGCGAATGTCGTCGGACAACGCCAGCAGGAACTTGCGCAGGTTCTCCGCCTGCCGCTCGTTCTCCGATTCCACTTCGATCTTGCTCAGCTTGGTCACGCCATCGACCAGCCGCGCGATGTCCTTGCCGAAATGCTTCTCGATCTCGTCGGTCGTTGCGAGCGTGTCTTCGATCGTATCGTGGAGGATCGCGGTGACGATGGTCTGGTCGTCGAGCTTGAGGTCGGTGAGGATGCCCGCGACCTCGATCGGATGGCTGAAATAGGGGTCGCCCGAGGCACGCACCTGGGACCCATGCGCCTTCATTGAAAAGACATAGGCGCGGTTGATCAGCCCCTCGTCCGCATCGGGATCGTAGGTCCGAACCTTCTCGACCAGCTCATACTGCCTGAGCACGAGTCTAACATGGGGTAGCGGCGCGCTATTGTGCAAGCGCGAAAGAAGAGGCCGCCTCGAGAGGGAGTGCAGAGGCGGCCCAGGAGAACTTACTGTGCGGCGAGCCTCTTGGCGGGCTGCGCCTTGGCGGAGGCGTTGCAGCTCGCGAGATCGGATTCGCTCAGCGCGCGACCGTTGACAAGGAAGCTGTCGACGTGCCCGGCCCGTTTGGCGAGCGACTGGCACAGTACCACCGGCCGGCTCTCGTCGGTTGAGCCCTGGCAGGCTGCGGGACCGCAGCTCCAGGTGATGTCACCAGTGATGAAACGGCCGGACGCCGGCGTGACCAGCGTGGCGGAATAGCTGGCCGCAGCGGCAGGCGCGGCGGCGAGTACAAACACTGAGAGTGCAAGAGCAGGTCGAAACATCGCGGCGGTCCTCCTGTTCGGACTTGAGTCAGTTGCGATAGGCAACTGATATACACTATCGTTTCAACTTGCAACTGTTTTTTGGAACCGTCTTGTGCTTTCATGAGATTCAGCAGGGGAGAAAGGCGTCTATGCCGGCTGACACGCTGACGTCGCATATCGACCAGTTCAAAGAGGCCGCGCTGTCATGTCCGCTTCCGCCGGCGGTCGAACTGATCGGCGAAAAATGGGCATTCCTGATCCTTCGCGGCGCCCTTAACGGCCTTCATCATTTCGAAGAGTTCCAGGCGGGCCTCGACATCGCGCGCAACATCCTCTCGGACCGGCTGTCGAAGCTCGTCGGGGGCGGGATCCTCGAGCGCTCGCCGGATCCCTCGGACAAGCGCAAGGTGATCTATGCGCTGACGCCGAAAGGCGAGGGGCTGCTTCCGGTGGTTCTCGCGCTTCGGCAATGGGGCGAGGACTGGGGGTACGGTACCATGCGGGTCCAGCTCGCCGACTCGAAGGACCGCAAACCCGTTCGCAAGATTTGCGTGCAGGCGCATGACGGGCGGCCGCTGAAGCTCAGCGAACTGACCTGGATCGAGCGCGAGGACTCGCAAGCGCTCAAGACCGCCGCCGAATAGCTACTCCAAGTCGAGGAAATGATCGCGCAGCGCGCGTGCATCGTGCAGCGCGTTATGTGGCACTTTGCTGTTCGCCGCCGTGCTGAAGTTGCTCATCGGCGCGAGCCGGAAGCTGAGATGCCTCAGCTCGATCATGTCGCCTGGGCCGGTCACCAGCAGGTTGCAGAACTGGGCGATGTCCTCCGGCCAGTCGGCGACGATCAGCGGCTCCTGATCATGCCGCAGATACCGCTCCAGCGCATGCGCCGCGTCTTTCCTCGACAAGCGCGGGCAGGAGAGCTGCTCCGGCACGGCGTCGAGATAGGGCACGACATGCCGCTGCACCCAATCGACGACCGGCTGATCCGTTTGCAAGGTGAGGTAGAGCTCGTCGCCGTTGTCCGGGACCAGGGCGAGGCTGAGCAGTGCTCCGCCGATGCCGTTATATTCGGTGTCGAGGAAATATCTCAGCGTTGGACCGCCTGAGGACAATCGTCGCCTGGCAGCGGCTTGCCCTTCCGGCAACGCTCTTGCGCCAGGCGGATTTGCTTGCCGCGTTCTTCGTCCTGCTTGCGAAGCTCCCGGCCGCGCTTCTCGTCCGCTTCCTTCTGGCTGGTCGTCGCGGCGTCGACGCCGGCGGACACAACCTTCACCGGAAGAGTAACCACATCGACCGCAGTCTTGGCGACGGTGCCGACGACGCAGCCGGACAGGAGAGGGACAGCCGCGGCGGCAGGGAGGAGCTTACGCATGCCCTCCTTGTCGCTGCAGCCTCCTCAGCTGGCAACCGTCAAAGCGATGAAAAGAATTTCCACATCAGATCATTGGCGCTGATCGCCATCGATGGCTGCTTGCGGCCCTGCTGCGTCCCTCCGCCGGGCCAGCTATGTCCGCCGGTGTCGGTGACGCAAAGTTCGACCGGAGCGCCGCCGCGGCCTGCGGGATGAAGGTCGCAGTGGGCGCCGGGCACGGTGAGCACACGCTCGAGGTTCGCAATCGACGCGCGGTCTATGGTCACCCATTTTCCCTGAGTTTCCGGCACCGATTTGAAACTCGTGTGCGACGGGCCGACACCGACGCCGCCATTGAACGGGACGTTCGGGTCATCCGCGGCGTGGAACTCGATCACGGCGACCGGATGAGAGGGCGCGCACTGGCCGGTTGTATTATCCGTGCCCTCCACCGGCGCGATTGCCCGGACTTCGGGCGCTTCGCACGCCAGCCTCCAGGTCATCATCGCGCCGTTCGACATGCCGGTCGCGAAAATCCGCTTCGGATCGATGCTGGCCTGGCGCTCCATCCGATGGATCACCTCGCGAATGAAGCCGACGTCGTCGATATTGTTCTTCTGCGCCGCGCCGCAGCAGGTCCCGGCGTTCCAGGTCGCGAGAGCCCCGGTCGGGAAACGCGAATAGCCGTTGGGGAAGACGGCGATGAAGCCTGCTTCCTCGGACTTGCTGATCAACTTGTATTTCGAATCGTCGGCCTGGAAGTCAGCATCGCCCCCGCCCCCGTGCAGCGCGACCAGCATCGGCGTGGGCCGGCCCGGCCGGTAGCTCTTGGGCACATGGACGAGATACTCGCGGTTGATGCCGTCATGGGCGAAGCTGAATCGGTAGTCGCCGGGGGCGGTGGTCGGCGTGGGATTCGGATCCGCCGGCTGTGCGCCGCGAAGTTGCCGAGCGCGTTCGATGATTTGCTGCAGTCGCTCGGCGCGCTGCGCGAACGCCGTGCCGCCGATCGCAACGGTTACTGCGGCGAGCGTCGCTGCGCCGATGAGGAAACGAGACTTCATCTTTCAAACCCTCTGCTCAAATGCGCGAACTCGGGTTTGATTTTCGTTACGTAGCTTGAACGAAGGCTGATGCCCTTGTTGGACGGCCGTTCATTTGTGTGAACACGGCACTAAGCAAGATTCATCGCTTCGTTCGCGAGTTCTTCAGCCTGGACCAGGAGGGATTCGTCGGCGTCTGCGCCCGGCGGGAGCGCCTCGCGGCCGACGATGACCATCAGCGGCACCGCCATCGGCGTGATCCTGTCCAGCTCGACATGCAGCATCGTCGCGGATGCTCGGTCAACCAGGCGAACAAGGCGGCCGAGCTCCGTCATCCGCCGACGCGCATCGTCCCACGCAGCGCGCAGCAGCAGGTGCTCGGGCTCGTAGCGCCGCAGGACATCGTAGATGAGATCGGTCGAGAAGCTGACCTGCCGTCCCGACTTCTTCTTGCCCGGATGGTGGCGCTCAACGAGGCCCCCGATGACGGCGACCTCACGAAACGCGGTCTTCAGCAGGTAGGAGCTTTCGACCCACTCGACGAACTCGCGCTCGAGAATGTCGGGCGAGAAGAGCACCGTGGGATCGCGGATCGGCTCAAGGCCGTAGCACGCGAGTCCGTAATCATTGGCCACGAAGCCAAGCGGCTTGAGGCCCGCTTTTTCCATGCGCTTGGTCAGCAGCATTCCCAGCGACTGGTGAGCGTTCCACCCTTCGAAGCTGTACGCGACCATGTAATGATGTCCCTCGTGCGGGAAGGTTTCGACGAGCAGCTGGTGCGGCTCGGGGAGGACGGAGCGCTCCGACTGCACCTGAAGCCATTCGCTGACGTCCTCGGGGAAGCGGTGCCAGTCATTCCGGTCACAGAGCATGCGCCGGACGCGGTTGGCGAGATGCGTGGACATGGACATGCGCTGGCCGCCGTACGTAACCGCCTGCGCTGACTTGCTCGAGGCATGAACGATGATGTCGGTGTCCTTGAACTGCTCCACCTCCAGCGCCAGTCCCGCAAAGAAGAAGCGATCGCCCGGGGCGAGCGCCGAGGCGAAACCCTCCTCGACCGTGCCGAGCTTGCGGGCATTGCGGAAGCGGACGGTCAGCAGCGGCTGTTCGACGATCACGCCCGCGTTGAGCCGATGCTGCTGGGCTATTGCCGGTCTCGCAATGCGCCACATTCCGCCGGGCTCCGGCACGAGCCGGCGGAAGCGATCGTAGGCCCTGAGCGCGTAACCGCCGGTGGCGATGAAATTGAGGATTTCCTCGAACGTCTCCTGCTTCAGCCCGGCGTACGGAGCGGCAGAGCGAATTTCCTCGAGCAGCTGGTCCTCCTGAAACGGCGCGGCGACGGCCATCGCAAGGATGTGCTGGGCGAGCACGTCGAGAGCCCCCGGACGGAACACCTCTGGGTCGAGCTCTCCGTCGTCGATCGCATCGAGCGCAGCGCGCGCCTCAAGATATTCGAAGCGGTTACCAGGCACGATGATGCCCTTGCTGGGCTCGTCCAGCCGATGGTTCGCGCGGCCGATCCGCTGAAGCAGTCGGGATGACCCCTTCGGCGCGCCCATTTGAATCACAAGGTCTACATCACCCCAGTCGATGCCGAGGTCGAGGCTCGCCGTAGCGACTAGCCCGCGCAGCTTACCGGCAGCCATCGCCGCTTCGACTTTGCGACGCGCCTCGACCGACAGGCTGCCGTGGTGGATGCCGATCGGCAGGCCCCGCTCGTTCTCGTCCCACAGCTTCTGAAAGATCAGCTCGGCGAGGCCGCGCGTATTGCAGAAGACCAAAGTGGTCTTGTGCTGTTCGATCAGCCGCATGACATCGGCGATTGCGTGATAGCCCGAATGGCCGGCCCACGGGATCTTGTTTTCCGGGATGAGGATCGAAAGATCCGGCTCGGCCCCGGGATCGCCCGTGACGAGATCGATCAGGTCCATGTCCGCATCCGGCGCGAGCCAGCAACGGTAGGCGTCCGGATCGCTGATCGTCGCCGACAGCCCGACACGACGCAGCTCGGGCGCCAGCTTCTGCAGCCGCGACATGGACAGCGACAGCAGGTCGCCGCGTTTCTCCTTCGCGAAGCCGTGGAGCTCGTCGACGACGATCGTCCTTAGGCCTTCGAACATCTGCGGCGAATCCGGGTAACTCAGCAGCAGGCTGAGCGATTCGGGGGTGGTGAGGAGCACCTGCGGCGGTTTCAGCCGCTGGCGAAGCTTGCGATCCGACGGCGTGTCGCCGGTACGTGTCTCGACCCTGATCGGCAGCCCCATCTCCTCGATCGGGCCGATCAGGTTGCGTTGGACGTCGACCGCCAGCGCCTTAAGCGGCGAGACGTAAAGCGTGTGCAGCCCTTCGCTCGGCTGTTCCGCAAGCTCGCAAATCGTGGGCAGGAAACCGGCAAGGGTTTTGCCGGCGCCCGTCGCGGCGACCAGCAACGCACTCCGTCCGCGCCGCGCGAGCTCGAGCATCTCGAGCTGGTGCCGGCGCGGTCGCCAGCCTTTTGCTTCAAACCATTGCCGGACAACCGGCGGGAGCGAAATGTCGCTCAGAGGTCGTCAGTCCCCTCGCGGCGGCGCGCTTCCTCTTCGGCATAGACCTCGCGCGTGCCTTCCTCGGCGCGGCGGTTTGCCGAATCGTCCCGGTTTGAGCGGCGGCGCATTACCAGCCAGACCAGGATGATGAGGAGGATCGCCGGACCGATGATGCTGATGATCCAGAACTGGGTTGCTTCCATATGCTTTCCTTCCGGCTTCTCGGAACCGCGGCGCCTCGTCGCCTATATAGCTCCTGATGGCGCGCTTAGGTTCCTGGATCGAGTCCCACCCTGAGGGGATCTATGTGCGGCCCGCGGATGCGTGGATCGATCCCTCGCAGCCGAAGCCGCGGGCGATGATCACGCACGGCCATTCGGACCATGCGCGGGGCGGCCACGGCGGAGTGCTCGCGACTCCCGAGACGCTGGCGATCATGGAGTGCCGCTACGGACCGCAGCCGGGCCAGCCGATCCGCTACGGAGAAGCCTTGCGCGTCGGCGACGTCGAGGTGAGCTTCGTGCCCGCCGGCCACGTGCTCGGGAGCGCGCAGATCGTGCTCGAACATGCGGGCGAGAAGGTCGTCGTTTCCGGCGACTACAAGCGCCGCCCCGACCCGACCTGCGCCTGCTTCGTGCCGGTACCGTGCGACATTTTCATCACCGAGGCGACGTTCGGCCTTCCCGTGTTTCGCCATCCCGAGACGGGAAGCGAGATCGACCGGCTGCTCCATCGCCTACACGCCGACCCGAGCCGCTGCGTGCTGGTCGGCGCCTATGCCCTGGGCAAGGCGCAGCGGATCATCTGCGAGCTGCGCGAGCGCGGGCACGACCAGCCGATCTACTTCCACGGCGCGATTGAACGGCTGAACCAGCTCTATGAGACCTTCGGAGTCGCGCTCGGCGAGCTTCGCCACACCGGGAGTGCCACCAAGCAGGAGATGGCGGGGCACATCGTGATCTGCCCGCCCGGGCAGCTCAACGACCGGTGGTCGCGCCGCTTGCCCGACCCGGTAACCGCGATGGCTTCGGGCTGGATGCGGATCCGGCAGCGGGCCCGGCAGCAGAATGTGGAGCTTCCGCTGATCATCTCCGATCACGCGGACTGGGACGAGCTCACGATGACCATTCGTGAGCTGGAACCCACCGAAGTATGGATCACGCATGGGCGGGAGGAAGCCCTCAAGCACTGGTGCATGACCCACCAGATCAATGCCTGTGAGCTGAACCTCGTCGGCTATGAGGACGAGGACGACTAGCGCTCCGATTAGGTCGATCGACTAACATCCGTTACACAGACAAGGGCAAGCAGGCGGGGGCGCCGTGCCTTTTCTGATCTTTCTCAAGTCGTTCGAGATCCTGCTCTACGAGATCATGTCGTGGCTGGTCTTCTACCCGCGCACGCTGTGGCGCGCCGCGCGCCATCCGGTCGAGATGATGGAGCGCGCCGAGACCGAGCTGAAGCTGCCGCCGGCAGAACAATTCAAGGATCTCGTGAGTCCGCCGATATTCCTGCTGATCACGGTGGTCGCCGCGAACGGCATCGAGGTCGCTGTCGTCGGCAATAGCGCGCTTATCGACAACGGAATCGGCCTGGCCGGGATGATAACCGATAATACGAGCCTGATTCTGTTCCGGCTCGTCGCCTTCGCCTCCCTCCCGATGATCGCCGCGGCGTTCGCGATCGGCGTGCTGCGCCGGCCGCTGAACCGCGACACGCTTCAGCCTCTGTTCTACGGCCAGTGCTTCGTCACGACGCCCGTCGTGCTGCTGTGCAGCATCGCGGAGACGCTTACCCGCCTGCCCGAACCGCAAGCGAACATCCCGGCGGCAATCGTCTTCCTTGCAGCGAGCATCTTCTACATCGCCGTGGAGGCGAGCTGGTTCGCGCACGAGTCAAAGCGTCCGCTCGCGACCGATGTGCTGTGGGCGATCGCAGCCTGCTGTTTGCCGGACTTTAGTGGGCCGCTTCGACGCGCTCGAGGCCTGACTTGGCCAGCTGATCGTCGATCTGCCCCACCAGCCGATCCAGGCCGGCCTGGTCGGGCGCCTCGGCGCGCGCGACCAGCACGTCCTGCGTATTCGACGCGCGGAGCAGCCACCAGCCGTCTCCCGTGCTGACGCGCACGCCGTCGGTCGCATCGACCTTGGCCCCGTCGGCGGACAGGCGGTCGCGCACTTCCTCGACGATCGCGAACTTGCGGCTCTCGTCCACCTGGAACCGCATCTCCGGTGTTGCAACCGCGGTCGGCATCGCGTCCTTGAGCTCCGTGAGCGTCTTGCCGCTCGCGCTCACCGCCTCGATCAGCCGGACTGCCGCATAGAGCGCGTCGTCGAAGCCGTACCAGCGATGCTTGAAGAAGATGTGGCCGCTCATCTCGCCGGCTAGCGGCGCCGCCGTCTCTTTCATCTTCGACTTGATGAGGCTGTGACCGGTCTTCCACATCAGCGGCGAACCGCCGAGCTCCGCCACGCGGTCGAACAAGGTCTGGCTGGCCTTCACGTCGGCGATGATGGTCGCGCCGGGCTGCTCCTGCAGCACCGGCTCGGCCAGGATCATTAGCAGCTGATCGCCCCAGATCACGCGTCCCTTGCCGTCGACCGCACCGATGCGGTCGCCATCGCCGTCGAAGGCGATCCCGAAGTCGAGCTGCTCGCGCGCCACCAGAGCCTTGAGATCCGCGAGATTGGCTTCGACCGTCGGATCCGGATGGTGATTGGGGAAATGGCCGTCCACCTGACTGAAGATCACATGATGGTCGCCGGGCAGGCGCTCGACAAGCATATCGAGGATCGGGCCGGCCGCGCCGTTTCCCGCGTCCCAGCCGACGCGATAAGGCTTGCCTGAAAAGCCTTCGACCAGCCTGTCCACATAGGCTTGGCGGACGTCGACTTCTTCCGTTGTGCCATTGCCCTGGCTCCAGGTGCCCGACTCCGAGCGGCGGCCGAGCGCCTGGATCTCCTGCCCGAACACGGACCGGCCCTTCAGCAGCAGCTTGAAGCCATTGTAGTCGGCGGGGTTGTGGCTGCCGGTGACCTGGATGCCGCCATCGACGTCGAGATAATAGGTCGCGAAATAGAGCATGGGCGACGGCCCCTGCCCGATCAGCATCACATCGATGCCGCCCTCAGTGAGGCCGCGGATGAGGGCAGCTTCGAGCATTCCGCTGTGGGTGCGGCCGTCGCGGCCGACAGCGATTCGGCGCGCGCCTTCCTCGCGGGCAAGCGCGGCGTATGAACGCCCGAGAGCATAGGCATCGGTCTCGGTCAGCGTGTCGCCGACGATCCCGCGGATGTCATATTCACGGAGGATTGTGGGATTGAACTGGTGGGTCATGCGGCGCCTTGTACCCCTGCGAAGGCAGGGGTCCAGCCCGAGCCCTAAGGGCGAGCTAAAAAAGCGCTACGCGCGCCTGGGCTACTGCCTTCGCAGGAGCGCTAAGCGACCTTCTGCTCTTCCTGCACGGAAACGCCCAAGCCAGCGATCATCTCGCGCAGCTCCTGTCGGGCCGTGATGTGGCCGATGCCCACTTCGCCGATCTGCTGCAGGTCGAGTAGCGTCAGGCCCTTCGGGAACAGCTCGCGATAGATCACGCGCTCGCCGAGGCCGGGAATCACCCGGAAGCCGACCCGGCGGGCCAGCTCGTCGAGCGCCGCGCCGACACGCTTCAGATTGTGGGATTCGATATGCTGGAGACGGTTCCTGAGCACGACCCAGTCGACGCTCTTGCCGGTCTGCTTGGCGCGTTGCGTGCGGCTGTTCCAGATCAGCTCGGCATAGAAGCTCGGGCGGGTGATCTTGTAGTTCTCGGGATGCACCTGACCGATGAGGTCGAGATCGACGAAGCTGTCGTTCATCGGAGTGACGAGCGTGTCGGCCTTGAGAATTGCCGCCCGGGCAATCGCGTCGTCGCGGCCCGGCGTGTCGATCACGATCACATCCGCATCCTGCGAAAGCCGGGCGATCGCGGCGCCGAGCGCCTCTTCGCTATGTTCCTCGAGCACCTGGTACGTCGCCTGCGGCAGGTCGGTCTCGAGCCGCCGCATCGTGGCGTCGCGGTTCTCGAGGTAGCGAGTCATGGTCCGCTGGCGACTATCGAGGTCGAGCGCTCCGACCCGGTGCCCCGACGCGGCCAGCGCGATCGCGGTATGGACCGCTGTCGTGGACTTGCCTGTTCCGCCTTTTTCGTTGGCGAAGACGATGAAGTGAGGCTGGCTCATGGCTTGATCTTTCCCCCCGCGCTCTCCAAGCGCGCCTCCCGGTGACAAAGATTAACTGAGACGAGTCCGGGGTGCAAATCGTTCGTACCAGTGAAGAATTGGCGCGAGCTCGCTCGCGGCTGACGGGAACGCTGGCGCTCGTACCAACGATGGGCGCTCTTCACGCCGGACACATGGCGCTGATCGAGGATGCTAAACGCCGGGCGGACAAGGT
>Ga0070739_10008201_pt1 | contig 10790 bp, 7 predicted proteins | sample Coa_R1_7_FD_66445 | JGI IMG/M metagenome (GOLD analysis project Ga0070739, IMG submission 66445) | Surface soil microbial communities from Centralia Pennsylvania, which are recovering from an underground coalmine fire - Coalmine... | ecosystem: Environmental > Terrestrial > Soil > Unclassified ...
TTCGTCATGTCGCTGGCGCTCTGTGTACGGGCGGCCACGGCTCTGACGCCCCCCGCGGCCGGTACACTCCTCCGAGCCCAGCCCGGCCCTGACGACTCGGGCTGGTAGAACCCCTCGCATCCGTCACAGATGCGGGCCAACGTAGCCCGGCCCTTCTGTGGCCGGGCGTCCTACTCGCCAGCCAAACGTAGACCCGGCTCTTCTGTCGCCGGGCGTCCTGCTCATCAGCAAAACGTAGCCCAGCTCTTCTGTCGCCGGGCGTCCTACTCGCCAGCCAAACGTAGCCCGGCCCTTCTGTGGCCGGGCGTCAGCTATATGAGGGCGGCGCGGATTGCCTCGAGCGAGCGGCGCTGGCGGCCCGAGGAGTCGAAGTTCTCCGGCCGCAGCCACTCCTCGAAGGCCTGCTTGACAGCCGCCCAGTCGCCGTCGGTCATCCCGAACCAGGCGGTGTCGCGGTTGCGTCCTTTGACGACCATGTGCTGCCGGAAGATGCCCTCGAAGTGGAAGCCGAACCGCTCGGCGGCACGCCTCGAGCGGACGTTCCGGGCATCGCACTTCCACTCCAGCCGTCGGTACCCGAGGTCGTCGAAGACGTGCCGGGCCAGCAGATAGATTGCCTCCGTGGCCTGAGGCGTCCGCTGCAGCGCCGGGACGAACCAGATGTGACCGATCTCGATGACGCCGTGCGCCGGGACCATGCGGAGGTAGCTGCAGATACCCGAGGGCCTGGACGTACTCCGTTCGACCACCGTGAAGAAGATGTCGTCCGTCGATGCCGCCAGCCCCGTGAGGTAGCGGCGAAACTCGGCCTCCGACGGGAACGGCCCGTGGAAGAGATACTCCCAGAGGTGGGGGTCCCGGCCGTCGTGACTCGACTCGAAGAGTGGCCGGCTGTCGGTATTGAGGTCGATCGGCCGCAGGGTTACGAGGGAGCCGGTCAGAGTCAGGCGCGCCGGGCTCGGTGCCGGCTTCCAGCCCCATTGGCCTCCCTCTTCGGCTGTCCGGGAGACCGTTGAATCACTCATCAGACCAAAGATACTCTGCCGCGATCTCCTGGTATGGAGCTTGCAAGAGCGCGGGCGGCTCGGAGGGCGGCTTCCAATATTTACCGGTTGTTTACCAAACCTTCAACTCGCGTTCAGGCGGGGAGCCTACGTTTTTCTTAGACGGTGCCAATCTGCAGGCACAGGCAAGGCGGCCCAGCCGCTAAGACAAGGAAATTGGAGGAAGTGATGGTGAAAGCTGTAACTCTCGTACTCGTGTCGTTCTCGCTCTTGATGCTCCCGGGCGTAGCCAACGCGGCAGGCGCCCACGCCACGCCGGTCAACTCAATTCGAGGCGTGGCGACCGGCGAAGCCTTTGCCTCGTATGTCCACGCCGTTCGGGGGTCGGTCACCTACACCAACGGCCCCGTGCTGTTGATCGCGGGAAACTGCCTGACCGCGAACTTCTCTCATGCCGCCAGCGGCGCCCGTGTCAGACTCGTTCCCTCTGCCCTTTCTACGGGAGGCGAGTCTCAGAGCGTCGACGACACAGTGCATGCCGCCTACGGGACGTCGACCGCGAGTGTCGAGTCGATATCGAGGATTCAGCACGTCAACCTCCTGGGAGGCATGATCAAAGCCGGCGCCATGACCGCCGAAGCCAATACCTCGGCCACGGCCAAGTCGGTTTCCAGCAACGCTAATGGCACCAGCATCGCGGGGCTGGTCATCAATGGTCAGAAGGTATCCGCGAAGCCAAACGAGACCGTGCCGCTCTCCGGGGTTGGAACCGTGACGATCGATCAACAGTCAAAGCCGGCCACGGGAAGCTCGAGCCACATCTGGGTAAACCTGATCAACGTGCACTTCGCCAAGGGCAACACTCTTGGTGTCACTCCCGGCAGTGAGCTGATTGTGGGCCATGCCTACTCTTCATACGCCCTGACCTTCAGTTCCGACCTCGTCGGCGCAGGTTCCTACGGGTTCAACTCCTATGTTCAGAGCGGCAAGGATGCCGCCTTCTCCAGTGGTCCGCAGGCTCTGGCCGGCATTCCATGCCTTGGCGGATCGGCCGAGAACGTCGTTAACAAGGTGCAGAGCCCTGCCGGCTCGACGGCGACCATCGACGATACCGCCAAAGGCAGGTTGACGTCGAGTGGGGCGAAAGCCCATGCCCAATCAAAGGTCGCCTCTCCACTGCTTCCGTCTGTCCTGAGCTCCATGGTGAGCGCTGGGGCATTGGATGTAAAGGTGAGCGCATCCTTCAAGGGCGTTACTCCCGGCCACTCCTTTAGCTTCACCGCCGGTAGTCTGAAGATCAACGGCCAGACCGTTTCGAGCGGCAGGGTACCGGCCAACGATTCGGTCGTTCTGAAGGGCGTCGGCTACGCCATCCTCAACGAACGGCACGTCAAGACGACAAAGTACTCGGTGCAAGCCTCCATCAACGGGATCGACGTGCACGTGACGAAGAAGAACGCCTACGGGCTCCCTGTCGGCGCCACCATCGTCTTCGCGCACGCGCAGGCCTCAGCCAGGCGGGTGTTCCTCACCAAGCCCTGAGCCGTTCGCAAACTTCGCCATCAGCGGCCCCGAGGAATCTCGGGGCCGTTTCCATTTCAGCTCGCGTGTGTCGCCATCGAACGGACGCCAGTCGTGAATGCGGATCTGCGGGCTCACGTATTGATTCCACTCATTGCGTTCAATCGAGAAGGCCAGGTCGACGGGTTGGTCCTCGGGATAGCCGAACAGCTCCGGATCGCAGCGGAACATCAACGCGTCTACCCGTGTCGATCCCGACTTCGCCACTGCGCGCATGTGCCTCGGCGCCCGGTCGGGCTCGCACGACCCAAGTGCCCGCCGGTGTTGCAGATAGACGCCCTGAACCACGAACACCGGCTCTTCGAATCCCGATCCGTAGGGCGCCAGCCGCTCCACCTGCTCGACGGCGTGCATGCCGACCTGCTGCAGGCGTACGCGGGCGTCCACCCTGAGCCCAGCTCCCAGCTCCTCGACGTCGATACGCTCCCGCGCGTTCTGCTCCAGCAGGTCGAACACCGCTCGAAGCCGGTCCGGCTCGACCGAGAAGCCGCAGGCACGCGAGTGGCCTCCGAAGCGTCCAAAAATGGCCGGCTCAGCCGCATCAACCGCCTCGACCAGGCGGAGGATGTCCACACCGTCAACGGAGCGTCCCGAGGCAGGCACGACGTCGCCTTGGGTAGTGGAGGCGGCGATCGCCGGCACTCCGTAGCGCTCGGTCAGCTCGGAGGCCAGTAACCCCGACACCCCGGGCGGCCAGGCTCCATCGACGCAGAGGATCGGGGGCCGGCGTCCGTCCTGAATTGCGACGACCAGCTCGACCGGGTCGCCGATTCGTTCCGACAGGTCGGCGAGATGACGTTCGACCTGGAGCTGGCGGCTGGAGTTGTGCTGGTCGAGCAGAGTGGCAAGGCGCTGCGCCTCAACCGGATCGTCGCAGGTGATCAGCTCAAACGCCTCCTGCGGGCTGGCCATCCGGTTGGCGGCGTTGATCCGCGGTCCCAGATAGTAGGCGACCGAGGTCTGGTTCAAGCGCTCACTGCTGACGCCGGCCACCGTGAACAGCGCGCGAAGCCCGGGGCGTTCGGTCCGCCGCAGCTGGCCCAGCCCTTTGACCACCAGCGACCGGTTCTCGTCCCGGAGCGGTACCACGTCGGCGACAGTCCCCAGCGCCACCAGGTCGAGCAGCCGCTCCTGCTCGGGGGCCGAGAGAAGCACCTGAGCCAGCTTGTACGCCACCCCCGCCCCCGACAGAAACGGCCACGGATAGTCACTGTCCGGCCGTGTGGGACTGACGACGAGACAGCGCGGCAGGACCGCGTCGGCCCGGGGCTGGTGGTGATCGGTGACGATGACCTCGACTCCCAGACGGTGTGCCTCCTCCACCTCCTCGACGGCCGTAATGCCGCAATCTGAGGTGACCACGAGCTTGACGCCACGCTCCGCCAACCGTCCGAGCTGCTCCCGCTGCAGGCCATGTCCGTCGTCGCGAGTGGGGATGATGACGATGGGATCTGCCCCGAGATAGCGAAGCGTTTCGAGCAGGATGGCGGCACTGGTTAGCCCGTCGCAGTCAAAGTCGCCGTAGAGGGCGACACGGTCGCGGGACTGAACCGCCATTCGAATCCGTGCCGCCGCATCCGCCATGTCCGGCAGCAGCAGGGGGTCATGGTCGACGTCGACGCCGTCCACGAACGCCTGGATCTCAGCCGGGTCCACGATGCTGCGCTGGTGGAGCAGGTGGGTGACCATCCGGGAAACGGTCGGATCCGCGGCCTGCTGGAGCGCCACCGGCGGAGGAATCTCCCAGACCTTGCGCCGGCCCTGGATGCGGATGACAGCCGGTCGCTCCAGCGTCGTCATCGCACTGTCTCGGGTTGCGGCGTCACGAGGATTCCCAGCGGGCCGGCATCACATCAATCTTAGATGGCGAGTGGGCATCTCGGACCACAGGAACCGAACCCTTGGCCGAGCCATGCCGATTCACAGCAGCTCGGCGGGGCTGGGACCGCGACCGGCCATCCAGAGCTCATGAGAGATCAGGCTTAGGAAGATGAGCGCCGCGCCGCTCCACTGGACCGGGTTGAGCCGCTCGCCGCCCAGCCACACGGCAAAGGCGGTGGCGAAGGCAGGCTCAGCCAGCAGGATGATAGCCGTCCTGGCCGGGGGGACGCGTTGCTGGACGAACGTCTGAATCCAGAAGGCCAGGGCGCTGGCGACGGCTCCAGTGATGGCGATGGCAGCCCAGACGGACATCGAGGGCGGGGGAATGAATGGCCTGTCGACCGCGGCGACAAACAGGAAGCCGAACATGGCCACGCCCATCTGTCCGAACGCCAGGCTCTCGACCGGCTGATTACCTGAACGTCGGCCGAGAAGCACGGTATGCAGCGCAAACAGCAGCGCCGTCATCACCTCGAACAGGTCGCCGATGCTCAAGCCGTGCCGGCCCTCGACCGTCAGCAGTACCGTCCCGCACAGACCCGCCAGGGCCGAGACGACGGTGGCTCGGGCCAGTGGAGTGCCGAAGAGCAGCCGGTCGAAGAGTGGCGTGATGATGACGAACAGGCCCGTCAGCAATCCGGCATCGGCCGCAGTCGCGGTGAGCAGGCCGACCGTCTGGAAGAAGTACCCACATGCCAGGGGAATGCCGATGACCGCGCCAGTGAGCACTCCTCGACGAGAGGGTCGCCGCAGGACGAGCGGGGCCAGCAGCAGCGTGGCCAGCAGAAACCGGAGGAACAGAAACGAGCCGGGCGGATAGCCGGCCACGGCCTCCTTGACAACCGGGAACGTCCAGCCCCACACGGCGGTCACGCCGAGCAGCAGAGCGGCCGGGAGCAGGCCGGAGGCGCGGGACGTGTTCAAGGTTCAATGTTCAAGGTTCAATGGCAGCCATGGAAGTCTGTTCGATGGGGGAACCATTCAATGTTTAAGGTTCAATGTCGAGGGCGTGATATGGAACGGTTCCTCCGACCGCTTCGGCGGCGCAGGTTCTCCCGGATGGACCAATCGTCACCGGTGGTTCGGGCCCGCCAGGACCTCCGCGCCCGAGAAACCGTTCCAAAAAAGCTGGTCACTTCCTCGCATGGCCCGCCCGAACCTCGGACCCGTCCATTGAACGTTGAACATTGAACATTAAACGCCCCTCGCGCTTTGTTACAGTGCATTGATGAAGGCAGCCGGCGACGCCAAGCATCCCGATCTCGTGGCCGGCGCGGCCGTTCTGGCCTTTGCCGCCGCCATGCGTTTGATCTTCGGCATCCTGACCGGCGGCACCTACGACTACGACGAGTTCGTCTATCTATTGCTCGGTCGTGCCGTCGCGCGAGGCGGCGTGCCGTACCACGATTTCCTCTTCTACCATCCTCCGGGCATCCTGATGATGGTGGTAGCGCTTCATCCGCTCATCTCCCATTCCTGGCTTTGGGGTCGGGTCGTCACCGGAGCGATCGACTGCAGCACCTGCCTGCTGACGTTCCTCATCGCGCGCCGCCTATTCGATCGTGACGTGGCGGTGATCGCGGGCGTTCTCGCCGCGACCAGCCCCATCATGTTGATCACCGGGACCCGAATCCTCCCCGATCCCTTCGTCGGCTTCTTCACTCTGCTGGCGGCCTATCTCCTCCTGGTCCGGCCCACATGGGCCTGTACCATCGTCGCCGGGGTGTGCCTCGGCATCGCGGTGCTGTTCAAGTATCCGGCGCTGCTCATCCTGCCGGCCTGCCTGATTCTGGCCGGGCGCCGCCGGGGCGTCGTGTTCGCCGCGGCCACCGCGGTGACCGTCGGTCTGTTGATCATTCCTCTGACGCCCGAGCTTCACCAGTTCGTGACCGACACAATCTTCTTTCAGACCGGGCGGAATAGCCAATCGATCCTGGTAAGAATCGGCGGCGTGGTGCTGTTTCTCGTGCTGCTGCAGCCGCTGGCGGTCTTCGGGCTGTTCACGCGGCCGCGCGCGCCACTGTGGATCCTGGCCAGCTACCTGGCCGGGTTCGCCTACGTGCTCAGCCCCCAGGTGTACTACCACTACATGACGCCCCTGGTGCCGTTCGCCGGCATCTTGGGCGCCCTGTACCTGACCCGGCTCCGCCTTCCCAAGCTGCGGCGGGCTCTCCCAGCCGTCACCGCCATCGGCGGGCTGGGGGTGATGGCCCTCTGGGCCGCCGTCATCGTCTTCGGCGGAGGCCAGCCGCTGCACCTCACCGCGGCCCCGCTGTCGAACGTCCTGACCGAGCGGCAAGAGATCGATCGGGTGGTGGCGCCGTCTCAGTCCATCCTGTCGGACCGGCCGGAGATCCCGTACCTCTCGAACCGAAACGACGCCGAGGAGTACTTTTGGAACGATGCCTCGGTTCAGGACGCGCAGCAGCTCTTCCCGCTGCTGCTCAAGACACACTACGTGGTGCAGTCATTCGGTCCTTCGGCGGGCTATCCGCCGGGTTTCTTGGACTTCATCTCGGCGCGCTACTGCCGCCGGCTGATCGGCACCCACCAGCTAGGCGGATTCCTCTACAACACCGGCTGCACGGTCCCCTACCTGCCGCCCCGTCAGTAGGATCAGTCCGAGACCGAGATTCCGCGGCTGCCAGGTGGCAAGCGCCCAGTCGATACAATGGCAGAGTCAATCGACAGCTACAAGGGCTGAGGGGGCGGAGGCGAGTGTGCCTGCGCGTGAGCTTTTCGGCTAAGCACCAAGTCTGAGAGGAAACGAAATGGCGTTATCGACAACATTGGGATACCCGCGCATCGGCCGGGACCGAGAGCTGAAGAAGGCGACAGAGGCCTACTGGGCCGGAAGGGTCGGCGTCGACGAGCTGCAGCAGCGCGCGGCCGATCTGCGGGCTCAGGTATGGCGGCGACAGCAAGAGGCCGGCCTAGACCTCATCGCCTCCAACGACTTCTCCTTCTACGACCAGACGCTGGATACTACGGCGCTCGTCGGCGCCGTTCCCGCCATCTACGGATGGAATGGGGGCCAGGTGGACCTCGATACCTACTTCGCCATGGGTCGCGGCTCCGTGAAGAAAGACCTGCCCGCCATGGAGATGACCAAGTGGTTCAACTCCAACTACCACTACATCGTTCCCGAGTTCAGACCGGGTATGGACTTCTCCCTGGCCAGCGATAAGCCGTTCTCGGAGTTCGCGGAGGCCAAGCGTCTGGGCATCATCACCAAACCGGTGTTGCTCGGTCCGGTGACCTTCCTCCTGTTGGGCAAGTCGCGAGAGGATAAGTTCAACCGCCTCGACCTCCTCGACACGCTGCTGCCGGTCTATCAGCAGGTGCTGCAGCGATTCCAGGAATTGGGAGCGGAGTGGGTCCAGCTCGACGAGCCGGCGTTCGTGGCCGACCGGACGGACGAGGATCGCGAGGCGCTTCGGCACGCCTATGAAGTGCTCTCTCAGAGTCGCGGGTCCGTGAACCTTGCCGTGCAGACCTACTTCGACCGCGCCGGCGACTCCTATGAGACGCTGGCGTCGCTTCCGGTCCAGGGTCTGGGGCTCGACTTCGTGCATGGGCGGCAGGGAAACCTCCGCTCCGTCAGCGGCGAAGGATTCCCGGAGGACAAGACGCTGATTGCCGGAGTCGTCGACGGGCGCAACATTTGGATCAACGACCTCGACGCCAGCCTGCGGCTGATCGAAGACCTTCCGGTCAGCACCGACCGGCTGATGATCTCCCCGTCCAGCTCGCTGATGTTCGTGCCCATCGACGTGGGGATGGAGACCGGGCTCGACCCGTCACTGGCATCCTGGCTGTCCTTTGCCGACCAGAAGCTGGACGAGGTGCGCACCATCACCACCGCCGTCAACGAGGGTCGCGACGCCGTCTCGGAGCCGATCGAAGACCGCGCCCGAGCCGTGCAGGCACGAGCCGTGGCGCAGTCGATCCATCGTGAGGCGGTCAAGGAGCGCGTGGCCGCGCTAACCGCGGACGACGACCGGCGGTCGGTGGAGTTTCCCGAGCGGCAGAGGCGTCAGCGAGAGCGGCTCGGTCTTCCCCTGCTGCCGTCCACCACGGTCGGCTCCTATCCGCAGACGTCGGAGGTGCGAAAGGCGCGTCGAGCCGCCGAGAAGGGCGAGATTTCGAGCGAGGAGTACGACCGCTTCCTCGAGGAGCAGGTCCGCCACGTCATCTCCTTCCAGGAGGAGATCGGCCTGGATGTGCTGGTCCACGGAGAGTTCGAGCGCAGCGACATGGTGGAGTACTTCGGCGAGCGCATGGAGGGCTTCGCCTTCACCCGCCACGGGTGGGTGCAGTCCTACGGCTCCCGCTACGTACGGCCACCGGTCATCTTCGGGGACGTCAGCCGGCCGCAGCCCATGACGGTGCGCTGGTTCAAGTACGCCCAGTCGCTGACCGAGCGGCCGGTCAAGGGCATGCTCACGGGGCCGGTGACCATCCTGAACTGGTCCTTCGTCCGCGACGACCAGCCTCGACCGGAGACCTGCACCCAGATCGCCCTGGCGCTGCGGGACGAGGTGATCGATCTGGAGGCTGCGGGCGCCAAGGTGATCCAGATCGACGAACCCGCGCTGCGAGAAGGGCTGCCGCTGCGACGCGAGGACTGGGCGCACTATCTCGACTGGGCGGTGCGCTGCTTCCGCATTGCCGCCTCGGGTGTCGCTCCGGAGACTCAGATCCACACCCATATGTGCTACAGCGACTTCAACTCGATCATCGACAGCATCCAGGCTATGGACGCCGACGTCATGTCCATCGAGAACTCCCGCTCCGACCTCGAGCTGCTCGACGTCTTCCGGCGGGTTCGTTACCGGAATGAGATCGGGCCCGGCGTCTACGACATCCACTCGCCCCGGGTTCCGTCCGCCGACGAGATGGCGGCCAACCTCGAGGCGGCCTCAGGCGTCCTATCCGTCGATCAGCTCTGGGTGAACCCCGACTGCGGCCTTAAGACGAGGCGTTGGGAAGAGGTTGAGCCGTCGCTGCGGCACATGATCGACGCGGCGCAGCGGGTGCGAGAGCGGGCCCGGGTGGCCGTGTAGTTTCGGGTTTCGAGTTTCGGGTTTCGAGTTTCGGGTGGCGCGGCGGTTAGGTTCGGACTGAGAGCAACCAGCCGCAGCTGACGGCAAGCGCGGCCGCGGCGGTGTAGTACCGCAGGCCGTGATCGGGGATCTGACGCCTGGGTACTGCGGCCAGGCACAGTCCGATCGCAGCCCCAACCACTCCGTAGATGGGCGCCGGCGAGGACAGCGACACAATGGCTCCGACGGCCGAGCCCAGTGTGACCAGCGTCAGGGCCGCCTGCAAGCTGTGCCGGCGACCCAGCCGAGCGGCCAGACCGGCGGCACCGTGACGCCGATCGGCGTCGATATCGGGAATCGAGTCGGCCAGATGAACGGCTGTGGCCAGTGCCGGTCCGATGATGGTCAGTGGCCAGAGCCGGGAGCTCCACGAGTTCAGGGCCACCGCGATCCACGCCGGCAGCAGTGGAAATGCGACCGCGAAGGGGAGCCAGCTCCAGATCGTGCGCTTGAAGACGGCACTGTAGGCCAGGCCGGCCCCCGTCCCGAGGAGCACGAGGACCAGCGACAGCGGTCCTAACCGGCCGGCCAGCGCGATCGACCCGAGGGCCGAGAAGAGGGCCATGAAGACGGCGGCTGAAGGCGACACCAGCCCAGCGGGAATCGGCCGCTCCGGTCGAGAGCGTTTGTCGAGATCGAGATCGCAGAGGTCATTGAAGACGGCGATAGCCGCCTGCGAGAGCCCGACAACCCACAGCAGGACGGCCAGGCGGACAAACCCCAGCGGGTGCCGATGAAGCAAGAGGGCGAAGAGACAGGCGGCGAGCAGGGTCGCCGCGACGGGGCCGGCATGGAGGAGCGAGAGCCATCCCCCCAAGCCGCCGCGGGTCCGTCTAGGCATGTCCAATCGAGGAGGGCGCCGCGACCAGCCCTAGCCTGACTGGCCGCCTCCGGGAGGCCGGTCGCCGGGGCCGAAGACGAGGGAGGCGTTGATTCCACCGAAGCCGAAGGCGTTGGAGAGCGCGAACTCGGGAGCGGTGTCCAGACCGCCTTTGGGGACGTGATTCAGCCGGCAGTCGGCCCCGGGCTGCTCCAGGTTCACGGTCGCCGGAAGATGCCCGTGCTCCATTGCCATGACCGTGATGGCGGCTTCGATCGCCGGGCTCGCTCCCAGCGCGTGACCGTGGACGGCCTTGGTACCGCTGACGGGAGGCGTGTCCGGCCCGAATACGGAGATGATTGCCGCGGACTCGGCCGCGTCACCCAGCCGGGTTCCGGT
>Ga0070739_10008202_pt1 | contig 10790 bp, 9 predicted proteins | sample Coa_R1_7_FD_66445 | JGI IMG/M metagenome (GOLD analysis project Ga0070739, IMG submission 66445) | Surface soil microbial communities from Centralia Pennsylvania, which are recovering from an underground coalmine fire - Coalmine... | ecosystem: Environmental > Terrestrial > Soil > Unclassified ...
GGCAGAAGAGGGCCGCCTCCGCCACGCTCAGGCGGTGGTGGAAGTCGATCGAGAGCCCGATTTCCGGCCCCACCGCCTGCCGCACCTCGCGGATCCAGCGCACCGCCAGCGCGATGGACTCCATCGGCTCGTAGACCGCGCCCTGCCCGCCGTTCCAGCCGGGATCGGCCATGCCCGGCGTGAAGCGCAGGTAGCGCCAACCCTCCGCGACGTGGGCAACCGCCCGCTCGACGCAGTCGGGTCCGGTCAGGCTGCCCGGCGTGGCGAAGCACTGGACGCGGTCGCGGCAGGCGCCGCCGAGGAGTTGGTAGATGGGGACGCCGAGCGCCTGCCCGAGGATGTCCCAGAGCGCGATGTCGACCGCGGACATGACGGCGCCGGTGATGTTGCCGCCCTCGAAGTACCAACCGCGGTAGAGCGTCTGCCAGATGTGCTCGATCCGGCACGGGTCCATGCCGACGAGGATGCGCGCGCAGTGCCGGACCAGCCCCTCCATCGCCAACTCGCGCCCGGACATCCCCCCTTCGCCCAACCCCGAGATCCCCTCGTCCGTCTCGACCTTGATGATGAAGAGATTGCGATGACCCCCCTGCACCGGAAACGCCTTGACCGCCGTAATCTTCACCGCTCCCCCTCTGCCTGCTGCCTGCTGTCTACTTCGTCAGAGCGGTTGCCGCCCGGCGAAACCGCCGTCGAGCTCATGCCAGAAGGCGAGCTTCCCCTCGCCCAACCGCCAGCAGAGATAGACGACGCGCCCCTCTCGCAGTGAGGGGAAATCGATCAGCCCTTGGTCGAGATCCTTGATCTCGACCCCCTGCTCGCTGACGCGCCGGAGGTCGGCGGTCAGCTCCGTCGCCAGCTCCTCCAGGCGCGCTTCGAGCGTGGAGGTCTCGGCGCCGTGTCCGTTGCCGCGCATGGCCGGCGTCAGCTCCGTCAGGCGGCGCCGCGCCCGATCCACTTCTTGCATCCGGGTCTGCATGCGACGGAGGATCGGCTCCAGCGTGGGCAGCAGCGCGTTCGCCTCGTCCACCGTGAAGAGCCGCGGCCCGCGTCCAGGTTGCTGTGAACGCTCGCTCATCCGATAACTCCCCCGGACCCACCGTGCCTAGCGTCGCACGCGGCCGTCACCGGGAAACGGGGCGTGGCCGCGGCGCCCGAGCAGGCGGGCGAAGAAGCCCGGCGGCTTCGCCCGCTTCGCCGCCTCTTCCAACTGGCGGCGCAGGGCAGGGTCGAGCGCCTTGCGGTCGGCGACGACGATCCGGGCGCCGGGCGGGTTCGCCTCCGGCGCCTCGGCCGTGATGGCGTCCATCACCTCGTACAGACCGAGCCCCCGCGCTGCCGCATAGCGGCATGCCTCGATCATCGTTCCCAGCACCGCCACGCCGTCCAGCTCCGCCTGCGCCAGCCGGCGCAGCTCGCGGTCGGTCTTGCTCTCCATGAAGCGGAGGAGATCGGGCACCAGCCGGTCGGGCACGAAGGCGCCGCCCATGGTGCCGCGACTGAGGTCGAGCCGGATCGGCATCATCCGCGCCACGCGCTCGTCGAGCCCCAGCCTGTCGAAGAGGCGGGACGGCGGGCGCAGCAGCATACCGACGCCGCGATCGAGCCGCGCCTCCCAGATCGTCAGCCCCGCGCTCGGCAGGACAAACGACGGCTCGACGGTCGCCAGCACCTGCCCCAGTCCGAAGCTGACCGCGTCGGCGCCGCTCTCGCTCCCGGCCAAGGCCCGCTCGTAGCCGCGCCGCGCCTGCGCCAACAGCCGCTCCCCCCAGGCCGGCGCCGCCGGGGCGAGCTCCTCGCCGGTCGCGCCACCGGTCAGGGCCGCCACGTAGCGCCGCGCGACCTCAGGCTCTATCGGATGCAGCGAGCAGATCTCCATGCCGGTCAGTCTTCAGTAGCCAGTAGCCAGTAGCCGGTAGCCAGTCGCCAGGAATCAGCGCGACGTCGTGTAGGGGCAGCCCTCCGTGTCTGCCCTGGTCGTGGACGACGGCGTTGACGCTCGCGCGGGCAGACACGGAGGTCTGCTCCCACCGGGAGACGGCGCAACAGGTCTGCGCGCGAGTTCGGCACGCGCGGCCGGCATCGCGTGCCGGGACGACCGCCAATCGCCATCTGTGGTAAAGATGCGTTGGCCGCCAGCGGTCGTGTGCTCGTGACCGTTCGCCGCGAAGGGGGATGACATCAACGTCCTCAGTCTCAGCGCGCCCGGAGCCGACATCGAGCGGTTCGTGCCAAGATGCGCGCGCGTCGTTTCATTCGTGCCCCTCGTAGAAGCTGAAGCCGGCGACACATATTGCCGCGATCTTACCGTGCACGGCGACCCGACGGGGCTGCCCTTTCCCGATGCCTCGTTCGACCGCGTCGTCTGCCTTGACATCCTCGACCGGATCCGCGACGACGACTTCGCGCTCGCCGAGCTGGCGCGCGTCGTGCGTCCCGGCGGCCTCCTCGTCCTCCGCGTGCCGCAGGCCGGTCCCACGGCCGGGCTCGACGCGCAAAACCTCTTCCGCTACAGCCAAAGCTTCGCCGGTCGCGGCGCGCACCCGCGCAACTGCGGCGAGCACGGCTGGCGCCGCCATTATCGCCGCTGCGACGTGCGGCAGCTCGTCGCCCCGCATTTTCGCATCCGGCGGCTCGTCGGTCGCGGTCTCGCGCTGGCCGAGCCGGTGAATCTAGCGATGCTGCTGCTCTGCGGCGTTCACCTCGATGGTCTGGCGCAGCGCCTCCAGCCCCTCGCCTCGGCGCTCACCTGCCTCGACGAGCGCCTGCCCGCCGGCGGCTGGGGCTTCCGCATGCTCGTTGTCGCGGAGCGGCGGTGATGCATTCTTCGTCCCTCACCCCCCGGCCCGCCTCTCCCGCTCCGCAGGCGTGGGGGGAGCCTCTCCTCCCCCTCTCCTGTGAAACGGGAGAGGGGGCCGGGGGGTGAGGGTCACCGGACGAGAGGGGTGAGGGTCAAGCCAGCGCCAGCACGTCCCCGAGCATGCCGGCCGCGGTGACGGCGGCGCCGGCGCCAGGGCCGATGACGACGAGCGGGTTCGCGTCGTAGCGGCGGGTGCGGATCGAGATGATGTTCTCGGGGCCTTGCAGCGCGCCGAGGACGGTGTCGGTGCCGACGGCGCGGATGCCGACGGCGAGCGGGCCGTCCGGCGTCACGGTCGCCAGGTACTTGAGGATCTTGCCGCTGGCTTGCGCCGCGCGGTCGCGCTCCTCCATCAGCGCGTACTGCTCGCCGCAGCGCCGCAGGTATTCGTCCAGACTCACGTCATGGAGCTGCGGCGGCACCAGGCTCTCGACCGCAATCTCGTCCAGGTCGGCTCGGCGGCCAATGGTGCGGGCCAGAATGAGGGCTTTGCGCGCCACGTCGAGCCCGCTCAGGTCGTCGCGCGGGTCGGGCTCCGTGAAGCCGCGCTCGCGGGCGGTGCGCACCGCGACCGAGAACGGCTCCCCCTCGGCCAGATCGGAAAAGATGGCGCCGAGCGTGCCCGACAGCATGCCCTGGATCTCGATCACCTCGTCGCCCGTGTCGAGGAGCGCGCGCAGGGTGGATATCACCGGCAGGCCGGCGCCGCAGGTCGCCTCGTAGCGAAGGCGACCGTTGGGACCGGCCGCGCCCCAGAGACGGGCCGCGAGTGGCCGCTCCGCCGGCAGCGCCAGCGGCGCCTTGTTCGAGAGGACGACGCCCGCGCCCGCTTCGAGCGCGAGCGCGTCGAGCGCGGCGGTCGCGTCCCCCGCCGCCGCGTCGAGCACGATCGTTGAGCCGGACGCCAGCCGCGCGATCGCCTGCTGCGGCGGCTCCAACGCCACCCCGTTGCCTACGAGGGGGCGCAAGGATAGGCCGGCCCGCCGCGCCGCGACCGCTTCGCGCAGGATGCCGTCCGGCAACGTACGGCCGTCGGTCGCGGTGAGTGCCCCCTCGCGCGTGACGAGCGCGCCGATCGCCACGTCGAGAGCGCGGCTTTGTCGCCAGCGCTCGCGGTTTGCCAGCGCCTGGGCGACGACTTCGCCGCCGACGGTGCCGATCCCGATCTGGATCAAGGTGATGTGCTTCAACCTGCCCCCGCTCCCCTTCCGTCGCCCGCATCTCGCGCCACTGATCCGCCGAACCGTACCACAGCCCGCCGCTAAGACGGCGGTTACCAACCCGGATGGCACGGAGAAGAGCCGGCCGCGCCCCTGCAGCCGCAACCTGCCCGGGACCACGAGTCGTTACAACGCCTCGCGGTGCGCCGCCTCGAGAAGCTGTGCAATGGTCGTCATGGGAATGAATAGCCGGTACTCGTTCGTCGGAAAGCGACGGAATTGGTAGTGCTCGTAGAAGGCACGCGCCCGGCCGTGCTTGGCGTCAACGATGACGGCCATCGCTCCGACCTGAGTTCGGCCGTTGTAGGCACGAACAAGGGCATCAAACAGCAGGGCCTGCCCGAGCTTCTGGCCCTGATGAGCGCTGTCGACAGCGAGGCGACCGAGGAGCGTCGCGGGAATGGGCAGCTTTGGGAGCTTTCGAGCCTCGTCTGAGGGGAGGTCGGCCACATCAACCGACAGCGCGCTCAGAGAGTAAAACCCTGCGGCCCGGTTCGCGTGGGTGTCCACCAACACAAACACGGCAGCCAGTGACCGCCTGACGTCCAGTCCTGCCTGGTGCTTGAAGTACCGATCGAGCGCTTCCTCGCCACATGTAAACGCTCGCCGATCGTGATGTGGACCAAGAGGCTCGACAGTGTAACGCGGATCCGGCACAGACTAGCGGCCGATGAGTTCGCGATGTGCGCGGGCCGCGGCGCGCAACTGCTCACCCGGCGCGGGCGGATGCATCAGCGCCTCGACAAAGGCGGCACTGTCCTCCGCCGAGAGCGACATCACCTCATGTCGGCGGATCGTATCGAGCGCGGCAGTGTGTGCGCTGCTCCGCACAAACTCGGTCAGCGATCGGTCTTCGAGATCGGCTGCGCGCTGTAGCAGCGCCTTCTCCTCGGCCGTGACCCGCGTTTCCAAGCGTTCGCGGCGCACAGATCGGTGTCGCCGCGTGCGGTCTGCGTGGACTGTTTGGACTTGGCCCTTCACGTTGGTCTCCCCGTACAGTTGCGTCGATAACCCGTCAGCGCTAAATGTACGGTAAGTTGCCGGACAATTCTAGAAGGCCCGCCGTGGGGAGCCGCGTCGGCTATCCACCGTTCAGCCCAAGCCCCGCTGCCGCGCCACCTCCACGATCGCCTGGCGCGCCACCGCGACGGCGCGGTCCAACTCGGCGCGGCTCGTGATCAGCGGCGGCGCCAGCTCGAAGGCGGTGCCAATCGGGCTGGCGATCACGCCCAGCTCGCGCATGCGGCGCACGACCGCGGGGACCGTGTCGTCCGTGAACGGCGACCGCGTCGCCTTGTCGCGCGTGAAATCCACGGCCAGCCACATGCCGAGGCCCCGCACCTGACCCACGATCGGCAGCGGTTCCAGCTCCCGCTGCAGCGCGGCGAGGAAGTAGGCGCCGTTCTCCCGCCCCCGCTCGACCAGGTTATCGCGCTCGAGGATGGCGATGACCGCGTTGGCGGCGGCCGCCGCGGCGGCGTGGCCGCTGAAGGTGTGGACGTGGCGGAAGATCGGCAGTGCGTCGGCGATCTCGGCGCGGGCGATGACCGCGCCCAGCGGTTGGTACCCGGCGGTGATCGCCTTGGCGACGGTCATCAGATCCGGCTCGACGCCGAAGTGCTCCATCGCGAACCAGGCGCCGGTGCGGCCGAAGCCGGTGATCACCTCGTCCGCGATGAAGAGGACGTCGTACTCGTCGCAGATCTCGCGCACGCGCCGGAAGTAGCCGGCCGGCGGGATCTGCACCCCGTTCGCCTGCATCACCGGCTCGGCGATGAAGGCGGCGACGTTCTCCGGCCCCTCGTGCTCGATCTGGCGCGCCAGGTAATCGGCGCAGAGGTCGTTGTAGACCGTCTGGTCCAGGCCGAAGGGGTTGCGGTAGCACATCGGGGCCGGGATCTGGGAGTAGCCGATCATCCCCGGCTCGGAGATGTGGCGGGTGCCGAGCCAGTCGGTCGCGGCCTGCGCCCCCATCGTCGCGCCGTGGTAGGCGTTCCAGCGGGAGATGATCTTGTAGGCGCGCGGCTTGCGTCCCGTCGCGACGTGGTACTGGCGGGCGAGCTTGAAGGCCGCCTCAACCGCCTCCGACCCGCCGCTGACGAAGAGGGTTTTCGCCAAACGACCCGGTGTAAGCTCGGCCAGCTTCGCTGCGAGCCGGATCGCCGGCTCCGTCAGGTTGGTCACGGTGCCGACGTAGTGCAGCGTCGCGAGCTGGTCGGCGACGGCCTGCGCGATCTCGCGGTTGCCGTAGCCGAGGGAGTTCGCCCGCGTGCCGGCGCTCATCAAATCGAGGTAGCTGCGGCCGTCCACGTCGGTGAGGGTGATGCCGTCGCCCTTGGCGTAGATGTGGAGGTTCCCCTCGTAGACCTCGTGCATCGTCGCCAGCGGCACGATGCAGTGGTCCAACGCCGTGCGCCGCAGGTCGTCATGCCGCTGCTGCCCCATCCGCTTCCTCTCCTCTCCCGCCTTGCATCTCGGCCGGCCCGACATCCGTGCGTCGAGTGGCGGCACGTTACCGCCGATCGCCGCGCGGCTCAAGCGCCCGCGGCCGGCCCAAGTTGGGGCGCCGGTCGTTTGCACCTTGACGCATTTGCCGTTGGGACTAAGATTCACGGCGTTGCGAGCGGCGGGCGCGGCGTTGGGTGGCCCGGAATGCCGATCGCCCCGTTGCTCATGGGACCTCGGCCGTTCACGTCGGACAGTGAAAGGACAGGATCAATGTCGTCCACGAGGTTCAGCCGGCGCTCGTTCGTGAAGGGGGCCGCGGTCGGCGCGACCGCGCTCGCCGCGGCGGGGCGCATCGCCGCCCCGGGCGACGTCGCCGCCGCCGACAGCGTCAGTCTCGAGTTCTGGTCTCCGGCTAACGATCCGGTCGGCGAGGGGATCATCACCAAGCTCGTCAACGGCTTCAACTCGACGGTCGGCAAGCAGCAGGGGATCACCGCCAACCTGCGCATCAAGCCCGCCACCGGGTCCAACTACGTGCAGTACACGACCGCCATGACCTCGTCCGGCTCGCCCGACGTGGTCATGACCTACGACTACAGCCCGGTCTCGGGTTGGGCGGCCAACGGCTTTATCCAACCGCTCGACCAGTACGCGGAAGCCGCCGGCATCAAGCAAAGCGACTTCTTCCCGATCGCCTGGCAGATGACCAACTTCGCCGGCCATACTTGGGGGCTGCTGCAGGAGTTCGACTTCAACCAGTTCTGGTGGAACAAGGGCGTCTACACGGGCGATCCGCCCAAAACCTTCGACGAGCTCGACGCCCTCGCCGCCAAGTACACGAAGTTCGACAGCAGCGGCAAGCTGTCCCAGGCCGGGCTGATCCCGTGGATCCACAGCACCGGCGGCGCGATCGCCGGCTCGGCCCTGGATTGGAACGTCCTCTGGGGCGGCAGCTTCTACGACTACACGAACGCCAAGTGGACGATCAACACGCCCGCAAACCAGAAGTTCCTGCAGTGGATGCTCAAGTACGTGGATCTGCTTGGGGGGCGCGGCAAGAGCGACGCCTTCGAGTCGGCGATCCCGTCCAGCTACGGCGACATCTTCCAGTACGGCAAGGTCGTCTTCTCGTTGGAAGGGGAGTACTTGCCGCAGGAGCTGAAGAAGCAGGGGCTCAACCTGCAATACGGCATCGCGCACCCGCCGACGGCGCCGGAGATTACCTACGGCACGGCGCAGGCGGGCGGCGGCAACCTCTTCCTGCTGCCGACCAAGTCCAAGCATCCGAAGGAGGCCGCGACCTTCATCCAGTACATGGGCACCGGCGCCCAGGTCTTAGGGTGGTGCATCCCGAACTCGAACATCCCGCCGACCAAGGCGGCCGCCTTCGACCCCTCGTTCCAGCAGCAGCTCCCCGAGCTGAAGCCGTGGATCGACTCGCTGCAGACCGGTCACATGGTGCCGCCGGTGCCGTCGCCGCAGTACAACCTCTTCTACCAAACGATGATCACGGCGGTGGATGAGGTGACCTACAAGAAGAAGACGCCGGCGCAGGCGCTGGCCGACGTCGAGAGCAAGGTCATGGACGCCGTACACCAGTTCCAGCAGGTCCATCCGGACTGGAAGGGCGAGTAGGCGCCGAGCGCCACGATCTGAGAGGCGCGGGGCGGGGCCGGCGTTCGCTCCCGCCCCGCGCCTGGTCCCACGGCCGGCCCAACGAAGGGAGCGCGGATGGCGACCGAGATCAGGGAGGCGGGCGGCATTCCGCTCGCGCGACCCTACCGCACCAGTCGCTGGCGGCGCCTCCGCCGGGGTGAGTTGCTGCCCGGCCTCCTCTTCATCTCCCCCTGGATCATCGGCTTTCTCTGGTTCCAGATCTACCCAATCGGCGCCTCCATCTATTACAGCTTCACCACCTACAACATGATGCAGAAGCCGATCTGGGTCGGTCTCTCCAACTACTCGCGCCTCTTTCAGCAGGACGACCTCTTCCGCAAGGCGCTCGAAAATACGGCGATCTTTACCCTTTTCAGCGTGCCGCTCGATCTCGTCGTCGCGTTCTGCTTCGCCCTGCTGCTGAACCTGAACATCCCGGGTCGCGCCATCTTCCGCACCGCCTTCTACTTCCCGGCGGTGATCCCCAGCGTCGCCACCGCAATCCTGTGGGTGATGCTACTCAACGCCCAGGGCGGTCTCGTCAACGTCGCGTTCAATGCGATCGGCCTGCCGGAGATCCCCTGGCTCTCCAGCCCGAACTGGACGATGCCGGCGCTGATCCTGCTCAGCGTCTGGACGATCGGGCCGACCGTCGTCATCTTCCTCGCCGGCTTGCAGGACGTGCCGCGCGACCTCTACGAGGCGGCGCGCCTCGACGGGGCGGGACCGTGGTCGCTGGTGCGCAACGTCACCATCCCGATGATCTCGCCGGTCATCCTCTTCAACCTCGTCATCGGCATGATCGCCGCGCTCCAGATCTTCACGCTGCCCTTCGTCATCTTCGGCGGCGGCGGCCAGATGGGCGGGCCGCTCAACTCGGTGCTGATGTACTCGGTCCAGCTCTACACCGTCGCCTTCCAGCAGTTCCAGATGGGGTACGCGGCGGCGATGGCCTGGATCCTCTTCGCGATCATCTTCATCCTCTCGCTAGTCGCGATGCGGTTCTCCAACCGCTTCGTGCACTACGACTGAGGGGATAGAGTTTAGGGGTTAGAGATTAGGAATGAGCGAGCGTCTCCCGCCGGTATTTTCCCTAACCCCTAACATCTAACCCCTAACTCCTCGGAAGGACTGCCGCCGATGAGCAACATCGTCAACGTGGCGGAGGAGAAGGCGCTCCGGGCGAACGTGCCGGTGGCGCAGGTCGCGGTGTACCGGCGGAGCAAGGTGCTGCGCCGCCTTACGCTCGGCCTCGCGTTCGTGGTCGTCCTCTTCTTCGCCGTCATCTTCGTCTTCCCCGTCTATTGGATGATCGTCACCTCGCTCAAGGCGGTGCCCGAGGTCTTTCACCTGCCGCCGATCTGGTGGCCGCACAAGCTGCTCTGGCACAACTATCCCGACGCACTGAACGTCTTTCCCTTCATCAAGTACGCCGTCAACACGCTGAAAATCACCCTGCCGGTCACCGCCGGCACAACGATCAGCTCGTCCCTCGTCGCCTACGGCTTCTCGCGCCTGCACTGGCGCGGGCGCGACATCGTCTTCTACCTCGTGCTGGCGACGCTGATGATCCCGAACTGGGTGACGCTGGTGCCGCTCTACATCCTCTTCAACAAGATTGGATGGGTGGATACGTACAAGCCGCTGATCGTGCCGTTCTTCTTCGGTGATCCCTTCTCGATCTTCCTGCTGCGGCAATTCTTCCTGCGCCAGCCGCAGGAGCTCGTGGACGCGGCGCGGGTGGACGGCGCCTCCCACTTTCGCGTCTACTGGCAGGTCATCATGCCGCTCTCGCGGCCGGCGCTGGCCGTCGTCGCGCTCTTCGCGTTCATCGCCTCCTACACCGACTTCTTCAATCCCCTGATCTACCTCTCCAACCCCGACAAGTACACCTTGCAGCTCGGTCTGTACAACTTTTTCGGCCAGCACTTCGTCAATTGGCCCGGGTTCATGGCCGCCTCGGTCGTCGTGCTGGCGCCGATTGTCGTCCTCTTCTTCCTGACGCAGAAGACGTTCATCGAGGGCATCACCTTCACCGGGCTCAAGGGGTAGCCGGGACACCATGCCCGACGCCACCGAGCACCGCGCGGCGCGGCCGGACGACGTGCCGGCCATCCTGGAGCTGACCTCCCAGGCGTTTGGGGAGGACATCCGCCCGCGCATGGCCGCCATGCTCTACGGCGACGCGACGTACCGGCCGGCGCAGTCGCGACTGGCGCTCCTCGACGGCGTCCCTGCCAGCCACGTTCGCGTCGCCCCGCGCCCGATCCGCTACGGGGCGGTGACGCTGCCGATGGGCGGCGTCGGCGCCGTGGCGACGTTGCCGGCGTATCAGGGGCGCGGCCTGGCATCCGCCTTGCTCGCGGACGCGACCGCGCTCATGGTCGAAAGCGGCTACCCGCTGGGCATGCTCTTCACCGGCATCCCGCCCTTCTACATGCGGCTGGGCTGGGTCCCGTTCCCCGAATACCAATTCCAGTTTTGCTGCGAGCGCGGCGGCCGCACGCCGGCCCTGGGGTTCGATGGCTACGCCGTCCGCCCCTTCGATGCGCGGCACGACCTCGCCGCCGTGGCGCGCGTCTACGACGCCTACAACGAACATCGCA
>Ga0070739_10008204_pt1 | contig 10784 bp, 6 predicted proteins | sample Coa_R1_7_FD_66445 | JGI IMG/M metagenome (GOLD analysis project Ga0070739, IMG submission 66445) | Surface soil microbial communities from Centralia Pennsylvania, which are recovering from an underground coalmine fire - Coalmine... | ecosystem: Environmental > Terrestrial > Soil > Unclassified ...
GAGCTGAGCGCCGGAGGGGTTGTGGATCGGCACCAGCCCAACCTCCTTGGCCGAGTCCATCCGCGGCGTCGGAATCTGCACCTGGACCTGGTAGCCGATGCCCGTGTTCGGATCGCGCCAATAATTGGGCACGACGAACCGGCTGGAGGACGTAGCCGCCACGACGGAGTTGGCAACCTGTTCCGTCGTCACGCCGCTGGCCCCGGCCAGCTGCCGGTCTACCGTCACCGCCATCGTCGGATAGTTCAGAGATTGGCCGTATTGCAAATCACGGAGCGATGAGATGCGGGCCAGCTGGTCATGGACTTTCTCGGCATAGGCGCGGTCGTCCTCCAACTTGACGCCATTGATGGCGATTTCGATCGGTGTCGGCGAGCCAAAGCTCATGACCTGGTTGACGATATCGGCCGGCTCGAACGAGAGCCGCAAGGCATGGACCCGCTGCTCGATTTGCTCGCGAGGCAATCGCATGGCCCGCAGTTGATCACGTAGCCAATCGCCCAGCCGCTTCGGCAATTCCTGTCGAAGCTGCTCTTTGAGCTGCTCCACGCGGACGCCGCTGTCCGGCTTGAGCGATACCCGCAGGATTGCGTCCTCGGGTCCGCTCATCCACTGGAAAATCGTGTTGATCGGGTAACTAGAAGGAATCAGCCCCACGTAGCCGATCGAGGTGCCAACGTGGTCTGGCCCAACTTCGCGCTGAATCTCGGCAAGAGCTTGCTTTGTCAGCCCTTCGGTGAGACGCAAGCGGGTGCCGGTCGGAGCATGCAGACGGAGTGCGAACTGTCCAGTATCTACATTGGGAAAAATCTCCCGGCCGACCTGTCCGCCGACGAGCCAGATCAACAGGCCGGCCGTTACCAGGTACACCGGCACCACCAGCCACCGCAAGCGTACCACACCCTGTAGCAACCAAGCGTAGGCAGAACGGAAGCGCGCGAAAGAGAACCAGCGCTGCCGCCCGCCTTCAGCAGCGCGAAAGTGCCGCAAGAGCCACACGGACAGCACCGGCACAAAGGTACTTGACAGGAAGTACGAGGTAACCATCGCGAAGCCGACCGCCAGTGCCAGCGGCAAGAACAGGGCCTGGGCCGCGCCCTGCATGAAAAACGTGGGGATGAACACGGCCAGGATGCAGAGCATCGCCAGCAAGCGCGGCACAGCCGTTTCCGCGTTACCGCGGCGCACGGCGCGGGCGATGTTCGGTGTGTGCTCGAATTGCGTGTGGATGTTTTCGACCTCAACCGTGGCTTCATCGACCAGGATGCCGACAGCCAGCGCCAGCCCACCCAGGGACATCAGGTTGATCGTCTGCCCGCTCAGCCAGAGAGCGACCAGGGCGCCAAGCAGTGCGAACGGGATATTGAGCACCACCACCAGCACGCTGCGCCAGTCGCGCAAGAACACGAGCACCATCAAGCCCGTTAGCGCTGCCCCCAGGAGCACCTCAATGCCAACGCCCCACATGGCTCGGGTGACATAAGGCGATTGATCCAGCTCAAAGCTGACTTTAATATCATCGGGGATGACCGCCTGCATCTTGGGCAGGTTAGCCTTCACTTCATTCACGACCGACAGGGTCGAGGCGTCGGCGCGCTTGGTCACCAGGATGTAGACGGCGCGGGTGCCGTTCGCCAGCGCCCAGCCAACCGGAATGTCGGTGCTGTCCTCAATCGTGCCCAGGTGATGCAGGTAGATATCAGAGCCAGGCCGGATGGGAATCTTGCCCAGATCCTTCGGTTTGACGATCAGGGTGTCCATCGGCACGATGGGCATCTGATCCTTGACACGGATATTGCCTGATGGACTGACCGTGTTGCCCGAGGTCAGGGCCTTCACGACTTCCTCGGGCGAGATGTTATAGGTCCGCAGCTGATCGGGGTTGAGATTGATCACAATGGTCCGCTGGCTGCCGCCAAACGGCGGCGGAGCCGAGACGCCCGCCAGGGCAGCGAACATCGGCCGGACGCGGTTGAGCGCCTTGTCCTGGATATCGCCAATGCTGCGCGCTTTGCTGCGCAGCACGAGATAACCGACGGGAACGCTACCCGTATCAAAACGCATGATGAAAGGTGACACGGTACCGGGCGGCATGAAGGCGCGGGCCCGGTTGACGTACTGCACCGTCTCGGCCATGGCCTGGGCCATGTTCGTGTCCGGATGGAAATACAGCTTCATCAGGGCCGCGCCCTGCACATTTTTCGATTCAACGTGGTGAATGCCGCTGATGTACAGGAAGTGGTATTCGTAATAGTACGTCAACAAACCTTCCATCTGGGCCGGGTCCATGCCGCCATACGGTTGGGCCACGTAGATCACCGGCAGATTGAGAGCGGGAAAGATATCCGCCTTCATCCGCCAAAAGGCCAGGCCGCTGGCCACCACGATGGCGACGACAGAGACTATGATGGTGATTGGGTGTCGCAGCGCAAAAACGATTGGATTCATGCCGATACCTCAGACCATCCGCATCCACGCGGCAAACCGGAACGGCCCACAGTCGCCTTATTATTATGCCATGCAAACCGCTCTCGCATAGCGTGTGCACAATGATAAATGCCTAACTCGCCAACGCTTGGTCATTTCCTTGGTTGGTACGCGCGCAGCTGGGCAGGCGTTCTGCCGTGCTGTGGCACCGCGACAAAAAACGTGCGGAGCCTAGCCACGAATAGCGAATTACGGGTCCCCGGAGCCGTTGCTGTATCTCCGAGCCGGTCATAATGGTCCGGGCCGGCTTGCCTGAGGGAGGTAATGACGCCGTCTCCGCATGCCACATACACGCGCTGCCCAAGCGGATCGAACGACATATCATCCGCATCGCCACCAATATTGACGGTGGCTACCATTTTGCCTGAGCTTGCGTCCAGGACCAGCAGCCGAGGCGGCCGACGGCAGCCGACAAACAGCCGGTGGTTTTTCTCGTCCAGCGCGATCGGGTAGTTCGAGCGTGCCATAGTGAGTTTCCAGTTAGCTACCACCGTGCGCGCTTTGCGATCGACCACCGTAACTTGTCCAGCAGCGGGCGTGTTGGCATAGATGCGCGTGCCGGCACTTTCTACCACGAATCCTTGTGGCTTGGCCGGTAGCGGCAACGCCGCGAGGAGCTTGCGTCTCGGCACATCAATGACAGCGATACCGGGCTTGTTGGGGTCCATCATGCCAACGTACAGCCGGTGCTCCTTGTGAGCGTATCGCATTTCATCGAGCCGGCTGTGTAGATTCAGCTTGCCAGTTTGCGTTAGCGAAGGGCCATGGTAGAACGATACTTCTTGATCGCCGGCCACGCACAGCAGATCGAGGTCCGGGACGAAACACGCGGCCGCTGCGGGGCCTGAGAGCGTGCGCAGCACTTTCCCGCCTTTCAGGTCGATCACAACAGTCTGCCTGGCGCCAGGTACCGTGATGAAGAACCGGCTTCTGGTGGCGTCGGCGGCGAGATGATTCATGCCGCCAGTAAGCATCGGCAGCTCAATGGTTTGTGCTAATGACAAAGGAGTGGGGTCCGCCCCGGCCGGACGGTCATCAGCTGCAACTTCCAGCGCAGTGAAGCCCGCGGCTAGGGTCACCATGGCGAAACATCGAAACGGCGTGGGAGATAACCGCATGGCATATCCTCCAGGTGCAAAGAGAAACTGGGCGCATCACGGCCCACTGGAGCCACCGGATCATACGGTCAAGGACGGGCTCGAAACTTCCAGACTTCGGGACCGTCGCGGCCAAGCTGACGCGGCACTGCCAGGTAGAGGCGACCCCGGGATGCATCAAAGAACGACGTCTTGGCCCCCTTGATCGTCGGAATCTTGGCCAGCAGATCATAGTGGTCGGCGTCGGCTTGCTGAAGCACCGCCACAAAGCCTTGCCCGCACGAGGCGTAAATTCGCCTCCGTTCGGCATCGAAAAACATATCATCCACGCCACCCGGGATGGCAACGCGCGTGATCTCCTTACCCGATTCGCTATCGAGAACCACGATCGCGGACGGTTGTCGGCACCCGACGAAAAGCCGCCGGTGATGCGCGTCCATGGCTAGGGCTTCTGGCGCTTTGACCTCTTTCAAAGGGTAGCGGCCGGTCACGGTGTTTTTCTCTGTGTCAATCACAGCGACCTCGTTTGGGTCCGACGTATTCACGTAGAGGCGATGCTTACCTTGTTCAACTTGGAAGCCTTCCGGGGACCCAGGCAGTTCAACCGTGCCGACGGGCTGGAGTGTCCTGCCATCAATAACAGCCAACTTTTTTTCACCAGCCACATACACGCGGTTCGATCGTGGGTCGAAGCGTACGTTGTCCGCGTCCGGCACCGGAAAGGTCTTGAGTAGTTTTAGTGCACGCCCATCCAACGCATTGCAGGTGCCACCGCCAGTACCTACGAACAGGCGGTCCAGGGTGGGGGCCCAGGCGACCCCGTGGACTTCTTTTTGCCCAGTGATTTGCTTGATCAGCTTGCCGGTCCGCAAGTCAACAACATCGAGCGTGTCATTGGACTGATTCGCCACGAACAACCGGGCGTGGGCCGCATCTACGGTGAGATGGTCAAGCGGACCGGCGATTCCTTTCAACCGGATGATACCGATCTTCTCTAGCGGCACTTGCCCGTCACGGTCTCCGATGCTTCGTGCCGGTAGCGGAAGCAGGGCAAGAACCGCTACTGTGCTAAGCACCCACCGGGCACAGCATTGGTATGATTTCATCGCGCTCCTCCCGAACAAATGAGAATGAAACGAGAGTCGTATTTTGGCAGAAAACGACCAGCGACGCCTCAGTGTTCCGCGGGTTGTTGAGCGGCCTTCTGGGCTTCTAATGCCAATTTCACCCCAGCCGCGAGATCCTTCGCCGGGCCTTTGCCCCAAAAGTGGGTGAAGTAAAAGGCAGGACTCTCGCCGATCATGTGGTTGTGAAGCGCGACGATATGGATACCCGACTTGCGCAGGGCCCGTAGCACCGGCTGTACCTCCTGCGCCGTCATGATAAAGTCCCCATCGACGGCGGCCGAGTCATCTGAACCCGAGAACGCCGCCCAGGTGGTCAGGCCCATCGGGCCGCCAACACGCACCCGGTGCATGGTGCCCGTGCGGCCTACCGTGACCTTGACCACACCATGCTGGGTCTCTGCCTTGTGGCCCAAAATGCGCTCGATGGGCTCGCTGGAAACATGACCCGAGCGCGGGACTTCACCGGCGAATGAACGGGCCGGCTTGGGCCTTTTGGCCCGGACATTTTTGATGGCGTCCCAGACACCTTTGACGGCAGCGGCGAGTTGTTCCGGGTTGCCGTGACCGCCGATGTGCATGAAATAGACCTTCGGCTCATCGAAGAAGAAGTGGTTGTGTAGGCCACTCACTTCGAGGCCGGCAGCGAAAGCGGCGTCCATCGCAGGACTCACCTCATCCTGAAAGACGACGGTGTCCCCCATCACCATGGCACCGTGTTGGGTCGGCGTGAAGGCGGCCCACGAACCCAGACCCGCAAACGGGTCCAGCCGCATGCCGTCCACAGTGACCGGCACGTCGGTGCGCGCCCAGGCAATTTTGACGACTCCACCGGGCGCCTTGGTAACCTTGGTCCCCGAGGCTGCTGCGATCTTTGCGGGATTGAGTTGGTGATCCTCCGCCGCGAGTGCGGGACATAGGACAATGCCAGTGATTAGTAGCACCATAGAGAAATGGGAGAAAAATCTGACCGGTGTAACCATGATGTCCATCCTTTCCATGCTTGGGGTAAACCCAGGGCTTGAGTCAAGGCCGCAGGTAGCTCCTTCAACCGGCAACAAATGGAAGGGTTAGTGCGCGGCCCGGTAGACCTGAACGGTTGGTCCATCCTGGTTCGCCTGGCGTGGCACAACGAGGTAGAGCCGGCCGCTCTGCGCATCGAATAGCGATGTACGGGCGCCCTTGACCGTTCGCAGTTTGGCAAGTGGCTCGTACTGGTTGACGTTGACTTGCTGAATCACGGCCAGGAAGCCTTCGCCGCAGGAGGCGTAGATTCGTTTGCGATCCGCATCGAACCAGACATCATCGGTGTCGCCAGGAATGGGGACGCGAGCCACCTCCTTGCCTGTCTCCGTGTCGAGCACAACCAGCATGGGTTTGGCCCGGCAGCCGACGAAGAGGCGATGGTTTGCCTCATCCAGAGCCATCGGATAATTCCCAGCAGCCTGGTGGAGCGTGTAACGGTCCACGACCTCGTTTTTGCGTGTGTCGATCACGCTCACTTGTTTCGTGGAAGGCGTATTCAAATACAGGCGCGACCCACCTTGTTCGAGTTGAAAGGACTCGGGCTGCCCAGGCACCTTGATTTCCGCGCGAAGTTCGAGAGCCTTGCCATCGATGACAGCCAATTCCTTTTCCGCATGGGCTACATACACCAGGTGCGTGTGCGGATCGTAGCGGACATTGTCTGCATCGTCTTCGAACTTGAAGGTTTTGAGTAACGTGTAATCACGGCCATCAAACGCATGGCACAGACCACCCGCCTCATCGCCGACAAAGATCCGATCGAGATCAGGGGCATAGGCGATGCCCTGGATACCTTTCTGACCAGGTATCTGCTTGATGAGCCGGCCGGCCTTCAGATCTACGATATCCAGACTGCTGTTCGCCATGTTGGCCACGAACAGCCGGCCATGCCGGTGATCGATGGCCAAGTGGTCCAGTCGGCCACCGGGCCCTTTGAGCCGGATTGTTCCAACCCGCTCCAGCCGTGGCGTATCTCCCGCGTGTAGCGCCATAGCGCTATACAAGCTGAGCGCGAGTGTCCATGCGATGGCTCGTCGGCCAATGTTGCGGTCGGCGTACATCTACAGCGCCTCCTAAAACGGACAGGTACCCAGGCCGCATCATGGGCCTGGGTTGTCCGGCAAGGTGATGGTACAGGTCGTGCCTCGGCCCGGCGTGCTGATCAACTCAATTGTGCCGCCGTGGGCCGAAACGATGCTCTGGGCGATACTCAAGCCCAGGCCCGTTCCGCCTTGTTCCCGGCTCCGGGCCTTATCGACACGGTAAAAACGGTCGAACACGCGGGGTAAATGCTCAGGCGTGATGCCGACACCGGTATCCGCGATCGTGATGACCGCTGCGCGCTCGCGCCACGCGTAGCTTATATCCACCCTGCCCTCGGGCGTGTATTTGATGGCGTTGTCAAGTACATTGATGAACACTTGCCGGAGGCGGAGCGCGTCGGCCGATACCTTCATGTGCCCATTTTCGGCGACCCGCAGTTCCAGTCCTTTTGACTCAGCCAGTGGTCTCATCGTGTCCGCAACGTCTTTGAGGAGGGCCGGAAGGTTGACAACCTCGTGGCTGTGTGAACGCGGGGCCGTGTCTTCACGGGCCAGGGTCAGAAGCTGGTCCGTCAGGCGCGTGAGCCGATCACATTCCTCCAGGATGCTGCCGAGTAGCTGTTGGCAGTCTGCCGGATTCAGTGGTCGGCCTAAAGCGACTTCCGCCTCAGTTCGGATGGCGGTCAACGGTGTTCGTAGCTCGTGGGAAGCGTCGGCGGTGAAGCGGCGAATCTCGGCAAAGGAATGCTCCAGTCGGGCAATCATGGCGTTGAGCGTTTGCGCGAGACGCCCGAGCTCATCGCCCGGATTTGGAATGGAGATCCGGCGGTCCAGGCAGTTGGCAGTAATCTTCTCTGTCGAACGGTGGAGGGCTTGAACCGGGCTCAAAGCCTTTCGCGCCAGTCCATAAGCCACAGCAGCTCCGAGAAGCAGCATGATCAGCACGGCCGTCAACAGTACCGCACGCAACCGCGCCAGCTCATGGTCGACCTCTGCGAGAGGCGTCATTAGAAGCAGTGTCGCCGTGCGGCTCCCGAGTCGAATGGCGCCCTCAACTGTGCGTTGTCGGCCAAGGCCGGGGACTGCCATGTCCTGGAAGCGGTCTGTTTCCGCAGCCGGCGCGGCGGGCATGCTTTCAGACGGCATATCAGCCGTCCGCCCGAGGAGTTTCCCCCGGTGATCATAGGCGACCGCCACTAAGTTCTGATGCTCCTCAATTTCGTGAAACCAATGAGCCAGCCCTGAGCTCCCTTCGGCCAGTTCCCTGTCCTCCCGGGCCTGAGTCAAGGCGGCGCGGAGTGTTCGGTCAGTTTGATCGTAAAGCGCGTGGCGGAACAGCCCATAGACTAGCCCGGCGAACCCGAGCAGCATCACCGCCAACGCAAGGGTGTTCCATAGGGTCAGGCGCCAACGAATGCTCAGAGCGGCCGGAAAAAATGAGGACGGTTCCCTTGTTTTAGGGGGACTGTCCCCATTTTTTCTGCCCGCTCTTAGCTCGACTTTGGCCCTTTTTCGCGGTTCTCACGGCGTCGGGGCGAGGCCACGCATTAGCAGGTCGCGCAACCGGGGCGGAATTTTCGCAAAGGCCGTTTGATGAGCCGGTGTTGCAAAAACCCACTGCGACCACAACCAGCGCCGCAACGCCGTGATGGCGTCCGCGAAGGTCACCACGGCGGCGTCCGGTCGGGGCATGGCGCGCTGACTCCGCCACCGGGCCGGCAAGTCCGCGAACCACACGGCAATCACGGTATACAACCCGAACAGACACGGCGCGGTCCGCAACACCGTCTGCTCTTTCCAGCCACGGCTCTTCTCCAGTTTCAGGTACGAACGCATTTCTTCAAACATGGTTTCGATGTTCCAGCGGCCCGTGTAAGCTTCCACAAGCTGCTGGGGTGTCTGGCTGGTGTCCGTGGTGAAGAAATACTCCGGCCGGTGGGTGCCGGTCTGATCCTCCCCATAGACCCAGCGTACGGCGACCAGACCCGCGCCCGCTTGGTACCACTGCCCCGTGCTGCTGACGACGGCGATGTCGCGGCGCCCGCCGCCATACCAGGCGACGTTCAAGCGTTGTCGGCGCCGGGCCTGCGCGACAGCTTCTTCCGGGGTGGCCTGCTTGGCACCCTTCACCCGCGGACGCCCCTTCTTCCTCTTGGTGGGCGCGGGTGGCGGCGGCGCATACAGGGCCGCGTCGGCATAGAAGCGGCTGACCAGCGTCAGGCGCCGCCGGTGACGGGCAGCGAACCGCGCCAGGTTGTGGGTGGCGAAGTTGCCATCGGCGGTGCAGGCGAAGTGCCGCTGGGGGAACCAGTGGCACAAGACCGCCAGCAGTTGCCGCAGCAATTCCGGAGGCGTCTTGTGCCGCCGTCCCAACCGCTGGTTGTCCTTCGCGGAGCGATACAGCGCGACCAGGACGGGCAAGGCCCACGGCCTTGTCGCGAAGGGGAAGCGGACCAGGATGGCCAGGACCACCCACTTGTGCCCCCAGCGGAAAGCGGTGTAGGAGTGGCTCGAACGTACGGCATCGCGGTGCCGCGCCTTGCCGTAGACACACTTGCCTTTGTGTTCGGCCACGGTATCGTCGCCGGCCACCGACACGGTCCCGTGGGGGACCCAGCGGCGCAGGAGGTAGCCCGCCAACGCCCGGCCCAGACGCCACAGCGAACACCGTCGGCGCGAGAAGACACGGTGGTAGCTGGAGGGATGGCCGGGGGCCAAGGCATCGACCGTACGCAGCAGATTGAGGATCGTGCGACAGCCCGTGGTCAGGATGGCCGCCAACAGCAGAACGACAAAGCGCTCGTAGGTAGGTCGCGTGAAGGCTGCGCGGAAGGCCTCCAGGAGAGAGTCGGTCACGCGGCGAATCGCTTGGGGCAGCGGAGCCGGGCGACGCGGCTTGCGGTAGGCGCGACGCCGCTTGGCCTGGCGCCGCAGGCGACGTTGGCGCTGACGAGATCGAGCGTGTTGGACTTTCGTTCGCCGCGTGCATCGGAGTACAGTAGTCATCGGAGTCGCTGGGTAAGGAACAAGGAGGTTGTTAGCTCTCCTGATTCCACCACAGCGGCTCCGTTTTCGTTAGGGCAGCTGCACAGGCGCAGCTGCTGAAAAGGGCCAAAGCCGAGCTAAGGCACACCCACCCGACGCGGCAGCGAGGGATGATTTCCACGCCCTGGCAGCCGCGTCGCTCGCTGGCGCGTCGGGTTGGTGTGAGGTTTTGCGGTAGCTGGCGTTTTTTCTTCTGGGAATCCGCGTTGAACGAACCCTTGCGACTTGCCATGTCCGAGCCGCCAGTGGACCATCCGAGTGCCGAGGTGCTGCGGGCGTTGTCCCTGGGACAGCTAGCCGAGGCGGAGCTGGCCCGCGCCATTGCTCATCTCGGGGAATGTCCTGCCTGTTGCCGTCGGATCGATGAATTGGCGGCCGGCGACGCGCTGGTCGCGCGGCTCCAGCGCAGCGCGGCCAGCGAGCAGGAAGTCTTGGCCGGCCCGGATGAGCGGCGCTCGGCCGTTCATGCTTTGCGCCGCAGGCAGGAGATCCGGTCGGCCGCTCCTGCGATGATCCCTATGCCCAAGCAAGTCGGCGATTACGACATCCTGGCCGAGGTAGGCCGCGGCGGCATGGGGGTGGTGTACCAGGCGCGACACCGGAGCCTGCACCGCCTGGCGGCCCTGAAGATGATACTGGCGGGCGAGTTCGCGTCCTCCAGCCAACAGCTTCGCTTCCGGCTGGAGGCGGAGCTGGTGGCGCGGGTACAGCACCCCAGCATCGTGCAGCTCTATGAGATCGGCACCCACGAAGGCCGCCCCTTCCTGGCCCTGGAGTGGGTCGAAGGGGGCAGCCTGGCGAGCCGGCTGGACGGCAAACCCTGGCCTCCGGCCGAGGCCGCCGCGCTCATCGAGACGCTGGCCCGGGCCATCCACGTGGCGCACAGCGAAGGAATCGTGCACCGAGACCTCAAACCGGCCAACATCCTCTTGGCGGTGGAGGGTGGAAAACGGGTGGAGGGT
>Ga0070739_10008206_pt1 | contig 10784 bp, 6 predicted proteins | sample Coa_R1_7_FD_66445 | JGI IMG/M metagenome (GOLD analysis project Ga0070739, IMG submission 66445) | Surface soil microbial communities from Centralia Pennsylvania, which are recovering from an underground coalmine fire - Coalmine... | ecosystem: Environmental > Terrestrial > Soil > Unclassified ...
GCTAAAGTTGCAAAAAAAAAATCAGCGGACCGTCAGCGCCTGTGGCGCTTCGTGCTGGCCACGCTGGGGTTTTTACTATTGGTGTTGGTCGCGTATTGGCCGGCGTTGAGCGGCCAGTTCATCTGGGACGATGACGAAAACATCGTCAACAGCGTCGCATTGCGGTCCTTCAAAGGATTGCTGCGCATCTGGTTCGAACCGGGCGCCACGCAGCAATATTATCCCCTCACGCACACGAGTTTCTGGCTCGATTACCATCTTTGGGGATTGCATCCGGCGATGTATCACCTGGAAAACCTGCTGCTGCATGCGGCAAGCGCGGTGTTGCTCTGGCGCGTGTTGCGGCGGCTCGGCGTGCGCGGAGCCTGGCTGGCAGCGGCGATTTTCGCGCTGCATCCGGTCTGCGTGGAATCGGTTGCCTGGATAACGGAACGCAAGAACGCGTTGTCCGGCGTTTTTTACCTGGCGTCCGCATTGGCAGCGATTGAATTCTGGCTGCCGAAAAAAACAGAGCAAGCGCCGGCATCAGGCCGGACACGCTCAACCAAGAGCGGCAAACCATCCGCTGCCAAGGCGAACACTCCGGGCGCGCAATTCGGCGAGTCCCAATATTACTGGCTTGCGCTCGTGTTCTATGCGTGCGCGCTTTGCAGCAAAAGCGCAACCATCGCGCTGCCCGCGGTCATCCTGCTCATCGCATGGTGGAAACGCGGTTCCCTGGTGAAACGCGACGCGGTGCTAATGCTCCCATTTCTTGCCTGCGGCCTGGCTATGGCAGCGATCACCATCTCCATCGAAAATCATCTGCGGCTAAACGTCGGCGGGCCAAATGACTGGCAGTTTTCGCCCATTCAAAGATTGCTCATCGGCTCGCGCGCTGTCTGGTTTTATCTCGGCAAAATAATCTGGCCGCATCCGCTGATGTTCCTTTATCCGCGGTGGAACATCCAACCGTCCAACGTCCTCGCTTACGCGCCGCTCGCGGCGGCAATCGCGATGTTTGCGGCGCTGTGGAGCAAGCGCAAGACGTGGGGACGTCCGGCGTTGGTGGCGTTCGGTTCGTTTGTTGCCATCCTTTTACCGGTGCTGGGCGCGTTCAACGTTTTCTTCTATCGCTATTCGTTCGTTTGCGATCATTTCCAATACCTGGCGGCCATCGGCCCGATTGCGCTCGCCGGGGCGGTAATCAGCATCGCGTTGAATATTTTTTCAAAAGGCCACCCGCTGCTCAAACCTGCAGTTTGCGGAATCCTGCTTTTGACACTCGGCACTTTGACGTGGCGGCAAACCGGCGTTTTTGAAAATCTCGAGACGCTCTGGCGCGACACGCTTGTCCACAATCCCAATGCATGGATGGCGCATGACAATTTGGGCGTTTTGTATTCCCAAAAAGGGCGTTTCGAGGAAGCGGACCACGAATATCAAACCGCCATCAACCTGCGCCCAAACGATCACGTCGCTTACTATGATTTGGGATTGGAATGCGCGATGAGGGGCGAGCTGGACAAGGCCATCCAATATTATAACGAGTCGCTTAACATTTCTCCTTCATACGCGTTGGCACATTACCAGATGGCCAACGTTCTTGAGAGACAAGGAAAACTGGACGATGCCATCCGCGAATACACCGTCGCGCTCAAGACTTATCCAAATTTTACCATTGGGCACTTCAATCTCGCCGACGCGCTCGCGAAAAAAGGCGATTGGGACGATGGCATCGCCGAATATAAGAAGGCGCTTGCGTTGGATCCTGAATTCGAACTGGCAGCCGTCACCCTTGGCAACGCGCTCGCCAGAAAAGGAAATCTCGATGACGCGATTGAGCAATACACGAAGGCCATTGAAATCCAGCCGGCAGATGCGCACGCGCATGCCAGCCTGGGCCGTGCTCTCGCCGCGAAAGGAAATGCCAACGAAGCAATCGTCCATTATCAAAAAGCGCTTGAGATTGATCCGAAGTCTGTTGAGGCGATGGCGAACCTTGCCAACGCGATGGTTGGGCAGCAGCGGTTCGATGAAGCGGTTGCTTTGTATCGCTCGGCGTTGCGATTAAATCCAACGAGCGCCGTCCTTCATTACAATTTGGCCGCGGCACTTTCGCGTCTGGGCAATACCGTCGAGGCGCAGGCGGAGTTAAATCAGGCGAAGCAGCTCCAGGAAGAGCAAGCGATGGGCAAATGAATTTCTATTCGAGCATCGAATTTGAACCGGTTTCAGAGGCGACCGATTTCTGTCCAAAGCGGTTTGAGGTCGGGGTCGTTCAGCGCCATCAATTTGAGCGATTTGGCATCACCGACTGCCACGGCGCGCGAGAACAACACAAGCGCCTCTTGCAAGTTCCCAAGCTGGCATTCGTAACATGCAAGGTTGTAAGGAATGATCGGTTCCTTGGGAAATTTGGACAACGCTTCCGAAAGCGCAGCGCGCGCCGCTTCGAGCCCGCCTCCTTCAATTCTTCGCAGCGCGTAGGAACGATGGATGTAACCGCTGGGCCTTTGCGGCGCAACACGAACCAGTGTTTTCGCGACTTCCAAACAATCGGCCCACTTCTTCTGCTCGGCAAAAAGTTGCCATCGCACTTCCAAAACTTCGGGATGCTGCTGAAGTGCCGGTGTGATCTTTTGCAGTTCAGCAATTGCTTCAGCCGGATTGCCAAGCTCCAGCCAGCCGATGGCGGCGGAAATATGGTGCGTATCGGGCGGAACGAGAGTTTCCACGAACGTATTATACTGCCTTTCACGAAGGTCGCCGAATCAATACTCCGGCTTCAACAGCACGCCATGGCCCGGTGCAAGCCAGATCTGCTCGCCTTCATACGCATCGAGTTTGCCGGTGTAGGGCGAAACAAATTTGAGCGCCTTGGGCGAGCGCCGGAACTGCGGCCAGCATGGGATGGATTTGGAAAGGTCTTTGTTGACCAGCATCACATAGCGGCTGCCGTCCGAATGCGTGAAATCTCCGGCAGCAATTTGCCCGCCAACGGCTTTCACGAGGCTGTTTGTGCCGGGACCATGACAGCCATTCGGGATCGCGCCGAAATGATACGTGTCGTCGGAGGTCAATTCGAGCAACGTCGGCGCGAGCTTTTGGATTTGCAAGTTCACGTTTTGAAGATGATTCCAGGTGGGCGTCGGATGCCCGAACTGGTCAATCGCCGCAGCGCGATAGTTCCCGACTTGCGGAGCAAAATAGGTGAAGTAAGCGATGCCGCGCGCGCCATACAGCAGGCTGCTGAACACCTCGAAACGCAAGTCCGCAGCGGTCGGTTCGCGAAACGAAAAATGTGCGCAGGCAAGCACGATGTTCCAGAACGGGATATTGTGCTTTTTTGCGACATCGCGCATCTGCTCAAGGTTGTTCCAATAATTTCCGCCCAGCGAGCCGTCATCGAGCAAGGCGTAATGATCGTAGCTCAACTGCGACGGATGGCAGGTCGTCACAAATTTTTCCAGGTAATCTTCGTACGTCGCGGTGCCAAGCTGATCGGAATTCGCATAGTTTGGGAACAGGTTGATGTAAGCCCATTTTCCGGGCGCTTCCTGCTGGATGAGGGACGCCATCGCGGCAAGTCCCGGAAAGAAACCGGCACTCGGTTCATCGCGCAGGTAATAACCGTAAACAGCGGGATTTTTGCGAACGGCGTCGATGGCGCGGATGGCCTTCGCGCGAGCGGTTTCCATGTCGAGCTTCGTCCAATCATAATCACTGATGCGCGCGTCGGAAACGATTGCCTTGATGCCGACTTTGCGACAGGTGTCGAGTGTTTCAGGCGCAACAAACCCGGCGACGGTGAACCCGCAATCCTTGATCTTCTCAATCGCGGCGCGGTCGTTGCCGACGGAACTCCACGGCATCACGGGAAAGAATTTTTCCTGGTCAGCGCCGCTGACATTCAACGCGACAAAGGCAAGAAACCAAATCGAAAGAAAACGCGAGTTCATCATTATTTTGATTCTGTGACGTCCTGGAAGACCGGCTTGCCAGCCGTAGCGCGCAGCGCGGAGGACTGTCTCATCACAAGTGCCGGTTCAGAAAAGCGCGCCCTGAACCGGATTTCAGATAGTGCTCAAAAGCCGCAGCCCTTGGTCTATCAGGAAACGCTGTCGCGGAACGAATTTTCCACGGCTTGAATTTCGAAGTATGAAAAACCTTTCCGGCGTTATGTTCTGACAACCGGCGCTTCAGATTTTCGGTCATTCCTGTGTAAATTTCACCCGGATGCAATTTTGATTCCAGAATGTAAACATAATGAAAGGAATTCATTGTCTCTTAATTCTTTCCGTGCCATGCGAACATTGAACTCGCCCTCCTTCGCTCGCGCTGACGCGAGCTTCGGCGGGCAGCCTCCGCGCAATAAATCGCTGATTATTTCTCATCTCCAAACAGAAACTGTTTTGGCTGGCTTGCCAGCCGTAGCGCGCAGCGCGGAGGCTGGAGCCAGTTGTCGGACTCGAACCGACGACCGACGGTTTACAAAACCGTTGCTCTACCACTGAGCTAAACTGGCATGGCCCGCTGATAGACCATAACCTCTCTTAAAATCTTGAGACAAGCAATTTTCAGCGACAAACCAACGGAACGCTGTAAATCATTTCGGATTTTGCCAGCCGCCGCCAAGCGCCTTGTAAAGCGCGACCAAATCGGTGGTGACGGCCTGGTTCGATTGCGCAAGCTGGTCCTCCAACGTAAGCACGTTGCGTTGCGCATCGAGCACGTCGAGGAACGTGGTCAGGCCATGTTCGTATTGTTGCTGCACCAGGTGAAGGGAGTCCTCCGTCTGCGCCACGGCGCGCTTGAGCGATTCGCGATGCTCCTGTTCCTGCGCATACGCCACGAGCGCATCCTCGACCTCGCGCAACGCCGTCAAGATCGTGTTGCGATATTGCACGACGCTTTCGCGCTCGTTCGCCTTTTGCAACGCGATGTTCGAGACGATGCGGCCAGCGTCAAATATCCGCCACGTCACCGTCGGGCTGATGAGAAAATATCGGCTTTCCCAATTGAACAAGTTGCCTGGCGAAGTGGAATCCAGCCCAGCACTCCCGGTCAGCGCGAATTTCGGAAACAAATCCGCCTTGGCGCTGCCCACGCGCGCGGTCGCGGCAGCAATCTCACGCTCGGCGCGACGAATATCGGGACGGCGCTTGAGCAGTTCCGAAGGCAGACCGACCGGAACGTCCGGCGGCACGACTGGCAGCGGCTGTTCGACGCTCAATTCCTTGGCCAATGCTGTCGGCTCCCTGGACAGCAGCGTCGAAAGCGCGTGAACGGACCGGCGCGCGCTTGTTTCCAGCGGCGGAATCGTCGCCGAAGTTATTGCGACTTGCGCCGCGGCCCGCGTCACATCCGCCTGACTGGTCAGGCCGGAGCTGGCGCGCGACTCGGTGAGTTCCAAAGTTTCCTTTTCGGCAGCGAGATTTTTTCGGGCGATGGCAAGCCGTTGTTGCGTGCCGCGCAACTGGAGATAATCCATGGCGACTTCAGCCATGAGGCTGACGGTCACGTCGTGCAAGCTTTCGACTGCGGCGGAAAGGTCTGCCGCCGCCGCTTGCAACCGCCGGCGGTTTCCGCCGAACACATCCAGCTCCCATGTCGAATCAAAACCGATCTGATACAAACTCGAACTCACGCCCGGCAAACCGCCGAGACCGAAAGGCGTCAGCGTGTTCGCGAAAGGATTTGCTCCAGCTTGCGACGAAGCCCCTGCCCCTCCGCCCGACGACACACCCGAACCGCCGCCTCCTTGCGCGGGAGGGTCGCCCGGCGGATCAGCGGGTGGGTCACCACCCGAACCGCCGCTGCCAAGTTTCAATTGCACGTTCTTGCTGCCGCGCGCGCGCAGATAACCTCCGTTTGCATCGATGTTGGGAAAAAGGTCCGCCGCTATAATGCTGCGCTGGCAACGCGCCTCGCGAATGCGTTCAGCCGCCACCTGCAAATCATAATTTTGATGCAGCGCCGCAACGATGAGCCGGTCCAATTCAGCATCATTGAACCTGCGCCACCATTGCGAATCCGGCGAAGATTCGTTCGCACGGCTGAATTTTGTATTTGTATTCGTGCCGTCCGGCAGCTCGCCATAATGCCGGCCCACTTCAACTTTTGGCTGATGATAATTCGGGCCCACAGTGCAACCTGCAAACGCGATACTTATCGTCGCAAGCATGACTATGATGTGGGCTTTCGTTTTCACTTTTCAATGTGCGCCCGGCTTGCTCAGGTCCATGTTTTTAAGCAAAGAAGTCAACGCCGCCGCGATCAGGCAGCCAATCAGCAGGACGATGAAAATATCGAGATACGACAACATCGCCGATTGAGATTGCACCTGGCGACTGATGACTGCCATGGCGCGTTTCATGGCTTCAACCGGACCAGAGCCCAATTGCGCGAAATGTTGAGTCAGATTGTGCAACTGTTTTTGAAAGGCAGGCGACGTGGCCGTCAGGTTGCTCACCAGCCTGTCCTGATGGATTTGGCTGCGGCGCGCCAGCAGCGTGGTGCCAACCGATATGCCCACGCTGCCGCCGAGATTGCGCATGAGATTGATGAGCGCGGAGGCGTTGTTGGATTTTCCCGCCGGCAAATCGGAATAAGCCAGTGTTTGGATCGGCACAAAAAGGAACGCGAAACCGAAGCCTTGGAACATCCGCGCCAGCGCGATCACCTTGAACGAAGATTGCATGTACAAAGACGAGAGATGATACAAAGCAAAGCTGCTGATGATGAATCCGAAGCAGATCATGTATTTGGGTTGTACTTTGTGCACAAGGAATCCCACCAAAGGCATCAGGGCCATCATTACGAGGCCGCCCGGCATCAATATCAAGCCGGCCTTCGTCGCGTCGTATCCAAAAAGTTGCTGCACCAATTGCGGCAGCAACTGTGTCGTGGACATCAGGATGAACAGCGTGCAAAACATCATGATGTTGCTGAAAAAAAAGCTGTGGTCGCGCATCAACGGCAAATCCACCATCGGCTCGCGTGCAAACCACAATTCCCAAACGATCAACCCGACGATGCCGATGCCGCTGAGAATGGCAAACGTGGCGATAAACGGGCTTCCGAACCAGTCGTCCTCCTGCCCTTTGTCCAGCACGACCTGCAAACAGCCCAAACCCAGGGCCACGAAAGCAAATCCGGCATAGTCCACATAAACACCGCCTTTTGTGGCCGCTTCGTGTTCCTTCTTCGCGCCCGCCGAATCGTGAACAAGCAAATAAGTCATGATCAACGAAATGATTCCGACAGGAATGTTCACGTAAAAAATCCAACGCCAGGAAAATGTGTCCGTGATCCAGCCGCCCAGTGCCGGGCCCATTGCCGGCGCGACCACCACCGCAACACCATAAAACGCGAATGCCTGGCCGCGCTTCTCCGGCGGAAAAGTATCGGTCAGGATGGATTGTTCGGATGGCGCCAGCCCGCCGCCGCCGATGCCTTGCAGCACGCGGAAGAGAAGCAGAAATGGAAGATTCGGCGCCAGTCCGCAGAGGAAAGAGCTGACAGTGAAAAGCGCCACGCAGCCCATGTAAAAACATTTCCTGCCGAAGACCGATGCCAGCCAGCCGCTGATGGGAACTACAATGGCGTTGCTGACCAGATAGCTTGTGAGGACCCAGGTCGATTCGCTCTGGTCGGCGGCGACGCTTCCAGCAATGTGCGGCAACGCCACATTCGCGATCGACGTGTCCATCACTTCCATGAACGTCGCCAGCGAAACCGTGAACGCGACCAGCCATGGGTTGACCTGCGGCCTCTGGTTGTCTTGGTTCTCCGCCATGCTGCCCTCGGTTCATCGGATTCTCACGCTCGGCCTCACCGACAAACCCGGCGACAAAAGCCCTGCGTCATTCGTATTCGCGCCATGGTCGAAAACGATCTTGACCGGCACGCGTTGGACGATCTTCACGAAATTTCCCGTTGCGTTTTCGGCCGGCAGAACGCCAAAACGCGAGCCCGAGCCCGCCTGGATGGAATCGACGTGGCCGTTGTACTTGCGGTCGGGAAATGCGTCCACCTTGATTGTGACCGGCTGACCTGGCTGCATGTGCGCAAGTTGCGTTTCCTTGAAGTTTGCCGCGACCCAAACATCCGGTTGCACCAGCATGAACATAGTCTGGCCGGTTTGCACATAATTGCCTGCTTCAATCGAGCGCTGCGTGACGCGTCCATCGCACGGCGCATAAATATTGCAGTAGCCAAGATTGACCTCCGCGCGTTTGACTGCTGCTTCCGCGGTTTTAACGTCGCCTTCCGCGGCCTTGATGGCAGCCGCTGAAGTGCCGACGTTCGCCTCGGCGGAAGTCTTCTGTGCTTGCGCCTGTTCGAGTTGCGCCTGCGCATTTTTTTGTGCGGCAATGGCGTTGTCCAATTGCTGGCGCGAACGGGCCCGCACATCCACACTTTGATAACGTTCCAAATCGCGCGTGGTGTTATCCAGCGCGACTTGCGCTGCGTCGATCTGCGCCGAAGCCTGCACGACCGACGCCTTCGCCGCTCCGATCTGCGCCTGCACCTGCGCGAGCCTGCCTTGCGACGAGATGAGTTGCGCCTGCGCCTGCTGAAGCGCGACTTGGTAAGACGTCGGATCCAATTCTATCAACAAATCGCCTTTGTGCACGAATTGGTTGTCGTCAACGTGACGCGTTCGAACCAGCGCGGCCACTTGCGGCGCGACTTGGACGATGTCTGCGTCCAAATAAGCGTCGTCCGTCGAAACGAAATCGCGCGAATGCAGCCAGTAAAGAATTGCACCGATGATCAAAACGAGCAGAACTGCGCCAATGATGATGAGAACGACAGGGCGTCTGTGAACGGGCGCTTTCTTTTGGCCGCCGTTCTTTTTCTGGCCTCCGTCTTTTTCCTGCGAGCCGCGGTTTTGCTCCTCCTGTTCCGTCTCCTGCTCGCGCGTATCTTCCCGGTGAGCAACACCCCCTCCGGCGTTTCGTCCATTCCCGTTCATAGCTTCGCGTAACGCACGGTTCCATCGCGGAATCGCCCGGCCAGCCATGGCGTCAGGCAGAATGGTTCGTCCTTTTTGAGAGTTCCGGTGACCTCGCTCGCGCCAAAATTAAGCCCCACCACAGCTCCTTTCAAATGGGGAAAGAACCGCACTCCAATCAATCTTCCGGCCGTTCGCCGCTCGGCGCCATCTTGACCAGTTTGGGATCAAACTGCCCAAGCACCGTCACCAAATCATGCTGCGCCGCCATGACTTCGCGGATGTTTTTGTAAGCCATGGGCACCTCATCCAAACCCGCGCTGATGAGCGTCACGCCGCTTTCTTTGAGAAATCGCTTTACATCCTTCCAATTAAATTTTTCATTCGCGGCTTTGCGGCTCATCGCGCGGCCCGCGCCGTGCGACGCCGAATCCAGCGACTCCGGATTGCCCTTGCCGCTCACCACGAAACCGGGCGACGCCATCGAACCGGGAATGATGCCCAATGCGCCCTTGCCCGCCGGCGTTGCCCCTTTGCGATGCACGACAACTTCGCGTTCGACGCCGCCTATCGCATGCTTTTCCTTCCACGCAAAATTGTGATGGTTCTCCAAATCGAGCAGCACTTGCGCGCCAAGGTTTGCCGCAATGTGCTTGTGAATGCACGCGTGATTCGCCGCCGCGTAACGTCCCATTAATTCCATCGCGTTCCAATATTCCTGTCCCTCCTCGGAATCCAGCGGCAACCACGCGAGCCGCAGCAACTCGCTCGGCAACATCGAACGACACCGCCCAAACGCGAGCTTGCTGTAATGATCGCAAACCGCCGCGCCCGTCCCTCGGCTGCCGCTGTGCGACAACAACGCCACATAAGTTCCCGGCTCAAGCTCGTTGATCTTCGAATGCGCCGTGAACAAACCGAACTCCACGAAATGATTTCCGCTGCCGCTCGTGCCAAGCTGCGACCACGCCTTGTCCTTGTTCTGTTTGGTGACGCCGCTCACCGACCAATCGGCGTCCATCACATCATGTTCACGGCGCTGCTTGAACGACGCCCCCACTCCAAAACGCGTCTCCGCCTGAATGGCCCGACTCAACCGGTCTTGCTTCTGTTCCAGATCCCGCACCGGGATGTCCAACACCGTCATCTTCATCCGGCAGGCGATGTCCACGCCGACGGCGTATGGAATCACAGCATTTTCCGTCGCGAGCACGCCGCCAATCGGCAGGCCATAACCGACATGCGCATCCGGCATCAACGCGCCCGCGACCGACACCGGCAACAGGCACGCCCGTTCCATCTGCATCACCGCTTCATTTTCCAGATGCTCGCCCCACTGGCGATACTTCACCGGATGCTCGCGAGGCGGAGGCGGCGCGTTGGCAACCGCCTTGGCGAACTCCTTCCGCAACGGGTCCTCCGCGAACAATGCCGGGTTGGCCACGATAGCCTTGATCTCCTCCTCCAAGCGAGACGTATCGCCGCCGCGAAGAACATACTGCGCGACAAAATCCGTCGCGCGTCGTGTTGCTTCACCGAGCGGCACACCGAGCCGAATGAAATCTTTGGCGTTCATGCCTGCGACCCCTTCCTGCGCACATTCGAAGCACTGGGGGGAGGGGGTGTTTTTTGGCGAGTTAAAGCGGGTTTAAGTGGTTTTAAGCGGGTTTACAAGTACTTACGAATATCTGTGCTTGCCCGGGTGGGACAGGTTGGCTCACACAGTGGAGCCCTCCATCCGCGCCTGCGCCATGACCAAGCAGCGAGGCCAAGGCAGATGCGAGCCGACGATGGTTCGGCTTGGACGTGGCGTTTTGCAGGTCTTCATAACCTTACCTCCCAA
>Ga0070739_10008207_pt1 | contig 10784 bp, 11 predicted proteins | sample Coa_R1_7_FD_66445 | JGI IMG/M metagenome (GOLD analysis project Ga0070739, IMG submission 66445) | Surface soil microbial communities from Centralia Pennsylvania, which are recovering from an underground coalmine fire - Coalmine... | ecosystem: Environmental > Terrestrial > Soil > Unclassified ...
CGCCACCTGGTGCGGCTGGAGATCGCGGCGAGCGCGCCGCCGGCTCCGGGCAAGCAGACGGTGGACGGCCGGGAGGTCGAAGTGACTTCGGCGGTGTACTCGCCGGAGCTGGGGAAAGTGGTGGCGCTGGGGTATGCGAGGGAGTAGAGCCCCTGTGATAATCTCACAGTGAAACGGGAGGGGAAACGTGAAGCGCAAAACGTGGTTGTTGACTCTTGCGGGAATTGCTGCCCTCACGCTGGCGGCGCAACAGATGGGCATTCTGCATCCGGAGATGACGGTGGAGAACGGCACCTGGGAAAAGCCTATGGCGGTGATCGGCGCCAAGCCGGCCGAGCCGTGGACCGCCACGACGGTGGCGGCGGGCGTCGATAAGAAACCGCAGCCAGGGCGTCCGGTTTCCGTGGTGGGCGAGGTGGTGGATTTCTCCTGCTATCTGCAACTCGGAAAGCACGGCGAAAAGCACCGTTCCTGCGGGCAAAAGTGCGTGCAGAACGGGCAGCCGATCGGGTTGCTGACGCGCAACGGCACGCTCTACATGCTGATGCCGGAAGAGCACGATCCGCGGCGCGATGGCGGGGTGGACGCGCGCGCTATGGCCGCGGAGCACATGGGGCACATCGTGCAGGTCAACGGCACCGAGGCATCCGTCAACGGATATCGCGGCATCTTCGTTAACGGCCTGACCAAGTAGCCTCTTCACCCGGTAGCGACAGCCGCGCTGCGTTAGCATAGGCGCATGCTGACACGGCGGACCTTTGTCACGGCCGCGGCTTCGGCGGCGCTGGCGGCGCCGGAGGAGCGTAAGCGGCCGAATTTCGTCATTTTTCTGGCGGACGATCTGGGCTGCCACGATCTCGGCTGCTGGGGCGCGGACGACCTGCGCACGCCGCACATCGACGCGCTGGCGGTCTCCGGCGCGCGGTTCACGAACTGGTACGCGGCGGCGCCGGTGTGCGCGCCGTCGCGGGCATCGCTGCTGACGGGGCGATATCCGATCCGCGCGGGCGTGCCGAATAACGGGCCGGCGCTGCGGCCTTCGGAGCGGACGATCGCGTCGCTGCTCCAGCCGGCGGGGTACACGACGGCGCTCATCGGCAAGTGGCACCTGGGCGATACAGCCGAGACCGTCCCGAATGCGCACGGATTCGAGCGCTTCTTCGGGTTTCACGCGGGCTGCATCGACTACTATTCGCACCGCTACTACTGGGGCGAGCCGCGCACGGTGAACTATCACGACCTGTGGAGCGATCGCACGGAGGTGTTCGAGGACGGGCAGTACTCGACCGAGCTGTTCGCGCGCGAGGCGGTGCGATTTCTGCGCAAGCGCGGCGACCGGCCGTTCTTCCTCTATCTCCCGTTCAATGCGCCGCATTACCCGATGCACGCGCCGGCGCGGTACATGGAGCGCTTTCCGAAGCTCGCGCGCGAGCGGCGGACGTACGCGGCGATGTTGGCGGCGCTCGATGACGCGGTGGGGCAGGTGATGGGGGCGCTGCGCGAGCTGCGGCTCCTGGACGACACGCTCGTTTTCTTCACCGGCGATAACGGCGCGACGCGGGAGGCGCGGGCCGGACTCGATCAGAAACCGGCAACCGCGGGGAACAACGCGCCGTTCCGCGGCAACAAATTCAGCGCGTTCGATGGCGGCATGCACGTGCCAATGATCATGAGCTGGCCGGGCGTGATCCCGAAGGGGCGGGTGTTGCACGAGATGGGCAGCCATCTCGACCTGCTGCCGACCATCGCGAAGGCCGCGGGCGTCGCGCTGCCTGGAGACCGCACGTTCGACGGCTTCGATGCGCTGCCGATGGCGGCGGAGCAGGCGAAATCGCGGCACGAGGCGATTTTCTGGTCTTCCGGCGGGCAACTGGCGGTGCGGCGCGGGCCCTGGAAGCTGGTGAAGAATGGCAAGACGTTCGACGGGACGCCGGCCGGCAATCAACCGCTGACGGGGGACGATGCGCTGTTCCTCTCCAACGTGGAGGAGGACCCGGGGGAATCGCGGAACTTGCGGCACCGCGATCCGGCGATCGCGGACGAGCTGGAAACCGCGGCGGAGGCGTGGCTGCGCAGGGTCGGAGAGCCGTGATGCTAGACTCGAAGCATGTCCAGCGGGGGGAACCTGCTCCCCATTTACAGCCCCGGCCCGCAATCCTTCCAGGAAGTTACGGGCGCCGCGCCGCGCATCACCTCACTGCTGATTAAGCCGGCATCGGCGGTGTGCAATCTGGACTGCGAATACTGCTTCTACCTGGACCGCGAAGCCGACCCGTATCAATCGCTGCCGGCACGCAGGATGACACTCGATACGCTCGAGCGGCTGGTGGATACGTATCTGTTTTACTCGTATCCGGAGAGCGTCTTTGCCTTTCAGGGCGGCGAGCCGACGCTGGCGGGCCTCGCGTTTTTCGAGAAGCTGGTCGAGTTCCAACAGCGGTACGGACGCAACGGGCAGGCGGTCAGCAATTCGATGCAGACCAACGCGGTGCTGCTCGACAAGAGCTGGTGCGACCTGTTCCGCACTTACAACTGGCTGCTGGGCGTCTCGCTCGACGGGCCGGAGGAGGTGAACGACCGCTTCCGCTTCAACAAGGAGGGGCGCGGCACGTGGAAGCGGGTGATGCAGAGCGTCGAGCTGCTGAAGAAGGAGCGGGTGGAGTTCAACATCCTGTGCGTGTTGAGCCAGGCGAATGTGGAGCGGCCGAAGGAGATCTACCGCTTCTACCGCTCGCTCGGCATCGACCACATCCAGTTCATTCCGCTCGCCGAGTTCGACGGACGGGGCGGCGCGCTGCCGTTTACGATTACGCCGGAGCAGTACGGGCGCTTTCTTTGCGAAGTATTCGAGTTGTGGTGGCCGGAGCGGCGCAAGGTGCGAATCCGGATTTTCGACAACATCGCGGAGGCGGTGGCCGGGCAGAAGCCCGGCAACTGCACGATGCACGAGACGTGCGACAGCTACGTGGTGGTGGAGTATAACGGCGACGTGTATCCCTGCGATTTCTTCGTGGAGAGCGGCTGGAAGCTCGGCAACGTGACGCTCGATTCGTGGCCGGAGATCGCGCGGCGGTCGCGGCGCTACAGCTTCGCTTCGAACAAGACGCTGGCGCACCCGGAATGCCAGGCGTGCGAGTATCGATCGATCTGCCACGGCGGCTGCCCCAAGTTCCGCCATGGGCCGAACCGGCGCTTTGAGGATCTCGACTACTTCTGCGCGGCGTACAAGATGATCTACGGGAAATCCGTGGAGCCGCTGCGGAAGGAAGTCAAAAAGATCATGGAGCGGACGCCGGCCGCGCGGTAATGTGATTGCCGGGCGGAGGCCCGCAGTGCGAGCGCTCATACCACGCCGTCTGCGCCGCAACGGCGTTGCCGGGCCGCGCCGGCAATCACGCGCCGCCCGCTCCTCCCGCGCCGCCCTTGCGGACGGCCTTATCGATGTTGCGGTCGATGGCGCCGCTGCGCACGCGTTCCGCTTTTTCGCGGCCGGTGGCGCCGGCAGTCATGGCGTTGCGGCGGCGCACGCTGACGGGCTTGCGGCCGGTGGCTCTTTTGCCGGTTTTTCCGCTCATGGTATGGATCTCCGAGGAAACGGGTGCAGAAGGGCGTCCAGTGTTGTCTATTGAACCTACCGGCCGCGGGCGGATTCCTATAATTCCAGTATGGTCACCTTTCGCGCGCCTTCCGGCGCATCCGAAGGATTGCGGCACGTTGTCGACCTTGCAAACCGCGACCTGCAGGGATTGCTGAACGATCTCGACACTCACCAGCAGGGGCAGTTCTGGGAGAATCTCCACGGCTATGCGTTGGCGCGCGCCGAGCACCGGATACCTGTTCCGCACCTGATCGCCTCCCCGGAGAGGGTGGATCGCGCCGTCCGGGAGGCGCTGGAGCTGGCGGATGAGAAATTTGCCGGCCATCTGGAGGCGCTGAGCGGACCCGATCGGGAGCGCTTCTGGCGGATGCTGCACGAACACGCGGAGCAGCAGCAGGCGACGACGCGCCATCCCAAGGCGCGGCACGGGGGAACGTAGGAGGGAAGAGGAAACGAAATCCGGTTCGCCGCTCCCCCACGGCTGCGGTTCTTCCGCGGCGGCAAGGGAGCGGTGGATTGGTTGATGGAACGGTCAGCGGCGTCCGACGCCGAACGCCTTCTTGAACGGCGAGAAGCCGGTGGTTCCGGTGAACAGGCCGAGAAACGCGCCGGCGGTGAGCAGGCCTTTCCACTTGTAATCGAGCGGGGCGAAAATGGCTGCCGCCGCGGCGGCGGAGCCGAGCCCCATCCGAATTTTCTGTTCCGTAGGTCCCATGTTTTCGGTCATGCAGACAGCGTAGCGCGCTCACGCGCGAAGCGCCGTAAAGAAGCACCCACTCGAACCGGCGCGTGGATACGCTCCATCAGAATATGCGCCGCTTCAGCCGGTCCACGCTGAACCGCGCGGTTTCCGCGACGGCCATCACGGTCATCACGCCCGCCTGCACCGGATCGCTGACCACCAGGTCCGCCGCTTCCGGCACGCTCCCGGCCATGTTCAGGCTCACGACGAGCAACCCCTGCGCCCGCACTTCCCGAACGGCCGCTTCGATCTCGCCGCCCATCAGCGACCCCGCCAGAACCAGTGCCCGCGCGCGCGGCAGCCGCGCGACCGCCCGCACCGCTCCCGCGAGTTTCTGTTCACCGACCAGCGGAATCGTGTCGACCGAGATGTGCTCCCCGCGAATATTGTGGCGGTCCGCCTCCGAAATCGCGCCGATCGCCACCTGTCCGACCTGCGCCCCGCCCCCCATGATGATGATTCGCTTCCCGTAGATTCTCTGCAGGCTTTCCACGGGCTCTACGGCCGTGACCTCCGGCAGGCGGCGCAGATCCTCGACCAGCGCCTCCGCGCTTCCCGGCAGGGTGATTTCGAAATAGACGCGGGCGTTGGCGTCCGAATTGTCCAGAATCTCGACCGAGCCGATATCGCCCGAGTGCTCCGCGATCACCCCCGCCAGCCGGTGCAGCAGCCCGACGCGCCCCTGGGCCCGCACCACCAGCCCGATCGGTCCGTGCACCACCGGGCCGCCGCCGGCCGCTTCAGCCTGCGGCACGGTCCTCCAACGCGCGTCCGCGGCGCCAGTGGTCCTCGAAGAGGCCTTTCATGGCCTCGCCCATGCCTTCGTGGTGGAAGACCACGGCGGTCCACGTCGGCCGCGTGATGACGGGGTCGAGCAGCGCGATCATGCCGTGCCGCCCATCGAACACCGCCAGCTTCATCGGCAAAGACTCCGCGATCCGCACCTCGACCCCGGCCGCCATGTAGTCCGCCAGACGCTGGCGGTGTTCCTCATCGAGCGACGGTGCTTCGAGCAGCAGCCGGCACGCCACGCCGTTCGAACCCGCCTGTTTCACCAGCTTTTCATCCAGCGGATCCACCGCGTACGGAGGCCGAGAGAATTCCAGGTATTCGGTTTGTACTTCATTCAGCATCCGCCGGTATTCGGCCGCGGTCTGCCCCGGCTCGCTGACGATCCGCAGAAAATCCAGGGTGCCCCGTCCGCCCTGACCTTCCGAATAGAGCGCGTTCAGGTCGTCGATCAAGCCCGAGCCGAGCCGGCCGTTATCCATCAGCTCCTGTTCGAGCTGCTGCCGCTTCCGGCCCAGATACGCCGGAATCGCGAGGCTGGGTTCTACCGCCGAGAAGAGCTTTGTTTTTTCCTGAACAACCTGAGCGAAACCCTTCTCCACCAGGCTGTCCAGCACTTCATAGATCTTCTGGCGCGGCACGTGCGCCCGAGCTGCCAGTTCCAGCGCTTTGAACTTGGGATGACCGAGCAGCACCAGGTAGGAGCGCGATTCATACGCATTCAGACCGATTTGCTGCAATCTGCGCCAGAATCGCTGAAAGTCCGCTTCGGCGAGTTCTTCGCTCATCTTCTCTTCACCTTAGCAGGAAAGTGGGCCGGAGAAAAATGAGCCAGGGGGCGGGATTTGGGGATTGGAGGTCGGGGCGGCAACTCAGGGGCGCGGGACAGGCCGGGGCAGGGCCATGGGGTCTGGGCCAAGGGCGATCCATACCCTCTACCAGCTTCCGCAAGCGCCTCGCATCAGGGATATTCCCGATGCGCCGAAAACGGCATTTGACTTGGTACTAGTAGAACCCTTAAATTAGAGATCAGCAACACCAGTATGTCCGACAATAACACCGCCATCAATGGTTCCCCGTCCGGTACGGTTCCGGCGAAAGCAAAAATTCGCATCGTGGTGGCGGACGACCACCCCATCTTCCGTGACGGGCTTTGCAGGCTCCTGGCTTTGGAAGAAGATTTCGAAGTCGTCGCTCAAGCATCCGATGGAAGACAGGTGCTCGAGATTCTGCAGCAGCTCGAGCCCGATATTCTTCTGCTCGATCTGAAGATGCCCGGCCTCGACGGCCTCGCGACCCTGCAACGTCTGCAGCAGGCCCGCAATAAGACCCGCGTCATCGTACTCACGGCTTCCGACGACAAGAACGAATTCGTGCAGGCGATGAAGCTCGGGACGTCCGGCATCGTGCTCAAGCAGACGGCCACCGAGCTGTTGATCAAGAGCATCCGCAAGGTTCACGCCGGCGAAATCTGGCTCGACTCCCACACGACGGCCGCGGTGATCCGCCAGTTTGTTGCCGCCGAGGAACAACAGCAGCAACAGCCCGCGCCTCCACCGGTGGCGGCCCCGCAGCGAGAGCGCGAACGCTCGCCGCTCAGCCAGCGCGAGCGTGAGATTGTCGCTCTGGTGGCGCAAGGGTTCAAGAACAAGGAAATGGCGGAGAAGATGTTCATCAGCGAGCAGACGGTGAAGAACCACCTGCACAACATCTTCGACAAGCTGGGAGTTTCCGATCGACTCGAGCTGGCGCTCTACGCCATCCACAACAATCTGCACACGGGAAGATAGCAGCCGAAAATTTTGACGCGGTCACAGAGGCGCAGAGATTGATTTCTCTGCGCAGCCTCTGTGTCTCAGCGTCTCTCTGCGTCTGAGATCTGGACCGGCGCTCTTACGCGCCGATCCCGTACTCCTTGCCGGCGCCGTATTCCTTCAGCTTGTTGTGCAGGGTCTTCAGGCTGATCCCGAGGATCTCGGCGGCGCGTGTCTTGTTGTTGCGGGTGTGCTCCAGCGTGCGCAGGATCAGGCCCTTTTCCGCGTCCTCCACGGTGGTGCCGATCTGGAAGCTGACGCGGTCCGGTTCATTTCCCGATGCTGCCGGCGGAGCTCCGGCCGATGCCGCCTGGCCCGCCGCTGCCGGAGCGGCTGCCGCCGGCGCCGCGGCCGGCGCCGCGCCCTGGTTCTGCAGAAACGCCGGCAGGTGGCTCATCTCGATGGTGCCTTCACCTGCCAGGATCACCGCGCGCTCGAGCACGTTGCGCAGCTCGCGCACGTTCCCCGGCCACTGGTGGCGTTCGAGCGAGGCCAGCACCGCGGGCGAGATATCCGTCACGCGGCATTCGTGCTTGCGGTTCAAATCCCCCAGCAGCGCCTCCGCGATCGCCTGAATGTCCTCCCGCCGTTCGCGCAGCGGCGGCAGGTGGATGTGGAAGACGTTCAGCCGGTAAAAAAGGTCCTCGCGCAGGTGCCCGCCGCGCACCGCTTCTTCCGGCACCTTGTTGGTCGCCGCGACGACGCGCACATCCACTTCGAATTCCGTTTTGCCGCCGAGGCGCCGCACCTTCGAGTCTTCGAGAATGCGCAGCAGCTTGGCCTGCGTCTGCATCGGCATTTCACCGATCTCATCGAGCAGCAGCGTGCCGTGCTGCGCCACTTCGAAGCAGCCCGCACGCCGCTCCGAGGCGCCCGTGAACGATCCCTTCTCATGGCCGAACAGTTCGCTTTCGATCAGCGTTTCCGGCATCGCCGCGCAGTTGATCGCCACGAACGGCCCCTGGCGGCGCGGGCTGAGCGCGTGAATCGTGCGGGCCACCAGTTCTTTGCCCGTCCCGCTTTCACCCGTCACCAGCACGCAAGCCTTGCTCGGCCCGGCCTGCTGGAGCAGAGCAAAAATTTCCTGCATCTTGGGCGATGTGCCCACCAGTTCGCCGAGCGAACCCTTATAGCTGAGCTGCCGTTCCAGAATGCGCTTTTCCGCGCGCAGCCCGGCGTGCGTGCCGGCACGCCGCAGCAGCACTTCGAGTGTTGCCGGCTGAATCGGTTTCTCCAGGAACCAGTAGGCTCCCAGCTCATGCACGGTTTTGACGCCGGTCTCGATATTCCCGAAGCCGGTCAGGACGATCGTCGGGGGCATATCCCCCGAATCCCGCAGCCGCTGCAGGAAGCCGAAACCGTCGAGCCCCGGCATGTTCAAATCGGTGATGATCACATCGGCGGGAAAATCGCCGAGCTTCAGAAGCGCTTCATTGCCTTCGGATGCCGTCTCCGGGGTCATACCCCAAGCCGACACCATGGCGGCCAGCCCACTTCTCTGGCTGGCCTCGTCGTCTACGATCAATACTTTTAATGGCTGAGTCAAGGTAGGTCCTTCGCGGGGCACTCCATACCTATTTTACGATGAGTGCCGGATTTCGGATCGCAACTTGCAAGTTTCGGTGCGGGCATCGGGCAAAGGAAACCGCGAATTTGGGCAACAATGATAGTATTAAAACGAATCCTGGGTACGGGATGCGCGAGCGTCCCGCAGAGCGGTGCGGCATCGCACAAGGGAGGCCTGTGTTAGCGCTGGTCCGCCGGGTACAGCGGCGGCTCTTCTATAACGAGCTGTTCGCGCAGGGCGCCAATGCCCTGAGCGCCGCGCTCGCCGCTTTCATCCTGCTCCTTCTGATTGGGGCGGAAGTCCTAAATTGGCGCTGGTTGGCCGTGCTCCCCGCGGCCGCGGCCCTGGCCGGCTTCTGCTTCGCCTGGCGCCGCCGCCCATCCGCTTACCGGGCCGCGCAGCTTGCCGACGGCCGGCTCGGCCTGGCCGACACGCTCTCCACCGCGGTATTCTTCCAGGAATCGGCCGGCTCGGGGCACGCCGCGCCGGAAATCGTTCGGGTCCAGGCCGAAGCGGCCGAGCGCCTCTCCCGCACCGTGGACGCGAGCGCCGCCGTCCCGTTCCGCATTCCGCGGACGGCGTATCCGATGGCCGCCCTCCTGGTGCTGGCCTCCAGCCTTTTCGCGCTCCGCTACGCCGTCAGCCGGCGCCTCGATCTGCGTCCGCCGCTTGCCCGCATTCTGTATCCGAACCTCGGCCGCGAAAAGACCGAGACCGCCCGCAACCATCCGCCCAGGCTCGATCCGCGCTCCTCCGGAGCGCAGGATGACGACATGGCCTCCGCCGATAGCCGCGAGCAGAAGGCCGGCGATTCGCGAGAGAATCCCCAGGACGGCGCGGAGAACCAGAACCAGGCCCAAGCGCAATCCAAAGATGGCAAAGGCTCCAAGGGCCAGGAGCCCGAGGGCCAGGCGAGCGCCGAGTCGCAAGGCAATGAGGAGGATCGCGCCGCCAATAACGCCGAATCCGAAGCTGGCGCACAAGGCGAACGCGCCGCACAGTCCAAGTCCGGCAACTCGAAACAGGACGCCAACAACTCCTCGGAAAATTCCAGCCTGATGAGCAAGGTGCGGGACGCCGTCCAGAATCTGCTCTCCCGCATGAAACCGCAGCAGGGGCAGTCCGGCGGGCAGCAGCAGGCCGGCGAGCAGAACAGCCAGCCCGGCAAGGGCCGCCAGAACGGCAGCAAACAGCAATCGGCCAAGAACGGCCAGCAGCAATCCGGCCAGCAGCAGGCGGACGCGCAGGACGGCCAGTCGGGCGACCCCTCGCAGAATTCTCAGGATGCCCAGGGCAAAGGCACGGGCACGAGCGACTCGAAACAGGCCAGCAAGCAACCGGGCAGCGGCATCGGCAGCCAGGATGGCGACAAGAGCATCAAGCAGGCCGAGCAGCTCGCCGCCATGGGCCGGATCAGCGAAATCATCGGCAAGCGCTCGCAGAATATCACCGGCGAAAGCACCGTGGAAGTCCAGTCGACGAGCCAGGTGCTGAAGACGCCGTACGCGCAGCGCGGCGCCCAGCACGCGCAAAACGGCGCGGAAATCAGCCGCGACGAGATTCCTGTTGCTCTACAGAGCTACGTCGAGCAGTATTTCGAGCAGGTACGGAAGCAGAAGAAGTAGCTGGCCGGGCAAAAGCACGTGCCGCTACGATGCATTGCTTGCAGGGCCGAAACCGTTTAGGCGGAGTCTCCTAATATCCGCAGTTTGGTTGTCCTTATCGCCGATGTGCACGATGTTTAGGGCGGGCCCGTCACGGTAAGCATAGATTCGATAGTCGTATCCCGCCTCGAATTCGAGGATCTTCGGATTCGTGTTGCTGATTGTGCACTTGGGATTGACTTGGCCCAGGTTGATTTGGCCGAGTTTCGCGATCACCTGCTCGGGAGCATATCCCAAGTGGTCAATTGCCGCAGGGTGGAACTTTAGCCCGGGTAGTGCCTTCACGAGAAGAGCAGCTTGCTTTTTTCTCGTGGCTGCAGGCTTTGTCGGCTGGCCTTCGCGGTCAGGACTATTGCGGTCGGCATTCGTCGGCCCACTGATGGATTCGCCATGCGCCAGCCCCGCTTCGCTTGCGTCATCTTCAGCCGCCTCCTCTAATCTGAGTCGCACCAGTCCATCGATGATCTCCCGCTCGTCCGGTGTGAGTTCCAGGTAATGCCTTCCTGGAGTGTTTTCCTCCGTTACTTCTCGCAAGAGCTGGTTCTCTGGGCGTAGATAGAAATTCCTTTTTTCGGCCTTCGATACGGTGGGATGATCCGGTGGTGGAGGA
>Ga0070739_10008209_pt1 | contig 10783 bp, 14 predicted proteins | sample Coa_R1_7_FD_66445 | JGI IMG/M metagenome (GOLD analysis project Ga0070739, IMG submission 66445) | Surface soil microbial communities from Centralia Pennsylvania, which are recovering from an underground coalmine fire - Coalmine... | ecosystem: Environmental > Terrestrial > Soil > Unclassified ...
ATCTCCCTGCACATCGGCTTCGGCCAGGCAGGCTGGAAATCCGTAGAGCGCGAACCAGCGGCGGATCGCTTCCGCTGCGAGTGCGCACCCACCACGCGACCAGCTATAGATCGGTCTATTGACACATTCTTCAAACTGGGCCAGCAAGCGTTTTCGCTTGGGGGCTTTCCAGAAGGCGAAAAAGCGTTGCTCAAACTGCTCTTTTGTTGCTTCCATACTCTTTTTCTCAAGTTCTCAGCTCACGGCTCTCCTATGAGACGCTTGAACTGCCTCTTCTAGCAGCAACTATAGCATACCAGGGCTACTCTCGTCAGCAGCGGGGACCAGTTGGCGTCTCTTCGTTTGAAGGGAACGGCTCCTCCTCCTTATTGACGGGTTAGCGCGCGATGAGATAAGATAATGGTGGAGTTGGTTCATCTTTTCATAAGGGCACATGCATGTTTTTGGCTGTCGATATTGATGGGGTGCTTGCTCGTGATCGCAACGGGTACGCCACCTATTTGAATCGCTACTTTCAGCTTGGGATCGCCGATTCGGTGATTGAAGGGTTAGCCGATTATGCGCAATTCATCCAACTGGAGGAAGTGCGCTCCTTTGTTCGAGGCAATGAGGCATTAGCCGCCGAATTCAACCGAGTTGCAAAAGAAGCACAGTATGCAGAATTGGTACAACAACTGCGTGTGCCTGTTGATGGCGCTTTGGCGGCGATGCAGGAAATTGCCAGGCGCTATCCTTTTCGATATGTGACTTGCCGAAACGCTGCGACGATGCAGACCACGCAGGAGTGGCTCGCACGTTATGGCTTTCCTGAGCCTGATCATGTCTCGTGTTGCGAGGAAGGTATCCATCAAAAATATCTTGTGGCCTATCGCTTTGCCGACATGTCCGAACCGCTGGTCTTTATTGACGATCTGGCCGAGCCGTTTATGAAGTCCTTCGCGACCCTGATAAAGTATCACTATCAGGATGCGAAAGCTATCTGGAAGCGATGTGGCCTGCTGGCTTTCGGTCATTCCGAAGCACCAACTTGGCCGTTCAGTAAACCCATGTATTCCGTGTGGCCCCTCCCCAATTGGGCCGCGTTTGAGCGTCTGATAGGCATTGGAGAGCGTCTACTAGCCTGACAGGTAAAGGGACATGACGAATCAAACACCCGAACCGGAAAAGAGTGAAGCCGAGGAAATTCTTGAGATTATCAATGATCCTGAATTTGATGAGTGGGCAGAGGCAGGCTTGATCAATCCCACTGATCCAGCATTGCCTACAGTCTCTTCACATGATACGGATGCCGATCTCCCCGCCGTCCGTCCTTGATTTCCAAGAGGTCACAACGCGTCAAGGACCTTCAGCGTTGTGACCTCTTCCCTCTCCGTATCAGAAGATATCTTCCTAAGAAGAGCGATAGCAAGCTCCTTCAGATCTCGGGATCGTCCCATTTTCGCGCACGGCTCCAAGCGCGATGGTGTTGTGAAAAGTGGTGGAGGAAAGGCTGTAATGGGATGAGTGATCAGTGCCTGATGGATTGTATGAGAGAGAATCATGGATTCATCATCCATAGCGAGCAAATGAGGAGGAGAACGACATCATGACCTTGCAGGAATGGCTTGATCGGCTGGAGCGCTTCGATCCCGACAATTGGGGAAAGCTTGACGAACTCCGCGCCGGGTTCTCAAAGGCAGAATTGTTAACCAATGTGGAAGCTGAGATCACTTTACGGACGCTTGCTGGCACCATCGACCAGATACATATCCAGCTTCTTGATGACAACGAGAATGTGCTCGTCAATCTGGATTATGAGATTTTGCAGCTCGATTCCGTGATCCTGGCAGAATTTATTCAGGAGGCAGCCTTTCCAAAGGAGCCGAAACCCGGCACCGTTCAATCGTAACTGTTTGCGAACTGATCAGGCGTGTTCCGATTGACGGCTTATCCTCTTGTGCAGCCCTTACCTTTTTCTGGTTGAAAGATCTAATTTTTCGGAGGTAGACTGAATAACCCTGAGATCAGCATTAATTCATAATAATAGCGGCTGTATAATCCAAGACGCTTTCAACTTCATTCGGCTCTCGTCGCGCACCAATACATGACCAGGAGACGATCTGCTTCTTTTCGTAAGCGTGATTTAAAGGGAAGATGTGTTCATCTCCCAGATAATCAAGCGTTGTGCTGTAAATCTCATGACAATTGGTCTGAGTCTTCTCCCACGTTTGGGATAGATGCTTCAATCCTTCAGGCAATGGTATCGCCTTTTGCAGAATAATTTCGAGTATGATCATATTTCCAGCCTTTCATTATAAAGCTGTGCAAGAGAAGCGCGCCAACGCCATCATACACCAGTAGCGCTTGGTAAGCAAATACTCTTCGGGGATATCGTCGTTACTAGCTGCGAGGTTGCTGGACAGGCGGTATACTAAAAAACAGACATATCCATTTAAGCGGTGTTGCTGGATATTTGTTCGTTCAAGAAAAAGAGGGGATAATAGGATCGTCGAAGTACTCAGGAGAGTTGGTTGGAATCTGACTCTCCAAAGAAAAAGCGTAGATTTTTGCAAGATTTGGGGGACAAAAGACACTTTATCTGTAGATAACCAATCTCTTGAGACAGGATACGCAACAACTCTCTCCGCCTGGCTGGCAGGAAGGAGCGCGCATGCACTTTCCTGCCAGTTTTTCCTCGGAAGATCAAGGGCTGCTAGCTGGTGACTGCGTGCTGGCTCTACTATAATTATTGGGGGGCTTGCAGCAGTTGTGATGGAATTTGCAGCAGCGAGTGTTCCGGCTTCTACGCCCCACTTCCAGTGATGGATGCTTCTCACCACATCCCTTCCTCTCCTTGATTGCATGGAGGCCTCTCCAGGCTCATCTCTCAGGCACTCCTGTTGGGTCACGTTTTGGAGAAAGCAAACGTACTCTCATTGTAGCATGGAGGAATCCTCTCCTCCATTTGTTGAGAAGCGCCAAAGAAAGGAGGCAAAAAGCGGATCAGGCGGAAAGAGTGGAGGGGCCGGGAAATCTGGTGGTCGCTCGATGTCGAAGTCTGATGCGGCTCGCATCCAGTCAGCCGGAGCCAGGAACCCACAATCAGCTACCGTTATGTAGATACTTGTAACCCTGTAGAGCATTTGTTCGTGGAGAGAACAGATGTTTGAGAACTACAGAAGGAGCAAGTGAGCGATGCGAGTGCAATGCACAAAACAGCCAGCTATCTCGGGTCGTTCCCTGAAACCGGCACCAGTCCTGGTTTCTAACGACATGCTTCTGGTCCGGCTCTCTTTCTCACACGGTCATGTCGCGAACTTCTTTGCCTTTCTATATTTTCTTACCTGTACAAGTAGAAGAAGTAGAACGACGAGGAGTACAGAGAAGATGGGATGTGCATGCGTGGAGGATCGCCGCGTAACCGTCTCTCCGTGCTTCTGAGAGGGGATACGAGTGATCTCGACGTAGCCACTCTGCAACTCTGCATGATCGTTGACTACTTGCCCTTCAAGCTCTGTCCAGGCATGAAAGGCAAAGCGGTCCTCATGTGGATGGAAGCGGGATCGACCAATCACCACCTGAGCAGAGAAGCCCAGCGTGCGCAGATACACACAGAAGGCTGCGGAACGGGTGAGGCACCGCGCGGTCAGGGCAAAGCACCGGAGGACCATCTGGCAGTACTCCAATTCCCGACGGGCTAGACGCCACCCGAACTCGGCTCTCCCGGAGAACGACTGGCGGCTCCTGGTCGAGAGAATCAGGCAAAAAGACCTCCAAGCTTGTTCTCTGACCTGGGTATGGCGTTTCCCAGTCTTGCACCAGAGCGCCATCTTCGCCTGAGAGTATCCCAGGAGAAGCAAGAGCATCATCATCCGTCCAATGGCAACTGCTCGTTTCCACCATGCAATTTGAGGTAAGGGAGGAGGCTCCATCTGTCCAGTGAGGAAAAAATCTGCAAAGAGCGTCGAATATGTCCCTCGGAGTTCGCACAAAGAACGGAGAACACGCTGGGGCTGTTGGAGAGGGATCGCTTCTTCGGCTAGATCGTCTGGCTGCTGCCAGACCAACAGGTCCTGCACCTCGGACCCAAGCATATACGAGGCATGCAATTGCTCTCGCAACATCTGGAACGCCTCGGCCAGTTGTTGATCATCGGCCTCGACGCGCTCGCGCGCAGACTGAATGGCCTCTTCTCGTGTCGAGGAGCGCAGACCTATTTCTAGCAGTGCCGTGGTCAGGGGATCAAGTGCATAGGCAGTTCCATTCAGCAGGTGGATGAGACAGCCCTCTTTATCTATGGCATCAAAGATCACGCCGGGGGCGAGCGTAATATAGCTCATTGCTTTCCTCTCGACACTCCAGTGGCTCTGCTTCTCAGAAATAATTCGGTCATAGCTGTAGCAATGAGGACATCGTACCAGGCTCGGATCTCTTTCACACGACTGAGCACTTCCTGGACTGATCTCGGGTTAACCAGACCACGTTGCACGACCTGTGAAGATGAGCTTCCAATCAACTGCGCGAGATAGCCAACATGGTGAAGGCAATACTCCTGATGCGGAACACTGACCCACTTGCTGCGCCGATAGCGAAGCACCGAAGAGGGGAGAATACCTGCCCACGCCAGCCGCAAAACCGGCTTTGTCACCTTCATTCCTTGCACTGGCAGCAGCCGATAGGCCGTTGGGATATGTTGGGAGAGGCGTTGAATCGCCCAGGAAAAATAGGGATGGACGACGCGAATCCCATTGGGCTGCCAGAGCGTTTTCTCTAGCACCACGTCCTGGGGAGAGAACCGCGTGGGATCAAAAATATCGATGGCCTGCTTGATTGGCTGCTCGCGGAAAAACGGAATGGCAGGCGCTGATGGTATGGAACTCAGGCTGCTCTCGCTAATGAGCGAAGCCGAAGGCGTGATCGATCTGAGCACATCAGGCAGGAGCCAATCCGTTGAGAGCACTCCTCGCATCATTGCCAGTTTCTCTTTCGCTGTGATCGGAGCAGAAATGATGTCAGCGAGTCCATAGGAATGCCTGGGACCAAAGGCCAGGTCTCCTCCCCGGCCAGTGACCAACAGGGAGATCCCGTCACGGCGGGCTTGCTCGGCGGCCTGCTCCATCCAGCGATAGGCCGCATGCCCATATGGGTGAGGGAAACGCCAGTCATCAGAGAGATAGTGCGCATCTGTGTCCACGTGGATGGTAACGAATGGCAAGGAAAGCGTCTCGCAAATCGCCTGCGCGTAGGTTGATTCATCTGCTGCAGGATGAGCAGTGTAAAAATGATACGCTACCACCTCTGCACCTTGATGCGCGAGGGCTGCGGCGACCGCTGCTGAATCGATCCCACCAGAAAGTAAGATTCCAATGCGGCGGTGTGCCTGGGCCAGTGATCGCGTCGCATCCAGCAGCGCGTTTCGACATCGCTCAGCTAGGTCAGGAAGCGAGATCCGCGAGGTCAGCTTGATAGGGGGAGAGAAGAGGGGAAGTTGCCAGATCTCTTTCTTCCCTGAAGGGTGAAAGCTGGCGAGCGTCCCGGCTTGTATCCATTGGATTCCCTGATAGAGAAAAATATCCTCTCCCGCACAGCACTGAAGCAGAGATTGAGCAGTGAATGGTTCGTTCTCAGCCAAATCACCTGGATTGGTAGACCAACGAAGCCGCGAGGGTGTGTGGGTATAAAAAATGGTCTCGTTACACGTCCGTGTTTTCCAGAGCCAGACCTGTTCTTGCGTCACCAAACAGCCACAATACTCGCCCTCCGGGAGATCCTGATACCGTCTCTGTTGGAGACAAGTAACAATCTGTCGGACCAAATGCTCTTCGTCCGTAGCTGTAAGAAGGAGACCAGCCAGAAGGATGTATTCCTGCTCTGCCGACTGGGGCAGGAATGCAGTTCCTGGTGTGGATGCAGCCATTGGATGAGTGTATTTTCTTGTGCTGCTGCGCCAGATGGCACAGCATAGCCGAGATGATGCCTGCTAACTTGGACCGTGTGAGCAGGGAAGGCAATACAACCAGAAAACCCCATGTAGGCGTCAATGAGCATCGAAGCCATAGCAATCTTTCTTTCTCTTTCGGCACGAAAGATGTGCCATCGACAGCAGAGGTCAGCAGCAACGGTGATATCCCGTTGCTGCTGACCTCTGCTGTTGTGTACAGACCTATGAGGCACGATGCTTATCGTAACTATCATACTCACTGGACGACCCGCCATCCCCAGTTTGCTGAAACAACGACCCCAGGGAACGTAGAAGTGGGGGCGTCAATGGCAGTTTTGTCGTTTCCTTGGTCTGATAGTTCGCTTGAACGGAAAGATGCTCTGAACGTTCAACAGATGTGTCGGTTACTTCCATTGGTTGCTTCCTCCTGTAAGAAAGAGACCATGACAATCAGTGAAGCTTGGGACGAACCTTTGCCTCGATACGAACCCATCCGCAAAAGTCAGGATACCGTGTTCATCTCACGAAATGGTTCCTGCTCCTCCTGCTCGTTGGGTCATCTTCCATCAAACACGCTTGAGCCATCTGGGTTGTCTCCCCTGCCAGATCAAGGCCAAGCTGGATACGCTCGAACGATTCTTCGGAACTATCGCTCCACCTTTCCGCAGCTAGGCGCGCAATCATCCACGATCCAGTCCAGGCGATTCTAAAGCGGACAGCCTCTGGCAAGATCTCCAACTCGGCAGAGGAAAAGTGATACCATGTTCGGTAGCCAGAGACGACCGCGCTCACTCGCGCTGGGTCTGTGCTGCGAGGCATCCGGCCACCCTCACCATACTGACAGGTGAGCACGAGTGATCCGAAATCCAGGATGCTCGCCCCTCGACCTGCCCCCTCCCAATCAATCAAGACAACTTCCTTTGACCCTACCCGCACACTATTGGGCGGCCAACAGTCCCCATGAATGAGGACCGATGGGGCAGATGCAAGATAGGTGGAGACGGTTTGTAACGTCTGCTGGCATTGCCGATACAAGGCACGATAGAACGGAGGAACCCCTTCCTTCGCTTGCTCCATACACACGAGCGCATGGGGAATGCTATAGGAATGGTTCCACCTGGCAGGCCCAACGTTCGGCTCTTCTGGACAGGGAAGGCAATGCAGACGACCGAGTACGCTCCCCAGCAGCTCCAGGTGCTCATGAGAAATCTCCCCGGCGTGTCCCGTGATCCAGGTGGTCAGGAGCAGATGCCACGGCCCTTCACTGATTACCTGATCTCCACGCAGGGAAGGAATAACACGGGGAGCGGGATAGTGCTGCTCGGCAAGCAACGTGAGCAGCGTGGCACGCTGTTCGAGCCACCGTCTGGGCGACAGAATAGTTTCCCAGCGGAAGGTGCGCCCAGCAGGGAGACCATCATGGGCGGCAATGCAGATGCACGAGGACGAGTCTTCCATCTCGATTCGATACATCTTGTAGACAATGCTCCCATCGTCGAGTGTTCGCGTATTGAGGGAAGAGAAGCCACATGGAGCTTGTCCATACCGCTTCTCCAGCAGAGGCTTCAGCACTGCCAGAATCGCCTGCTCATTCATACAATCACTCCAACAAGAGAAAAAAACGAATCCTCTCACCTGCATGAGTGCCACCACGAACTGATCCTCGCTCAGCAACGTACTTCTCAAGTATACCAGAAACTTTTCCAAAACCAACCCTGTGAAGATTACGCGCGCATGTAATTCTGATGAATTTGTGGCCCTCTTTTGCAGCAGCTCAAGACTCATCGAGTTTCCCACACTGCTGCATTGCAAATGGTGTTGCTGCACTGCAAATACCCCATAATGCACTGCAAACTCGCTCTTGCTGGACTGCAAACACAAGCATTTCCTCTGGTGCTATTCCCGTCGCATCAATTTGCGATTCAATGTAATATTTTTATTGGCGACCTGTCTTCTGCCGCGATACCTCCTCCAGACGCCTGAATTACCCGACCAGCCTCCGGCATCGAGGATTTCCGGCAAGGTGTTGGTCGGATCAGCCATCACGGTCGCGGTCCAATCGTGCCGGGCCAGGTAGGCGCAGAGATTGAGGGGCTGGCCGTCGGCATCTTTCACCTGGCGGCCCAGGTCATGGACGCGGCGTGAAAGGTTCCGCGTGCTCCAAAATGGCGTCTGGCCGTCCAGTTCTCTTACCCGCTCGACCAGCTCCCCTCGGTTCGTGGTGCGCACAAGGAGCGGTGCTTCTGGCCGACGGTCCGTGCGCTGCTCCAGGTAGTGCCGCACGACGCTCATGGCATCGGCAGGGATGAGGAGATATTGATAATCCTCTTCGCGGTGCTGATGCGTTTTGTGGCGGAGCACGCGGATGGTCCCCTCTGCCAAGTCCAGGTCGGCCAGGGTGAGTGTCGTCACTTCTCCTGGCCGCGGCCCCAGGCCCCACAGCAGATGCAACATGAGCAAATCGCGCCAGCCCTGGGGGACGCTCGTATCGGGCACCGCGAAGAGCTGCTGTAATTGCTCATAGGTGAGATTGACGAGGGTGGCTCGTTTGTCGCCGACACGGGTCTGTTTGCCCTGCTCGCGCCGCATGTCATCAATGCGCTCGGCTTCTTTGCCCGCCGGACCATGCACGGCTTTGATGGCGAGATACTGCTCGTGCGAGATGATGTTGGCGAGAAAGGCTTTTTCCGCATACACATGGACACTGGAAAGCCGCGCGCTGATCGTATTCATGGCATACTCTTTGTTAATCAGCCATTCTCGATAGGCCGCGACCAGTCCAGGGGAGATAAAGGCCCACTGCCATTGTCCCTCGTCGCTCTCTAGCGGAGCGACGAGTTCGATATTGCCCTCCTTGAGATAGGCGCGAAAGGAGGCCAGATCCGTCCTGCGTCTCCGCATGGTGTTTTTGGCTTTCCCGCGCCGATAGCCTTCAAAAACGTGGCTCTGTGCCCATTCATCAGCGCGCTCCCCAAGCACTTGCAGCCGCTCGATCAGCCGCGCTCGTTCATCATCTTCGGGCAGGACCAGAACCGCACGAGGGGACTCCTCCTGCTGATCCTGCTCATTGGCAATGGTCTCATCTTGCATCACGCTTCTCCACTTTCTTCTTATGCCACCTGCATCCGTTTCCGCGCCGGCTGGCCGGGACCGTGTCCTGTGCGGTAGGTCTTGCGCAGCAGATGGGCGAGATGCCAGGCGGTAATGTCCTGGATGGGCAGCCCGCACCAGGCCAGATGGCTGTAGACCTCCTGGAACCACTCTGGCTGTCGCCCAGCACGCTTGCGCCAGAGGTGACCGTCAGCGGTAATCGTCGGTGCCTCCTCCCCACGTGCCTGTGCCGCAGCATCCAGCATCCGCTGTAATGGGATCAGGGCATTGTCCGGTCCCGCAGAGGGGGAGGTAGAGAGAATCGTCGTCAGGCCAAGGCCCTCCAGCGCGCGCAGGCACTGGGCGCGGCTCAGATACATAGCCGGTACTCCTTTCTGTTCTCTCTTCTACGTTCGTTCTTTCGTGCCTATATATAAGGAACGGATTCGTGAGGATCTCGACATACACTTTCAGGCGTCGCGCCTCTCCACGCCTCCGTTCAGCCCTTCTCCGCCCGTCGTTTCGCCGCGCGTGGGAAGCGCTGCATGATGCATGATGGCCAGCCAGATCGTACTGTGTGATGGCTCCTCCAGCGGCCCAACAGTGGTGACCGTATACCACGCCTCGGAGCGTTCCTGTCCGCGTGTGATGGTAAATTGGATGCGCTCTCCCGGCCAGGCGCTGAAATTGTAGCGATCCAGCATGGCACGCTCCTCACGGCAGATGCCGCGCGAGGCGTCGCGCCCATGTACCAGCAGCTCGGTCGATTCATCCGGGTGGGCCAGGACGCTGGTCAGCCACAGATGCTGGCCGGTGCCCTCGGCTGTATAGACCAGATAGCCTCGATGGCGGTGGGCGCAGCTCCGCGCGGCCTTGCTCCCGTATTCTTCCGCGTAGTCCGGCAACATCTCATCGATCAGCCATTTGAGCGGGTGGGTGGCTGCGACCTGATGGTGGCGCGCCAGCCAGATCAGCGTTAGCGCGCAGCGGGTAGGATCGCGCTTGGGACTATCCAGGCGCGTGGCGTCGATCAACTGGATGGTCGCGTACACGCGCTGCTGCGCAGCGTTGTCGCTGTACCGCCGGATCTGGCTCTCCAGTTGGGTGTAGTGCTGGTCAAACTGGCTCACGCCCTCGCGTTCGATGAAAGCCCGTGTTGCCTCCTGGGCCAGACGCTCCAGCGGCCAGTCCAGATGCGGATATAGTTGCTTCCTCATGGATCGGACTCCCCTCATGGATCGTAAGATGGTTTACGTTTTGGCGCATTATAGCATTGATCTGGTATAAAAGCGTAACTTGGAATAATATTTTCTTTGAAGCATACAAGATACACTGCTCTCTTTTTCGGCATCTTTATCTTCAATTGTAAACAAGTAACTCGAAATACAATTCTTGTTTCAGGGACATATTCAGTTTCCCAGCAGAAAAGAATATTCTTTTCGGTTTCCTTCTTTTTATTGTATCAAAGATACTATCCACATGAACTGGGGAACATTCACTTCCTCTTTTTGGTATAATCAGGGTCATAGCATTCTCTTTCCGTGAGAAACAATTTTTTGTCATACGGCACGATGGGTGCGTGGAGATTTCCCGTGCCAGGCGAACATTTCAAAATTACTAAATTAGAGTAAGTTTCTAATGTTTCTGCTATCTGATATTGTTTCCATATCGGATAGATCTTCTCCCCCTAGCATAGCACACTTTTCGCGTGTTTGCAACAGATGGAATGGACGAAAGGACAAGAGGACATACAGACGTAAAGAACTGAGTGTC
>Ga0070739_10008210_pt1 | contig 10782 bp, 6 predicted proteins | sample Coa_R1_7_FD_66445 | JGI IMG/M metagenome (GOLD analysis project Ga0070739, IMG submission 66445) | Surface soil microbial communities from Centralia Pennsylvania, which are recovering from an underground coalmine fire - Coalmine... | ecosystem: Environmental > Terrestrial > Soil > Unclassified ...
GGGCGGCCCGTCTCGATCTTCGCCCCCCCGAGCCCCGACAGCCGAGCCGTCGCCACGTCGTTTGTCGGCTTTCTCTTGGAGAGCGCGGGGCCGGTCGCGCTCCGCGAGTTCCTCTCGGCCTACGATCCGGCGCGGTCCGACCAGGCGGCGCTCGCCGCGTACCAGCGACCGCTCGGGGCGCTCGAAGAGGCCTGGCTCGCCGGACTGCGTCGCCAGGGCGCCACCAACGCGCCGTTCCGTACCCTGGTGCGCCACCTCCTGCCGCTGATCAAGCCCTACAAGTGGCAGCAGCTCGAGATTTTGGCGTACATGGTCATCGGCGTCATCCTGGGTCTGGCGCTGCCGTTAGGAAGCAAATACCTGCTTGACCACGTCATTTTCAGGCGCAGCGAGCGCCGGCTCGTGCTCTTCATGCTCGTGCTCTTGGCCATCTACCTCGTCAATGCCGCGATCGGCATGCGCCGCTCCTACCTGACGGGGTGGGTCAACCAGCGTATCCTCAACGATCTGCAGGAGCGCATGTTCGCGCATTTGCAGGCGCTGCCGCACAGCTTTTACGGCCGGGCGAAGGTCGGCGATCTCATGTCCCGCCTCTCGAACGATCTGCAGGTCGTGCAGACGGCGATGACCACCTTCGTCGGCACCGGCGTCTACCTCGCCCTCAGCGCCCTGGCGGCGGCGATCACCCTCGTCGTGCTGAGCCCCCTCATGGGAGCGCTCGTCCTGGTGGTCGTCCCCCTCTTCGCGGCGAGCTATCTGTTGCTTCGCGCCCGTTTCCAAGCGGCGAGCTACGAGTACCAGATGCGCATGGGCGAAACGGCTGCCGCCGCGCAGGAGAACCTCTCGGCCCAGCCGGTGATCAAGGCGTTCGGGCTCGAACAGGAGGCGATCGCCACCTACCGGGCGCGGCTCGGCGCGTTGCTGCGGGCGTTCATGCGCCTGGTCTGGGTCGGCTCGCTCTTTGAGGCGAGCATGAATCTCGCGACGACCTTTGGCGAGTTGGTCGTCCTCGGCGTCGGCGGCTACCTCGTCCTCACCGATCACGTCACGATCGGGACGCTGCTGGCGGCGCTCGGACTCATCCCGTCCCTCTTTCAACCGGTCGCCGCGCTGTCCGGAGTCGGACAAACCGTGCAAAAGGCGTCCGGTGCGCTCAATCGCGTGACGGAACTGCTCGACGAGCCGATCACGATCGCGGACAAGCCGGACGCGCAACCGCTGCCGCCGCTGGCGCAGGGGATTCGCCTCGACCACGTCGACTTCGCCTACGACGAGGGGCGCCCGGTCCTGCACGACGTCGACCTGACGATCCCTGCCGGCGCCAACGTCGCCTTCGTCGGCCCCTCCGGCTGCGGCAAGAGCACCACCGTCAACCTCCTCCTGCGCTTCTGGGACCCGCAGCGGGGGCGGGTGCTCTTCGACGGGCACGACCTACGCGACGTCACCCTCGCCTCGCTGCGCGGTCAGATCGGGCTCGTCTTCCAGGACACGTTCGTCTTCGACTCGACCGTGCGCGAGAACATCGCCATCGGCCGCCCGGACGCGACCGACGCCGAGGTCGCCGCCGCGGCGACGGCGGCCCAGCTCGACGGCTTCATCGCGTCGCTGCCGGCCAAGTACGACACCGTCCTCGGCGAGCGCGGCGTGCGCATGAGCGGCGGTCAGCGCCAGCGCCTGGCGATCGCCCGCGCCCTCCTGCGCGATCCGCGCATCCTGATCCTGGACGAGGCGACGAGCGCGCTCGATCCGGTGACGGAGGCGGAGATCCAGGAGACGCTGGCGCGCGCGGCGCGCGGCCGCACCACGATCAGCATCACCCACCGCATCACGTCAGTCACCGGTGCCGATCGCATCTTCGTGCTCGAGCAGGGGCGCCTGGTGGAGCAGGGCACGCACGCCGAGCTGGTCCACGCCGGCGGTCTCTACCAACGCCTCTACGAGGAGCAGACGGGCATCGCCGGCCACGCGCCGCCGCGCCGCACCGAGGTGGAGGCCGAGCGCCTGCGGGCGGTCCCGCTCTTCGCCGGTCTGGACGACGATCTCTTGCGTGACATCGCCCGCCAGTTGGTGCGCGAGCGCGTCGGCGCGGGGGTTGACGTCGTGCGCCAGGGGGACCCGGGCGACGCGCTCTACCTGATCGGCGCCGGGCGGGTCGAGGTCGTCGTGCGGGACGGCGCCGCGGAGCGCCGCGTGAACAGCCTGGCGGCGGGCGACTACTTCGGGGAGATGGCGTTGCTGGCCGACACGCCGCGCACGGCGACGGTGCGCACGACCGAGCCGAGCGAGCTCTACGCGCTGGCGGCCGCCGATTTTGCCGCGCTCCTGCAGCGGGCGCCGGCCCTGCGCGCGGCCATCGCGCGGACGGTGAGCCAGCGCCGGGCGGCGCTCGCGGCCGCCGCCGGCGGGGCGCGCACGCCGGTCGCGGCCGCTTCCTGACGTATTCATGTCGGGATGTCTGCGTGCCGCGCTCCGCCCGTTGACCAACGCCGTGGCTTCGCAAGGAATCGTGTCGGGGCCGTCTCCTCGGGCCGCCGCGTTGCCCGTTTGCAGGGCGCGGCAAGCAAGCGGCCCGACGCGATCGTGCCGCGAGCGCACGGGCACAGCGGGCGCCGGCCCCGACGTGCCCGGAACGGCTCCGGTGGCCGGCGGCGGCGAAACCGGCTAAAATTGCCGCGGATGACCATCTCGCCGCGCGCTCGTATCCCACACACCACGCTGGCTCAACACTACCGAGGGCTTGGCACTCGTCTCGCCGCGCGCGGTCTCGCCTTGAACCGTGAAAGACAAGATCATGCCGGCCGGCACAACCACGAAGAAGACCAACCCCGACGCCGATCCTGACATCGCCCCGACCCCGCGTCCGGAGCGCGAGCCGCCCAAACGCGGCGCGACGGCCAAGACGGGCGGCCGCGGCAAAGGGCGCACCCGCGCCGCCCGCGCCAAGTCGCACCTCTTGCCCGTCCTCATCGTGGAGGAGGCGCTCCTCCTGCCGCACATGTCGATCCCCTTCCCGATCGAGGACGACGAGTCGGCGATGGTGATCGAGCGCGCCACGCGCTTGATGCCGCGCCACGTCCTCGTCCTCATGGAGCGGCCGGTGGTGCCGCTCGTGCCGCCTCCGGTGGACGGCGAGTTCCGCGAGCTGGACGCGGACGCCGAGGCGGTGAACGAGGCGCTGCTCCTCGGCGGCGGCGGGCGCGTCGAGCCGGTCGAGGCGCCGACGGTCGAGTGGCGGCCGGACGACGACTTCGACGAGCCGGAGTACGAGCTCTGCCCGGTCGGCGTCATCGCCGAGGTCGGGCAGCGCATCCCGCGCCCCGGCGGCAGCACCCACGTCATCCTGCAGGGTGTCGCCCGCGGCGTGGTGCAGGAGATCGTGCAGCAGGACCCCTACGTCGTGGCGCGCGTGCAGCGGCACGACGACCCGATCGCCAACACGCCCGAGGCCGAGGCGGCGATGTCGGCCGTGCTCGAGCAGATCGAGAGCTACATCAGCATGCTTCCGAACGTGCCGGAAGAGGTGCTGACGATGGTGCGCAGCGTGGACGAGCCGGGTTGGCTCGCCGACCTGATCGCCTTCTCCCCCGAGTTCACCGTCGAGCAGCGGCAGGAGCTGCTGGAGATGCTCGACCCGATCAAGCGCCTGCGCGCCCTCAGCGTGATGATCCAAAAGCGCCTCAACGTCCTCAACCTGCGCCAGCAGATCCAGTCCGAGGCGCAGGCGGGGATGGACAAGCAGCAGAAGGAATACTTCCTGCGCGAGCAGATGCGCGCCATCCAGAAGGAGCTGGGCGAGGGGAGCACGGAGGAGGCGCTCGCCAACGAGCTGCGCGAGAAGATCGAGGCCGCCGGCATGCCGGAAGAGGTCAAGAGCAAGGCGCTCGTCCAGGTGGACCGCTTGACGCAGCAGCACCCCTTCTCGCCCGAGATCGGCGTCATCCGCACCTACCTCGAATGGCTGACCGAGCTCCCCTGGGCGACCGAGACGGAGGACCGCCTCGACCTGTCCGAAGCGGCGGCCATCCTCGAAGCGGACCACTACGGCCTCGAGAAGGTGAAGGAGCGGATCGTCGAGTACATCGCCGTCCGCAAGCTGGCCGGCGACCGCCTGCGGGCGCCGATCCTCTGCTTCGTCGGGCCGCCGGGTGTCGGCAAGACGAGTCTCGGCCGCTCGATCGCCCGCGCCATCGGCCGCAACTACGTGCGGATGTCGCTGGGCGGCGTGCGCGACGAGGCGGAGATCCGGGGCCACCGCCGCACCTACGTCGGCGCCATGCCGGGGCGCGTCGTCAAGGCGCTGCGCGACGCCAAGAGCCGCAACCCGGTGCTCGTGCTCGCCGAGATCGACAAGGTCGGCTCCGACGCCTTCCGCGGCGATCCCGGCGCGGCGCTGCTGGAGGTGCTCGACCCCGAGCAAAACGCGACCTTCTCCGATCACTACCTGGAAGTGCCGTTCGACCTCTCGAAGGTGATCTTCATCACGACCGCCAACCTGCTGGAGCCGATCCCGCCGGCGCTGCGCGACCGCATGGAGGTGATCGAGGTCTCCGGCTATACCGACGTTGAGAAGGTGGCGATCGCCCGCAACTTCCTGCTGCCGAAGGCGCTCGCCTCGCACGGGTTGACGGCCGAGCAGCTCACGGTCACGGACGACACGCTGCGTCGCGTGATCCACGAGTACACCGAGGAGTCGGGCGTCCGCAACCTGGAGCGGGAGATCGGCTCGCTCTGCCGCAAGGTGGCGCGCAAGCTGGCGGGCGACAACCCGCCGCCGCAGGTCACGATCGACGCCGCCGCCGTCTCGACCTACCTCGGCGTGCCGCGCTACGAGCTGGGGCGGGCCGAGGAGCAGGACGAGGTGGGCGTGGCGACCGGTGCCGCGGTGACGAGCGTCGGCGGCGATCTCCTCTCGATCGAGGTCCTGCTGATGGAGGGCAAGGGCGACCTGGTGCTGACCGGGCAGCTCGGCGAGGTGATGCAGGAGTCGGCGCGGGCGGCGATCAGCTACGCGCGCAGCCGGGCGAGCCAACTCGGCCTCGAGCCGGGCTACTTCGACCACCGCAACATCCACATCCACGTCCCGGCCGGCGCCATCCCCAAGGACGGGCCGTCCGCCGGCATCACGATGGCGACGGCGCTGATCTCGGCGCTGACGCGGCGGCCGGTGCGCAAGGACGTGGCGATGACGGGCGAGATCACGCTGCGGGGCAAGGTGCTGCCGATCGGCGGGCTGCGCGAAAAGACGCTGGCGGCGCACCGGGGCGGCATCCGCACCTTCGTCCTGCCGAAGCGCAACGCCAAGGATCTCTCGGAGCTGCCGGAGGTCGTGCGCAACGAGATGGAGCTGATCCAGGTCGGCACGCTCGACGAGGTGCTCGACGTGGCGCTGCTGCCGGCCGAGGCGCGCAACCTGCAAGTGGCGGTGGCCTGAGCCAAACAGGGGCGAGCCATGGTCGCGAAGCCGCACGCAACCGAGCCCGTCGCCGCCGACGCGGGCCTTGCCCGGACTGTGCGCGTGACCGCGGCGGGCGAGGAGCGGCTGCTCCTTGAGCTGGACGTCACTGACGGCGAGGGCACGCGCACGATCCGCGTGGCGCTGCCCCTCTCGCTGGCGGCCGAGCTGCGGGCGGCGCTGGCCGGGCAGTTGGCGCTGGCGGAAGCGCGCCGCCGCGCGGTGGCGCCCGCGCCGGAGCCGCCGGCCGTCGTCGCGCCGCCGGCAAGCGACGACGAATCCTTGCCGCCCGTCCAGTTCCTCAGTCCGGAGGAGGGGCGCGCGCTGTTCGACGAGCAGGCGCGTCGGCTCCTCGGCCTGAGCGGCGAGGAGTTCCTGCGCCGCTACGACGCGGGCGAGTTCGACGCGGTCTACGACGACCCGGGCGTTGGGCGAGAGGTGGTCCACCTCTCGATGCTGATCCCCTTTGCCCGCCCGCACGCCTAGTCGGGCGGTGCATGACCTGCGCGAGGCGGTGCAGGCCATCGTCTCGTGCGTGACGCCGGCCGTGGTGCTCCCGAGCGGGTTTCGCGGGGCAGGACCGCACGTGCTCGCGTTCGCTGCGCGCGACGACCCAGCTCCCCTCCGGAGCGACCACCATCCACGCTTGGCGTTGTCGGTGAGCCATTGGTACCACGTTGTCCAAGAGGAGGCATCCGGTCATTGGGTCACCGCCGTGGTCGGCTACGAGTACCGGCTGCTTTCGGGCGCACGAGAGCTTCTTGCCTACCACTGGCATCCGTTTGGTCGCAGCCCCGTGACGTGGCCTCATTTGCATGTCAACGCGAGCGTCGAATCCATCAATCTTGATAGCGTCCACCTGCCCACCGGTTTGGTTGCGCTCGCCGCCGTGATCCGCTGCGCGATCACGGATCTCGGCGTCGCCCCGCTCCGCCCCGACTGGCGTGCCATCCTCGACCGTGAACGAGCGTAGTCGGGCCCGCCCGCATGGCGCGCAGACCTGGCAACGCGGCCGTTATGGCGCGATCCGCACGGGCCGCACGACGATGGCTCGCCGCTTCCAACAGCTGCGCCGGGTGGGCGTGGCGGAACTGGAACCGGTCGCTGACGACGTTGTGGGCGATGGCGAAGGGCCAGGCGCGGAACGACTCCGGGTCGCAGGTCGGGAGCGCGGCGAGCGCCCGCGCGAACGTCTGGCTCGTCGCGTCCTCGGCCGCCTCCGCGTCGCCGAGGCGGTGGTCGCAGTAGCGGTAGATCGGCCGCAGGTCGCGCGCGTAGAGCAGGGCGAACGCCTCGCGGTCGGCGCGCGCCCGTTCCACCAGCGCCGCGTCGGACGCGGCGGATGCCGGCGGCATCGCCTCAACCGTCCCCGCTCCCTACCCCATGGTGACGCTCCTGTCCACATCGGACCCCGCGTCCAATAAGGTAGACGCGATTGGGGGGAAATGGGGACGGCTTGTGTGGATTGTTGGCGCTGGACCGTGTAGGGGCGCTGCTTGCCGCGCCCGGCTCCGATGCGACGGCGTTAGTCATCGGGCAGGGCACGGCAAGCCGGTGCCCCCACACGAGCGCGCCCGGGCCCGTCGGCGCGCGACTCGCCGCACACGCCGCGCAACCTAACCGAACCGGCAGTTGTCAGGCGAGTTCGCAGCGAGTATCCATAGCAGGAACAACGATGTTTCGGTTTCGCCGCGGCGTTCCCGCCGCCTGCATTGCACGGATTTATTGAGTCGCATGCCACCGCCTTCCTTCCGCGGCGGACCCGGCGCCAACGGTCGTGGCCCGGTCCCGCACCCGCGCCCTTTCCGCCCCAACGGGCACGAACCGAACGACGACAACGCCCAGCCCGACGGCAAACGCCCGTGGTGGCGGATCGACGTGCGCGCGATCGGCAACGGCGTCGCCGGGACGTGGCTGGCGACGCGCCGTGTCCTCCGCCTCGTCTGGGGCACGAGCCGCAGCTTGACGGCGGGGCTGGCGACGGTGACGCTCTTCCAGAGCGTGCTGCCGGCCGCCCAGGTCTGGCTCGCCGGCGCCCTGATCGACGCCGTCGTGCGCGGCGTCCGCGCCCACGGCGACCCCGCCCACGTCCGCGCCGTCGTCATCCTGGCCCTGATCCAGCTCGCGCTGCTCCTCGCCTCCAGCCTCTTCCAGACGCTCGGCAACATCAGCCAGCAGCTCTTGCAGGAGCGGATGGCGATCCACGTCCAGCTCCTGATCATGGAGCACGCCAAGGGGCTCGACCTGGCCGACTTCGAGAACGCGGCCTACTACGACCAGTTGCAGCAGGCGCAGGAGGAGTCGACGCAGCGCCCGGTGCAGATGGTCTCCTCCGTCTTCGGCTTGGTGCAGACGGGCGTCACCTTCGCCACCATGATCGCCCTGCTGACGCGCCTCTCGCCCTGGGTCGCCGTCGCCGCCCTCGTCTCGCCGATTCCGGCCTTCATCTCCAGCTCCCGCTACGGTTGGTGGGGCTTCCAGCAGATGCGGCGGCAGTCGCCCGTGCGCCGCCTCATGACCTACCTGACCTCGCTGCTGACGACCGACCAGTACGCCAAGGAGATCAAGCTCTACACCCTGGGCGACCACTTCATCGGCCGCTACCGCCGCGTCGCCAGCGACTACTACCAGGAGGTGCGCGACCTGCTGGTGCGGCGCTACCTGGCCGGGTTCGCCTGGGGCGCGCTGACGACGCTCGCCTCCTCCGGCACCTACCTCTACGTGGCGCTCCTCGCGGTGCAGGGCACGATCACCCTCGGCGGGCTGACCATCTTCACCCAAGCCGCCAACCAGGTGCAGAGCTCCTTCGGCGGTCTGCTGATGGGCTTGCAAGGGGTCTACGAGCACGGGCTCTACCTGACGACGCTCTACGACCTGCTCGACCGCGCGCCGCAGATCACGGCGCCGGCCGATCCGGTGCCCGTGCGGGTGCCATTCCAGCAGGGGATCGAGTTCCGGCACGTGACCTACCGCTACCCCGGTCGCCCGGTCGCCGCCCTGCAGGACGTCTCGTTCGCGATCCGGCCGGGGGAGACGGTCGCCTTGGTCGGGCGCAACGGCGCCGGCAAGTCCACCATCGTCAAGCTGCTCGGCCGCCTCTACGACCCGGACGAGGGGCAGATCCTGATCGACGGGCACGACATCCGCGACTACGACCCGGCCGAGCTGCGGCGCCAGTTCGGGATGATGTTCCAGGACTACGCCACCTACCAGCTCAGCGCCGGCGAGAACATCGGCGTCGGCAACGTGGCCGCGGCCGACGACCGGGCGGCGGTCGTGGCGGCGGCGGCGCGCGCGGGCGCGGACGAGGTGATCGCCCGGCTGCCTAAGGGCTACGAGACGACGCTCGGCAAGTGGTTCGAGGGGGGGCACCAGCTCTCGGGCGGCGAGTGGCAAAAGGTGGCGCTGGGCCGCGCCTTCATGCGCCAGGCCCAGATCCTGATCCTGGACGAGCCGACCGCGGCGCTCGACGCCCAGGCCGAGCACGACCTCTTCGCCCGCCTCCAGGCGCTGACGGCGGGGCGGATGGCGATCTTCATCTCGCACCGCTTCTCGACGGCGCGCATGGCCGACCGCATCCTGGTCCTCGAGCGCGGCCGCCTGATCGAGGCCGGCACCCACGAGGAGCTGATGGCGCTCGACGGCCGCTACGCCGGCCTCTTCGAGCTGCAAGCCGCCAGCTACCGGTAGGGGATGGGGGATGGGGAATGGGTGATTGGGCAGGGGCGCCAGCAGTTGCTGGGCGAGCGCCGCGAGCTGCACGCCTCCCAGTTTGAAGCCGGGCAAAGGCTGGAACGCCCATCCCCCCGGGACGCGGCGATGGGGTCAGGCTATGGCGGCGCCGGTCTAGAAAGCTCGCGCACCCGTGCCTCGACCGCCCGCGTCAGCGCGGCGCGGTCCGCGTCCTGCGACAGCCAAAGTGGCTCGCCGAAGCGCAGCGTGATCCGCCAGCGCGCCCCCCGTTGGTAGGCGAGCCCGGCCGGGATGATCGGCACGCGCGTGCGCCCGTCGCGCTCGGCGAGCCGCGCGAAGTGGACGAAGCCCGGTTGGAACGGGAGAAACGTCGCGTCGTCGGGCTTCTTGGAACCGTGCGGGTCAACGTTCGGAAAACCCTCGGGAAAGACGACGAGGAGCCGGCCGGCGCGGAGCAGCGAGACGCTCTCCTCGGCGGCATGCCTGAGCCGGCGGCCCCGCTCGGCGGTCGGCGCCGGCGGCACGGCTGCTTGCCCGTCGAGCGGGGGGCGCAGGACGACGGGCCACTGCGCCATACGGCAGGCCGCGTCCATGATGCGGCGCCCCACGGTACCCTGCACCCAGTCGAGCGCGACCACGATGTGAAGCGGGCGCGGCACGGTGGCGACGAGCGCGCAGCCGTCGTAGAGGTGGTGGAAGTGGCGGGCGGCGATGATGCCCGGACCGCTCTCCGGCAGGTGCTCGCCGCCCTCGACCCGCAGCTCGACCCGGCGCAGCGCCAGGTGGGCGGCGGCGCGCAGCGAGCGCCAGGACATGGTCGACATCACGGCGTCGCCGGCGCTTGCCACGTCTCTTCTCCTTGCCGGGTACGCGGCGCGACGGTGCCTGCCCGCCAGGCCAGACACGCCGGCGCAATCCCCGCGAGCGCCGCCAGCACGATCGGGAGCCACAGCCCGACGCTGACGCTGATCGCCATGGCGAAGGCGAGGTTGGCAACGTAGACCGCCAGCGGGAACCACACCGCGATGCGATCGCGCGCGAGGTCGATGTTGCGGCGCCAGAGCCAGCGGCTCAGGCTCATGTAGAGCAGCCCGGTCAGGGACCAGCCGACGAGGTTCTGCACCGGCATGCCGAAGTACGCCCCCGTCTGGTGCCAGGTCCAGAACTTGACCCGCAGCGCCCGGTCGGCCATCGCTGGGTCGAGCACCAGATCCCAGGCGGTGAGGAACCAGACGCCGAGGGCGAGCGACCATGCCGTCCGGTGGCGCGACCCGAAGCGCGCGGCGACGACGCTGCCGAGCAGGTACGATGTCAGCCCCATGTAGAACCACGAGAGCGGGATCGTGTAGGGGACGCGACCCAGGATCTTGGTGCCGAGGAAGGTGGTGTAGGAGTAGTTACCGAAGGGCCAGCCGGTGCCGGTGCCGACGAGCTCGCACGAGAGCGAGAGCGACGCCGCCAGCACGAAGAAGATCAGCGTGCGCCGCCAGCCGATGGCGTAGCTGCCGAAGGCGAACACGGCGGCGGCACCGAAGAGGATGTGCGTCGCGCCGCCGTGCGCCATGCCGAATCGGTAAACGCGGATGGCATGCGGGTCGTTGGCCCACCACTTGGGGTGCGGCAGCGCGATGAGCAAA
>Ga0070739_10008211_pt1 | contig 10782 bp, 10 predicted proteins | sample Coa_R1_7_FD_66445 | JGI IMG/M metagenome (GOLD analysis project Ga0070739, IMG submission 66445) | Surface soil microbial communities from Centralia Pennsylvania, which are recovering from an underground coalmine fire - Coalmine... | ecosystem: Environmental > Terrestrial > Soil > Unclassified ...
GGCGGTCGCGATCGGGACCGAGCCGCTCTCCAGCGCCATCGCCGGCTGCCCCGTCGGCACCGGCGTGAGCGAGCCGGACGTCGTCGGCGGCCTGCGCGGCGAGCCGATCGACGTCGTGCCCTGCGAGACGATCGACCTCGACGTGCCGGCCACGGCCGAGATCGTCCTGGAGGGGGAGGTGCTGCCGCGCGAGCGCCTGCCCGAGGGGCCGTTCGGCGAGTTCACCGGCTACATGACGCCGGACCGCGCGCCGCGCCCGGTGTTCCGCGTCAAGTGCATTACCTACCGCGACGACCCGATCCTGACCATCTCCAACATCGGCAAGCCCTGGGACGAGGAATCGGTGCTCGGCGCGGTGGCCTGGAGCGCGATGCTCGCCGAGGACCTGCGGGCGCGCGGGTTCGAGTTCCAGAACCTGTACGTGCCGCCGCCGCTGCAGGCGGTGATCGTCGCGGTGCGGCACCTCTACCCGGGCTACGCCCACGCCCTGCAGTCGGCGATCTGGTCGAGCAAGCTGGGCTACTACCGGCCGTACCTGTTCTTCGTCGGCGAGGACGTGGACGTCACGAACATGGAGGACGTGTTCTGGTGCCTGACCACCCGCCTGCACCCCGAGCGGGGCATCCACGTTCACCAGAACACGCCGGCGCTCTCGCTGTGGCCCTGGCTCAGCGCCGAGGAGCGCCAGCGCCGCGCCAGCCCACGAGTGTGCTTCGACGCGACGTTCCCGCCCGAGCTGCCTCCGGAGCAGCGCCCGACGATCATCGACTTCACGCACGGCTGGCCCGAGCACATCCAGGAGCGGGTCCTGGCCCGCTGGGACGAGTACGGGATCACCCGCCGGCCGGGGCGCTAGGACCGCCAGCCCGCTGCACCAGTCGGCTGCCTGGCCGCGCGGCACTAGCGCTAGTACTGGTAGACCGTCCGCAGCTCGGGCATGAACAGCAGCTCGCTCAGCCCGACGCGATCCAGCTCCTGCCGCGCCTGGTCCAGGATCGGCGCCCCGGGGCGGATGTGGCTCGGGATGATCGTGCGCAGCTTCGGATTGTTCATCGCCATTAGGCGGGCCACTTGCGCGAACTCGGGGGGCTCGGTGAGTCCCAGGATCGCCACCTGCGGCTGCTACACCGAGGAGTAGATGGCGAGGTCGGCGACCATCGTGGCATGCCCCGAGTAGAAGATGCTGGTCCCGTTGTCAAAATTGACGAAGAAGGAGGCCGCCGGACCGCCGTCGGCACCCGTTTCCAGCGTGTTGTCGTGCGCGCTGGGGCCGACCTTGATCAAGGTGTCCCGCAGGCGGAAGCTCGCACCGCCGATGTTGGTCCGCTGGAACTGGCTCGCGTCGAGACCATTCTCGATCAGCCAGTGCCCCAGGGGCCCGGGCGCGATGACCGTCGCGCCCGACACCGCGGCAACCTCGATCGGGTTGCCCATGTCGTCGTTGTGCGAGTTCGGGACGAGGATGACGTCGGTCCGCGTCAGGTCGTCCAGCGGGACCGGCCCGTCGGGGTTCGTCAGCCACGGGCTGGTGACGACGACCACGCCCTGGGGCGACGTCAGGCGGTAGAACTCGTGGCCCAGCCACTCCAGGCTGACGCTCCCCTGCGCCCCGTTCGGCTGGGTTTGCGCGCGGGCTCCCGAGAAGGCGAGAGCGCTGGCCAGGCTGACGCCGACCAGCAGGACCGCGGCCCGCGCCGCGACGCGGATGGACCGTGCGCCGAGCATGACTCCCCTCCTGCGCCTGCATGCGCCGCGGCCAGCCGCATCGCTCCCGCGGCTGCCTGGCGCTGCTTCCGCGGGTGAATACGCGCCGACGATACAGGTGCCAGCGGGCCACCCTGGGCTCCGGCAGCCTGGCCGATCAGCGCGTGGAGGTCCTCGCGCCGAGAGCAGGATCTCAACAGCCCGGGCGGGCCGCGGCGGCCTGGGCGATCAGCTCGCGGACGTAGCTGGGGGTCACCGGCACGCGCGTGACCTGGACGCCGAGCGGGGCGAGGGCGTCGGCGACGGCGTTGGCGATGACGGCCGGCGGCGTGATGACGCCGGCCTCGCCGACGCCCTTGATGCCCAGCTCGAAGTGCGGCGACGGCACCGCGAGGTGGGCCAGGGCGATCGGCGGCACCTCGACCGCTGTGGGGAGCAGGTAGTCCATCAGGCTGCCGCTGAGGAGCTGGCCGTCCTCGTCGTAGACCAGCTCCTCGAGCAGCGCCTCGCCGAGGCCCTGGGCGATCCCGCCCACGAGCTGCCCCTCCACCTCGGCCGGGTTCACCACGGTGCCGCAGTCGTCCACGCCGGCGTAGCGCAGGATCGTCGTCGCGCCGGTCTCGGCGTCCACCTCCACCACCGCCGCCTGGCTCATGTAGGCGAAGGCCAGCGCCGGCGGCTCGAACACCGCCTGCTCCTGCAGCCCCGGTGGCAGGCCGGGCGGCAGGCCGAAGCCGCTGTGGAGCCGCCGCGCCAGCTCGGCCAGGGCGACGCCGCGGTCGGTGCCGCGGACCTGGACGCGCCCGTCTACTAGCTCGAGGTCGTCCGCCGCGACCTCGAGCTGGTGGGCGGCCACGGCGAGCAGCTTGGCGCGGATGCCGCGCGCCGCCTGGACCACCGCTGACCCGACGACCGCCGTGGCCCGGCTGGCGATGGTGCCGAGCCCGCTGTAGGGCGTCTGCGCGGTGTCGTTCCAGACGACCCGCACCTCCTCCAACCGCCGGCCCAGCACGTCGGCGCAGATCTGGGCGACGGCCAGGTCCAGCCCCTGGCCCATCGTGGGGGTGCCCATGTACACGGTGACCGTGGCGTCGGCGGCCATGCGGATCAGGGCGCTGTCGTGGCCGCCCAGGCGCCAGCCCAGCCGCTCCATGATCGCCGCCGGCCCCAGGCCGGTGCTCTCCACGTTCAGGGCCATGCCGATGCCGACGTAGCGTCCCTGCTCGCGCCGCCGCGCCTGCTCGGCCCGCCAGTAGGGGTAGTCGATCAGCGCCAGCACCTTCCGCAGCGCCTCGGGATAGTCGCCGCTGTCGTACTGCCGCCCCGCCGCCGAGACGAAGGGCATCTCCTCGGGCTGGATCATGTTCCGCAGGCGGACCTCGGCCGGATCGAGCCCCAGGTGCCGCGCCAGCAGGTCGATCATCCGCTCCATGGTGAACACAGACTGCGGGTTGCCGAAGCCGCGGTAGCCGCCGAACGGCGTCTTGTTCGTCACGATCCCGCGCGCCGTGCCGTGGTAGTGCGCGAAGCGATAGGGCCCGGGCGTGGCGATCAGCGAGATCGAGACCGGGCCCGGCCCCCGCGCGTTGACGTTCGCGCCGGCGTCGGCGAGGATCTCGCTGCGCACGCCGAGGATCGTGCCGTCGCGCTTCGCCGCCAGCGCCAGGCGCTGGACCTGCTCGCGGGCGTGGACGGTGGCGAGCAGGTGCTCGCGGCGGTCCTCGACCCACTTCACGGGTCGGCCCAGCTCCATCGCCAGCAGGCAGACCAGGATCTCCTCCGGGTAGGCGTGGTCCTTGTTGCCGAAGCCGCCGCCCACGTCCGGCACGAGCACGCGGATCTGGTGGATCGGCAGGCCCAGCACCGCCGCGACGACGGAGCGGAGGTCGTGAGGGACCTGCGTCGAGCTCCACAGCGTCAGGTCGCCCGTGGCGCGGTCGAAGGCGGCGATGGCGCCGCGCGGCTCCAGCGGCAGGCCGCTGCAGCGACCGAGCGCGAACCGCTCGCGGAGGACGACGTCCGCCTCGGCGAGCGCCTGCTCGAAGTCGCCGCCGCGCACCTCGCCGCGGAAGGCGACGTTGTCGCCCCACTCGTCGTAGAGCAGGGGGGCGCCGGCGTCGAGCGCCCGCTCCGCGTCGGTCACGGCCGGCAGGACCTCGTAGTCGACGGCGATCCGCTCGACGGCATCCTCGGCGAGGTAGCGGTCGTCGGCGGCGACGATGGCCAGCGGCTCGCCGACGTAGCGCACCTTGTCCTGGGAGAGGACCGGGTAGCTCTGCTGTTTCTGGGTCGCCGTGACCAGCGGCGCCGGCAGGGGCGCGGCCTGCGGCGCGACGTCCGCGGCGGTGAGAGCGGCGTGCACGCCGGGCAGGGCCAGCGCCGGCGTCACGTCGATGCGCCGGATGCGGGCGTGGGCGTGGGGGCTGCGCAGGAGCGCCGCCTGCAGCAGGCCGGGCAGGTGCACATCGTCCAGGTACTGTGCCGCGCCGCGCAGGAACCGCGGCGCCGTCAGCCGCCGCACCGGGGCGCCGACGTACCCCGCGGGGCGAGTTGCTCCCGATACGCTCATGAGCCAGCACCTCTCCCGGTCCGGATGCCCGCTATCGTAGCACAGGCGCGCGGCCCCGCTCGGGCCGCGCGTGGCCGTCGTGTCCCGCGCCGCGGCGTCCCGCCGAGCGGGCGGGGCCGCCTGGGCGGCCGCCAACGCTGGCGACCCCGCGGCCGGTTGGCTACCATACGCTCACTGGCGCCGACGCGCGGGAGACGGCCCGACTCGGGCCGCGCTCACGCCGCCGCTAGCGCCCGGCGCCTGGTCGGCGCTCGACGGACCGTGCGGCCAGTGGGGAGGCTCTCTTGAGTACCGCGCGGATGCTTGTCCGTCCGTTCGCCCCGCTCGTCGCCCTGGTCGCGCTGCTCGGGGCCTGCGCCCCGGCCGCCGCCCCGTCGCCGGCCGCGCGCCAGGCGGGGAGCGCAGCCGGCGCGGCCGCGCCGCCCGCGGCCGTCGCCGCCCCCACAGCGACGGCCGCGCCGAGCGTCTTCCACCTCGTCGAGGGCCACCAGGGCTCGGCGGCCGACGCGCCGGCCTACATCGCTTACGAGCGTGGCTACTTCAAGGAGCAGGGGCTCGACGTCGAGCTGGAGCGCTTCAACTCGCTCGAGAACCAGATCGCGGCGCTGGCTTCGGGCCAGCTCCTCGTCGGCGTGGGCGGCGTCAACGCCGCGCTGTTCAACGCCATCGCCCGCGACATTCCCCTGCGCATCGTCGCCGACAAGATCCACTATCCCCCCGACTACCAGGGCGCTGGCTGGGTGGTCCGCAACGACCTGCTCGACAGCGGGCAGGTGCGCGAGCCGAAGGACCTCAAGGGCCTGACGATCGGGCTGGGCGCGACGGGCAGCGTCCAGATGACCGAGCTGGACGTGCTCCTCGGGCGGGGCGGCCTGACGATGCAGGACGTCAACCCGAAGAACCTCGGCTACGCCGACCTGGCCGTCGCCTTCTCCAACCGGTCGATCGACGTCGCCTACACCTTCGAGCCCTTCACGAGCACGATCGCCGAGCAGGGCCTGGCCAGGATGTGGACGCCGGCCGGCCAGGCCGTCGCCAACCACGAGGGGGCCGTGGTCATCTACAGCCCCGAGTTCGCCGAGCAGCATCCCGAGAACGCGAAAGCCTGGATGGTCGCCTACGTGAAGGGGGTGCGCGAGTTCGTACGCGCCTTCGAGAACATGAATCCGCCGGACGAGATCGTGGCGGCGATGATCAAGCACGGCGACGAGCAGGACGCGGCCAAGATCCGCCGCACGCGGCCAGGCCCCGTCAACCCCGATGGCTACCCCTTCAAGGACAGCCTGCGCACCGACCTCGACTACTTCACCCGCGCCGGCATCGTCCAGACCCCGCCCGACCTGGACAAGGCCGTCGACACGAGCTTCGCCGACTACGCTATCTCGCGGCTGGGGCAGTACCGCGCCGCCATTCCGGGCTTAGAGCTCCTAACGAAACCCGCAATACCTGATGTGAGCCGCAGGCTCACGTCAGGTGATAGGCGCTCCTAGCGCTATGGCAGCGAGGTGCACGCGGGCGGTTTATCGTCCAGTAGTCATGTGATCACGCTCACACTCGCTGTGTTAGGCACTTCACGGCCCGTGCTTTCTGCGCGGCCTAATACTGTGAGTGTCAGACGGGCTGTCCCAACACGGGGTCGAGGCGGTCCTCGACGCGGCGCGGGGAAGGCGCTCATGCCCGAATCGTTGCCGAGTCGTGGAGCGTTCTGCTGAGATCTTGGGTAGGCCACGAGATGCTGGCGGCGGTACATCGGCGAACGGCAGGCAGCCCGAGCATGCACAACCCTGGATGAAGGGGCGGTGTTCTTGATGATTCTGCGGGCGACGGCGCGCGACGACGACCCCTTCGATCGTCAGCGACGGATCGATTGGTGGCGCCAGGAGGTGGCCGAGCAGGCGCGGGTGTTCGTCATCGGCGCGGGCGCGATCGGCAACGAGGTGATCAAGAACCTGCTGCTGCTGGGCTTCCGGGACCTGCTGATCTGGGACTTTGATACGATCGAGGCGTCCAACCTCAGCCGCACGGTGCTGTTCCGGCGCGAGGACGTGGGCCAGAGCAAGGCGCGGGTGGCGGCTGAGCGGGCGCGCGAGCTAGCGCTGCACCCGGATGCGCGCATCGCCTGGCGCGAGGGCGACGTCGTCTGGGACCTGGGGCTGGGCCTGCTTCGGCGGGCCGACCTGGTGTTCGGCTGCCTCGACAACCTGGAGGCGCGGATGGCGATCAACCGCGCCTGCCGGCTGGTCGGCGTGCCCTGGATCGACGGCGGGATCAGCGAGCTGAACAGCCGCGTCAGCGTGTTCCTGCCGGGCGAGGGCGGCTGCTACGAGTGCGGCATGAGCGCGGCCGACTACCACGAGGCGCGCCGCCACTACTCCTGCGACAACGTGCGCCGGGCGATGGTGGCTGCTGAGCGCCTGCCGACGGTCCAGATCGCAGCCGCCTGGTGCGCGGCGGTGCAGGTGCAGGAGGGCGTGAAGGTGCTGCACGGCCGCACCGACATGGACGCCCGGCTCATCTCCTATTCGGGCGCGTTCAACCGCTTCGACGTGTTCACCCTGCCGCGCCGCGACGATTGCCTGGCGCACCTGAGCCTGCCCGAGCCAACGCCGCTGCCGCTCACCCACCGGGCGCGCCTCCGCGACTTCCTCGCCGAGGTGAGTCGGCCGGAGCGGTCGGGAACGGGCGCGAGGATGGACCTGCAGGGCGAGCGCGGCTTCGTGGTGGCTGCCGGCTGCCGCCGCTGTCGGCGCCAGCGGCCGATCATGAAGCCGCAGTTCCGCGTTTTCGATGCCGATCTAGGCTGCACCAGCGCCGTCTGCGAGGTCTACGGCGATCGGCCAGAGGCCCAGCCGCTGCCGGAGGGTATCCCGACCGAGACGACGATCACGGCGGTCTTCGGACTGGACGTCGACCCGCCCGCGCTGCTCGACTGCACGTTGGCCGAATTGGGGGTGCCCGACGGACACATCGTGCCGGTCGAGAGCGCGACGGGCGAGTACACCTACTTTGAACTCGCCCTGGTGCCAGATGCGCCGGGCGGAACAGTATCCTAATTTCGTCCATCGCGCGGGAAGCACCGGGCCTGGCGCCGGTCGCGCGGCGCGGCGCGGTGCACGCACAGCAGGAGGGAGAAGCGCTATGGCCGACATTAGCGTAACGGTACACCACCCGTCCGGCGACGCGGCCTGGGAGATGGACGTCGACAGCGGCATGACCCCGAACGCGATCATCGAGGAACTGATCGAGGACGTGAAGATCCCGCGGCTCCCCGAGGGCTACGAGATGGGCGTGAAGGGCGGCGCTCGCCTGCAGATGGATCAGTCGCTAGAAGCGAACAAGGTGGCGCCCAACTCGCATCTCCAGATCTTCCCGCATTCCAAGGGCGGCTGGATGGCGTAGGCATCCAGCCTGGGGAGTGAGGGAGCGAGAGGAGGCAGCGCGGTGACGCCGCAAGAAATCCGCCGCAAGCGGCTGGAGGCCGATTTCGAGTACATGCGCATGATCCGGCGCCCGCCGATCTTCTGGCAGGCGACCCACGGGACGGCGCCGTACGTCGACCAGTACGCGCTGCAGGTCCGCGTCCGCACCATCGTCGGGCCGGGGCCGGATTACGCCGACGAAGTGCGATTGAAGGTCGAGCTGCCGCCGGGCTATCCGCTCAATGCTGCGCCGGTCGTCTCCATCGACCCCGGCCCCCTGCCTTACCACCCGAACTGGTTCCCCAACGGCGTCTGGTGCCATGGAAACTGGGCACCGGGCGACAATCTGGCCTTCCACATCATCCGGATGGTTCGGACGCTACAGTTCGAGCCAGCCATGACCAACCTGGACAGTCCGGCGAACGGCGCCGCAACGCAGTGGTGGAGGGCGGTGCAGCATCGGGGCTGGTTCCCCACCGATCGCCAGCCGCTGCCCGACCCGAGCCGGCGCGCGGCGATCAAGATCCGCACCGTACACCATAGCTAGCCGCGCCGGAGGCAAGGGCAACGATGGTTCGGATCAAGCGCGTCTTCGGGCCGCCGCCGCTTCAGCCCGCGGCGCGCCCGTCTGGTCCCGTCGCGCTCCAAACGCACGATACTGAGTCGCCGGGTCTGTACCTGCTGCCCAACGCGCTGCAGGCGATCCAAGCGCATATCGACTGGGGCCGGTCGACCGAGGCGAACGCGCGCGAGCAGGGGGGCTTGCTAATCGGCCGCGCCTATCTGGACCCGCAGACTGGCGAGCCATACGCCGTCATCGAGCATGCGCTAGAGGCGCGCACGACGGACGTCAGCGCGGCCTCAATCGCTTTCACGCACGACACGTGGGCCGACCTGATGGCGCGCGTCGACCGCTTGCCGCCGCCCAGTGAAGGCCCGCCGTGGCGCATCATCGGCTGGTACCACACGCACCCGAACAACATCGGTGTGTTCATGTCTGGCACCGATCGCCGCACCCAGCAGGACCTGTTTCCGGGGCCGGACCGCTTCGCGGTGGTGCTCAATCCACAGCGGCAGCGGTGGCAGGCGTTCCGGGGCGCTGAGTGCGTGGAGTGCGAGGCGGTCGCCTTCGCGTCGGAGCCGAGCGCGTCCGAGCCGACGCCCACGCGCGCGGCGGCCGATGCAGAAAGCGCCTCGCTGGCGGGCGCCGTCGAGCCGACGATGCCCCCGGCGACGGCCGCGGGGCTACCCGGGCGCTGGGGGCGCTGGGCAGTCGCGCTGGCGCTCGCGATGCTGCTCGCCTGGGCAGTGTACTTGCTGCTCGGGCGGGTCCGCCGGGGAGATCCCGCAGCCTAGCCGAGCGACCAGATGATGCCGCGACGATCGAAAGAGTCTCGATCGGAGAGCGGGGGCAGGACGAGAGCATGGTGACGCCCGATCAAGTGTACCGGCTCGACGCGGCGCGCTTGCGCGTCCTCTGTGAGCGCAACGGCGGTCATCCGCCCGAGGACCCGTTGATCCACAGCAAGCTGACCGAGGGAGAGCAGGTGGTCATCTGCCACTGCGGCGTGCCGATCCTGCGGGATACCTGGGTTGGCCTGGGCGGGCATTGCCATTGCCCCGCTCGGGAGACACGGCTGCAGCGATCGTTCCCGACGGCGAACGAACCAGGCATGGGAGGGAGGCGGCGTCGACTCAGCATGGGAGGGAGGCCGCATCGACTCATCGTCCGCGCGAGGCGGCGGATCTTCGCGGACCAGGTGGTGCCGCGCCAGCAGACCGTGGCGCAGGACCAGGAGACCGGATCGCTACCGGACCGCTCGATGGAGCGCCGGGTGGTCGACACCGGGATCACGGCAGGCATCTTGGTCCTGATTGGCAAGGTCCTGGCTGATCTCCTCAACCCAGCGGTGCAGTATCTGAACTCGACGAGCGCCGGCACGCCGATCGACGACCTTGCCCACGTCGGTAAGGAGCTCTTGTCGCTCGTGCTCGCGTGCAGCGAGATTGCCATCATGGCCGGGCTTATCTTTCTGCTATACAACCTCTTTTTTGCCGGCCCGCAAGAGTATCGCGATCCGTTGCCAACGTGCTGGCACGTGTTTCAACGTGCCGTGTCGCTCGTGGTAGCGTGGACAAGAGCGATCTGGCGCTGCCTGGGGTAAGGGCGGTGCTCGCCTGGACGAGGCATCGAGCGCGCAGGGGCGTCTGTGGTGGGGAGCCGGTCTGGCCGAGCGCCGAGGCGATCCGCGCGGTAGCTTGAGGAATCTCGGTTGGTAAACAGCGGCAGGACGAGAGCATGGTGACGCCCGATCAAGTGTACCGGCTCGACGCGGCGCGCTTGCGCGTCCTCTGTGAGCGCAACGGCGGCCGGCCGCCCGTGGACCCGCTGACACAGAGCCCGCTGACCGAGGGAGCGCAGGTAGTCATCTGCCACTGCGGCGTCCCGTTCCTGCAGGATACGTGGGGTGGCCTGGGCGGGCATTGCTCTTGCCGCGCCCAGGAGACGCGGCTGCGGCCGTTCCCGAGCGCGGACAACCGAGCGGTGGGCCGGGGGCTGCATCGGATCGTCGTGCGGGACCGGCGGCTCGCGCCGCGGCCAGTCCGCTCGACGGAGCGCCGGCTGGTCGAGACGGGGATCACCGCCGCTATCCTGCTGCTGGCCGCAAAGGTCGGATTCTCGATCGTCGCCGACCTGTGGGCCTACACCAACGGCCTGCACGTGAACCAGCCGGGCGACCTCCTGTACAACCTGGGCGTGCTCGCCCTCACCGGGTTGCTCTTCGTGCTGATCGACTTGGTCGGCGGGATGTGGCTGGTCATCGGGCTCGGCTGGCTCCTGTTCAATCTCTTCGAGGATCAGCAAGGCTATCGCGATCCGCTGCCTACGCTCTGGGAATCGTTCTGGCACGGGGTATCCACGCTCGTAGAGAACGCAGCGGGGCTCGTGCGTGGTCAGGGGGTGCTATGAGTAGGTCGCTGACACGAGTGCTCGGCCAGGCGGCGCGGCGTCACCGCCCGCGGATGCCGTCGGTCACCCTGACGCGGCCAAGCACCACGCCGCGCGTCTATCTGGCCGGCAACGTCCAC
>Ga0070739_10008213_pt1 | contig 10780 bp, 6 predicted proteins | sample Coa_R1_7_FD_66445 | JGI IMG/M metagenome (GOLD analysis project Ga0070739, IMG submission 66445) | Surface soil microbial communities from Centralia Pennsylvania, which are recovering from an underground coalmine fire - Coalmine... | ecosystem: Environmental > Terrestrial > Soil > Unclassified ...
CGCCCTGACGCGGACCGAATGGGAAATCGCCGCCCAAGAATTGCTCGTCGCCATCCAGGTGACGCGCGCCTTTAACACCCTGATCTACCGGCAAGAAAAATATCGACTGTTGGAAGAAGGCGCACAGCTGACGGAGCAGGTCGCCGAATTTACCAAGCAGCTGGTCACGGAAGGGACGCTACGCAGCGCCGATATGCTGCTGGCCAACGCCGATGTCGTGGATGCGCGGACCCTCATGGGGCCGGGACGAGGTGTCGCCATTGTGGCCGAGAACGACTTGCGCCGGGCTTTGGGTATGATCGCCGAGTCCTTCCAGCCGGTCGGCACCCTGGAAAAGAGATACGTCGCACCGCCGGCAGACCTTCTGGTTCAGGCTGGGCTGGAACGCCGGCCGGATCTGCACGCACTGATGTTTGCCGTGCGCGAGGCGGAGCAGCGGTTCAACCTGGAAGTGGCCAATCGCTGGGGCAATCCTTCGCTAGGCCCCGCTATGGAAGAAAACGAAACCAGCGTCACGTTCGTCGGTATCTGGATGATTTGGCAATTACCGATCCTCAATACGCGCCGCGGCGAAATCCGTCAGCGCCAGGCGGAGCTGGCTCGTGCATCACAAGCGTTGCATCAAGGCGAGATCCAGGTGCAGCAGGATGTGTTCACCGCTCTGGCTCGCTTGTCACGAGCGGAGGATGTGGTGAAGATCTTTAGTACCGAGACTTTGCCCAAATTGCGGCAAACCCGTGAAGAGTTTGACAAATTGTATGCGGCAGGACAGCCTGGAGTGACTCTGCAGCAAGTCATCGACATCCGCCGCCGATTACTGCGGACGCGCGATGCTTATCTTGATGCACTCTTTGAGCTGAGCCAGGCGCAAACCGATCTTGCCGCCGCCGTCGCCGATCTATCTCTCGCCGATTGCCGGGCTGCTGGGCTTCCTCCCGAGAGCGAGGCATCCGGTTCTGCGGACGCGAGCCAACAGCCGCGTGCTCCTGCCGGCGAGGAGTTGCCGCCGCCAAATCCGGTTCCCAATAAATGACATCAGCGTAGCGCACGGAGCAAACCCGCCGCCTTGTGCAGAGTTTCGTCGTACTCGGATTCCGGCGTAGAATCGGCGACGATGCCGCCGCCGACGGGAAACTGAATCCAGCCGCGGCCCAGGGTAAATGTGCGGATCAGGATGTTCGTGTCCATGCTGCCGTTGAAACCCAGGTAGCCGAGGCTGCCGCAGTACGGCCCGCGCGCCGTCGGCTCCAATTCGGCGATGATTTCCATTGCCCGGACCTTCGGCGCTCCTGTCACCGAGCCGCCGGGAAACGCCGCCCGCAGCAAATCAATCGCTCCCAATCCCGGACGCAAACGGCCGACCACCTCCGAAACGAGATGATGCACGGTGCGATAGCTTTCCAGCCGGCAGACCGCCTCCACCTGCACACTGCCATACGCACAGACCCGGCCCAGATCGTTGCGCAACAAATCGATAATCATGACGTTCTCGGCGCGGTCCTTGGCCGAGCGCAGCAGATCGTCGCGCTGGCGTGCGTCTTCTTCGGGCGTCGAACCGCGCGGGCGCGTGCCCTTGATGGGCCGCGTCTCAACCTGCCCCTGCTCGACGCGCAAAAAGCGCTCCGGCGAGGCGCTGGCGATGGCGAAATCACCGAGGTCGAAGAAACCGGCGAACGGAGCCGGATTGCGTGTACGCAAACGGTGGTATAGCTCCAGCGGGGCGAGGGTCGCGCGATGGAGCAAACGCTGCGCCAAGTTAACCTGGAAGCAATCGCCGGCGTGGATGTACTCGATAGCCCGGCGCACGGCTGCGAGATAGCCAGCCCGATCAAAGTTGCTGAAAACACCAGGAAAATTCGAGAGGGGATAAAGGTCCGTCGGAGCCGCGACCGTAAGGCGAGCGGGGGGTGTTAACCCCCCGGTGGAAGTAACCGGGGGGTTAACACCCCCCGCTCGCCTGACCCCGCACAACCAGGCATGTACGGCCCGCAGGCGGCGCAGGGCACGCTGCTGCCGCCGCGCCGGTTCCCTTTCCGGCAGTCCGGTCGAGATAATCCACGCTCGCTGTTGACTATGATCGAAGGCAACCACCCAATCGTAGAAGCCAACGGCCAGATCCGGCGTCCGGAACTCATCGCGTCTCGGCCGCGGCAAGCGCTCGATATGATGGCACAAATCGTAGCCGAACAGCCCCGCCGCCCCGCCCTGAAACGGCGGCAAACCCGCGAGGGTTTCGCTGTGCCATTGCTTCATTTGCTTGCTAAGGACGACGAAAGGATCGAGACGGCGACGTTCTGCGCCATTGTCCACGATCTGTCCCTGACGCAGGCACAGCCAACGGAAAGGATCAGCCGAGACGAAAGAATAGCGCCCCAGCGACGGATGCGCGTCGGCGCTATCGAGAAACAGCAAGTGCGACAGCGGAGCGAAGCGCCGGCACACGTCCCAGGGATCGAGCCACGGCGTTAGTTCTTCGGCAAGCGGAATCACGACATCGTTCGGCTTGGCCGACTGTACGGTTCCTCTCCTTTCGCGCTTTGCCGTGTTCGCCGTTGGCTTGGTCATTATTCTATTTTATCGCCGCGGCCCGCGGCTGCATATGGTCCGCCACACCGCCACTCCGCCATCATGAGGCTGTTCGTCAACCTATACTGTCTCTCACAGGCCGATCTCGGTTGCTAAGCTACTCTTCAGAGGAGGTCAGGATGGTCATCCACCGGGAGCAGGATCCCGTTGGCAAACCTACCCCTTCAAGTAGCAGAAACGGGAGGCGCGGTTGGAAATGCCTGCACACGACTGGCTCGTTTGGGCCTTGCTCTCGGCCGTGTTTGCGGCGCTGACCGCGGTCTTCGCCAAGGTAGGTCTTGCTGGAATCGATGCGGACTTCGCCACCTTGGTGCGTACCCTCGTTATCGTGCTCGTGCTCGCCGTCTTTGTCGTTGCTGCGGGGAAGTGGCATGACCCACGGACGCTCAGTGCCAAGGCGGTGGGGTTCCTGGTGCTGTCCGGACTGGCGACGGGCGCTTCATGGGTGTGTTACTTCCGTGCGCTAAAGGTGGGCGATGCTTCCAAGGTTGCTCCGGTGGACAAGTTGAGCGTGATCCTGGTGGCCATTTTCGCAGCCGTCTTTCTCCACGAGCGTCCCTCGCTGAGCGGATGGCTGGGCATTGGGTTGGTCGGAGCGGGCGTTGCAATCCTCAGTCTCAGCCGCTAGTGGTTCATCGCAACTCAATTATCAAGTAGGTCCGGCGAGCCGAGCCGGACGGGAGTGCCGCTCGGCTCGCGGCACCTACCGGACACTTCCGCTGCAAGGAACCACTAGCCTCTCTGACGCCGGCAGTAATGAGAATGCTTGCGCAGACCCAGTGGAAATGAAAAGTCCCGCCGGAATCCCTTCGGCGTCGCCCAGTCACCGAAGAAACTCACGACGGGACACTATTCTATATACACGGAAATTGCTCCATGTCAAGTCAAACCCTCTGCAAGCACCGAGGCAGACTATTCGTATGGGTGCAGGATCGCGGGGTTCGCCGATGCGAACCAGATCTTCGAAGTGGGTCTGTTCTTCCCTCGCGTTGGTCCACGTGCCGTCGGTACCGAACGCGGTTGAGATTTGTAGATATTGATGGATTTTAGAGCGGGTGATGGGGCTCGAACCCACGACAGCCACGTTGGCAACGTGGCGCTCTACCACTGAGCTACACCCGCTTGCGAGGAGAATTTGCTTCTCCGTCACCACGCATTATAAACCTGCCATCCCCGATTGCAAGGGGGAAATTCGTCCCGAACGCCCGCTTCGTGAGCGGCGCGAAAAGACCGTTCGCCGCTCACGAAGTTGGCAACAAAAAGCCATCAGTTGGCGATTCGGGGAAGGATAAAGCCAAGCGCGATGAGCACCGTATAGGTGTCCAGGCCGGCGATGTCGGACGGCAAGGCCAGCGAATCCAGGCTGTCCTGCCGCAGCGTCTTGCCGTCGTCGCTGGTGACGGAGATGTTGGGGAACAGGTGCTTGGTCACTTCTTGCGTGGCCGGCAAACTGCCGACGTCGAAGTTCAGCGACGGATTGAAGCTGCTGACAAGGCCGGCGATGACGGGAGCAATCGCCATGAGCTGCTTCACCGCCGGCCTCGGATCGCTGTAGGTGATCGACACAAACTCCGAAGGCAGTTTGCTCAGAGAGTTCTTCGTTTGCTCCGACGGTTTCCAGGCCGCCAATTCGCCCTTGCTCCGCTGGATGAACGCCTGCACGGGCTGCGGGTACAAGCTGAGTATCAGCCAATCCTTGTGGATCGTATAGGCAGGCACGAAGAAAAAGCCTTTCTCCTGCACGTATACCTCGCGGATGACGGCGCCGTGATAGTCGCGCTTCTTGATGCGGATCTCCTTGCCGGAGGCCGCGGCGAGGTTCTTGACGATCTGTTCCAGCGATCCTTCCAGTTTTTCGACATCCTTGACCTTGAGCAGGATGGTTTGACCGAAAAAGAGGAATCCATCTGCTGGAGACGTGTACGAGACGAAGCGATCCCCCAGTGAGCCGAGCAGATCCTTGCGCAAATCGACGCCGAGGAAATCGTTGGCTTGCTTGGTGAATTCCTGGACCTTGGGCACGTCTTCCGGCGAGACCAGGCCGACGATCTGCTCGGCGGCTTTATATCCGATGTCATACAAAGCAGCGATGTCGAAATTGCTCATGCTCCAGTTGACCACATCGGGAGGCAGCGGCGGCACGTCGCCCAACTGGAACGGCTTGCCGGTCAAAAGGGCCAGCAATCCCTTGCGCGGCCCCGGCATGTCCCATTCGAGTAGGCCGCGTTCCGCACGTCCTTCAAAGCCGGAATACAGAACCAGGCTACGCAATCCCATCAGGCCCAAATCATCGAGCAGCTTCGCCATCTCCTTACCCCGTTTCGCCCCCATTTTGGCGAAGGCGGACACGTCCACGAAAGCGCGGGCATCGGTTTGGAACTTCTTGAACGAGGCGACGCGCTGGAAGAGAGGCTGTTCTGTCAAGGGGGCGCGGCCGGGCGATGCCAGGTTCTTGACGATGGTTTCCGGATTGTCCGTGCTGAGGACGAGAAGGGCGTGTTTGCCCTCGACCCACCAGGCCAGGTTCACCGGAGGCAGTTCCAGACTGGCGACCGAGCGCCCTTCGATCTTCCGCTCCTTGATTTCGCCCCCACTTAGCCCGATGGCCAGACGGAGCGCACCGAAGAAGGGATCCGGATCCTCTCCCATGGCGGGCAGGATCAGAAACAGGTTTCCCTGCGGCGGATCGAGCTGGCGCAGCTCAGCGGCAAGGATGAAGCCGTGCTTGCCGAGCTGAGGAATGAGCTTGGCCGCTGCCTTGGCATCGGCCTGCATTTTTTTCAGGGCTTTTGGCTCCAGGCCGCGCCGCAGCGTCTCGACGGTCAAAAGCGAGGCGGAGGTGGTTTGCAGCTTGTCGAACAGGCCCGTGATAAAGGCGCCGGTGTCGCCCTTCATCATCCGGCCGAGGCTGGTTTTGCCATACGCCTCCTTGTGGGCGTCCACGCCGTCCCAGCGCAGATAGAGCTGCGTGGAGGCGGGCAAGAGTCGTTCGGGCGGTGAGTCTTCGGCGGCGCTGCTGAGTCCGGGCAACAACAAGAACACGGAGGCCAACGCATAGAGATGCCGCATGGACAAAGCTCCTTCTGGAAAGCGTCCATCGCTCCGTACAGGCAACAAGCGCCGGGCGATGGCCGGGTAATCACGAAACGGACGTGATTTGGCAGACGTTCGTTAGTATGGCGGTCGCTGCAAGGCTTGGCAAGCAAGATTGGCCACTACGAGGGATGGCAACATTTGACGGGATGAAGATCGCTTACAGGGCTTGCAATTGCGGTACCGCTGCGTTGATGCGCAGCAAGCGGTTGCAGGATTTGCAGTGGACCGATCCGCAGGGCAAGCTGTTGATTTCGCCGCTCTGACCGCAGGCTGGGCAGGTGTAGCGATAGCAGCGCTCGATTTTGCGCTTGCCCAGGAAACGAGTGATGACGCCGCTCTTGGGCTTGAACGAAGGCGTGGCAATCACCGCCAGGGGAATCGGCTCATCTCCCTCGACGCGAACGAAATGAAGGTGACCCGTTTCGCTACCCAGAACAACCTCGGCCCCCGTTGGCGACAAGGCTCCACAGAGCGGCCGAATGGGACTGGCCAGCTCCGCCTGCAACTCCAAGTCGGGTAGCGACCACAAAGCCATCCAGCCATCGGCGAGGACCGTCAGCAGGGATGTCCCATCGCCCAGGCCCCAACAGCCGCGAACTTCCGCCTTGAGCTGCAGCGAGCGTACTTCCGTGTAGCGCCGTAGATCCCACAGCTTGACAGCGCCGTCGCGGCTGCCGGAGATCACCCATTGTCCGTCGGGCGCCAGGTAAGCGGCCATGATTCGATCGGTGTGGCCCTCAAGCCTAGCGATCTGGGAGGCACTGTCGGGGTCCCACAAGCGCAGCGAGCCATCGTGCGACCAGGACAAGAGGTGCTTGCCGTCGGCCGACCAGCAGCAGCCGGTCACGATGTCTCGATGCCCCACGAGGGCCCGGCTCTCCGCTTCGTGGCCGACCCGACGCAGCAGCAATTTGCGGTCCCAGGAAGCTGTGGCTAAAGAGCGCCCGTCGGGCGAGAACTGGATGGCCGAGATCGGACGGATGTGAGCGGCCAACCGCAACTGCTCCTGATGCGAGACGGCATCCCACCAACTCAGCACTCCTTCCATCGAGCCGCTGACCCAAGTCCTGCCTCCCGGGGTGAAGGCGCAGGAAGACAACGGCTTGTGCGTGGCTTGCAAGAAAGACACCATCTGAGCGCTGTCCGCAAGCCACAGACGGAGACATCCGTCCCAGCCCGCCGAAAGGACGAACACCCCGTCGTTGCTGTAAACGCAGGAAAACACCTCGCCGCGGTGGCCTTCCTCGTTTCCACTGTCGCGCACTCGCAACGTCCGCATGGTTGCTGTCCTGTTGGCTAATGCTTTCCGAGCCGCGACCGTAAGGGAGCGGTTTGATAGGCCGCTCCCTTAGCAGTAGTTTCAAGAACGCCGGACATTTTCTGGTTCCCAAACTCTGTTTGGGAACCGCCTTCGCGAAACTCTGTTTCGCGTCTGCTTGCCCTGCCATCGAGGGAAGCGCGAAACGGAGTTTCGCGGACAGCGTTCCCAAACAGAGTTTGGGAACCAGAAACGACCGTAAGGGAACGGTTTGATGGGCCGCTCCCTTACGGTCGCGGCTCCGTTCAAACATAGCTCGCTTTTTGCGTTCGCGCCGCAGCAAAATTACTCAAGTTTTCGGGCCGCGAAACCGCCTTGACAGAAACGCCCCATTTGACTATCGGTCCGACCTCCCGTGCGCGAGTACGTACCGGACGGCAGAGGCCCAACGATGCAAGTGATGGAACGCTTCCTTCAACCCGCGGCCCGCTGTGCTGCTGTGGTGCTTGGCCTCCTAGTCGGCGGCCCGAGTGCCCTGGCCCAGATGGCCGCGGCTCCAGGGAAGCTTCTCATCAGCGACGTGGATATCACCGGCAACCAACGAATGAGCAAAGAACAGATCAAAGTACGCCTACGCACAAAAGTCGGCGACGAGTACAACCCTGCTGTCGTCGATGACGATGTGCGTGAGTTGTACAAGACGAATCAATTCAGCAACATCACCACATGGCAGCAGCCCGATGGAATCGATCATGTGAAGGTCTATTTCGGCGTGCGCGAAATGCCCAACATGGTGCAGAACGTCACCTATCTGGGCAACAAGCACATCAACAAGAAGGACCTGGAAAGCGTTACCGGCGTTCGGCCCGGCACGCCGCTCAATCCCAATCTCAATCGCCAGGGATGCCAGAAGATCCTGGAGAAATATGCAGAAAAGGGACGGTCTTTCGCCGATTGCCAGCTCATCAAGGGCGGCGACTTGGCCGATACCGAAGTGGTCTATCAGATCACCGAAGGCCCAACAGTTAAAGTGCGCGACATCAAATTCGTTGGCGATTATCATGAATTCGTCAGTAGTGCGCGGCTGCTGACTCAAGTCAAATCGACGCGGCAATGGTTTCATCTCATTGGCGGCACCTACAACAGGCAGATGGTCGAGGCCGACGTCGGCGAGCTGTACAATTACTTTCGCAGCTTCGGCTATCAGGATGTGCGCGTCTCGAAAGAGGAGACGCGCTCGGCCGACGGCAGCGAAATAACGCTCATTTTCCACATTCACCTTGGGCCGCGCTATAAGATTCAAGACGTGCCGGATGTCCACGGCAGCCGGGAAATTCCCCGCGAGCAGCTGATCGGTTTATCCAGTTTCAAACCGGGCGATTATCTCGATCAAAGCAAGCTCAAGCGCGACACCAAGGTTATCACGGATTACATGGGCGCCAACGGCCTGGACGCACGTGTAGAAGCCGTCCCCGTGTGGATTCCCGATACGCCCGGCGTGTGCAACGTCCGCTATGAAGTGAAAGAGAGTCCACCGGCGCGCGTCGGCCAGGTGTTCATCATCGGCAACGAACGAACGCGCGACAACGTCATTCTCCGACAGGTACCGCTGTTTCCCGGCCAGATTCTGACTTTCCCCGACCTGGACATCGCCAAGGCCAACCTGATGCGGATGAACATCTTCACCAGCGGTCAGGACGGCCCGCCTCCCGATGTCAAGGTACTGGACCGCGAGGGCGATTCGGAGTTCAAGGACATCGAAATCGACGTCAACGAGGCCAACACCGGCAGCTTGATTTTCGGCGTCGGCGTCAACTCCAATACCGGCTTGGTCGGCAGCATCGTGCTCAATGAGCGTAATTTCGACCTTTTTAATCCGCCAACCAGCTTGCAAGACTTCCTCAACGGCAGGGCCTGGCGCGGCGCCGGCCAAATGTTACGCATCACGGCGATGCCTGGCAGCATCATGCAGATGTACAACCTCTCCTTTGTCGAGCCATTCTTGTTCGATACACGCAATAGCCTGCATGAAGACCTCTATTATCGCCAAATGTACTTCAACGAATACTTCGAGCAGCGCGAAGGCAATCGACTGACCTTGGGGCGCCAACTAAATCGCTTCTGGAACGTCGCCATCGGCACGCGCATCGAGAACGTCAACGTCAGCAAGTTGCCCACCGGCGATCCGCCCGACTACTTCGCCGTGCAAGGCAACAATTTCCAGATTGGCTTCCCGCTCACCGTCACGCGCGACAGCCGTGATTCGCTCATTCGTCCAACCCAGGGCAGCCAAATTCAGGCGTCTTATGAAGAGTTGACCGGGAAGTTCACCTTCGGCGTCTTCAATCTGCTGTACAATCAGTTTTTCACCACGTTTCAGCGTCCGGACGGTAGTGGCCGGCAAGTCCTTGTCTATCGTGGTCAGTTCGGCTTGGCCAGCGCTCAAACGCCGGTTTACGAACGCTTCTTCGCCGGTGGCTTCACGACCATTCGCGGCTTCCAGTGGCGCGGCGTCGGCCCCAACATCAATGGCTACTTTACCGGCGGCGATATGCTGATGCTCAACAGTCTGGAATATCAGGTGCCCGTCACCGCCGGCGACAAGATCTTCCTGGTCGGTTTCGTGGACAGCGGCACCGTGTCGCCGCGTATCACCGACTTCAACAACTATGCCGTGTCGGTGGGCTTCGGCCTCCGCTTCACGGTACCCATGCTCGGTCCGGTGCCCATCGCCTTGGATTTCGGTTTCCCCGTCGTCAAACCGCCAGGCGACATCACACAAGTCTTCAACTTCTGGATGGGCTTCTCGCGCTAGAATCTGTGCCGCCACAGTTTCATGGCGTCGGAGCACCGACGGCAGCAATCGACGGTCGTTGTCTTCCCGGCCAGGTGTAAACGTAGGGATAAGGCGCTCCATTGTAGAGCCAATATCCGGTATCCCCATATTGGAAGATGCGCGGACGGAGCCAGCCGTTGTAGGTCACTCCATAGTTTTGCCAGACCTGGTAGGCGCTGGGCTGATAGCCGGGCATAGGAATAGGAGAGGCGGCGAGAGGCAAGGTCGGCATTGGCCTTCCAGGAGGCGGCAGGACGCCGCCATACACGATGGGGGCCGGAGGCACAACACGTGGCGGCGGCAACACCTGAGCGCGCGCTTCATCACGGGCCAACGCCAACAGAGCGAACAAAGCGAGTGCAACGGGCTGAAGACGCATGGAAGCCTCCGTCGGATGCTTTTAAGAAAGCGGAGCTGGGAACCTTGCGCGGTTAATCCATTGTCGCATCCCGTTCGCAGTGTGTCAGCCGTCCTCGCTTCGGATAAAGGGAGACGAGGTCCTTCTTGTCTGCGGAATCGCTACTATCGTTAGAATCGAAAGACCTTGGCGCAAAAAACGAGCCACGACTGTAAGGGAGCGGCGGGCTTGTACTTCTCATCGCTCTCTTACGGTCGCGGCTCCGAGATCAACGGACCCGCGTCTTAGCGCGAGTCCATCTTCTTGCGTTCGCCGCGGGTGAGATAAGTGCGTTCCGATTCGGGGGTTGTCCGGCGCGCTCTTTCACCGTAGGCGGGATAGTTCCACTTTGGCGCCGCTTTGGGCAAGGATACGGCGCGCCCCTCAAGGGGTACCGAACGCGGCGTGGTGGAAGATGGGGCCACTTCCTTTGGATTAGGCACAGGACTGTTCGGTCCGCCGTCATAGGGGAACGTGCCGTCGTTGCCCGGCTGCCCAGGAGCCTGGCCCGGAGCACTCGGCGGCAAGGCGCCGGCCGGCGGAGCATCGAGTGGCATCGCAGCCATGTTCAGCGTGTACACGCTGGCCGAGGCACCCGCACACGGCC
>Ga0070739_10008216_pt1 | contig 10778 bp, 8 predicted proteins | sample Coa_R1_7_FD_66445 | JGI IMG/M metagenome (GOLD analysis project Ga0070739, IMG submission 66445) | Surface soil microbial communities from Centralia Pennsylvania, which are recovering from an underground coalmine fire - Coalmine... | ecosystem: Environmental > Terrestrial > Soil > Unclassified ...
GTAAGCCCAATCGTGAAAGGGATGCTGGGACTCGAGACGAATGCGCTCGAACATTCGGTTGCGCTCGCGCCGCATGTTCCGGCGGATTGGAGGCGCTTCGGTATTTCGAATCTCCACGCGTGCGGCGATGTGCTGGCGCTGCGCTTCGGACGGACGGAGCAGGAAATCACCCTGGATGCGGAGCGCAGCGGGGGCAGCGGCGACTGCAAGGTGGACTTCGCCCCGGCGGTGAGTTTGCGAGCGAACGTGCGGGACGCTCTGCTTGACGGCAGACCGATAGCGGTTCGCGCGGCGCCGAACGCGAGCGACCAGCACGCGCGCGTGCATTTTTCGCTTGGCGCAGGCAAGCATCATTTGCGGATTCGCGTGATGGATGATTTTGCGGTCAGCTTTTCCTCGCATCTGCCTCCGCTGGGCGCAAAGAGCCAGGGTTTGCGCATTCTTTCCGAAAGCTGGTCCGCGGCGAAGGACCAACTGACCCTGGATCTTGCGGGGGCAGCGGGCAGAAGCTACTTGCTTTCGGTCTGGAATCCGGCGCAGATACAAAGCGTGGAGGGCGGCGAAATGGAACGGGAAGCCGAGGGGACGCAAATCGGGGTAACCATCGGGTCCAGCGGCACCGATCCGTATCCGCGCCAAAGGCTCACCATTCGTTTTCGCGGAAGGCCGTAGGCGCGGGAGAGGCATTCGCCTTTTCGAGCAGGGTGAGAGAAGCCGCGAGACGGGAGGTCATGATGAAACGGCTCACACGTTTGGCCAGCTGGATCGCGGCGTGCGGCGTTTTGGCGCTGAGCACGCCGGGGCAAGGAACCAAACGCGACGCGCGCGGCCACGAGTGGTGGCAGCACGCCGTCTTCTACGAAATCTATCCGCGGAGCTTCGCGGACAGCAACAACGACGGGATCGGCGACCTGAATGGCATCGCCTCGAAGCTCGACTATTTGCGGTCGCTGGGCATCGACGCCATCTGGATTACTCCGTGCTTCCCTTCTCCGCAGGTGGATTTCGGCTACGACGTTTCCGACTACGAAGCAATCGATCCGATGTACGGCACGCTGGCGGATTTTGACAAACTGGTGAAAGAAGGGCGGGAGCGCGGGATTCGGGTGATTCTCGATTTTGTGGTGAACCACACATCCGACCAGCACCCCTGGTTCATCGATTCGCGATCCTCGCGCACGGCAGCCCATCGCGATTGGTACATCTGGCGGGACGGCAAAGGCCCGGGGCAGCCGCCGAACAACTGGCAATCGATTTTCGGCTCGCCCGCGTGGAGCCTGGACGCAAAGACGGGCCAATATTACTACCACTACTTTTATCCGCAGCAGCCCGATCTCAATTGGCGGAATCCCGCCGTGGAGAAGGCGATGCTCGATGTGACGCGCTTCTGGTACCAACGGGGGGTGGCAGGCTTCCGGCTCGACGCGGTCGATTCGCTCTTCGAGGATCCGAAGCTGACCGACGACCCGGTGCTGCCGGGAAAGGACAAATTCGGCCGGCCGAATCTCGACGAGCGTTACAACAAGAAATTGCCGGAAGTGCACGAGGTGATGCGGAAACTGCGGGGCGTGGCGAACGAGTACGGTTCGGTGCTTATCGGAGAAACGTGGACGAGCAATGTGGCGGAGCTGAAGGAGTACTACGGCGCGCACAACGACGAACTGCAGATGCCGATGGACCTGATGTTGACGACCTTCGACGAGCTTTCCGCGGCGAAATATCGCGCGCACATCGGCGCGGTGGACGCGGCCGGGGGCTGGCCGGTGTATGTCCTGAGCAATCACGACATCGTGCGCTCGTACACACGCTACGGCGACGGCCAGCACAATGACCAGATCGCGAAACTGCTCGCGGCGATGTACCTGACGCTGCGCGGAACGCCGATTTTGTACTACGGCGAAGAGATCGGGATGGAAAACAACAACCCGAGGCGGAAAGAAGACGTGCGCGACCCGATTGGAAAGATCGGCTGGCCCCAAGAGATAGGGCGCGACGGCGAGCGCACTCCCATGCAATGGACGAGCGGGAAGAACGCCGGCTTCAGCGAAGCGAAGCCATGGCTGCCGGTGCCGGAGAGCCACGCCACCCACAACGTTGCCTCGGAAACGCAGGATCCAGATTCCGTGCTGAATTTCTACAAGAGGCTGCTCGCCTTGCGGCACACCGAACCGGCGCTGCTCGAGGGGGAATACATCGCGCTCGATGAACAGAACCCCAATGTGTATTCGTATCTGCGGAAGGACGGCACCGAGGCGATGCTGGTGGTCTTGAACATGGCGCGGAGTCCTCAGAAAGTGAGCCTCGATCTGTCAGCGCAAGGCTTGGGCGCGAACCGAGCGCGCACGGTGCTGACAGATGGCAATTCACCCGGGGAAGTTTCGACGAAAGAGATTGCGATGGCGCCGCTTTCCGTCTATATCGGGAAGCTCGTTCCGTAAGACAGCGCGGCCGGCGGCGACAGGTTCGTTCGCCGCGGCGATGCGGACTCCGCGCGCGGACAGCTCCGGGGCGCGATGGACAGCCTCCAATCACGGGTGTAGGATGCGGCGGGGCTTGCGAAAATGAGGCGCAGCGGGCGCATTTTGCGTTTTGCACGACCGAATCGGTATGCGTTGGCGTTCGTGTTCGCGAGTCTCACGCTGGTCTTTACCGTGAGCGCGCAGGAAGCAGTGGACCTCTCCGGGACGCGCATTTCCCCGCTTCAGGAGTCGCGGGGAAAAGTCCTGGTCCTGGTTTTTGTGCGCACGGATTGCCCCATCTCAAACCGCTATGCACCGCTGATTCAGCAACTCAGCACGAAGTATGCAGCCAGCACGGCGTTTTTTCTCGTTTTCCCGGACAGAGCCGAGAGTCCGGGCGCCCTTCGGGCCTACGTGCGGGATTTCGGCTATACGATTCCCGCGCTGCGCGACACGGAGCACGCACTGGTGAAAAAGGCGGGCGCGCGGGTCACGCCGGAGGCCGCGGTGTTCAACGCCAAGCGCGAACTCGTTTATCGCGGCCGCATTGATGATCTCTATCCGGCGCTGGGGAAATCGCGGCACGCGGCCAGCACGCACGAACTGGCAGACGCGATCGAAGCGGCCGTCAAGGGCGTCGCGCCACCGAGAGCTTCGGCGGAAGCGGTTGGCTGCGTTATCGCCGACCTGCAATGATGCGGCGGGCGGGAAACGCTCTCGCGCTGCTCGCGTGCGCTCTGGCGGCGGCTCTGGCGCACGGGGAGCGACGCCAGGAGCGGGCTTTGCGGGGGCCAAATCCAGCGGCTCCGCGCGTGACGTTTAATCGCGACGTTGCGCCAATTCTCTTCCGGTACTGCGCCGCGTGCCATCGCCCCGGGGAATCCGCTCCGTTTTCTCTGCTCACATACGCCGATGCCAAATCGCACGCGCGCCAAATCGCCGCGGTGACGCAAGCGCGCATCATGCCGCCCTGGCTGCCCGCGCCGGGCGAATTCAAGTTCGCCGATGAACTGCGGCTCACGGAAGAAGAAATCCGCGTTTTCAGACGATGGGTTGAAGATGGCGAGGCCGAGGGCGCAGCGTCTGACCTGCCGCCGAGACCGAGATTTTCAGCGGGCTGGCAACTCGGCAAGCCTGATCTCATTCTGAAGGCGCCGCAACCGTACCGGCTGCCGGCGAGCGGCACGGATCAATACTGGAATTTTATCTTTCGCACTCCGCTGAAGGAAACGCGCTGGCTGAACGCGATCGAAATTCGTCCGGGCGACCAGCGGCTCGTTCATCATGCGAATGTGCTCGTGGACCGGCTGGAATCCTCGCGCGCCCAGGAAAAGACGCCCGGAGCGGGCTTCGGCGGCATGGAGCTCAAGATTGAATCGGAAGCCTTCGACCCGGACAGCCACTTTCTTTTCTGGAAACCGGGGAGCGTGCCGCGCAAGGAGCCGGAAGGGATGGCGCTGCGGCTCGACGCCGGAACAGACCTGGTGCTCAACGTGCATTTGCAGCCTTCCGGGAAGCCTGAATGGATTCAGCCAAGCATAGGGCTGTATTTCACCGATCAAGCGGCCACGAAATTTCCGATGCTGGTGCAGCTCGAAAACGATGCGAAGCTGGATATTCCGCCGGGCGCTCACGATTTTGTCGTGACAGACGATTTCAGGCTGCCCGAGGACGTGGAGCTTTTGGCGATCTACCCGCACGCGCATTATCTCGGCCGTGATTTGCAGGCCTTTGCCACATTTCCCGACGGCGAGAAGATATCGTTGCTGCACATTCCGAACTGGGACTTGAACTGGCAGGCGGTATATCGGTACGCACAACCCGTGCATCTGCCAGCGGGGACGGTCGTTTCGATGCACTACACGTACGACAATTCGGAAGAAAATCCGCTGAATCCCAATTCGCCGCCGAAGCGCGTCGTAGCGGGCAATCGCGCAAGCGATGAAATGGCGCATCTCTGGCTGCAAGTGCTGCCCGATGCTCCGGTGACGGCCGCGAGCGATCCGCGCCGGGTTTTGCAGGAGGCTCTCGCCCGCCACAACATCGAGAAGAATCCCGGCGACTTCGAGGCGCATTACAATCTCGCAGCCGTGCTTCAGCAGCGCGGGGAAATGACGGAAGCCGCGCGGCACTATGAACTCGCGCTGCGCATCCGGCCGGAGAGCGCGATCGCCAATAACGCTTATGGCGGCGCACTGATGGCGGCGGGCCACCCGGAATCGGCCGTGAAGTATCTCGCCGCCGCTCTTCGCGCGCGGCCTGACTATTTCGACGCCTGCTACAATCTTGGGCTGGCGCTCGCCATGCAGAACGATTTCGCGGGCGCTGAAGGCTATTTCCGGCGCGCGGTACAGCTTGCTCCCGAAGACGCCAACGCGGAAGCAAATCTCGGGAGCGCTCTAGCGGCTCTCGGCAAAAACGCGGAAGCGCGGCTTCACCTCCAACGAGCGCTTGCTCTCAATCCCCGTCTGAGCTTCGCCCGGGAAAACCTGGACCAACTCCAGTCGTCAGACAAGAATCGCTAAGCGCAAGACACAGAGCGTCCTCAATCGGACCTAAGCCGGAGCAAGACGCGCGGGAATAGGGTGAGGCGGCCAGTGTTGTCCAGTGGTTACGGGATGGCTCGGCTCAGGCTGCATCCACTAAGCTTGGTGGCTTTGGGGGAGGCTATGAGACATCGATCTTCGGGCGGGTTTGTGGGGTTTCTTACGGGCTTGGGGATTGGAGCGGCGGCCGGCTTGCTCTTGGCGCCGGCCAGCGGGCGCGACACTCGCGATCATCTGAGAGATGCCGCGGATGACCTCAGCGATCGTTTGGGCACGGCAGGACGAAGATTCGCACGCAGCGCTCGTGACACCATGGACCAAACGAGAGATCGGGTGCGCGACGCGGTGAGCGCGGGGAAGCGGGCCTACGAAGATGCGGCGCGCGAGTCGCGCGAAGAAGGAGAACTTCACAAGTAGCGTGGCAAACAGGCGAACGGGAAAAGGCGCCGCTCAGTACCCGCGATCCATTTGTCAACTAGCCGCGCTGCCGGCGTGAGCATTCGCGGATTCGATTTGCTGCTGAACATGGCTGCGGAACTCGAGCGGGCGTGCGATTTGGTCAAATTCGTCCGGAGTACCGCCCACTCCCCGGAGAATGACCGTGCCGTAGCCGAGCAGTCTTCCCCAGAGTGGTTCCACAACGCCGATGCTTTCAATTCGCGAAAGCAACAGTTCGAAGGTTTTGCGCGTGGCGACACCCGTCTTGACCAGCACCCGCTTATTTGTAACGACCATTTCCGTGGCATTGCGCTGCACCAGGCTCCAGGCGGTGCAGAGCGAGCCGGCGAGCAGCATGGCTCCAGCGAGCGCGGCACCCAGGGTTGGAGGCAGCACCGGCCGACGGGCCGCCAGTTGGTAAACGAGGAGCGCAACGCCGGCGACCTCCAAAACGGCGCCGGTCACCACGCTCCAGAGCACCGCGATCCAATGGCGCTTGGTGCGATAAAGAATGGTTTCGCCCGGAATCAGATTCCTTTCGACATAACCCACGGCGGCCTCCGCGCGAGAGTGAACGGCGCTTTGCATAAGAGTAGACCGCGACATGGGTGTCCGGGCGTGACATTGCGAAGGCCGCTTCGCGAAAGGAAACAGCGGACCCACTTCGCTCCGCCCCCATGCCGGGGCGAAGCAAAGAGGGGGCGCCGACAGGCTTCGCGCTCAAGTCTTCGAGCAGGTTCAGAAATTCGCGGAACTCGAAGTGGAGCCCACTGGCATGGGACTCAATCAGAGGTCTCGAGCGCCAGGAAATCCCTTCAAGTTGCGGCGTGCGGATAAACGATCAGCGCGCGATTCGGATCAAAAACAAAATATTGGCCGGGAGTTGACTTAGCGAGTTGTGCGATTTGCTCTTTGGCTTGATCCAGCGTCTCCACGGCTTTGATCCAGATTGGCTGCCCACCCGGCAAGCGTCGGAAGATGTCGAGCTTTGAACTCACATTGCCTCCCTGAAAATTCGGTTTTGTTTGGACAAGGGTGGAGCAGCCTGCGTGCCAGATATCGTCGATTGCGGTAGCGCAGCTTAATCAACAGCTTAGGGGACGTATCGAGATAAAGCAGATGGAAAGTGAAATGGGAGAAGCACGTAAAATTTAGCTTGGAGCAGCATTTTTGCTAAGCAGAACGTACTAGGACTAAGGCAGAGCAACGCAGTGGAAACGGCGTCACCCCATCGAGGGCTTACACCTAGCGTAAGCAACAATTCCTCTCTCCGCGCAAGCAACGTGCCGAGCCTCTTAGCCGCACCCGGATTGTCCTCTAAGGGCTTCCCGCTGCCACGCTCCGCAGGATTTTGTATTCCTGGCGCCGCCCGCCCGATTCAAACTGTGTTCCTAGTCAGCGTCTGAATCTGCAAGCCGCAGCGTAGTCCGCGCCTTTTGAGGTGAGGGTGCTGAGAGATGCGCGGCGCCCGCCGGGAAGCACTGTGCTTTCCTCTCCAAGGGGAAACCTCGCCTGATTCAGAGGCTGAAGCGTCCGAGGAGGCCTGTTGCCGTCGGGAGCGGGGGTTTTCGGCCGGAGCGCGCCTGAGCGAGGGAGCATTCTCGAGTGGCTCTTCGGTGTCGTGCTGTTCTCCCTGCTACTCTTCCTTGCACCCCAGGCTGGAGCACAAGAGTTGGAGTTTGCAGGCGATCTCCCGTCGCTGCCGCTGGGAGCGGATTCCGCGTCGCGGCTGGCTGGACTGGGGATCGGCGCGGCGGAAGACGACGGCTCACGGCAAGAAGTGCGCAAGGGGCCTTTCCGATGGCGGACCGCCCTGCGCGAAGCGCTTTTCTTTACCGGAGTAATGCACGGGTTTCGCCTGGCGACGGAAACAGGCACGCGCGATGCTCTAAACGGGCGCTGGTATCAGGACTATATTCACTCCGTGGGCGAGCTGCGGGGCTGGGGGGATGGCGATCCTTTTATCACCAATGACATCGCCCACCCGATTGAAGGCAGCGTCTTTGGGTACATCCAGCGGGAGAACGACCCGAGATACGCAGCCGTCGAATGGGGGGACGGGCGGGCGTATTGGATCAGCTTGCTGCGTTCGCTGAGCTTTTCGGCGGTGATGAGCACGCAATGGAAGCTTGGGCCAGCGAGCGAAGCCTCGCTTGGGAATGTGCAACTTCACGAATATCCTGGCTTTACGGACTTCGTGGTGACGCCGGCGGCCGGAACCGTCTTGATGATGGGCGAGGACGCGGCTGATCGTTACCTCATCACAGGACTCGAAAATCGCACCGCGAATATTCCCCTGATCCTGCTCACGCGGTGCTTTTTGAATCCGAGCCGCGCGTGGGCAAACCTGATGGCCTTCAAAGTCCCTTGGCACCGGGAGACGCGGATCGGCCTATTCGGGGCGAATCACGAACTGCGAAAGGAGTTGATTCGCGAACACAACGAAGGCCGGGCGGGAAAGATGTTCGCGTTCAACGCAGAGGAGTTTCGCGAGCGGCAGAAGAACCATCCGCTGGCTGCCCCGATTGAGCTGGAAGCCTCGAGCTACTACCAGAATTTTCCGGGGAGGGGGGCTTGCGCGGGAGGAGGAGGATCAGGGGCCACGCGGATCAACGGCGAATGGCAGCTGGTGGCGGAGTTGAACGGATGCGCGATCCTTGGTATGCCCAAGAATGAGAGCGGCGACATTGAATCCTACGCCGCGGGCCCGCGCTGGACCCCGCGAAGCTCCGATCGATTTTCCCCATTCGTGCAAGCGCTCGTGGGCGGCACGCGCGTGACCCATGAAATCGTGGATCAGCAGAAACGGCAGGAATTGAAGAAAGAGTGGAACAACGGGGAAGGCACTTTGCCGCACTATCCCACAAGGAGCGAGTGGTCGGTGGAACACCAGGCAAACGGTGTCGCGCTTGCCCTCGGGGGAGGGTTCGATATTGTGTTTCACCGCGCGCTGGCATGGCGAGTGGGCGCGATCGAATACACTCACTCCTTTCTCGGCAATGTGGACCAGATCCGCGCGACCGACGGGATTCGCCTGACCACGGGCGTCGTTCTCAGAATCGGGACCTGGTGACGATCAGAGACTTTCCAGCGGCCCATATTCGGGCAGGGGGCTGCTCTCGGACGTTCGTGCCGTCCCCCTCCCCTCGCGGCGAGCCGACGGTGCACGCCGCGGACCTCGGTTTTGTTCGATCTAGTCGTTCAGAAGCAGCATTTCGGGCTGACGGATAAGGATCTTGCCGCGGCCTTTTCGCAACGCTCCGCGGCGCTCCCACTCCTTCAGCAGACGGCTGGCTGTGTACAGGCCGACGTCAGCAAGGGACGAGAGATATTCGTTCTTAATATCGAGCTCCACGCCATCGCTTACGGGCTTCCCGGAGCGCATACCGAGATCCGACACCGTTCGGGCCAAGCGGTGCGCGGCGGAATCGGCGACGAGGCGCAGGTGGCGGTCCGAGTATTCAGCGATGTAACTCAAGACCGCGCGAAAGGCATTTTCTCGCAGGCGAGGATACTGGGTTGCAATTCGCTGCACCGCGGCGTGGTCCCAGACGTGAGCCTCGGAATGCCGGACGGCTTCCGCGGTTCCGATGTTGGCCATGGGATGAGTGAGAAAGGTACCGAGTCCGAAGACCTCTCCGGTCCCCAGCCACCGCAGGAGCACTTCTTTCCCCTGGCGAGTCTCGCGATAATACTTGACGCGGCCGGACCGGATAACGTAGAGATGCGAGGCCGGTTCACCCGCCCGGAAGATGACCTGCGAACTGTCGTAGGATTGAAGGGTCGCGGTGGAGAGAATCCCGGAGATGTCCGAGCTCTGCAGGCCATTGAAAAGATCAACGGAAAGGCGCGCTTCGGCGGCGCCACCCTGTGCTTGAGTCATAGTTTCGTCCTAACCGAGGAACGCAGAGTTGCCGTCCCCGCCAAGATTTGTCTCGCCACGTCCGGCGAGGGGACTGGGGATGTGAAAACCGCTTTGAGGCGGCCCGCGCAGGCGCAGAGCCGTACCAAGCCCAGCCGCGTGCACAGGGGATTTGTCGGTTCACGGAAAAGGAGCAGGTGCTGGAAGGCGGCGGAACTCTGAGGCAGGCCACACGCTCGAAGCCGCCGGGCGTGAACGTGTACCCGGCCCGAGTCTGGGAGGTCTTGCGCGACGGCAGGCTGCGGGAGCATAGAACCAGCCGTAACCGCAAGGTCAAGCAAAAAAGGAAAAGGCAAAACCGCTCCCCCGAAGCGCGCCACTCAGCAGCTGCTTCCGCCGAGCTGAGTAGCGCCGGAAGCCGCTCGCATGCTTGCCCTCCCCTAAGAAGGTAGCGGCGGGCGGCGCTTGCGGACACTGGCAGTATTGCTAGCGGCGAACTTCCGGACGACGCATGGTTGCGCGGCGCGAGTCGCGCGGCCGGGAAACGGGGGTTGGGCAAACAGGCTCGCGCCTTCGTCAGCGAAAACACTCTATTTTCCGAAGATTGCGGCTCGAAGGCGGACCCAAAGTTCCGCGGTTCGCATCAACTAGTAGTGTTAACAGTTCTCTCTAAGCGGCAAAATGACTAGGCTTTAAGAAACCAGTGTGAAAGTGACGATCAGTTTGCCGTGCTCAGAGGCGGTCAGGCGCGAGACGGAGCGTAGATAAGCGATGGTGAGGCCTCGCATACTCCTCGCGGACGACCACACGCTCGTGGTCGAGGCCTTCAAGAACCTGCTGGAACCACACTTTGAAGTGGTCGGCACGGTGGCGGACGGCAGGGCATTGCTTGAGGTCGCGCCGAAGCTGGCACCCGACGTGATCCTCGTGGATTTGGCGATGCCTTCGCTGAACGGCATGGACGCCGGCGAGCGGCTGAAACAGTCGCTGCCGAACACGAAGCTAATCGTTCTGACCATGACGGAGGACGCTTCGGTCGCAGCGGAGGTCATGAAGCGATGGGCGAACGGATTTTTGCTGAAAAAATCCGCCGGGAGCGAATTGATTCGCGCCATCAAGGAGGTCCTGAAAGGGGAGTCCTACATCACTCCGAAAATGGCGAAGAGGCTGCTGGATGAGTTCGTGCGCGACCCGCATCCGGCGCAGCCGAAGAGCCTGACGCCGCGCCAGCGCGAAGTGCTGCAATTGCTAGCCGAAGGCCACACCATGAAGGAGGTGGCGGACGTCTTGCATGTCACACCGCGCACGGTTGCCTTTCACAAATACCGCATCATGGATGAGTTCGGTCTGAAAACAAACTCGGATCTTGTGCGCTTTGCGATCAAAGAGCACGTCGTCACCGCGCCTTGACGTCCCCTTGTTTTCCACAGGTCCTCCATGCTAAAGAGCGCTTGGTTCTGAGCGTTCCCGTGG
>Ga0070739_10008217_pt1 | contig 10778 bp, 3 predicted proteins | sample Coa_R1_7_FD_66445 | JGI IMG/M metagenome (GOLD analysis project Ga0070739, IMG submission 66445) | Surface soil microbial communities from Centralia Pennsylvania, which are recovering from an underground coalmine fire - Coalmine... | ecosystem: Environmental > Terrestrial > Soil > Unclassified ...
CCGGTCGAGTCCCTCTGCGCTCCCTCGATCCGTGCGCAAGCCAAACGCCTGCACGCGCACATCATTCAGTTGATCCTGAAAGAACGGGTTCGCCCGACCGATATCGCTGTACTCGTGGCCGCCGCCGGCAAGGCGGCATATTACGCGGAGATCAAGGACAGGCCGCTTCCCCAGGGTGCCAGATGGAGCATCGAGGCGCATCGGGTGGCTGACTCCGTGCTCGTCGACACGGTCTCACGGTTCAAGGGGCTGGAATCGGCGATCATTTTCCTTTGGGGCCTGCAGCAGCTGCGTCCCGACATCGACCGGGAGAGCCTGTATGTTGGCTTTTCGCGAGCGAAATCCAGGCTGTACTTGGTTGGTACGGAACAGATCTGCGAAGACCTGCTGCAGTATCAGGTGGACTCGGGAGTGTCGATCGCGGTGGCCGGCGCCCAAGGAAAGCAATGATCCGCCCCGAGGATGCCTTCAACGGCGGAATGATACTTCCGTTGGGCTTCTCCGCATGACTTCTATTCCCAACTCGATCACGCAGCCGTACAGTGCTTATGTTTGAGCCGTAAGTGAAATAATAGATTTTCATCGCGCTTCGGCGGCCCGCAGCATTGCCCTACGATGCCAGCAGCTTTTGGAACATTGTACGAATGTGCGCCAGATGTTCAGAATCACGAAAAAGCGTGTGGTGATCGACCAGCTCTTGCTCCGTCATTCCGCAGTTACGCCGGAACAACCGAGCCTTGGGTTCTGGAGAAATCGGCGCAATCACAATCGCGAAACTGCGCAATGCTGGTCTAATCACGAACGACCGACAGGCGAAACGCTGCGACTGAGCTAAATATTCCTGTCTCCGGATCGCTCGGAATCTTGAATTACGGCGTCCAAGTCGAGCAAATCTCAGGTGAGAAAGCCATCGGAATTCTCACCGATATGATTCTTGCTGGAGCATGGCTGTCGGAGGAGCTTGTGGAGCAATTTCGCAGAGAAATTTTGAAAACTTGAAGCCTTCATGTGTAGTCGTTTCCGCCTGCATGGTCAGAGGGAAACTAGACTTGCAGAGACAGGCTTGCCCGTAACACGTGAAACGGCAGCAGCGTAGATTCCGACCTGTCTCTGGTAAGTTGCCAATTCTTTCTCCAGTTCTCTATCTGTCTTGAAGTCGATCACCGTCCAGGAGTCATCCTCAAGAAAGGCAATGTCGATTACGCCCTCCACGAGAGTCCCGCTCTCAAGTCTCAATGTAATTGGAGTCTCACGATGACATTGCCCACGAACCCATGCGTTCCTCGCGCGCTTAAGCAGAGGATGGCCGAGTGCCGCTTGTACCGCAATTGCGGCTGCCTGAACTTCTTCCTCGGGGGCTCCAAGAATTCTGCCTTGTAACGAAGCTACTTTTTTGGTTGACTCAATGCCTGCATCAAGATCAACCGCTGCCAGGACCGCGTGTACGAGTGCTCCGAATCTGACTCCAACTGGGCGTTCCTTGTCTCGCGGAATCTCAATCAAAGTCACATTGGCCAGCCCGTTACCAGATGTTATGCGAGCTTGGTTAGTCGCGGTGCGAACGACCAGAGTTGGCTTTGCACCGTAATCGAGAAGATTGACAATCTTCTGGCGCCACTGCTGATAAGCCTCAAGGTCGATCTTAAGCGTCTCGGGAGCGGCTCCTGCCAGTAGTTCTTCCTGACGAATGCCGAAAGATTCGCGGACACCTAATCGCAACATCTTCGGGTCCCACCAGGTCACGTCGTAGCCCGTGAAACTGTAGCGCCCAGGGCAGATGTTGTCTTCATCCGCGAAGGCATTGTCAGGCCGGGCCAACACGCTGTCCATTCCGAATTTAGGGCAAGCAAGGGGTTCTTCGGGTTTTCGGTACTGTTCTTTCGGCGGGTAGATCGCTTTATATAACGGCCTCAGCCACCAATTCTCTATCGAGTCCCAATTCCCAAATGGATGATCCCCGATGGTTGGAACAACCAGGAGATCACGTGCCCGAGTTGCCGCCACATAAGCCACCCGGACTCCTTCGGCACGATCGCGTGCTAGTTCTAGCGCGGCGTTTTCTTGGAGTTCCTTGGGCTCGCAACCAGCGAGGGCAATGGCGCACATGCGCCTGGGCCCATCGATGTACCGACGTGGATACGACAACGAGACCTTTGTGGTGGGATCGGCCATGATGACTACAGGGAATTCCAGACCCTTGGCTTTGTGAACCGACATGATTCGAATGCCTTCACCGCCTTCTTCAAAAATCGGTGCCTCTCCTGTTTCAGCTGCATCGGCGCCATCTTGCAAAGCTTCGACGAATCCTCGAAAAGACAGGCCCCCTGAAGCCTCGTATTTGCAAGCGAGTTCACAGATGTGAAGCACGTTGGCGAGTACCTGCTCGCCCGACGGGCGTAACGCGAATGTCAAATGCGCACGGGTACTTCGCAGCAACAGCTCGATTGTCTCAGCCACCGGGCGATAGTTCCGATTGCGATGTAGTTCACCAAGCACGCGGAGAGCTTCAACAACGCAGCGAAGGCCATCTGAAACAGCCTCGGTCGGTATGCGGAACGGATGCAATCTGTTGTAGCGGTGTCTGTATTCCAGCAGAACATCGTCTGGAATCGCAAATAGAGAACCTTTGAGGAGAGCGAAGACGGAGAGTTCGTCATCCGGCCATTCAATTGCCGCAAGTGCTGTTCGAACTGTTTGTACCTCTTCGCGGTAGTGGAAGGATCTGCCGCCGACAAGTAGATGCGGCAGGTCTCGGGCCTCCAGGGCGCGAATATATGGCCGCACCATGTCATCATCGAAGCTGTAAAAACGGCGAAACAGGAGACAAACATGGCTCGCCGAAATCGGGTTGCGGTTGTCGGAGTTGTCTTTCTCTGCTACCGTCCAGCCGCTCCCATGGACGAGCCAGTCCACAAATGCAGCGATTTCGTCCGGTAACGACGATTCCACCGCTACCATCGAAAACCGTCGCTGCCCATACGGGCACGGAACAGGAAGGGCCACAACTGCAGGCTGCTTCGTGTAATTGGGTCTAAAAGGAGAGAGCGGAACGTATTGAGCCTGCAGTCTCTCAGGGTTTCCATCCAACTCGGCAGAAAACGATTGATTCACAACACACTGAATTGGCGGCAAAGCTCGAAAGCTGGTAGTCAGTTCAACGAATCTCGCACCTTGACCAAGAAGCAACTTCTTGACTTCTTCGTAGGTCCCAACATCTGCCCGGCGGAAGCGATAAATGGCTTGCTTGGGGTCGCCGACAATGAACAACTTTCCCGGAATCGGTTTGACTTTTCTCCAATCACAAACATCTCCGCTGTCCGCCGAAAGCAATACAAGGATTTCAGCTTGTAGAGGATCCGTGTCTTGGAATTCGTCCACGAAAATGTGTGTGTACTGATGCTGGAAGTCGCTGCGAGCGTCAGCCGAGCTGACGAGCAAGTCGCGCGTCCGAATAAGCAGGTCTAAGAAATCGAGTTGGCCGGAGCGCTCCTTTAACGCCTGGTACTCTGAAACACTCTCGGAAAGTTCCCTCTGAAGTAGAGGGGCTAGATCAGCGTTGGCGTTCTCGATAAACGTTTGGATCAAAGCCAACAGCGTCGAATGCGCCGTGAAAACGTCCTCGCTCGTCACGTTCTTTTTATACTGGGCGTATCCCTTGTGAGGCTTTCGGAATTGATCGTATTCGCGATCTTTTCCGAAAGAGACGAACATCGCTTCGAGGGCGTCGTAGTCCTTTGCACGAACAGCTGAAATAGTTTTTATGTCGTCGCTGAAAGACCTTGCGGGCGCTGTGTCAACGAAGAGCATGTTCGAGGCGTTCCCAGGATCCCTTGTCAGATCAGCAAAGGTGTGGAGGTTGTCGACGAGACGATCGATTTCTTGTTCGCGACCGAACGACAACTCTCGCCGCCAGTGAGTGGGAAAATCACGCCAGTTTGTCAATTCCCATCCAGCCTTAAAGAGTGCCTCTGTTACCGGAACGCGCGAACGGCGGCGCAGGAATCGGCGGATGCCCTCCGGCGGGTCCTCTAGCTTTCGCTGGAACCAAAGATTGAATGCTTGTCGATAAAGGTTCTGGCTTTTGACATCTGTCATGACCTCAAACTGAGGATCAATTCGGGCTTCGACTGGCCTCTCCCGAAGCAAGTCCGCACAGAATGCATGGATCGTGCTTACCCGTGCTTCTTCCAGATGAGCGAGCGCGTCCTCGAGATGTCGGCGCCTCGTTGAAGCTCGGGACGTGCCGCGTGCTTTGTCCAACTCTGCGCGAAGACGAAGCTTCAGCTCTCCAGCTGCCTTCTCGGTGAATGTCACAGCAATGATCTGGTCAACAGAGGCGCGTCCCCCTGCCAGCACAGCAATGATGCGTTGCACAAGTTCGGTGGTCTTTCCAGTGCCAGCTGCAGCCTCAACTATCATGTTGAAGTCGAGATCGTTCCGAATCTGATTGCGCGCATCTTGGTCGAGCATGGGCATCAGGTTAATTCTCTCAGCTTCTTAAGTTGAACCAGCGGATTCTGATCTTTTAGACGAATTCTTATCTCCTCGTAGGGTCCGCAGATCTCTTGATAGTCACATTGTGAGCAGGCATCTTTACGTGGCGCAGGAACGAGGAACCCAGTGCCAATCCCCGTTTGAATCGTCCGAAGAACCTTAGCAGCGCTTTCGCGGGCGGTTTCGTCTAAAGGGACAACTCGCTGGGTGAATTCCCCTGCAGCGGTACAGAAAAAGAGTCGACCTTCCACCACCGGTTGCTGCCGGGCGGCTTCAACTGCCAGGCTGTACAAGACTGGCTGCAGGACCTCGCCCTTCCCTACGACGAGCCCGCTGCTCGTGTAGTTTTTGCCCGTCTTGTGGTCGGTGACACGCAGTCGCTGGTGATCTTGACTCTCTTCAATGAGATCAACGAATCCATGTAGTTTTTCACCACTAGAAAGCGTTACTGGTTCAGGCAAGCTCGCGGCGTCTTGGCCAGCGCGTGCCTTGAACCCGAAGCCGAACTCAAAGTAGGCGGGTATCCAACTACTTGCCTCCGCCAGCTTTTCTAACCAGATGCGAAGGTCCCCGCGCATGTCTTCGATGCCATCGCGCCAGACTCTGTCGATTGCCGGTGCCAGTTCCTCTTGATACCGCTTCGACACATCATCGATAGTTTGGTTCAGGAATTTCACAGCTGCTGGCAACTTTGCAGTCATCAGCGGCAGTTCGCCACGCTTCTGAAGCTCACGCAGAACGTTCGCCTGGATTCGATGAAACATCTCACCGCGAGTCAATGGGTCAAGCTGCTCGATTGGGGCCGGTTCTTCTCTGGGCTCAAGGCGGTAAACACCAGAGAGCAGGAATTGATAAGGACAAACCGCGAACTTCTGCAGTGCAGAAACGGAATAGGGTCGGATAGTGGGTTGATACTCCCGAAGAATCTCGGTGAAGACATCACCCTTGTTAACGAGGCCATCGTAGCGAGACCACTTCATCTTCCAGCGTGCCCAACGGCTGCGCAGAGAGCGAGCTAAGTACTCATTCAACTGCATCACGTAGGCTAGACGGCCCTTCCTATCACCACCAGGCTGAGTTAGAAGCGGCCACAAAACGGCGAGATCATATTCCGAATCATCAACGGCATTGCCAGGATCACGTGGTGCCGGCCAAGCGAGGCGACTGTCACCAATTCGCTCAGCGTCGCGCGCTAGCGCTTCATATTCTGGCACCCGCCCGGTCATGGAACGCATTACGTCGAGTGCGTAAAACGACGGCACCCGGGATCGAGCTTCTGCAATCTCAAGGCGTGGATAAGAGAAATACAGTTTCTTATGGGCTGCGCCGATTGCGATTTGCAGAAGTAGCCGTTCTTGTTGACTTCTGTCTGCTAAGACCCACAACCGGGGCAATACCTTCTTGCGAAGGTTATCCAATAGCAGCGGGTCTTCGCGCAGTTTCTGAGGGAAAATACGCTCCGCAAGTCCTGGCACAAACACAACTTCGAAGGAGCGACCACGCGCTTGATCTAAGGTGCCAACGAACACTCGACCGTAGCGCGAACTTGGCCCTTGCTCCTGTACATTACACAACCAGAAATGAAGTACTCTTTGCACTTCTTCCAAAGACACCGCTTGTATTGGCGCCATTGGCCTGAGGTCTGCCAGGACAGCCAAGACGCGCTCTGGCCGTCGAAGAACCAGCGGAACGATTCTTTCTAAACGTGTGATCCATTCTCCCCAACTTGCTTGGGTAGGTAGCGCAGCCAACTGGTCGATGACTGATAGAGCGAAGGCCCGCAAATGTTGAAGGTTCTGAAGGTTGCGCTCAATACCCTGAATACGCGGTGAACCGGGATCGTCTTTCGCGCAGGTTTCACGCTCTATTTTGAGCTGTTCCTCCAGCCCATCCAGTCGCCGCCGCCATCGACCCCTACCGCCGATTACCGCTGCTTCCACGATCAGCCGTTCCCATTTCCAGGGGGTCCGTAGACTCCCTTCTAGTTCGGGGTTCACAGAGTGATCTGCTTCGCTCTGTCCCTCAGCTCGCGGTTCCAGGACCTCATGTTTTGAAATGGACGAGGAGAGCGCACCAAGGGCTTCGTCTTCGGAAAGTACGAGAATCGATCCTCTTTGTCTCGGCTGTGCAGATTCGGAAAGCGGCGGCACTTGGGCGAAAGACAAATACTCCTCAAAGCGATGTGCGGAGAGGTCTTCTGCAGCGCATGCAAGCAATGCCAGTAGAGCTCGTCCGGACGGGTCTGGCCGCCGACTGCCACGCAGAAAAAATGCAGGAATGCCCGCCCGCCGCAGGGCCTTTTCCATCAAGCCTGAATAGCGTTCCGGATTGCGTAATAGAACTGCAATCCGATCGAAACGAACGCCCGCAGTAGCCTGTTCTATGATTCGACGGGAGATCTCTACACACTCCCTCTCCTCACCTGGAGCCGAGAAAAACACAACTTGATCATCCGCTTTTCCCTTGGGCGGGACAGCCTCGGAGAACAAATAGCGGCCGAGCCTGGCAAGGCTCGATTTCGCTTGAACCTGCTTCTCCTCGTCGAGTTTCTTGACACTGGGTAGAGATTTCAGGGCGAGTAGGGTCCGCCCATCTCCTGCGGGACAGGTAATGAGAGCTTCCGGCGAGGAATTAACTAGAGCAGTAATAAAATCTTGTTCGGCTGTAGAGTGAATGGGTACATCCAGGAAAAGCATGGGGCAGCAGACCAATGGAGTTCCGCTCCGGGCAGCATCAGAAGCTGTGGCGAACAATATTGTCCGATCGGCAATGCTAGCAGCAGAAAGTTGCTCCTCGAACCGTTTCAGGAGAGCAGCATTATCTTTGGCTGACGCGCCAAGCGCAGACAAGTCGTGACTCGTAACGCCAGCCAATCTCAGTTCAGCCAAAGTAGACGAGGCGGCACGCGCAAAACCGGGAAAATGAGCCAAGGGCTCGAAATACCCCAATTGCCCCTTTGAGAACGCCTCATATACAGCCCGGGCAGCTACGGCATCATTACTAATCGAGGAGGCAGGTACGAGGCCATCCACAGCTAGTCTCGGTGCAGCGAGCCGAGCCGCGAGTTGGGTCAAACTGAACCGATGCAACCCGAAAGTAGCATGGGCGGCAGTTGCGATCTCACGCACTAGGTCATCAATGGCTTCACGAGATGAGCCAACGAGAACGAGCTCAATTGGGGCGTCAAAACCGCGAATGAATTCAGACGCGGCACTAACCCGTTCGGCTGCCGATGCAGACTGTAGGATTCGAAGCATTTCGTTTTGAAAACGTAGCGCTTCAGCGTGAGTTGAGTCAAACTGGACCTCGATGCTAGATGTTCTTTTTTCATATCCCCAGGATTGACAATCATCGATATGACTTCAGCACCCGCCTCAGCAATAACAGAAATATCCTCAAGACCCGGATGCTTGTGTCGCAAAATCCCTTTCTGATGCTCAAATCGGAAAATGAAACGAAACGCTTCACATGTCCATCTGGAACAACCGTGTGTAACGCGAGTCCGACGCCTTATACGGATTTGAAGCCCTCACTCAATTCACTGACAAGGGCCGCAATCTCCTTGCGCTGTCGATTCCCGAACTGCTTGGACAGCGGTATCACTCCATCTTCGAGAAGCCCTCGAAGAGGGATCAGATACTCCGACCGGAAGGGCTTGTTTGTTGTCCCCTGCAAATGCAGAACATGGACACTCTGCTTTTGTGACCGCTGGCAAGACTCAGATGCAACACAGAATCCGCTCTGCCCCTGCCATAAGAGTTCCCCCGCCGCGATCTCATCTTGACGAATCTTGCCAGCAAGTTGTGCTGGGGTATGCCCTTCGAGCACAGTTTCTAAACGCCGCAGAGCCGATCCCCAACGCATCAGCTGAAGCCATATGCCCTCAAATCTCTCCCAAAACGCCTTATCAGTCGTTTTTTCATCTGCTGTCTGGACAAGAAGAGATGTCAGTTCCGTTGCTATGGCTCTGGTCGTGCCGCCCCGCCAAAGCCACGGGAGCCGAGCGACCGAAAGCACACAGGAGAGTGCCAACCGCGCTTCTCCAGGAGTCTTGATTTCCTCGCCTGAGCTCTGCGCCCACGCGGCAAGGGCTGCGGACAGCTCGGTTGACTTCATGCTCGCTACAAACGCCTGAGGCGATGGATCTGTACCAAATCTGTACTCTAGCCATCCCTTTGTGGCGCAAATCTCTGATGTGAAAAACCACGATGTCCATACGCGATGCGTACATTCGAGGAATTCCGTCATCGTAAGCCACTTCTCTTTCAGTCCGATTCGAAGCAGCAATGCCACAACTTTTAGGTCCGTGGCAAGCAAGTCGGGCTCGCGGAACTCAAGATACGAGCGAGCCGACATCGCCTCGGCAATTTTCTCAGTCAATTTCCGTACGCCGCGCTTTTCGTATTCTTCTCCATCCTTCCTGTCTTTCTCGTCCCCATCAGATGGTTTCGGCAACGGCAAAGGATGATCAACGTCTTCCTCATCCGGCATTTCGATGTCGCCAGTATCGCCGACGTTCGACTCCGTTTCCTCCGGTTCACTTTCCACTTGAAGCCCAAACCAGCGAAGTAACAGTTTCCGTAGACTGTGTACCGGATTGTCAGTCAGAGCATGGATTCTGGACGAACCAAGTCCGGGAAGGCCGTATGTTTCCGAGAATACATCGGACTCCTCGAATTCAATGTTTTCTGCCGCTTCGGTGCCGTGCCCTGCTATACCGACCGCTTGACGCGACGGCACGTACTCCAAGTGCCTGTTTAGTGCGCGGAGTATCTCTGCGTAGGCTGGCAATCCCCAATTCTCGGGCTGTACATTCTTGCGAATTGCGTCACCGAGCGTTCTGGCAGTGCTCGTGGAACGCAGCTCTCGCTCGTTATCTACCCAGATCAGGTTGGAGGAGATTACTTGGCTTCTCACCTTCCCTCGAAGAGTCACCGTGCGCGGTACGGTATTCGCCAAAATCCTCGCGCAGCCATCGCCTAAATCCTGTACAGCCTGAGCTGCCCCATCGGCTAGGCAATCAGTGAGTCTTACATCGGCATGGCGAACATATCCCAACAAAACACTTCCGCCGTCAAACCGGGCTGCATGTAATCTTAGCGGCGCTTCTTCGTAAGGCACTTCGTCCGGGTCGGCAACCTCTTCCCCTAAGATGGGTTGCTCCTTCGGAAAATCAAGATCATTCAAGAACTCAGCCTTGTAACGGCTCCGCGACAGCTTATGAATCGTAACCAACTCTGCGTTTCCTTCCCGTCCTGTCCCTTTTAGAGCCGCTCTGGAACAATTTGCACTGCCGACGACCACAACGACATCGTCAGCGCTCTCGAAAGCGTAAAATTTTGCATGTAAGAACCTGGACCGGTCTTCCTTATTCGACTCAGGCTTACGCAGTTCAACCGAGCGAAGATCAACCCGGTCTTTGATCCGAGAAAACGCGGATTTCGGAAGATTACATTTGCCCGACTGACAGAACACTTGCGTATTCGATGGGCCAAATAACTCCATCAAATCCCGCAGTGCTTTGGCGCGATGGTCATAGTATGGCGCGCAAACGGTCAAAGAACGCAGCCCACTAGTAGGGACCTGTTCCGCAACCTGCTCAATCAAGGACTGCTGGTCTGAAATCCAGCCAAGCAAGTCCGAACGTCCGCCATTTGGCTCCAACCACTTACGAGTCCTCGCGTCGAATGCTTCCTCGACCTCTGCGTTGAGCGATTTATTTAGTGGTACGAGTGGCACCACCGCGCGGACATATTCACGAAACGCCACAAACGAACCAAGGCCGTCTTCTTCAGAGTCGTAATGCGCCCAGACCTCACCGTTGTCACGCCAGCCACCGTACGTCATATTACCGCTGCCAACGAAAAGGGTTCCTTTTCGCGAACCGGACAAAAAGATTGCCTTGGGATGAAAGCGATACCCAGACTCTACCTTCACGGGAACGACTCGATATCGCACGCCGATACTGTCTAGCACCTCAGATTGCTGTGCGAAGCTCTCCGTAGCGCAGTGAAAGTCTGCAAAAATCGTGAGATTCGGATTTCCGCACCGCCGCAAGGCTCGCAACACCATAGACTGCACAAACACGAAGTCAATGTTATGACACAGGATAATTACACTTCGAACGTCGGCTTGCGCCTCAATCATTTTGAGCAAATCGTCCCTCATTATTTCGAGCTAAGCCTGCGTAGAAGAGTCTGACCACTAGCAGAAACTGCGAAGTCACCGTTCTCATCGCGGTTGCAAAACCGCAGGTCCGCTAGCATTCCCATGACGTTGCCGAG
>Ga0070739_10008218_pt1 | contig 10778 bp, 18 predicted proteins | sample Coa_R1_7_FD_66445 | JGI IMG/M metagenome (GOLD analysis project Ga0070739, IMG submission 66445) | Surface soil microbial communities from Centralia Pennsylvania, which are recovering from an underground coalmine fire - Coalmine... | ecosystem: Environmental > Terrestrial > Soil > Unclassified ...
AACAAACGTGCCAGTTGAAGGGTCAAAACCAATGGCATGCGCAGTATCATTAGCCACACCGTTATCGGTGTTTACCCCAAATACAGCTAGAAAATTAGTAAAGAAATCCGTGATGGGGTTCATGGTATAATTCGCATCCCCCTTGGCTGGAGAACGGTAATGTCACCTTGGCTAAAAACTCTTATTGCAGTGGCGATAGTCTGCCTTCTTATCGTCACCTTTGCTGTGTCATATTCACTTTTACACAGACAGATTCCAACTACATCTGCAACCTCTGAAAAAGTGGCAGAACCTACACCTTCACCTGCAAAAAAAGCAGCAGCAGTTAGACCCACCGCGTTTCCTACACCGGCTTCACAGCCGACATTAGGAGCTGACCCAACACCCATTCCAGAAACAGCAGAGAACGTACCATTGCATGACTCTGAGCCTGTCCCTGAAATTAAAAACTCACCAGAACCACTGCCACCGTCTACAGACACGTGGGTAAGCCATGGAACCACTGGAGTTGCCCTGGAAGCTATGCATTGGCGTGCAATGCCATTTGTTGCGCGAGGCACCAAAGTAAAAGTAGAAATTGACTCTGATTCCGGCGTAACAGTCGCGGTAGCTTCGCTTGATTCATCGCAACCTAATGGAATTGCCCCTAATTCAGCTACTTGTGTTGCACGAAAAATCTTCCATACATCAATGGAATGTCCGCTCCCGTCGAGCCCCGTTTTAGTACTGGTGGACCAGCGGCAAGTTGGCAGCGCACTCTCTGCACTACTCAGCAGAGGCAGAAATGCAGATAAAATCGCAGCACAAAACAAGGTGAATATCACCATGTACACGTGCGATGACCATTGTGAGTAGACCATGCCTAAACGACGCCGCATAACTACAACTGTCTCTGATTGGGACGATGACGACGATAGACCGAGAAGACGGCGCAGGCGCAGGAATAGCGGAGAGGTCATGATCCTTTTGATTTTTTTACTATTCCTCATGTACCTTGCTCTCCACTCGCACCGCTAGCTACTTAAAGTGCTTCCATACAAACCATGCAATCACCAGCAGCACGATCACGCCGATGATGTGTTGCGTGGGATTGGTCACGATGCTCAACACTTCATCCACCAATGCCGTGCCTATGCCCGCGCTAGTGACCACAGTGGAAGCCGCTGGATCGTTCTGCACATTCGCGGGCGTGGGCGTGCCGGTCAACTGATTCGGGTCCGGCGAAGGCGCTGTGCTGATAATCGGCACCATCCCAGGCAATCCATTTTCGACAACCGGCTGAATCACCGGCACGGTCGCGCTGGCAAGTGCGTAACCGTTGCTGCCTGGATTGGAGCGCGTATTGTCAGTGAAAACGAAAATTGACATAGGGGTTTTTTAGAACCCGAGAGTGGAAAACCTTTGGAGAAAACACTCTCGGGTTTAGCCGACGAACCTCATCCCCCAGGATGAGCTTGTTTTACGCCCCGCGCTTGACCATCCCGCCGCCGTTCTGCTGGCGATTGGTTGGAATAGGAGCGCATGAGCGCCGCGCGATAATCAGCCGGTCCGTGCCTGGATTGGCCTGGTCAACCACAGCAGAGATATTCGTCTTTGCATTGGTGATCAAACCATCATCGGCAATCTGCGTGTAATAGAGGCCGGTGCGTGGCGTGGTGGTGGTGCTGGAATCGCCGATCAACTCTTCCATCTGCGTTTTCAGCGGCGCGGCATATTGATCGTAGAACTGCTCCGTGCCACTCTTCAGCGTGATGCGGTTCACAATGGTATCCGCAAGCGTCTGGTTGGTGGTTTCCGCGATGAACAGCAGATCAATGTACGCGCCATCAGGCGGGAATTCATTGTTCAATTCCAGGCGGGCATTCGCTCCGGCAATGTTGCGCACATGATCGTCATCAAACACAACCGCGATGGGACCATTGCCATTGCCGTCATACCGCTGGAAGCGATGCGTGATTTCCCAGAACACGCTGCTGTAGGTGAACGTGCGGTCATTGCCGCTGAATTGCCGCGCTGCAGCTCCGTTGGTGAGCGTGCACAGCACTTGCGAGAACATGCCGGTATCCAGCGCGAGATCAATTGGACGCTGCATCCAATCCAGCGACCAATATTTCACGATTGGATAGCTCAGCGTGAACGTGCCCGCCGCGCCGGTGAAACCCGTAGTGTTGTTTGGGTCAGGAATGAAGCGACGGCCCTGACTATCGAACATGCGGCGCCGCAAGAGCGTGCGCGGTGACAAGTTCACCAGCGTGCCGTTGGGATAGCTGGGATCGAGCGCGAAGCCCTGAATCTTGAGCGTCTGCAAAAACAGGTTGCCCGGATTCTCGCCCAAGACAGTGCCGCTGGTGGTACCGCCTGAAATCACCAGGGAGCCGGCCACAACAAAATCACTGCGCGTACAGAGCACGCCGGTACGCGTCGGCATTTTGTGGAGCAATGGCGTGTTCTCAGCCTGGTACTGGATACGCTCATTCTCCATGAACTCTGACTTCTGCATCATGGCGCTGAAGGTGGCCACAAGCCACGCTCCGATGGCTGCCAAAGAGAAACCACGCATGAGTTTTACGAAATTGAACATCAATCAACCTTTCAGCACGCGACTGCAAAAAAGTTAACGTTTAAAAACAGGGAAGGGAACCAGCAAAAAGTTATTGCTGTCCGGTGAGTGCGCCCAGGAACCCGACTTTGTTGGTGGCCCAGATCACGACGAGGGCAACAACCGCGATAACAAGAATCGATTTCAGATGTGGCATTGGCATTCTCCTCTTTTCTGAGCGCCGGTTGTTGTCTTCTCAAACTCGAAAGGAGCGAAGTACAGCTTCGCATCTTTTTTGGCAGGAGCAACCGGCGCTCACCGCGTGCTAACAGGACGGAAGATACCACATGTTGTCAAGCATGATTGGCAGAGAAGCGCCCGCGAAAACCCGTAAGTCTAAATTTTTTCCGAATCGTAGCAGCAGAAAAAAATATTTTCGCTAGTAGCGTATACGCGCAGAATCGAAAAAGTGTTTCAGTGAAAAAAGCGAGATCACAATCAGTAAGCCCCAACAATCCTTATTGCCTTGCAGTTGATGGTCAGGAAGCCCAAAAAAGCGAACACAAACAATCATCAAAGCCGCACCATTCATAAAAGAAATGACATTGTCTACTATGTTCCTCATGGCCTCTCCAGTTTCCACGTTCCATTTTCAAAGCGATGAACAAACTGCCAATCGGGAAGGTTCGGAAGCAGCCGCATCGCGTCTTCAGGAATACGCGCATTGCGCCGGACCGCGTTCAAATCATTTTCCAGATTCAATCGTCCGCAATAAATTTCCGTGCTTACGGTAAGAAGGGTCTTATCCACCTTTTGCGGAATCTGAGCGGTGTACGCCAGTGTCAACCCATAATGCCGCCATTGCAGCATAAGTTCATTCAGCACGTCCGGCGACCATGCCGCGTTCTGAAAGTTCCAGATTTCATCCACAGCAAAAACGCAATCCCCAAAATCACGCACCAGATCACACGCGGTAATAAAAAGCGCCATCTTCATGGGATATTTTTTCCCACGAATAACAACCTCTTCTGCTTCCATTGCAGGATTGCGGAGAGGCGTAAAGCAGACGCGCACTTTCTGCCAGTTTTCCTGCTTTGCCTGGAGTAGATATGCCGCCAGCTCGGACATGCTGAAAATAAATCGGAAGCCTGGAAGAGGTTTCAGCGGACGCCCAGCGCCGCGCGTTCCGTTACCGAAATCGCCCGCCGTGTTGTAGATGATCACGTGCTTGCAATCCCAGAGCTTATCCAGCATCAGGGTTGTCTTGCCGGTACCTGGAAGCCCGAGGAATCCGAGAACGCCAGTGATGCCGCCGTGGTAGGTGCGGCCTCTGACGGAGTCGAATCCTTCTTTGCGTCCGCCTTTTGCTGCTGCGGTTTCGGTTGCGCCGCTGGCTGCTTTACTCCGGTAATTTTGTCCATGATCCATTCAATCAACCTCGCCCCTGCTTCCGATCTAACTGCAATGAAAACTCCCATCACGGCAACCCAGATAAACAACGCACGGTTTTGCGATTCTCCAAACAGCCGCGGCCCCTGCTCATTCACCATGTCCACAGTGATGGGCGTGAGCGAACGCGATTCATCCGGCGAGAGCTGCCAATGAGCGCCGTGACGCTTCGATGCGCTGGAGAAAGCAGATTCCAGAATTGCCCGCACCGTAGCTTCCGGCACAAAGTTGTGGTCAGGTGGATCAAACGTCGGCTCGGGTTGCGGAGCTTGCGCCGGTTCCGGTCCAGTTCCAGGCGCGCCCGATTGCGCGGGTTCGCTCGGCGCTGGACCAAAACGCTCTTTCACCTGATTGACCGTCTCTTCAAGCTGAGACGTATCGACGCTAGAATTTTCCTGAGACGAAGTCTGTGACATCATCGAAGAATCCACGCTTTGATTTTGCTGCTCCGCCGCTGGTGCTTGCGGGCTGCTGATGGGTTCTGGTGGCTTGCTGAACATTTTGCGCACCACTCCGGTCAGATCGTCCGCCGCTTTGCTTGCGCTTTCCAGCACGCTTGACGGCTTCGCGGTATCCGCCGCTGGTGGATTGCTGCTCTCCGTTTTCTTCAGTGGATGCTTGCGCGGGCGTCCCCTTTTTTTCTTCAGTGCCATTTTTCGCCGCTCCCTTTGACCTTGCCGGAATAAAACTCACACCACAGCCCGCCGCCTTTGCAGCAGCAGGGTCCTTGTGCTTCAACACATCCATCCCTTTTTTCTTTGTAGAACTCCGCTCAAGTTCACCATCACATTCTGGACACTTTGGCATTTTGCCCTCCGTGGAATTGCTTCACCCTTCACTAATGCCGGATTACCAATCCGGTGCTGTGCACAGCTAGATTCAGGTCGAAAAGCAATTCCACGCGGAGCAAAAACCTAGGTTTGTTGTCCGCGCCACTGATGCCATCTCCCTATTTTTCAGCACTGAAAAATAATCGAGATTGCATGGCACCCGTGTTCCAAAAATCAATCGTCTTCCTGGACCATTTCCAGAAACGTTGTATCCATCAGCAAATCGGTACGAGGCGGCGCTTTCGATATTTCCACCGTAAAGTTCCGCATTTTATTGCCCACGGTTCTCACTTCCGTATTTTCACCCTGGTAGGTAATACGGATTTTCCGGCCCACGTCTTGAGTGCTGATTTTTTCAAGCATCTGGCGCGTGGCGTGAACTTTCACAAATTGATTGGTATTTTCTTCCACGCAAAAAAACAGCGTGACGCCGCTCCGGTCATTGCCCTGAAAATTCGTCTTTAAAAATGCTGAGAGGTGTCCGGTAATCTTGTCGCCGGGTTTCTCGAATTTAAAAAGACGCGGTTCTTTTCGAGTGACAAATTCATCAAAATCACCGGAAGTATCCGGGTGTTTTTTTGAATCAAAATAATCTTTCGCTTCCTGCTCTTCCGTTATCCGTGGTGTCATGTTGGCACGCTCCTTGAATTGAATTTTTACTGCTCTCCAAAAATCCAGGCGGACTCCCGCGCTCATAGACTGATTTTTTCAGCCGTGCGCGTCCGTCCTTGTCGTAACAAATTGCTTCCGCATAAACTCTGCCCCATCGCTCAAACTGGTTTTTTCCGCAATCGCACTGCAAACCATTCCAGGCGTTCTCCGCTGATGGCATTCCCTTGTTGACATCGGGATCAAGCTTCAATCCGTACCACGTGCCAAAGGTCTGCAACATCCGCGCGCCGCGCGATGCCGTGAAAAATTCTTTTACCGCGCGATGGTTGTCCGCGAAGTCCGAAACTTTGGTGACGTACTTAACGACTTCGAGACAGGCTTTTTCTCGGTCGCTGACTCGCTTGATGTGCACCACTCGGCGATTTCTGCTATCCCACTGCTTACGATCAAGCTGGCTTTTCCAGAATCCCGGTTCACACTGATTTGCCCACTGATGGAAACTTGCAGAACTCCACCGCTGTTTACGTCCTCCGGTAGCAAGAAACCAATCGAACTCAATGCGTCTCTTAAAGCCGATAAAGGCACAGTCAGTCTTGTGACACTTTGCCCACTCGCCAGTGTCGTCGTAACGATGCCAACGCCAGGCCGCGTGCCCGCCACATCGGCAAACTGATTTTTCACTAAGCCATTTACCGCACCGATTGCAGAAACCGCATCGGCACTGGGGTATAGGCGCATCTGCTGATGCAAGCGCGTGGATGTGCGTGTGCCACGGCCCTTCAGCTTCACGAGATTTATTGAACGTTGTTTCAATGGCATAAATGCCGCCCTCAATCCACGGCGAATTTTTACGAAATTGGTTCCATCCGCGCCGGAGCGCAGAGAACGTACGCTTGCTGATTTTTTTTGTATTGGGAACCGTGAGCGTAAGAAACACCGGACGCGTAAGCCGCCCAAACAGCGCCTTTACCCGCTCACGGTACTTGCGCAGACGCGCCGAATTGCAAAGAAAACATCCGCGATGGTTGCAACCTATTGGGATGGCCAGTGATGACTTGCAACACGTTGCCTTGTACCCGATCCACTCACTCTGGCAATTGGAAAGACGCGCCCATGTTGCCGTCCACGTCTTCAGTTCGGATTGCGCCTTTTCCAACTCCCGATCTAACTCAGGTCCAGGCTCCCACGATTGCAGATCATCCAGCCGCCGTTCAATCTCAGCAACAATCTTGGCGCAGGAAATCTCCAGAACATCTTGCATCCGTTTTTTCTTTGCGCGTTCATCCCTTGGCGAATCAGGGGTTTGCGACCAAAACAGCAAAGATGTTTCTAGTTGAATGCCAGTATCAAGTGAAGGTCGCTTCGCTCCCGCGCCTCGCTTCGCTCCGGCGCACATTGCCCCCTTGCGCCTCCGGCGAAGGGTCCCCAGCCTTATTGGGGGAAGGGATTTGCGGGTTTCGTAGACGTCGGCATCAGCGTGTTGGATAGCTTTAAAGGCCGATTCGCCCGCGTATACGCCTGTTTGGGGAAGGGTGCTCACTTTTGGGCAGTTTCTCCCGTGGATGGAGTTTCGTGAGCGTAAAGGGAATTCCAGAGTTCCAGCTCTTTTTGCTTCGCGATGACCGCTTTGGCGTCATTCACCCGAATCTTGTGGTGCTTGTAATACCAGCGGAAGCGCGTTGTTTGAAATACACGCATTCCACCATTGGCATTCGTACAGGCGTGCCCAGGCTGTGAACTGCAGCGGCGGCAGGGAAGAGTGAACGCAATTTTGGAAACATCGGTAGTTGCGCGCTTGGCTCTCATTCGTGCCAATCTCCCGTGTACACGCCCGATTTGCCACGGTCCACGGCGCCTGCGATTTGCTTGCCTGCAAACAAATCAGGGAAAAGCTCAGCCCCACGCGCCTTACGTTCTGCCCATCGCTTGTAAATCAGCGGGTGCCCGCGCGTGAATTCATGCGGCTGCAACGGCGGTAGTTTTGAAGGCAGCGATTTGAACTCCTGCAGCACGCGCACCGCGCACTGATCTCCCACGCGTACAAGCCACGCCCGTTGAAGTGGAGTGTGCCGATCCGACGCAATCCAAACAGTGTGAAACCAGTAGATGCGATCACGTGATATCCATGCAGCAGCCCGCATCAAAGCCATTTTTTCCTGCTGCTTCATCTGGTAATACGGCGGATCAAGAATTACAGCATCAAATGAATCGCGGGCGAAGGGTGGAAGGAAAGCATCTCCCACAACATCGGGATTTGTCGCAGGATCCAAATCCAGGCGGACACCGAAGTCTGCCGCGCCGCCAAAAAGATGTAGACACGTTTTACCCGCCAGCTCTTGTAAAAGAAGTTCACGCACAGCAGGGGGAAAACTCCATCCGTTTTTTCTCTCACCGAATTTTTTACGCGGGCGATTCGTACCACACCAGAGGATTTGAACCGGGATCTTTGGCAAACCAAAACCAGCGATGCGCCCTTTGCGCCGCTTGATGGTCACTAATCCGATTTGCTGAGATACAGTCATGCTGCATCCTGTAAAAATTTTTCGTACTCTTCCCGCGTCAGTGGCGGACCGGCAACGCGGAAGCGACCAAGTGAAAGCTTCTTCCACAGCCGCGAGTGATAGTGCCAACGCCCATCGGGATAAAAATCACAACAGCACGGCGGATCGAGCCACACAATTTTTCTTTTGCATCCAGGGCATTCATCCATGCCCAGCAACTGCATGTGGCCGCATTCATAGCACCAGTAAACCTCTTGCCCGCATGCGCACGCGTTCTCGCCACGCGCAACTACCTTTCGACAGCTCGGGCAATTCATTCCCCCGCTGAAAGAGTCTTTGCGTCCGCTGGTACTGTTTCTAACTTCTGTGCGTGTATGTTGCGGTTCTGCCATAACTCAAGAGCAAGGTTCTGTTTTAACTGGCCGTATCCAGGCGAACGCGGATTGCAGCACGTATCGCATACACCAACTACCTTGCTTGAGTGCTGCTTTCGCGGCGAGGCACCACGTGAGGAAAGCACCAACTGCGCCGTGAAATTCACCGGCCCTCCACACGCGATGCACTTGTCCGACATAGGTTGATCGTTTGCCATTTAGAGTTTGGGAAGCTTTGCCGCGGCGCCGATCACGTGCATCACGACGAATAGGACCTTCAGTGTTTGAAACCCGAGAACGATCATGTTTTCTCCTTTCCAAAATTATTTATTGGCCCATAAGCTCCACCATTTCCCGATGTAATAGAAAATCGGTGGCATCAGAACGACGATGAATGCGACTACGCCAACCATTGTTCCGACGATAATCAGATTTTCCTTAACGTTCTTAGTCATGTTTTTTTAAGAGTGCGCGGCGAACATGCTCAATGCGCCCACTTGCCCGCCGCGCCTTCCCCCCTCGGGGTGCTGGCTTTTCACCCGGAGCTTGTTTATACGTGCTGAAGCGTCTTTGCTTCCGCTTCTAAATCTTTTCCGGTTGGGTTCCAGATACGGATAATGTTCGGAGCTACTCCGGTCTCAGGATGGGATTCAACCGGCAAAATAATCTCAACAGTTACAAGTCCAGGCTGCACCGATGCATCAGCTTCGCTCTTGCGTGCGCCGCCGATCCGAGTGATACGCCCTTCGCTAATTGACTTGATCCGCCCGCGCAGAGCACTCACTCCACTTGGCAATGTCACCTGTACAAAATTTCCTTCGCTCAGTTTGTTGCCAGCGTTATCTTTTGTCATTTCTTTCGAGCCTCCAGTTTTCCGATTACCGCTTTCCAGTTCACGCGATACAGCGCCGTGCGTTCATGGTCGTAAAGGTCGCACCATGCTGAAGCCGCGATGCGATGGAGCGTATGCACCACATTGAAACCAGCGGCACGCGCCACGGCAGTACGCGAGTCCGCACTCATCAACTCCCACGAAGCTGACTCACGATGCACCGCAATACGCGCAGCCGTGCTCATTAGGTTTTTCCTCTTCTTTTGGTGCATCGCTCTTTCGCGTCCTGCATCAACGCATCCCACTGCTCATCTGAGACCGACATGGAAATAGCAGTCATCAGCGAGCTAAAGAATTCATACGTGCCAAAGATTGCACAGCTCTGAGTCACTTGAAGCAGCCGCTCCATGCCGACTTCAAGAGGTAGTTTGGTGAATTCGCTCACTGTTCACGCTCCTGATCTAATTTCTCCGGTGCAAAAAAATCTGGCAGCGAAAGATCAAGCCGCGCAGCAGTGCCGCGTTCCTCTTTGCAGAATGGACACTCAGGTGAGGGAACCCGCGCGTAAGAGTGGTTTTCCAGGTGCTCCCGATAGACCACAAAGTAACCGTACTTGGTGGCCACAACGCCGATGCCAATCCCAAAAAACAAGGCAGCTAACGGCAACAAAATCAGGGCAGCGTTAATGCCGTCATCAATAGTGAGTGTGCTCATTCCTCACCTGCCGCTCTCTTACGCATAATGTTGAGCGCAGTTTCTAAGGCACCGTTCCATTCGTCAGGCAAAACTCTTCCAGACAAAGCTCCGAGAAAAACATTCAGAAAATCCTCGTTCGGCTGTTGCAATAGCTCGGCTTCGTTTTCGGCGGCTTGAAGGTTTTCTAAGTTGGTACTCATGCCACACCCGCCATTTCAGGCAGCGAGACTGACGCTACCGGTTTTTTCTTTTTGGCTATTTCAGCGCACGGATGGCAACGTCTACGACGCGCGGTTACGTGGGGCGATTCAACAGGGTCCACATAACCAAGGATCAAATCACGGAAGCTCCAGCCATGGGATTCATACTCATGACCACACTCCAGCGTGTCTATGATCGTGAACAGCCGGGGATGTTGGCTGTTACGCGCATATTCGTGGACTTCAACTTCGCGAGTTACGATTCTGCGCAAGGGGGCAAGCGCGCGGCAGATCGACACTTTAAGTTTGTGTAGCAGTTCCCGTATTGGGCTTAGGATGAACGGGAGTGAAGGGAAATCTTGCGGTTTTTTATTCTTTGCCAGCAACGTGAGACCTTTCTAGTTCACCTTACTGGCCGCTTCTACTGTTCAACTTTACAGAATATCTGTTATCGGACGTTGAGGATAAGGCGAAGCAGGCAAGGGGGCGAGGGGGTGAAGGATGGGAGATGAGGCTGGATTGAACCGGGATCGGATGGCGGAGGCGCAAAGGACCTCCGTATGGATAAGCGGTTTAGCGGGCAAAGCAGCAGCCATATACCCCTAGTCCAAGTTTTCTCCCGCTGCTCTGGGGTAAACGCAACCCCAGAGCCCTTTGCGCTTCCAGGCCGACTCAAATTCGTGGGCGACCAGATTCCATCTGGAACCGGATTTGAGTCCTTAGCCGGCGCTGGCTCCAGACCTAA
>Ga0070739_10008219_pt1 | contig 10778 bp, 12 predicted proteins | sample Coa_R1_7_FD_66445 | JGI IMG/M metagenome (GOLD analysis project Ga0070739, IMG submission 66445) | Surface soil microbial communities from Centralia Pennsylvania, which are recovering from an underground coalmine fire - Coalmine... | ecosystem: Environmental > Terrestrial > Soil > Unclassified ...
GGCGATCACCCGCTTTCTCGAAAGCCGGGGTCGCGCCGGTGTTCCCTACTATCTGTGGTATGCTCCTGATGGGCACATAGAAGAACTTCCCCAGGTACTGACCCCAGCGATGCTCATTGACCGTGCAAAGCTTGCGAGTCGCTAGTCACTTCCCGTCCCCAAACCTTTTTGCCGCCAACCCATGTCTCGAGGACCTTCGTTCGTGCGAGCTGCTGAGGATCAACCTTGGTCGGGTCACGATCGACGATTATAAAATCGGCCCATTGGCCCGGGTCCAGTCCGCCAATTCTGTGTTCGGCAAATCCGGCGTAGGCGGCACCGCGCGTATAGGCGGCCAACGCCTGCCCTAAACTCAGCCGTTCGCTCGGGAACCAGCCGCCGGGCGGCTCCCCATTCATGTCCTGCCTGCTTATTCCTGCTGCGAGGCCGGGAAAAGGGTTCGGCGACTCCACCGGGAAATCGGTGCCGAACGCAAGCTTGGCACCGGTGCGAAGCATCGACTGCCAGGCATAAGCGCACTTCAGCCGGCCAAGACCAAGCCTCTTCTCCGCCATCAGGCGATCACTTGTCTGGTGCGTGGGCTGCATCGAGGCGATCATGTGGCCGCGGCCTATCCTCGGCAGGTCCGAGCAGTCGACGATCTGCGCATGTTCGATCCGCCAGCGCCGATTGGCGCCGTATTTGCCATTGAGCCATTCGTAATTACCGATCACCTGGGCATTGGCAGCATCACCAATTGCATGCGTTGCGATCTGGAAACCCGCCGCGGCTGCCGCATTCTCGATTGATCGAAGTTCCGCATTCGAGTGCAGCCGATTGCCCGTTGTGTCTGGCTGATCCGAATAGGGCTGCTTCAGCCACGCGCCGCGCGAACCGAGTGCACCATCGGCGAAAAACTTGACGCCGACGGCGCGCAGGTGATCGCCATAAAGCCAGGAAGTCGGATGTGGAATTGCTTTAAGCGGATCCAGTCCGAGGAGATAGACCATCAGTCGCACCCGCAGGGACCCTGCCTCGCCGGAACGGCGGAACGTGTTCCAATCGTCGAGCGACGTGCTCATCGACCCGACTCCCGTCACTCCAAATCCGAGCAGAATCTCCTGTGCTTTGGCGAACTGCCGGTCCTCGTCGGCCCTGGTCGGCAGCGGTACCGCGCGGTTGATGAGCACCTTTGCATTATCAACGAACACGCCATTGATGATCTCACCGCCCGCTGGCGCGGTGGTCGCCGAAGTAACACCCGCGGCACGCATTGCGGCACTATTCGCGACCAAAGCATGCCCGTCGACGCGCTCGAGCACGACGGGCCGGTCCGGAACGATTGCATCGAGGTCAGCCGCGGTCGGGAATCTCTTGTCGGGCCATAATTCCTGATTCCACCCTGCCCCGAGGAGCCATTTGTAATCAGGATGTGCCGCCGCGTAGGAACGAAGCCGCTGCTGAAGTTCGCCGAGCGACCGGACGCCCACCACGTCGAGCTGCAATGCGTCTCGGCCAAGCTCCATGACGTGGCCGTGCGCATCGATCATTCCGGGAAGGACCGTCTGACCGTGGGCATCTATTTTCACGCCCGCGCCTGGTAAAGCTTCGCCCGGACCGATCAGGCGTGCCACTTTCCCTTCGTCCGTAATGAGAATTCCAGTGAACCGGCTGAGGTGCCCCTCGGCGTCGATCTCGATCCCATTGGCATGTTCGATCAATGTGTCGGGCCAGGCTGGCGACGCCAGGAGCGTCATGATCATTGCAAGCACTGTCTTTTTCATAGACGACGCTTAGCATTGTTCGCTCTTGCGTGAAGCGCTAGGCGAAACCTCGCATGCTTCAGACGCCTTCATTGCAGCCGCCGACGATCGACGACGTCCGCGCTGCGCAGCAACGCATCCAAGGAGCCGTCATCCGCACTCCGATGCTGATCAGCCGGACCTTTTCGGAAATCACCGGTGCGGAAATCTGGCTGAAGTTCGAGAATCTTCAGTTCACCGCGGCGTACAAGGAGCGCGGCGCGCTCAACAAGCTGCTTCAGCTGACGCCCGAAGAGCGAGCCCGCGGTGTGATCGCGGCTTCGGCTGGAAACCACGCGCAAGCCGTGGCCTATCATGCGCGGCGGCTCGGCATTCCAGCGACGATCGTCATGCCAGAGTCAACGCCGACGGTGAAGGTTACGCAAACTGCCGGTCACGGTGCGCAGGTCGTACTGTTCGGTCGTATCGTCGATGATGCGTTCGCGAAAGCGCGTGAACTCGCCCTCGAGAATGGCTTCGTCTTTGTTCACGCCTTCGATGACCCGATGATTATTGCGGGCGCCGGGACAGTCGGGCTCGAGATGCTTGAGGATGCTCCCGAGCTAGACACGATCGTCGTTCCGATCGGCGGTGGAGGCCTGATGTCGGGGATCGCGATCGCCGCACGCGCAGTCAAGCCGGACATCGAACTCATCGGCGTCGAAGCTGAGCTCTACCCTTCGATGAAATCTGCCATCGAGAAGTGCCATATGCCGCTCGGCGGCGACACGCTTGCGGAAGGTATCGCGGTCAAGCAGCCGGGTGAGCTTACGTCACGCATCCTCGGCGAACTTGCCGATGATGTGCTACTCGTTGCCGAGCGCGACCTCGAACGCGCCGTCGCGATGCTTGTCGGCATTGAGAAAACCGTGGTCGAGGGGGCAGGGGCCGCGGGTTTAGCCGCTATTCTCGCGAACCGGGATCGATTCGCTGGGAAAAAAGTCGCGACGCTCCTTTGTGGCGGGAACATCGATACGCACCTTCTCGCGAATGTGCTCGTCCGCGATCTTGTCCGCCAGGGTCGCATTGCCCGTCTTCATGTTGCCGCCCATGACCAGCCTGGTGCGCTCGCGGCGATCACGGCGAAAGTCTACGAAGCCGGAGTCAACGTCATCGAGATCAACCACAGTCGCATCTTCACGCGCCTTCCGGCCAAGGACACGATGATCGAGGTTGAATGCGAGGCCCGCGATCCTCGGTCGATCGACGATGTTGTTGCTCGTCTCGAAGCTGCCGGGTTCCGCGTCGAACGCGCCTCACTCGACTAAAAATCCTGTCTCTCAGCGGGACATGGCCGATTTTGTGTCGAAATAGACGCGTCCAAACTCTTTCCTTCGACGTTTACCAGCCGCATAAAGACAACCGTAACAATTGAAGTGAGGTCGCGGGGTGAGCGCACCGTTCCGCTTTCCCAAATTCTTCGTAACGAACCCGAGCCCGTGCCCGTATCTTCCGGGCAAGGTGGAGCGGAAGGTTTTTACGGAACTCAGTGGCCGCCATGCGAGCGAACTCAACGAAGCGCTCGGTCGCATCGGATTTCGTCGCAGCCAGTCGGTCGCCTATCGGCCAAGTTGCATCGACTGCTCGGCGTGCATCTCGGTTCGTGTGCTTTCGGCCGAATTCCAGCCAACGGCGACCCAGCGAAAGCTGCTCCGGCGGCATGCAGACTTGGAGGTCAGTGCCTGCAAGCCGTGGACGACCGACGAACAATATCAGCTGCTTCGCCGCTATCTGTCCGTTCGCCACCCAGGCGGCGGCATGGCCGAGATGGACGAGAGCGACTTTGCCGACATGGTCGAGCAGACGCCTGTTAGGACCTATATCATCGAGTATCGCGAACCCTCGGTTGACGGCCGCCCCGGCAAGCTGGTCGGCGCCTGCCTGAGCGATCAACAGAGCGACGGGCTGTCGATGATCTACAGCTTCTTCGACGTCGGTCCCAACTCGAGAAAGGGCCTAGGCACCTTCATCATTCTCGATCACATCATTCGTGCTGCTCGCGCGGGCCTTCCTTACGTCTATCTCGGCTATTGGGTGGAGGGATCGACGCGCATGGCCTACAAAACCAGTTTCAAGCCACTCGAGCGGCTTGGGCGCGATGGCTGGCGGCGGATGGATGGCGCCGAGTCGGACGCCGACGGATCTCGATCGATCAATCTGCCAACACGACGTGAGCGGCGGCGACTGCTAATCGATGCATGAAGAAAAGGCGGAGCCTTTCGGCCCCGCCTTTCCCCCCGTTGCCCCTGTTGGCAAAGATCAGGCGACCGCAACCTGCGGTTCGTTTTCCTCATTCTCGTCCGCATCGCGCAGCACATAGCCGCGACCCCATACGGTCTCGATATAATTTGCGCCGCCGCAGGCAAGGCTCAGCTTCTTGCGCAGCTTGCAGATGAAAACGTCAATGATTTTCAACTCTGGCTCGTCCATGCCGCCGTAGAGATGGTTGAGGAACATCTCCTTCGTGAGCGTCGTGCCCTTGCGCAGCGACAGGAGCTCGAGCATCGCATATTCCTTGCCGGTAAGGTGGACTCTCGCACCGTCGACTTCGACCGTCTTCGCATCGAGGTTCACCGCGAGCTTGCCGGTCCTGATAACCGACTGTGAATGACCCTTCGAGCGGCGCACGATCGCATGAATGCGGGCGACGAGCTCGTCTCGGTGAAAAGGCTTGGTGACATAATCGTCGGCGCCAAAGCCCAGTGCGCGAACCTTCGAGTCCATCTCGCCGATACCGGATAGGATGAGGACGGGAGTGGAGACTTTGGCGGTCCTGAGCTTCTTCAGCACGTCATAGCCGTGCATGTCGGGGAGGTTCAGGTCGAGAAGAATGATGTCGTAGTCGTAGAGCTTGCCGAGATCGAGGCCTTCTTCCCCGAGATCGGTCGTATAGACGTTAAAGCCTTCCGTTCCGAGCATCAGCTCGATGCTCTTGGCCGTGGTCGGCTCGTCCTCGATCAACAACACGCGCATTTGCGGTCCCCCCATCCCCAGCCGAAGGTGTTAAGTCCCCTTAACGGCCTTGAAGCATCCATTAACCATTCGAGATCTGAAGGGAAAAGGTTAATATTGTGTAACGCGCTGGATTCCTTGGATTCGTTGCAAAGGAGTCACAAGTTCGTCCACAGGCGAGCGGTTCGACGGCTTGCTGGCTGTCCTTCTTTGCCGTTTGATCATGCTCGACTTGCCATCGAATGGGAGGTCTAAGACCGCATGTCCCTCTCCGACAATATTCTCTTCATCGATGGCGAAGCGATCGTGCTCGACAAACCTGCGGGACTTCCAGTCGACCGGCCCCGCCGGGGTGGTGAGTCCATTGCCGGACGGATCGAGGAGCTGAAATGCGGCTTCAAGAGACCACCGACGGCAATGCATCGCCTCGACACTGACACAAGCGGTTGCCTGCTCTTTGCTCGGAACGCGAAGGCTCGTGCGCAATTCCAGCTCGCGTTCGAAACGCGAATGGTTGAAAAATATTATCTTGCCGTCGTCGCGGCCGAGGTTCGTGACCAGGAGGGAATGATCGAGATCCCGCTTGCAAAGAGGTCGAGTCCGGAAGCGGGCTGGCGAATGGTTGCCGACGGAGAGGGATCCGAGGCAGCAACGCTCTGGCGACGTCTTCAAGTCAGCGACGGCCGTACGCTCGTCGAGTTTCGACCGCTCACGGGCCGCACGCATCAGATTCGAGCACACGCGCGTGAGGCGTTCGGACGTGGCATTGTGGGCGATCGCGTTTACGGCGTGCCCGGCGGCCCGATGCTGCTCCATGCATCACGGCTCATCGTGCCACGACCGGGAAAAGCAGCGATCGACGTGGCGGCGCCACTGCCGGATTACTTTGATGCATGGCGTCATGCGGCCTGACGATGTCATCATAAATGAGGACGCACTGACCGAGAGCTTCCTTGCCGCGACCGGTCCTGGCGGCCAGAACGTCAACAAGGTCGCGACGGCGGTGCAGCTTCGCGTCGATCTCTTCAAGCTTGGACTTGAGCCGCACGTCTATCAGCGACTGAAGGAACTAGGGGGAAGCCGCATTACAAGCAGCGGGGAACTCCTCGTTACGGCACGGCGATATCGTACCCAGGAGGCGAACCGGGCAGATGCGCGGCGGCGGGTGGCAGAAATGATCGCCGCTGCCCATATCGTGAGGGCAAAGCGCAAGGCGACGCGACCAACGAGGGCCGCCAAGGCTGAGCGCGTCGAGAAGAAACGGCAGCGCAGTGCCGTCAAGCAAGCGCGCGGAAAGGTCTCGTTCGACTGATGTACGACTTCAAGATTGCCGCTGCAGACCCAGCGAGCATGTACCGGGATCTTTCCTCGGCGCTGACCGGGCTCATTGCCGGCGAACCCGACCCAATTGCCAACATGGCGAACGCTGCGGCACTCATCTGGGAAACCTTGCCGAACCTTAACTGGGCGGGCTTCTACCGGAACATCGGCGGAGAACTCGTCCTCGGCCCATTCCAGGGACGGCCTGCGTGCATCCGCATTCCCTTCGGTCGCGGCGTGTGCGGCACGGCGGCCGCAACGAGAAGCGTTCAGCGAGTCGACGATGTGAATGCGTTCGAAGGGCATATCGCCTGCGATTCAGCCTCGGCTAGCGAACTCGTCGTCCCCATCGTGCGCGGCGGAGAACTGGTCGCGGTACTTGACCTCGACAGTCCGCTGGTGGCGCGGTTTACGAGGGACGATGAAGCGGGGTGTGTGGCGCTTGCGCAGATCCTTGCCGACGCGATTTAGCTCAGGAATTCAAGCCGCTCATCGGTGAGGGCTCCAGGGATGATCATGACCGGGCAGGGCAGCAGCCCAGCGTCGGTTCCCGCGAAATCCGCCACCAGCAGCCCTGGATTCCCGCGTGCAGCAGCACCCAGCACCAAAGCACAGACTTCGTCCCGCTCTCCGATGAACTCGCGCACGGTCCGAACCGCTTCGCCCTGTCGGACCACGACATTTGCTTCGACGCCCGACTCGTCCAGTATCTCGCCGATTGCCGAGCTGACTACTCCTTCGATGCGATGGCGCTGCTCTTCTTCAATCGCCGCCTGCACCCCTCCAAACTGGACGAAGTCCTGCGGCTCGACGATTCCCAGTACCTCAATTTTACCGCCCGTCTTCGCGGCGCGACGCGCGGCGAAGCGAAGTGCGACACGCGATTCGGTGCTGTCGTCAACGACGACCAGGTAAGTTCGGCGGCTTTCCCCCATGCCTCTCCAGTGCTGCGTTAAACCACGCTTAAGTGCAAGCTGTCGACTAGAGTTTCGGCGCAGACTTGACCGCGCCCGCCGCATTGGCTTTGAGCCGCCCACGCCTTTTCAGGAACGCGCTGATGCCGATTGAACTAAAGATGCCAGCCTTGTCTCCCACGATGGAGGAGGGCACCCTTGCCAAATGGCTGGTCAAGGAAGGCGACAAGGTCGCGAGCGGCGACATCCTCGCCGAGATCGAAACCGACAAGGCCACAATGGAGTTCGAGGCCGTCGACGAGGGTACCGTTGCGAAGATCCTGGTCCCCGAGGGCAGCGAAGGAGTCAAGGTCGGTGCGCCGATCGCGATCTTGGCCGGCGAAGGAGAAGACACTTCTTCGGCAGCAAGTGCAGCGCCGAAGGCCGACACCGCGGCACCTGTTCCGCCAAAGTCAGCACCCCAACCGAGGGCTGACGCTACACCAAAGAGCGCGGTCACTCCGGCATCGAACAGCGAGCGGGTGAGCGCACAAAAAGCTCCGCCGTCGCCGTCCGAAGCAAACCAAGCGTCACCGACGGAGGGTCAGCGGATCAAGGCCTCACCACTCGCGAGGCGTCTGGCGCAGGCCCAGAATATCGACCTCGCCTCGATCAAAGGCAGCGGTCCCGATGGCCGAATAATTCGTGCGGATATCGATGCCGCTTCGGCCCGTGGCGCACCGGCTGCGAAACCGCCTTCAATTCAGGCGCCGCAGCCGACGCCGGCCGCTCCCGCGCCGGCAACGCACCTGGTCATGCCCGGGCCGATCGAGGAGGCAATCCCGCACGAGGCAATCAAGCTCTCGAACATCCGCAAGACCATCGCGCGACGCCTCAGCGAAGCGAAGCAGCAGATTCCCCACATTTACCTAACGGTCGACATTCAGCTCGACGCACTGCTGAAGCTGAGAAGCGAACTCAATCAGGGCCTTGCGACGCGCAATGTGAAGCTCAGCGTCAATGATCTACTGATCAAGGCGCTTGCCCAGGCATTGGCCGAGGTACCGCAATGCAACGTTGCGTTCGCGGGCGATCACATGCTCCAGTACAAGCGTGCTGACATATCGGTCGCGGTGTCCATCCCCGCGGGCCTCATCACCCCGATTATCGTTGGAGCCGATACGAAGAGCGTTTCGGCAATATCAACCGAGATGAAGGACCTTGCCGAACGGGCCCGTGACGGCAAGCTCCAGCCCCAGGAATATCAGGGCGGCACGGCGTCGATCTCGAACATGGGAATGTTCGGCATCAAGCAGTTCGAAGCGGTGATCAATCCGCCGCAAGGCATGATCATGGCGATCGGAGCCGGCGAGAAGCGGCCATATGTGATCAATGACAGCCTGCAAATCGCGACGGTCATGAGCGCAACCGGCAGCTTCGATCATCGCGCGATCGATGGCGCGGATGGCGCCAAGCTCATGAAGGCATTCAAGGAACTCGTTGAGAATCCACTGGCAATGCTTGCCTAGGAGGCTTCGATGTTCGTGAAGACGATTAGTGGCCGCTATTACCCTCTAGCATCGATCGAGCATCTGTTCGAGAGCGAGGAAAGTCGAGGCACGAAGGTGCAATCGGCACGGCTCAAGGACGGCAATAGCGAGCAGCTATGTCCGGGCGAACTCGACCGCGTTCTCGAAGCGAGCGCCCATCCTTTTCCTGCCGCACGCGACACCTATGTGCTTCAGGAGGTCGTTGACGAAAACAACCGATCGATTGTCGAGCGCGTACCCGTGCTCGCGTGGATTGTCTCTCCGACGCGCGGTGTCGTTCCAATCACGATCGAGGGCGTCAACCATGGACTCGACGGAACGCCGGCCGTGCTCATGCCGAACGGTGAAGTCGTTGTTGCGCTGAGCTGCACCTACGCTAGCGAGCAATGCTATTTCGCCGAATTGCGATCGTCTGCTGAAGTCGCTTAGCCTTGTCGCGCGAACCTTCCATACGGGTGACCGCAATGCCCGCCGATACCAATCCCTACGGGGGCGTCTTTGGCGGCTGGCTCATGGGACAGATGGGTCTTGCCTGCGGGTCATTTGCCTCGAGGCGTTCGCGAGGCAAGGCAATCCTCGTTGCCGCCGATGCCGTTCGGTTTCCCGGACCGATGGCGGTTGGCGATGAACTCAGCGTCTATGTCGAGCTGTTGAACCAGGGGCGCAGTTCGCTTCGCTTAAAGGCCGAAGCAGTCGCCCGGGAACGCGACGGCGAAACTCAGAAGATCGTAGCCGAGGGCGAATTCACGTTCGTTGCGCTCGACGACAACAACAAGCCGCGATCCTTTGCGGCAGAGGAAGAAGCGAATGGCTGATCAATATGACGTTGTGGTGCTCGGTTCGGGGCCGGGTGGCTATGTTGCGGCGATCCGCGCCGCGCAGCTCGGTCTAAAGACCGCAATCGTCGAGCGCGAGAATCTCGGCGGGATCTGCCTCAACTGGGGCTGCATCCCGACGAAGGCACTGCTGCGCACCGCCGAAGTGTTTCACTACCTGCAGCACGCCGAGGCCTACGGACTGTCGAACCAAGCGCCGTCTTTCGACCTTGCGAAAGTCGTTGCGCGCAGCCGTGCGGTTGCGAAACAGCTCAACCAAGGTGTCACGCACCTCATGAAGAAGAACAAGATCACGGTCGTCATGGGTGAAGGCAAACTCACCGGCCGAGGCAAACTCAGTGTCACGAGCAGCGATGGGAAGGCCACCGAGCTTGAGGCAAAGCACATCATTGTCGCGACGGGCGCCCGAGCTCGCGAGCTCCCATTTGCGAAGTCCGACGGCAAGCGCATCTGGACCTACCGACATGCGATGACACCCGCGCAAATGCCGACCGATCTGCTGGTGATTGGCTCTGGAGCGATCGGAATAGAGTTTGCGAGCTTCTATGCCGACCTTGGCGCAAAGGTGACGGTCGTCGAGATGCTCGATCGGATCGTTCCCGTCGAGGACGGAGAGGTCAGTGCACAGCTCCAGAAGAGCCTTCAGAAACAGGGCCTTTCGATCCTCACCAGTGCTGGCGTTGAAAGTCTCAAAGTTGAGGCGAACGGGGTGCTCGCGAAGATCAAGACGAGCGATGGCAAGGTTAATGATCATCAATTCAGTCACGCCATCGTGGCGGTGGGCATCGTTCCCAACACCGAAAACATCGGCCTTGAAGCGCTTGGTATCGCCATGACCAAGGGGCACGTGGATACCGATCCATACGGCCGCACGAACGTTCCCGGTATTTGGGCGATCGGCGACATTACCGGTCCGCCGTGGCTTGCTCACAAGGCCAGTCATGAAGGCGTCACGGCTGCCGAAGCGATTGCGCAGAGCCTTGGGAACAAGGACGTCCACCCTCATCCGACGGACGCGAAGAATATCCCGGGATGCACCTACTGCCGGCCGCAGGTTGCAAGCGTGGGCCTAACGGAAGCACGCGCAAGAGAGGCGGGCTACGAGATCAAGGTCGGCAAGTTCCCGGCGATCGGCAACGGCAAGGCGATTGCGCTTGGCGAAGTGGATGGCTTCGTGAAGACGGTGTTCGATGCGAAAACCGGCGAGTTGCTCGGCGCTCACATGATCGGCGCCGAAGTCACGGAGCTTATCCAGGGCTATACAATCGGCAAGACTGCAGAGTTGGTTGAGACCGATTTCATCCAGACCGTTTTCCCGCATCCGACGTTGTCCGAGATGATGCACGAAAGCGTCCTCGCCGCGTTCGGACGAGTGATCCACATCTGACGCCAATCCGTTCAGTTCGCCCGCTCCTCGCAGGCGGTGTGGTTGCGCTGCTGGTTGTT
>Ga0070739_10008222_pt1 | contig 10773 bp, 12 predicted proteins | sample Coa_R1_7_FD_66445 | JGI IMG/M metagenome (GOLD analysis project Ga0070739, IMG submission 66445) | Surface soil microbial communities from Centralia Pennsylvania, which are recovering from an underground coalmine fire - Coalmine... | ecosystem: Environmental > Terrestrial > Soil > Unclassified ...
CTTGCAGTCGAGTCGAGGTTCGGTGACGAGGTGGTCGCCGAGCTTCGCCGGCGCGGGCACGAGGCGGCGGTCGCGCCGCCGTGGTCGCTCGGACGGGTCGGCGCCGTGGCGCGCGAGGGCGACTTCCTGCACGCGGCCGCGAACCCGCGCGGCATGCAGGGCTACGCGGTCTGCCGCTGACCCCGAAACTGTTTCGGGGCCATGGCCCCGAAACAGTTTCAAGGACATGTCCGCGAAACAGTTTCGATAGACTCGATCGCATCGTCGCTCGCTAGCCCCCAACCGTCGATGGAACCCCGTTACGAGCCCCACGGGGTCGAGGAGCGCTGGCAGCGGACGTGGGAGGACGAGGGCCTCTACGCGGCCGATCCCGATCCGGCGCGCACGCCGTACGTCGACGCGCACCCGCCGCCGAACGTCACCGGCGAGCTGCACACGGGGCACGCGCTCCAGCTCGCGCTCGGCGACACGATCGTCCGGATGAAGCGGATGCAGGGCTACAACGTCCTCTTCCAGCCGGGGTACGACCACGCGGGGATCTCGACGCAGAACGTGGTCGAGAAGGCGCTGCTCGCGGAGGGGACGTCGCGGCAGGAGCTGGGGCGCGAGGCGTTCGAGGAGCGCGTCTGGCAGTGGTTGGAGGAGTACGGCGGCAAGATCCTCGGCCAGTTCCGGCGCATGGGCGCGTCGCTCGACTACCGCCGCACCCGCTTCACGATGGACGAGGCGTACGTGCGCGCGGTGATGCGCTTCTTCGTGCACCTCTACCGCCGCGGCTGGATCTACCGCGCGAACCGGATCATCAACTGGTGCCCGTACCACGAGACGTCGCTGTCCGATCTCGAGCTCGAGCACGAGGACGTCGACGACGTCCTCTCGACCATCCGCTATCCGCTCGCGGACGGTGACGGCTTCATCCCGATCGCGACCGTGCGGCCGGCGACGATTCCTGCCGACGTCGCCGTCGCGGTGCATCCGGACGACGAGCGCTATCGCCACCTCGTCGGCCGCGAGGTGGTCGTGCCGTGGACGGAGCGGCGCGCACCGGTGATCGCGGACGAGCGCGTCGATCGCGAGTTCGGGACGGGCGCGCTGAAGGTGACGCCGGGGCACGATCCGACCGACTTCGAGATCGGCCGCGCCCACGACCTGCCCAAGCCGTCGTGCATCGGCCCCGACGGCCTCGTCACCGCAGCGGGCCTGGAGGGGCTGACGCAGGACGAGGCCGCGCGACGGATTCTCGACTGGTGCCGCGAGCGCGGCCTCCTCGAGGGACGCGAGAGCTACCGGCACAGCGTCGCCGTCTGCGAGCGCTGCCACTCGCGCATCGAGCCGCTCGTGTCGCTGCAGTGGTGGTGCTCGATGGACGAGATCAAGCAGCGGCCGCTGGAGGCGCTGCGGCGCGGCGAGGTGAGATTCCACCCGGAGAGCCAGCACCGGTTCGCGATCGACTCGCTCGAGCAGGCGCCGGACTGGTGCATCTCGCGGCAGATCTGGTGGGGTCACCAGCTGCCGGTCTGGTACTGCCCGGACGGGCACCTCACCGTCGAGGAGTCCGAGCCGGCCGCCTGCGCGGAGTGCGGCTCCCGCGAGCTGACGCGCGAGACCGACGTGCTCGACACGTGGTTCTCGTCGGCGCTCTGGCCGTTCGCCACGCTCGGCTGGCCCGACGAGACCGACGACCTCGCCTACTTCTATCCCGGCGACCTCCAGACGACGGCGCGGGAGATCATCCGCCTCTGGGAGAACCGGATGATCTTCGCCGGGCTCGAGCTGCTCGGCGAGGTGCCGTTTCGCGACGTGATCATCCACTCCACCGTGCTGGCGCCGGACGGGCGGCGGATGTCGAAGTCGCTCGGCACCGGCATCGACCCGCTCGAGCTGATCGAGCGCTACGGCACCGACGCGACGCGCTACGGGCTGCTGAAGAACTCGCTCACGCAGGACGTGCGTTTCTCGTACTCGGCGATCGAGGAGGGCGGCAAGCTCACGAACAAGCTGTGGAACGCTGCCCGCCTCGTGATCGCCGCGTGCGAGAGCGCGGCGCCGGCGGAGCGGCCGGCGTCGCTCGAGGAGCGCTGGATCCTCGCGCGGCTGTCGCAGGCGCAGCGGCGGGTGGAAGCGCTCCTCGGCGACTTCGACTTCGCACACACGATGGCCGAGCTCTACCACCTCACGTTCGACGACTTCTGCGACTGGTACCTCGAGGCCGTGAAGGAGCGCCTCTACGACGGCGACGCCGACGCGCGCGCGACCGCGACGGCGGCGCTCGAGCGGCTCCTGCTGCTGCTGCATCCGGCGATGCCGCACGTGACCGAGGAGATCTGGTCGTTCCTGCCGGACCGCTCGTCGCGGCTGATCGTCGCGCCCTGGCCGCAGGCCGGCTCCGAAGAGGGCGCAGACGCGCTGACGCGCGTGCAGGAGCTGGCGCAGATGTTCCGGCGCTCGGGCGTGGTGCCGCCGCTCGAGGGCGACGAGAAGCGCATCTTCGACTCGGTCGTGAAGCCGGGGCGCTCGGGAGGCGGCGACGACGGCAACGTCGAGGCGGAGCGCACCCGGCTGCGCGCCGAGGTGGAGCGCGCCGAGGGGATGCTCGCGAACGAGCGGTTCGTCTCGCGGGCGCCGGCGGAGGTGGTCGAGGCCGAGCGGGAGAAGCTCGAGCGCTACCGGCGGGAGCTCGATGCCATCGGCGGTTGACGCGGGCGCCGACGTTCGCTGGCTCGAGTCGCTCTCGCCGTGGCCGACCGACGGCTTCGGCCTCGGACGCATGCGAACGCTGCTCGATCGCCTCGGCAATCCCGAGCGGAGCCTCGACGCCGTCCACGTCGTGGGGACGAAGGGGAAGTCGACGGCGGCGCGCCGCATCGCCGCGACCATCGGCGGGCTCGCCTACACCTCGCCCCACGTCTCCGGCTGGCACGAGCGGTTCCACACCGATCCCGCCGGGTTCGAGCGCGCGCTCGCGCGTGTGCGGGACGAGGCGGAGGCGGTCGGTGCGACGCAGTTCGAGACGCTGACCGCGGCCGCGTTCGCCGACTTCGTCGCGCGCGGCGTGCGTGCGGTGGCCGTCGAGGCGGGGCTCGGGGGCCGACTGGACGCGACCAACGTCCTCGCCGCGCGGGTCGTACTACTGACGAACGTCGGTCTCGAGCACACCGAGGTGCTCGGCTCGACCCGCGAGGCGATCGCGGCCGAGAAGCTCGCAGTCGCCGGGCGGGACGCGACCGTCGTGCTCCCCGACGCGGAGTTCGCGCACCTCGTGCGCGGCCGCGAGATCGTCCTCGGCGGCGCGCGGGAGGCCGCCTCCGCGTTCCTGGGGAGGGACGTCGAGCTCGCGGAGGCGTCGCTGCCCGGGCGGCTCGAGATCCGCGGCGACGAGGTGCGAGACGGCGCTCATACCCCCGAGGCGGTCGAGTGGCTGCTCGAACGGCTGCCGCGGCCGCTCGACTACGTCGTCGTCGCCTCGATCCTGCGCGACAAGGACGTGGAGGGGATCCTCGGGCGCCTCGCGCTCGCCGGACGCTCCTTCGTCGCCACGCGGTCGAGCAACCCGCGGGCGCTCGACCCCGAGGAGCTCGCCCGGAGCGCCCGGAAGCGGTTCGCCGCCGTCGAGGCGATTCCCGACCCGCAGGAGGCGCTGGCCCGCGCCCGGGAGCTCGGCAGCCGCGTGCTCGTGACCGGCTCGCTCTACCTGCTTGCCGACCTCTCGGAGGAGCGGTGAAATGCTTACCATGACCCGGCCGCGTGAACGCGTCAGCGTCTTCCTGTTCGCCCTCGCGCTCCTGGCGCTCTTCGTGGCGCTCACGTTTGCTGCCGGGTACGCCCTAGGAAGAATGCTGCTGTGACCGGGAGCGCCTTCTCGAGCGTCCACGACTTCTTCCACTCGTCGACGTGGTACGTGATCCGGAACCTGGCGATCCTGTTCGTGATCGTCTTCTGGATCGCGACCGTCTACTGGGTCTTCAAGGACGCGCGCCGCCGGATCGGCGACCGGCTGCTCGTGGGGGTGGCGACGCTGCTCGGCGTCGTGCCGTTCATCGGCCCGCTGATCTACATGCTCTTCCGGCCGCCCGAGTACCTGGAGGACGTGCGCGAGCGCGAGCTCGAGATCCAGGCGATGGAGGAGCGACTCGGGGGCGTCAGCCGACGCTGTCCCGTGTGCCGCGCGGCGATCGACGAGGACTTCCTCGTCTGTCCCGTCTGCACCAGCAGGCTGCGACAGGCGTGCGTCGGCTGCGGCAAGCCGCTCGAGGCGGCGTGGCAGGTGTGCCCGTACTGCGAGACGCCGATCGTCGGCGACCCGGGCACGCTGCCGCTGGAAGCGCCGAAGCCGCGCCGGCGCGCGAGCCGCTCGCGCGCACCTCGCGCCGGGACCTGAGCGCCGCCGCTCTGTAGGCTTCGCCGCCGCATGGCCGTCGAGCGCACGCTCATCCTCGCCAAGCCGGACGCCGTCTCGCGCAACCTCGCGGGCGAGATCCTCGCGCGCTTCGAGCGGCGCGGGCTGAAGCTGCGCGCGGCACGGCTCGTGACGGCGTCGCGGGAGCTCGGCGAGACGCACTACGCGGAGCATCGCGAGAAGCCGTTCTTCGGCGAGCTCGTCGACTTCATCACGTCCGGCCCGACTCTGGCGTTCGTGCTCGAGGGCGAGGGCGCGATCGCGACGTGCCGTCGGACGATCGGCGCGACGAATCCCGCCGACGCGGACCCGGGGTCGCTGCGCGGCGACTTCGCGCTCGCGATGCCGGACAACCTCGTGCACGGCAGCGACTCGCCCGAGTCGGCGGAGCGCGAGATCGCCATCTGGTTCCCGGATGGACTCGCGTAGCGCACACGACGCGGAGCAGAACAGAGCGCTCTGGACGGAAGCGAACCGCGAGTACGCGGACGACAACGCGTCGACGAGCTGGGCGCTGGACGAGATCTCGTGGGGGATCTGGGGCGTCGACGAGTCGCAGCTCGACGTCCTGGGCGACGTCGGCGGGCTCGACGTGGTCGAGCTCGGCTGCGGCACCGCGTACTTCTCGGCCTGGCTCGCGAAGGCTGGCGCGCGGCCGGTCGGCGTCGACGTGACGCCGGCGCAGCTCGCGACCGCGCGACGGCTGCAGGCGGAGACGGGGCTCGTGTTTCCCCTCGTCGAGGCGGACGCGGGGGAGACGGGGCTGCCGGATTCGTCGTTCGACCTGGCGCTGAGCGAGTACGGCGCGTCGATCTGGGTCGATCCGTACCGCTGGGTGCCGGAGGCGGCGCGGCTGCTGCGGCCCGACGGGCGGCTGGTCTTCCTGCGCAACTCGACGCTCGCCGTGCTGTGCTTCTCCGACGCCGACGACCGCGTGGCGGAGAGCTTGTGCCGGCCGCAGTTCGGCCCGCACCGGCTCGAGGCGCCGGAGGGCGGCGTGGAGTTCCACCTCGGCCACGGCGACTGGATCGCGCTGCTGCGCGCGAACGGCTTCGAGATCGAGCGGCTCGTGGAGCTGCAGGCGCCGCCCGATGCGGAGACGCACCCCTACTACTCGTACGTCTCCGCCGAGTGGGGTCGCCGCTGGCCGGCCGAGGAGATCTGGGTCGCGCGGAAGCAGTCGTGACAGGCGGGATCGCGAAACGCAACGTCCTTGGTTCGTCGGAGACGAACCAAGGACGCGAGTTTGACGTTGGAAACTGCTTCGCGACGGAGCCGCGAAACAGTTTCGATCAGTCGGCCGACGGCGCGGCGGCGGGGGCCGGGAATGATCGGCGGCCTTGCGGGCGAGGACTGCACCTGCACGCTCACGTGCATGCGCGGTTCCGCGACGACCGTCTCGTCGGTGGTCCGATCGACAACAGGCACGAGCCCGTCGACAACGTCCCATTCGACGCTCTTCGCGAGGCGCCCTCGTGAGCGCGCCGCCCGCCCCACCGCTCCTCCTCGCCTCGCGCTCGCCGCAGCGGCGCTCGATCCTGGAGCAGCTCGGCATCCCGTTCGAGGTGGTCGAGCCGGACTACGAGGAGCGCGAGGGGACCGGGCCGCGCGAGCGCGCGGTGGGGAAGGCGCGCTCCATCCCAGACGGCGACAGACCGGTCCTCGGCGTGGACACCGAGGTGCTGCTGGACGGTCGGCTGCTCGGCAAGCCCGCGGACGAGACGGAAGCCGAGGCGATGCTCGAGTCGCTCGGCGGCCGCACGCACGAGGTCGTCTCCGGCCTGTGCCTCCGCACCCGCGCCTGGGAGGAGCTCCACACAGAGACGACGCGCGTCACCTTCCGACCGTTCACGCCGCGCGACCTCGCGCGCTACGTCGCCGCGCGCGAGTGGGAGGGACGAGCGGGCGGCTACGCGATCCAGGGGCTCGGCGCCGCGCTCGTCGAGCGCGTCGAGGGCGACTATCCGAACGTCGTCGGGCTGCCGGTGGCCCTGCTCGTGCGGCTGCTCGCGACCCGCTTCGCCGGGGTCTACGGCTTCGGCTGATGGCGCGCATGCACGCCGACGAGCTGGAGATCGACGAGCCGCTCGTCCGCCTTCTCCTCGAGGAGCAGTTCCCGCACTGGGCGGACCTGCCGCTCGCGCGTGTCGAGCCGGAGGGAACCGTCAATGCGATCTTCCGGCTCGGCGACGAGCTCGCCGTGCGGCTGCCGCGGCTCGCCGAGTGGTCGGCCGACGACGGGGAGCTGCGCCTGCTGCCGCGCCTCGCGCCGCTCCTGCCGCTCGAGATCCCGCGCCCGCTCGCGCTCGGCGAGCCCGGCTTCGGCTATCCGTGCCGCTGGCTCGTCGTCAGGTGGCTCGCCGGCGAGACGGCGCCGATCGAGGAGCTCGACGCGGTTCAGGCGGCGCGCGACCTCGCCGCGTTCGTCGCGGCGCTGCAGGCGGTCGATCCGGAAGGGGCGCCGGCGGGTCGCGACCGGCTGGCCGAGCGCGACACGCGCACGCGCGAGCACGTGGCGAGGTTGGGCGCGGTGGCGCTCGACGTGTGGGAGCGGGCGCTCGCCGCGCCGCCGTGGGAGAAGCCGCCGGTCTGGCAGCACGGTGACCTCGACGCTCGCAACTGGCTGGTGCGCGACGGTCGCATCTCGGGCGTGATCGACTGGGGCTCCCCCGGCGCCGGCGACCCGGCGGCAGACGTCATGGTCGCCTGGAAGCTGCACTCGGCCGAGGCGCGCGAGGCGTTCCGCGACGCGCTCGGGGTCGACGACGCCACGTGGACGCGGGCGCGTGGGTGGGTCGTCGTCCAGGCGGCGATGATCCTCGGCTACTACACCCCCGAGAACAACGCCGTCCTCTATCACGAGGCGGAGAGCTGGCTCGAGCAGGTGCTGCTCGAGGTCGCCGGTTGACGGCTATGCCACCGGCAGCAGCAGGTCGACCAGGTTGTGCCGCCGGTAGTCCTCGATCCACGGCCGGGCGGCGTCGGCGTCGGCCAGCACCGCCAGCTGCTCGAACGTCGGCCCGATCTGCTCGTACAGGGCGGGCGGCTCGCCGCGCAGCCGCGTGCGCAGGTAGGCGCCGCCGGGCAGCGTCCACAGCTCGAGCCCCAGCTCGTCCGGTGCGTCGCCCTCGCGCATCGCCACACACGCGCGGTACCAGCCGGCGTCCGCGTCGGCAGCGCCGTAGAACCGGCGGCCGCGCAACGAGCCGATCGTCCGCTCGAGCGCCGGCCACGCGCGTTGGATCTCCGACAACGTGTCGCCGACGCGCAGGCAGAGCACCGCGACGTCGTCGCGCTCGACGACAGTCGTCTGTAGGTCGGGCACCGAGCGGAGGCTATCCCAGCGCCAGCAGCACGATCCCGCCGAAGACCAGCAGCGAGCCCGCGACGCGCAGTCGCGACACGCGCTCGGCGAGCAGCCGACCCGCGAGCGCGGTCGCGAGCACGATCGACAGCGAGCGCACGGCGAGCACGGACGCCGCCGAGCCGTGCCGCAGCGCGAGCAGCCCGAGCACGAACGAGCCGAGGTTCGCGAGGCCCGCGCCGAGCACCGGCAGGCCCAGCTCGCGCCGGATCGCGCGTGCACCGACCATCGGCGGGTAGACGAGGCACGGGCCTGCGAGCGTGAGCACGAAGTACGGCAGCGCACCGGCGCGGTGGATGCCGACGCGGTCGACGAGCGTGTACGCGGCGATCGTGACGGCGAGCGTCGCTGTCAGCAGCAGCGTCAGCGAGTCGCCGCGCGCGCCGACGCCGCGCACCGCCACGACGCCGACCGCAACCAGGACGACCCCGCCGATCTCCGCGGCGGAGACACCGTGCCCGAGCGCGACCGCCGTGAAGGCGAGTGCCAGCACGGGCGCCAGCCCACGCGTCAACGGATAGACGAACGACACCTCGCCGCCGCGGTAGGCGAGCGCGAGCGCGACGACGTACACCGCCTCGAGCAGCGTCGAGGCGAGCGCCCACGGCCAGACCGACGCGTCGGCGCGCCACCACGCGAGCGCGAAGGGCAGGGCGACGACGATCGAGACGAGGAAGGTCGCCGCCGTCGCCGCCTGAACGTCGCGCGCACGTCCGAGCAGCAGGTTCCAGACGGCGTGGAGGACAGCCGAGCCGAGGGCAAGTGCCAGCGCCGCAAGCGGCAAGCTAGAGTGATCCGCCGGTCGTTTCCATGGGCGTCTTCAATTACCTCACAGGCTTCGGCGGCCGCGACATGGCGGTCGACCTCGGCACCGCCAACACGCTCGTCTACGTGCGCGGCCGCGGCATCGTCCTCTCCGAGCCGTCGGTGGTCGCGATCGACCAGCGCTCGGGCGAGGTGCACGCGGTCGGGCTCGAGGCGAAGCGGATGCTCGGCCGCACACCGGGGACGATCAGCGCGATCCGCCCGCTGAAGGACGGCGTCATCGCCGACTTCGACGTCACCGAGCAGATGCTGCGCCACTTCATCCAGAAGGTGCACCAGCACCGCTTCGCGCACCCGCGCGTCGTCGTGTGCGTTCCCTCGGGCGTGACGGGCGTCGAGAAGCGCGCGGTCGAGGAGGCGACGCTCTCCGCCGGCGCGCGCAAGGCGTACCTGATCGAGGAGCCCATGGCCGCGGCGATCGGCGCAGGGCTGCCGGTAGCCGAGCCGACGGGGAACATGATCGTCGACATCGGCGGCGGCACGAGCGAGGTGGCGATCATCTCGCTCGGCGGCATCGTCGTCTCGCAGTCGCTGCGCGTCGGCGGCGACGAGATGGACGAGGCGATCATCAACCACATCAAGCGCGAGTACAAGCTGCTGATCGGGCAGCAGACCGCGGAAGAGATCAAGCTCGAGGTCGGCTCCGCGCACGCGATGAAGGAAGAGGTGCAGGCGGAGGTGCGCGGTCGCGACATGCTCACCGGTCTGCCGAAGACGGTGATCCTCTCGAGCGAGGAGGTTCGGCACGCGCTCGAGGAGCCGGTCTCGCAGATCGTCGACGCGATCAAGTCGACGCTCGACAAGACGCCGCCCGAGCTCGCGGCCGACATCATGGACCGCGGCATCGTGCTCGCCGGCGGCGGTGCGCTGCTGCAGGGGCTCGACGAGCGGCTGCGCCGCGAGACGCACATGCCCGTGCACCTTGCAGAGTCGCCGCTCACCTGCGTCGCGGTGGGCTCGGGGCGCAGCCTCGAGGAGTTCGATGCGATCCACCGCAGCGCGCGGGCCCGCTCCCGCAACGGCCGGGCGCGGTGACCGCCGCGCGCGTCGAGCCGGTCGACGCGCGGACGGCTCGAGACGAGACGCTCCTCGCGATCCACCGCGTCGAGGAGGCATGCGCCGACGACCTCGCGCCCGGCGAGCCGTGGCGCTCGGCGGCGGAGGCGCTCGGCTACATGCGCAACCCGCCGTCCGACGAGCGAAGGCACTGGTGGCTCGCGCGACTCGACGACGAAGCGGTCGGGATGGCGGCGCTCTACGTCCACGGCAGCTCGCCGCTCGGCTGGGTGCACCTGCGCGTCCTGCCGCGGTTCCGGCGCCGCGGCGTGGGGAGGCTCCTGTTTGCGGCCGTCGCGGAGGAAGCGCGGCGACACGGGCTGGCGTCGCTCGGCGCTCATCACTCGACGCCGGACGGTGCGGAGTTCGCGGCCGCAGCGGGCGCGAAGGACGCGCAGCGCGACGTGCGCTCGGTGCTGCGGCTGAAAGAGGCCGAGCTTCCGCCGCCGACCGTGCCCAGCGGCTACGCGCTGCGCTCGTGGGTCGGTGCGGCGCCGGACGAGCTCGCGCGTTCGTTCGCCGCCGCGCGCAACGCGGTCGACGACGCGCCGCAACCCGAAGGCCAGGAGCTGCCGCCGTGGACGGTGCAGCGGCTGCGCGACGTCGAGCAGGCGGTCGCGCGCCGCAACCGCGACATTCGCGTGACGGTCGCGACGACGGACGGCGGCGACGTTGCGGCGTTTACCGAGATCCGTGTCTCGGCGCCGCCGAGCCTGACCGCTTCGACGGAGGACACCGCGACCGTCGCGGCCCACCGGCGGCGGGGGCTCTCGCTCGCGGTGAAGGTCGAGTCGCTCCGACTGCTCCGGGCCGACCGGTCGGACGTCGAGGTCGTCCCGACCCTGAATGCCGAGTCGAACTCCGCCATGCGCGCCGTGAACACGAAGCTCGGCTTCGTGCCGATCGCCACGCTGACCACCGCGGTGCTGCAGCTCTGACCGTTGAAACTGTTCGCGGTCTTCGACCGCGAACAGTTTCAAGCGGTTTCCGGGGCTCACGCTAGACTCTGTGACGCCTGTGCCTCGCAACCGGACCGTCCGCCTCGCGGTCCTGGGCTCCTCCGTCCAGAAGGCCGCGGCCTCCGGATATCCCTCGAGTCGCTCCAGCGCGTTGCGGCGCCGGATCGTCGTGG
>Ga0070739_10008223_pt1 | contig 10772 bp, 5 predicted proteins | sample Coa_R1_7_FD_66445 | JGI IMG/M metagenome (GOLD analysis project Ga0070739, IMG submission 66445) | Surface soil microbial communities from Centralia Pennsylvania, which are recovering from an underground coalmine fire - Coalmine... | ecosystem: Environmental > Terrestrial > Soil > Unclassified ...
GGTCTCGACTCGCTCTCCGTTCCGATTCCACTCCAGTCGCGTGGATTCGCTAATGCGCTCCGGAAAGAAATCGAGCAGCCACTCCGGGCGTATCGAACAAATCAGCCGCACCAGAGGGAGCGCGTGCTCGCTGCGCTCCTCCGCATCGAGCGCCACCATGAACTGCGCATTCGCTTCCGCCGCGAGAACGCCCGAGCCGCCGCCCGCGAACAGGAGCTGCACGCCCTCCCGGCGGCGTGCGACGCGATCCGGAAATGCAAGCAGCACGGCCTGCGCCAGAACCTCTTCCGGATCGCCGGAGCGCGGCCCTGCTGCCGGCGCCAGCGAACGCAATTGCCGGAACGCCTGCTCGGCGGCACGGTCCGGCGACGCCTCGAGCGCGTGGAGCAGGTCGATGTTCGCAGGCCGGGCGCCTGAGGATAACAGCGCGGCGGCGCGGCATCCCTCGGACACCGCTCCGCGACGCGCCGCTTCAACAATCAGGCGGCCGATTCGCGGATGAACGGGCAGCGCAGCCATCGCCCGCCCCGATTTCGTCAGCTCGCGATTGCAATCGAAGGCGCCCAGCCGGCGCAACAGATCTTCGGCGGCATCGATCGCCGGCCCAGGGGGAGGATCCAGCCAGCGAAGCGCCGCCGCGTCTCGCACGCCCATGGCGTGAAGATCGAGGCACAGCTGCGCTAATTCGCGCCGCAGAATCTCGGGCGTGTCGTGATCGCGGCGCCGGGCGAAATCTTCCGCCGTATACAGCCGGATCGCGAGGCCAGGAGCGGTTCGGGCGGCACGGCCGGCACGCTGTTGCGCCGATGCTTTGCTCACGCGCTGGACGGTGAGCGCCGGCAGACCAGTCCACGGGGAGTCGCCTGCAACCCGCGCCAGCCCGCTGTCGATCACCACTGTTACACCGGGAATGGTGATGGAGCTTTCCGCCACGTTGGTAGCAAGGATCAGCTTCCGCCGCGGCGCTGGCTCGACGGCGCGGTTCTGTTCGTCGGCAGGCATGTCGCCGTGCAGCATGTAGGTGTCGATCGGGAGGCGCGCGCAAGCCCGGGCCGCCCTGCGGATTTCCGCCGCGCCCGGCAGGAACACCAGAACATCTCCGGCCGCCATCGAACGATCCACGGCGGCGGCGACCTGCTCCTCCAGAGGCGCCGCGGAATACGGCGTATATTCGATCGTGAGCTCATGCACCCGGCCGGCCGATGCTATCGCCGGCGCGCCTCCAAGAAGTGCAGCCACCGGCGCGGGGTCCAGCGTGGCCGACATGATCAGCAGCTTCAGATCGGGCCTTTCCGTCTCCCGCAATCGAAGCAGCAGCGCCAGCGCGAGATCGGTATCGATGCGCCGCTCGTGAAACTCGTCGAGCACAACGCAGGAGACTCCTCGCAGCGTGCGATCGGACATCATGCGCCGGACGAGGATGCCCTCGGTAACGTACCGCAGACGCGTGCGCGCGCCCGAGGCGCTCTCGAACCGCACCTGATATCCGACCAGCCCGCCCGGATCTTCGCCCAGCTCGAACGCAACGCGCCGGGCGGCCATGCGGGCCGCGATTCGCCTCGGCTCCAGCACCAGGATCTCGCCGTCAAAGTGCAGCAGCGCCGGCGGAACCCGCGTCGTTTTGCCCGATCCAGGCGCCGCCTGTACGATCGCGCTTCCGTGGCGCGACACGGCTTTCAGTATTTCGCCAATGGCGTCATCAATGGGCAGCCGCTCCAAACGATCATCGTGCCACGAGCCCGCTGATCCGCTTACTGGCAGCGCAGCGCGGTATTTGGATCGACGCGTGTGGCGCGATAGGCCGGAACGAGGGCCGCTACCACAGCTACTGCGGTGAGAAACAGCACACCCGACCCGAAGATCAGAGGATCGGTCGCGCTGACCCCGATCAGCAGACTCGACGCGAGTCGGGTGACAGCGAACGCAGCGGCGACGCCCGCCAGGAGGCCCACGCCGGTGAGCATCAGCCCCTGTCGCAGCACCATCCCGAGCACGTCGGTGGCTCTCGCTCCCAGCGCCAGCCGAATGCCAATCTCCTGGGTGCGCTGTGAAACCATGAACGCCATTACGCTGTACAATCCGACAGCCGCCAACACGAGGGCGATCGCTCCCAGCACGCTCAGCAGCGAGGCGGCGACCTTCTGCGGGAACAGCGATGTCTCGATGAACTCGGTCAGCGGCATGGCGTCGAATACACCGACGGCCGGATCGAGAGCCTGGATCTCGCGCCGCAGTATCGGCACGGCCTGGGCGGCGTCACCGCTCGTCCGGGCGTAGATCGCGATCGCGAGATCCTCGCGGTACACCTGCCGGAAGGGCACGTAGAAGTACGGTTTCGGCGCCTCGTTCGGCGTGTGGTACTTGCTGTCGCGCACCAGTCCGACAATGGTGAACCATTTACCCCAGCCGTGGACTTTATATCCGATGGGGTTTCGCCCCGCGACGAAGCGCTTCGCGAAGGTCTGGTTGACGATCATTACCGGCGTCGATTTTTCGTCATCATGGGCCGTGAAATCGCGGCCGTCGAGAATCGGAATTCGCAGCAGACCGAAATACCCCGGCGAAACGACGTTGCGATAGATCTTCATGTTCTCGCTGCGTCCCGGAGTGTAGCCCTGAATCCGGAGATCCTCCCATGGCCCGGTGTCGAAGCCGAGCGGGATCATGTCCGCGTAAACGGCGGATACGATTCCGGGCTGCGCCTCGAGGCGGTCCGCCAGCCGCCGGCAGAACTCTTTGCGTTGCGGCAGCGAGTAGCCGGCTGTCGAGAGGTACAGGTGCGAGACGATAACGTGCTGCGCGTCGAAACCTGGATTGAGCCGCCGCGCCAGGTGGAAACTGCGTGCGAACAGAGCCGCGCCGATGGTGGCCACCAGCGCCAGCGCCACTTCGGAAGCCACCAGCAGGCGGCGCATGCGCTGGGATTGCGATCCCGCGGTTCCGCTGCGCCCACCCTCGTTGAGTGCTTCGTTCAACTCGACCCGAGTGGCGCTGAGAGCGGGCGCAATGCCGGAGATGACACAGGCGAGAACGCAAATGATCACGGTAAACGCGAGAATGTCGCCGTTCAACTCGTTATCAAGCACGATGGGGAGGATGCCCGGCGGTACCAGATAGCCCAGAGCGCTACGCATCCACATGGCAAGCGGAACGCCGAACGCTGCGCCGAGCGAGGCAAGGAGGACGCTTTCACTCAGCAACTGCCGCACCAGCCGGCCGCGGCGTGCTCCGAGCGACATTCGCAGGCTGAATTCCTTTCTTCGGGCTGCGCCGCGCGCGAGCAGCAGATTCGCTACGTTCGCGCAGACGATCAGCAGCACCACGCCGCCCAGGAACATCAGGATTTGCAGCGGCTTGAGCAGCAGCGTTTGCGCGCCGAAATGCGACTTCCAAATGGGCAACACCGTGGCGCTGATGCCGGTGTTGGTGTCGGCGTAGGCTGTGGCCATGCGCTCGGCCAGACCCGCGATTTCCGCCCGGGCCTGCGGCAGCGTGACGCCGGGCTTCAGCCGCGCCACGCACAGGAAACTGCGCGTCTGCCGGTCTTTCATCATCCAGTCGGGCATGACGTTCAGCTGCGCGCCCATCATCGCCGGAATCCAGACCTCGAACTGCAGGCCGGGTATCGTGCCGCGAAACTCCTCGGGCGCGACGCCCACAACCGTGAGCTGCTGCCGATTGACCCGCAGAATCTTCCCGATCACACGCGGATCGCTGTTGAAATCGCGGCGCCACAGGCTGGTGGAAATCACCGCCACCGGATAGCCGCCCTGTTTGTCGCCGTATTCCTCTCGGGAGAACGCGCGGCCCAGCACCGGGCGCACGCCCAGGACGGCGAAGTAGTTGCCGGACACCAGTTCGCCCCAGACTCGTTCGGGGCGCTCGTCCGGACCGACGCTCAAAGGCCGCGGCTGAGCGGCGGCGAGCCCGGCCAGCAGTTTGAGGTTGTCGCGATAATCCCGGAAATCCAGATATGAGGTCGTGATGAACTCGCCGCTCGGCGTCAGTGTCTCGAACGACGCGAGTTCACTCGGCGCCGACACGCCCGGAATCGGCCGAAGCAGGATGGTGTCAATCCAGCTGAAAACGGTCGTATTTGCCGCGATGCCCACGGCCAGCGTCAGCGCCGCTATCAGGGTGAAGCCAGGGCTCTTCACCGCGAGCCGGCAGGCGTACCGAAGGTCCTGCAGCAGGGTTTTCACGATGCCCTGAACATCGCACGTGGATTGCCACCCGAGACTGCTAATGTTCCGTATTCTGCCGCGGCTGTCGTGTCCGCATGTGGGAATTCACCAGCTGAACGCGAACACGGGGGTGGACGCCCGCCGCAACGTCTGGAGATATGCCCCAGGCACGGCCCGGACTGCCTTCGAGCCGAATTTTCAAACCCGTTGATAGAATGAGAACGATGCCGGCCGCGGCGGTGGGGTTATCGAAGCTCAACGAGTTGGAATCCGCGCTGGGGACCGTCATCCGCGGCAAGCCGGAGGTGGTTCGCCTCTCGCTGGTGTGCGTGCTGGCCCGTGGGCACCTGCTCATCGAAGACGTTCCCGGAGTCGGCAAGACCACGCTCGCTCACGCGCTCGCGCGGGCCGTGCAGTGCGATTTCCACCGCCTGCAGTTCACCAGTGACATGCTGCCCAGCGACGTCCTGGGAGTCACCATTTACAACGCCCGAACGGAGGAGTTCGAGTTCAAAACCGGTCCGATTTTCACGAATTTTCTTCTGGCCGACGAAATCAATCGCGCCACGCCAAAGACCCAGTCGGCGCTGCTCGAAGCAATGAATGAGATGCAGGTCACGATGGAGAGCCGCTCCTGGCCGCTGGCGCAGCCTTTCATGGTCGTGGCGACGCAGAATCCGGTGGAGCATCACGGCACCTACCCGCTCCCGGAATCGCAGCTCGACCGCTTTCTCATGCGCATCCGAATCGGCTATCCGGCCCGTGAAGCGGAACGCGAGATCCTGCGCAACAGCGACGCGGCCGGTTCCGTGGAGGCGGTCCGCCCTGTGTTGTCGGCGGAAGAACTACTGATGCTTCAGGCCGGCGTGAGCCGCGTGACGGTCGACGACGCGATTGTCGATTACACCCTGGCCATTGTCGAGAGAACGCGCTCGCACGAAGGCCTGTCTCTTGGCGTCAGCCCGCGAGGCGCTCAGGCGCTCTATCGGGCGGCTCAGGCTCTGGCGATGATTGAAGGCCGCGATTACGTAATCCCCGATGACGTGAAGCGGCTGGTCATTCCCGTATTCGCCCATCGCATCGCGGTGAACACCCGCGCCGCGTTGTCGCAGCGCAGCGCCGAAGCGAGCGAGCGCATATTGCAGGACATTCTGACCCAGGTCGCCGTGCCCCTGTGAGCGGACCGGCGGCCGCCGTAACCGAAGAATAACGATGAAAACCGCAATTATCGGCCTGCCGATGGTGGGCAAAACATCTCTCTTTACCATCCTCACCGGAGTGCACGAGGCCGCGCGCGTGGGTTCGATGGAAACACGCGTCGGAGTGACGCGCGTGCCCGATCCGCGCCTCGACGAGCTGGCGAAAATCTTCGAGCCGCCGAAGATCACGCAAGCCACCGTCGAGTACCTGGATTTCCCATCGATCTCCAAAGAGGCCCTGCGCGATCCTGCGTACCTCGCCAGCCTTCGGGTGGTCGACGCCCTTGCGCACGTGCTGCGCGTATTTGAGAGCGACACCGTGCCGCACGAGAAGGGCAGCGTCGATCCGATCCGCGACCTCGAGGACGTGGATATGGAGCTGATCCTCAGCGATCTCGTCGTCGTGGAGAAACGGCTGGAGCGCCTGGAGAAGGACCGTAAAAAGCAGAAGAGCCCGGAGCTGGACCGCGAGTACGAACTACTCGAGCGCTGCAAGGCGGCGTTGGAAAATAACACGCCGCTGCGGACGCTGGAGCTCGCCGGTGAAGACGAGAAGCGCATCCGCGGCTTTCAGTTCCTCTCTCAGAAGCCCATGCTTTTCGTGCTGAACATCGGCGAAGCTGACGCGGCGCGCATGGAGGAAATCGAACAGCAGTACCGCACAGGACCCCTGGCTGGCCGCGCCAACACCGCGGTAACGGCCATCTGCGGCAAGATCGAAGCGGAACTGGCGGAGTTGCCGCCCAATGAACAGGCGGAGTACCTGGCCAGCTACGGCCTGAAGGATTCCGGCCTCGAGCGCCTCATCAATGCCACCTATCGGCTGCTGGGCCTCATGTCATTCCTCACCGCCGGTGAAACGGAGGTCCGAGCATGGACCATTCCCATCAACAGCCCGGCGCAGAAGGCGGCGGGCGCGATCCACAGCGACTTCGAAAAAAAGTTCATTCGCGCCGAAGTGGTGAACTGGAAAGACCTGGTCGGTCTCGGTGGCTATCCCGGAGTGCGCGAGAAAGGCCTGCTGCGGCTGGAAGGCCGCGACTATGTCGTGCAGGACGGCGACGTCCTGGTCATTCGCCACTCTTGAGCGGCGATCAGAAGCTGTAGCGCAGCGAAACGATCTCGTGCGAATTGTGCCGGTACTGGCCGATAAAGTCGTTCTCGTCACCGCGAACCATCACATACCCGACCGTCGCCCGCCAGTGCTGGCCGAAGGTGTGTGAGTAGGTGGCTTCGAGCAGTCCGCCGCGGCCATTCTGTTTCACGATTCCCTGTACTGACAAATCCGAGCGAGGATCGATGGTCCAGCCGGCGCGGCCGAGGAACGAACGCGCATAGCCGCGTTCGGGTGAGAAGAAGAACGGGCTGCGCGAGTCGTATACGACCTCGCCGGCGTACCCGCCGACGAGGTTCCATTCCTTAATTTGGCGCTGCAGTTGCAGCACGTAAAGCACATATTGGTCGGAACGCTTGTCGCTGGAGCTGAAGTTGGCGATCTCGCCCTTGATCGTCGCCCAGTGCATGGGCACGGCAAGATCGCCGCCCATTTCCCGCAGCTCCGGGAAAAAGCGCTGCAGACCGAAAACGTCCGGCGAAGGCGCGGGCAGGACGTTGTACAGCGGAAGATTGTCGAAGCCGTCGTAATAATTGAACGAGTATTCCGCCGCGGACCCGGTGTGGTTCCAGCGCACTCCGAACGACGCCCGCCCAGGATACGCCGACCCGTAATTCGCATACAGGTCCGACCACGTATCCGGCGGCAGCGGCGTCCAGCGCTGGTTCAGCAGCGGCGTGCGGCTGGGCGTGAACCAGGGCTGAACGATGGCGTCGATCGAATCCTTCCCGGTATCGTACATGAACCGAGCCGCCGTCACCCCCAGGAAATAATCGTCCGTGAGCGTAAGAAAATCGTGCGGCGCAAACCGGTCCGTCGGATTCAGGATGTCCGACTTGCCCCAGCGAATGAACTGTTTGCCGAGCGTCGCCGTGAAACGGCCTTTCGTGTACACCAGGTTCAGATCGCGAATCGACATGGCCGGCCGCTGCAGACCACGGTCCCAGAAGTCCAGACTCGCCGTGCGCTCCACCTGCTGGTGACTGTCAAACCTGCCGTCGAAAGCCGCATTGATCTGCAGGTTCGGCGTGAGTTTGAAGTTCATGTCCTCCCGGAACAACTCGTCCGAAACGATGTTCGAACGATCGATGGGAACCGTGTCGGGATAGAACTGGTTGTAGCTTTCGATGAAGCCGCGCTGCGTGAATTCCTGCTGCGCGAACGCCGCGCTGATCGAAGCGCTGAGAAGAATGAGGAGTGTAGTGGGTTTCATCCGAGCCGCCGCAGCGCCTCCACGGTAAAGTCCTGCTCCCGCATGGGAGTGTTGTATTGCAGTTTGTCCAGCGTGAGGACCGTGGTGCTGCGCCGCTCGGCGTCCCAGACTTCGAGGCGGCGGGCGGTCCAGATGTCCTGAACGCGGGCGATATTCGTGTAATGGATGCTGCGGGTCATGCGGTTTTTCGACCAGCCCTGCATCATCGCCAGCACGTAATTATCTTTCCGAATCCACAGAAAGGTCCTCGTATATTGCGAAGACTTGGCCTGCTTCGGCGTGGCCACGATTTTCCAGCAGGGCGCGCCGTCCATGGACTCCTGGTTCAGCAGCGCGTAATCGAACTGATCCACATCGCGCTCTTCCAGATCCTCGAAGCTGAAGCCGGTGCCGAAGAATCGGGTGCTGCGGTCCTGCAGGGCAACGCGGGTGTCGCGCTCAATGGCCGGGCGCCACATCCACTGATCCGATGCGCGGTCCGGGTGATTGATGATCAGCAGCGCAACTCCCTTTACCTCCGGCGGATCGGTGAAGCGCAGAATAGCCTTGCTGTTCCCAAACGAGCCGATGCGGTCATATATCCATCGCTTCGTGGTCGTCTTGCCGTGCGAGTCGATGACCGTCAGCACTCCCTCGTAATGTTCGGAGTTCGCGCGCGTGCGATCCTGCGAGGTCTGAACGATTTCGCGCGCGCTCTGGGCCAGCAGCGGCGAGGCCATCAACGCCGCGGCGAGCAGGCAATGCACCGTCTTGATCTGCCTGGCTGGTGACGCTACCCGGCGTCCCGCGCGTACGCTATTCATACTCCAGAGCCTCCACCAGCGAGCCCCGCACAGCGCTTTCCGCGGGCCCAATCGCCGAAAGCCACGCCGCAAAGATAATCACCGGCAGCAATGCGGCCATGATGCCGATCGGATAGTTGTACCCCAGCCGAATACCGGCAATATCGCGGCGCGAGATCTCCAGGCTGTACCAGAGTTGCACGGCGCCGATGCCGATGCCGAGCGCGAGTCCAATCGCCCCGATTCCGATCGCCTCCAGCCAGACCGTGTGCCGAATCTGGTTCCGCAGCCCGCCCACAGCCTGAAGCACGCCCAGCTCTCGGCGCCGGTCCGTGATGGAGACGGTGAGGGCGTTGACGATGCCCAGCACGGCCACCAGCACAGCCACGGCGATCTGCACGTAGGTGATCCCGAACCACTGATCCGTGAGGCGCAACACGTAAGCGCGCACGTCTTTGTTCTTCAACACAAACAGTCGCTGTTGTCCGCCGAACTTCTGAAGAATGGCGCTGCGGACCTGGTCCTCGGTCGCGCCGCGCTGAAGATAAATGCGGTAAACGTTCACCCGGTCGTCGTTCCAGTTCCGTATCCACACGCTTCGGTCGATGATGATGCTCCCCTGCTGGTCGGAGTAGTCGGGAACGATGCCCACGATGGGCAGCCGCAGATTCCCACGCGGCGAGGGGATGTCGACAATGTCGCCCAGGTGATAGCCGTGCAGCAGGGCGAAGTTCTCGCTGGCCATCACCCCCGCGCCTTCCGCGGTCTTGTCGTACGCCGTTCGGGGATCGCCTTCGGCGAACGGAACGCGGGACCATTTCTCGAACGACCGCACATCGCCGGTGACGATCATGATCGGCGTCCCGGCGACCCGCACCCGGGCGTTGCGAATGGGCTGCACCTCGGCGATCCCCGGAATCTGCCGCAGGCCTTCGCCGACGCTCGGCGCGAACAGGAAGCTGTGCGCCGTCAGGCTTTGCGAAGTGGTGACGAAAAGGTCGGGATTGAGGGCCGAGTCAAGCCAGTGGCGAATCGAAATATAGCTGGCGCGGGCCATCCCGCCCAGCGAAACCACCAACGCGAGCGAGAGCATGAGCGCCGCCACCGTGCCGGATGTCCGGCGCGGCGCCTGGATCAGGCTGTCGGCCGCCAGCGTGCCTTCAACAGGACGAGCGGCGCGCAGAATCGGTCGCAGTGCGCGCGAGAGCCAATGCGACAAAGTAGGGGTCAACAGCAACGCGGCGACCATGGCCAGCGCGTCGGAGGTGAAAAGCAGCGCGTCCGGGCCGGGAATCATCATGCAAACAAGCGCTCCGGCAATGGCAATGGCCGCGAGCATCTGCCGGCGCCGATTCTCGCTTTCCGAAACCAGCTGATGGCCGCCTTTCTGCAGCGCCTTGACAGGATCCACGGCGGCGGCATTGCGCGCCGGGATGAGCGCGGCCACCACGCTGGCGATAATGCCCAGCGTCAGCGCGAACCCGATCAGCACCGGATCCGTGGACACCGCTTCCGCTTTTGCCGCAACGCCGTAGACCTCGCCCAAATAGCCGCTGATATAGCCCGTGAGGCCGCGCGCGATGAGAATCCCGAAACCGATACCCAGCGCGGCGCCGATAATCCCGGTAAGCAGGCTTTCGCCCAGAAACAGCGCCCGGATCTGCGCCCGGCTCGCTCCCAGAGCGCGCAAAATGCCGATCTCCGAACGCCGCTGCGTCACGGCGATCGAAAACGTGTTGTAGATGATGAACATCCCGATGAATAGCGCGAAGGCGCTGGTGATGTTCGCTGAGAGCGAATAAATACGCGATACCGATTCGAATTGCTCGCCTCGCGCGGACGGCTGCTCGACGGTGAATCCCGAGCCCAGGGCGGCCTGAATCCGGCGCTGCACATCCTCGACGCGCTGCCCGTCTTTCACGGCCACATCGATGCGGTCGAAGCGCCGTCCGCGGCCGAATACCTTCTCCGCGTTGTAGATGTCCATCACCGCGAGATTGCCGCCGTACGCGCTCGCGAGGCCGCCAGGCTTCATGATGCCGCGTACGGTGAAGATCTTCCGGCCCTCCATCGTGGTCAGCGGCAGCTTGCTGCCCGTAGTCAGGCCGTTGCGCCTCGCGAAGGTGTCGGTAACGATGATCGAATCCGGCTGGGCGAGAAAGACGAGTGGGTCGTCGATAACATCCTCGTCGCCGTTCTCGAAGTCGTAGTCGCGCAGGCCACGGTCGCCGACCATGTCTACGCCGAGGATCAAAATGTTTCCCTGACCGCGAAGCCCGG
>Ga0070739_10008224_pt1 | contig 10772 bp, 8 predicted proteins | sample Coa_R1_7_FD_66445 | JGI IMG/M metagenome (GOLD analysis project Ga0070739, IMG submission 66445) | Surface soil microbial communities from Centralia Pennsylvania, which are recovering from an underground coalmine fire - Coalmine... | ecosystem: Environmental > Terrestrial > Soil > Unclassified ...
CTATGAGTTGGAGGCGTCTGACCTGGAGCAAACCCTTTTCGATCACCTGCTCCGCACACTTCCAGACAGCTGCCGAAAGGCCCTGCTCACGCAGTACCGCATGGTGCCAGCGATCGGCAATTTAATCAGCTATTGTTTCTACGAAAGGAAGATCAAGAACGCTGACCGACGGCCCGATCCGCACCTGGTTGCCGTTCTGCCTATGCCAGTTACGTGGTTCAGCACTGCGCAACTCCCTAATCATGACGAGATTCCGGACGGTCCCAGCTACAAGAACCGTTGCGAGGTGATGGAGATCCGCAAGATCCTGAGTGGGTTGAATCAGGCTGCCGCTGTTGCCGGTTGCAAGTACAAGGTGGCTGTTCTCTCTGGGTATGCGGCGCAGAAAGAAGAATTGAAGCGGACTTTTCGACCCTCTTTCCAGGATTGGTCGTCGTTGGAGATAGAGTGTAATACAGTGGATGCTTTTCAAGGGCGGGAGGCGGATGTCACGGTGTACTCCGTCACTCGGTCCAACCGCGACGGAAAACTCGGCCATCTCCGAGAGGAGGAACGGTTGAACGTAGCCCTGTCTCGTGGTCGTTACGGACTCGCTATCGTCGGAGACCACGGCTTCTGTGCCGTGGCGAACGGCCGCAACCCGTTCCGTGCGATCCTGGATCACATAGAACGGTACAGCGACCAATGCATGCTGAGGGAGCTGAGGTCATGATATTTGACGAATCTGCGTCCCCCAATCCAGAGGAAGTGGCTCGCCGTCACGCCTGTCGGCCTGGTTTCCGCCTCGCGGACTACGCCGAAGTCGGGCTCCCAGTGTACCGGCTGACCGTGCAGGCGTACTTCCTTTCCCGAAAGCAGATTCCCCCAGTGGAGGAATTCGTTCTCAAAGCCATAGAGGCGGGACTCGGCTCTGACGACGAGATCGGAGGGATTCTTGGACTTGAGCGTCTGATCGTCGAAGACGCGATGGCGTCCCTCGTGCAGACGGACGATGTTTACCTGGCGGTTCCGCCTGGAGGCGCCAATCAAGTTCTCTCACTCACTCAGAAAGGCAAGCAAACTCTTCGGGACGCAAAGCTGATCGCTCCAGAAGAGCGGATGATCTACATCGATTTTGACGGGCTGCTACGAAAGCCAATTGCCAACCAGGGGTGGCTCATGAAACCCCGTGAGTTGAGGGACGCCGGGGTGAAAGAAATACCGCCCTTCCCGCAGAAGCGGCCAGAGGCCGATGACCTCAAGGTCAAAGAAGTAGGGCGAATCTTGCGCCAGCCAGGCAGCGAACTACTCGGCATCAAAGCAGTCGAACGGCGGGAACTCTTTTTCCAGCCGGCGCTCGCTCTCGTCTACAAGGCGAAGGTGGGGGATGATATTCAGGTCGCCTTTGCCATCGATGGAAGGCTCTCCACCGAACACGAGGAGAGGTTTGCTCGCGCCAATGGTCCCAAAAAGCTAGGGATCTTGCAATCTCTCGTGGCCAGCGAGCCAGTTTGTTCCGCGGCTGACGTACCGACTTTCAACACAACCTCCGGTATGCCGAACGAGCAGGAACAGGAAGCGTTAAAGCAGGCCGCAGCGGCGGCGCAAGCCGACCTCGACGAGGCTCGTCAGGCGGCGCAGCAGGCCGACGCGGAAGAGGAGAAGCAGCGGGCCGAGGAAAAGGTGCAGGCGGCCTCGAAACGGCTCACTCAGGCGAACTCCGCACTGGCCGCCATCCCAATCCGGGGACTGGATGTTCATGAGCATCCGTCGCTCCTTGACCAAGCACTGCGGGAGAGCAAACAAAGGCTGCTGATTATTTCCCCGTGGATTCGGGCGAAGGTCGTAAATCGGTCGTTCGTCCGGCAACTGGAGAACCTGTTGAAGCGGGATGTGAAAGTCTACATCGGCTACGGCCTTGGGGAGCAGGATGAGCAGATGAACGATAGTGATCGACGTGCCGAGCAGGATCTCGAAAAGCTGGCTGACCGGTATGCCAACTTTTCCCTAATCCGTCTCGGTGACACCCACGCGAAGGTACTTATCTCAGATCGACAATTCATCGTTACGACGAGTTTCAATTGGCTCTCCTTCCGCGGCGACCCGAACCGAACGTTCCGGGACGAGCAGGGAATGTTTGTGGGGATTCCCGAATTCGTGGATAAACGCTTTGAACATTTATCCAAGCGATTTTCAAGCTCCGCCGTCGAGGACACATCCGAGTAAGAAAAACATATCCATGCCGAAAGGATGTGCGTGCAACGCTTTCAACGTCAATCTCCCGCGAAGCTTATACACTTGTCTCCCTCGACCCGTGAACGCTTAAGAAGGGCTTCGATACGCAGCGAAACGCTTGAGCGTCTCCTTGCCTCCTTTGCTGCGGGCTTCCTGTGTCGACATGCCAATGCCGCACCATAACGCGATGCCGGGCCGGGCGCAACCGCGTCATGACAGGGCAATGGGCGCGCGCACGTAAGCAGGGTTGCCAGTCCATCGTCAGGTGATTTCTCTTTTCCATCCCCATCGCCGCGACATCAGGCGGCCTGACTCACGCGACAGTACAGCCGAAGCCGCCCGCCGCAACGAGACAAACCGCTTTCACAAAACATCTTTTTTCCAAAGCGTGAATCTTCGGTTTCTCCCGTTGCAACAGGCACGGGCCGCTACGTAAGCGGCCGTGGGCATAAAGCCCGGCCAGGCGGCTGTGTTGGTCGCTCCCGTAAGGCCGCGAATGATCGCGGTCTCGAAAGCAAAAGGAGAAAACGCCATGACTCAATCCTTTAACAACCTTCCCGCTTGCGAAACCCTCGATGCCGCCTGGGATGACGACGAGGATATCCGCGACCTGATCCAGACTACGCCGCTGGTGTACGACGCAGACGGCTTGCCGATCGGCTACGACGCCAGCCAGCTCTTCGGCTTCGAAGGCACTTATCTCGGGGGCCGCGCGTAATGCGGCCCTTCACTCCAACTGTGGAAAGGATCAGGCCATGACAGACACGATCATCGAACTCTCCGAGGATGAGTTCGACGCCCAATACCCGCTACGGACAAACCATCTTAACCCAAGCGCCGGCTGGGCCTATGGCGAAGGAGCCGGATGCCTGTTCGAGACCCACGGCGAAGAACTCGCATTTGTCCGCCAGCAGGACCCGCGCACCGTCTGGACGTTTATCGACGGCGACGACGGCGATCAGTACGTACTGAGCGGCTTCCATCTGGTGAACCGCATCGGTTATCTGATTAGCACGGTACCCGTCCCAGAAGGAACCACTATCGAGGTCCGCATTCCGATGCAGTCCGAGGTAGATGCCGTTCCTAAAGTGCATACGCCCGAGCCGTGGTATGTCCAGCCAAGTGACTATCCGGGTGGGTTACTGATAAAACCCATACCCGGTCAGGTCGTAGCACAATGCGACCAGGTGCCGGAGATGGAAGCCAATGCCCACCGCATCTGCGCCGCTGTCAACGCCTGCAAGGGCATCAGCACTGAGGCGCTGGAACAAAGCGTTGTCGCCAAGCTGATGCACACACTTGAAGACATCAAAGAAACGCCGAAGCATCACCGCCACTGGAACCCTGAGATGCCTGACCATCTCATCAGCGTGATTGGCGAAGCCATCGAGCAAGCCACTGGGAGGGTAGCATGAGGAATTGCTGACCGCCTGAGTCAGGCGGCTGACCGGCGGGCTTTTTGGCCCGCCGGTCGCGGAGCTACTGTCCCAAAATGAGCCAGTAGATACCACCGAAGAAACCGGCGACGCCGGAGAACAGCAGGAACCGGCCTGCTCGAATCAGCGGCGGACCAAGGCGTGTTTGCAGCAGCTTGTCATTGAAAAAGTACAATCCCCAGACCACTGCCAGTAGCGAAGCGTAAAGCGTATCGTGCCGCGCAACATCCACCGCCCCGGACAGATAGAGGAAGGCTGCCGGAATCGTCAAGAAAAGCAGCAGGATAAAACCTCCCGCGTCGGGCCGGGGATACGACCGGGTGCCAGACCGTACCGGCGCGCTCGGTTGCGGAACAGGCCGTCGTCGCGCGGCCCTTGGGAAGTTAATGATCTTTGCTGATGGCATAGGCAGGCACTTCAACGCGCCCGGCCAGAGTTGTCAAGCGGCAAACGGTTAAGCGTCCCCTCCCTTTCTCCGTGCAAGCACCAAAGCCCGGCGGGCAGCGCGGTCACGCACGGCATCCCGATTCATCGCTGCTTGCGGATGAACACAGGTGCTCGCGCCTTCAGCCACTCGCGTTGCTCTTCCGTCGTCTCGAATTCGCCAATGTCGATACGGTTGATGGTCGGCTCCCCTTCCCGCGCCCTCCGCAATTCGACCTCATGCATCTCTCGGACAAAGACGATGCGGTGCCTTTGCAAGCCACGGTCGGTCAGGTTAACCTGCGCCTGACGCACCGGCGCATCGAGGTTGCTGCCGCGAACCAGCACCAGGCACACCCCGTTCCCCGTGGTGAATTTCAGCAGCAACCCCACCGAAGGATTGAACCGCCACGACACCAGGCAGCTATAGGCGAACCATTCGCTGTCGCCGCTGCGCAGCCGAAACTCCAGTGCCAAAGCGCGGGCATCCAGGCCGCGCAGGAAGCCGAAGGCCGGGCAGGACTCCTCGCCGCCTTCCGCCACCGCTGCCTCCCCTCTGGCGGCGACGCTTTCTAAGTGCGAGACGTGATCCCGCAGGTAGGAGGACACTTGCCGGAAGGCTATGGGGAAGTTGATAATCTTGGCCATAGGCAGCACTTGAGCGCGCCCGGCAGGAGTTGTCAAGCGTCCACCGCAGTGACGCCCCTGCCGCCACGGCGGCGCGGCGCTAGCGGGAAGATCCAGCAGCGCGGCTCCATTCGCGGCCACCGCCCTTGATCCAGATGCCCGTGACCACCGGCTCAGCCGGGTCCGACCGGACAGCACCGGCCAAGGCCAGTTCGTCCAGCTCGCAAATGAGCGATACTTTCTGCGCCTTGACGCCTTCCAGAAGCTCCCGATCCAATCCGCGGCCGCTCAGCGTGACCTGGCAGGAACCCTCCGGTCCGTCGAAGGTCAGCACCAACTCGCCCGGATGGTCGAGGCTCGCCCCGCCGAAGTAATGCCAGGGGATCAGGCGGGTCTGCCCCCGGCGGTTTTTCAGCTCCAGCGATGGCAGCACCTCGATGCGGCCGCGCAGGATGATATAGGATTTGCGGACCACATCGCTGGCGGCTGACGCATTGCCCGCGTCCTCCGCCCCGTCCCGTGTTTGCGCTGCCGGCGGCGGTGGCGGCATCATGTCTTTGCTAAACAGCCTCTCGGCGTGGCTCTGTTGCCGCTGCCGCTGCAAGGCATCGAGTTTAGGATTGTGCATGGCCTCTGCTCTCTCTTAACTCCGGGCGGTGCTGGACCGCCTCGACTCTCTCCTGACGCTTTCGGGCGGCCTGCTCACGCCAGGCCGTCGTCCACCTTCTCCACTGCCGCTGCCACCACGACTTGCGCCGCTCCTGCTGCTCGGCCTCGCGCTGCCGCTGGCTGGCCTGCCACACTTCCGCCGCCGAGCGCGCCTGCTCGGAGCGACTCACCGCCAGACGCAAGGCTTCCTTGTCGTCGGTGTACAGGCGCAGGGCTTTCTCACCGCGTCCGGCCGACACATAGAACTGCTCGGCCGACGACGCCCCGCGCGAGGCACCGCTCTGGGCCACGAACACGACATTGGCCTCCATGCCCTGGCTGGCGTGACTGGTCACGATGCCGTGGGCCAGATGCCCGAATGACGCCGGAATCATCCAGCCGCGCTGGTCGATCAGGTCGCCTGTCGGAGTAAAGTGGACAGTAATCACGTCGCCGTTACTGAGCAGGTGCTGCTTGCCGTCGGGAGTAGACGCGAAGCCGTTGCGGGTCACGCGCAGCTTCTCGCCATCGGCGACGGCCAGGCTGCCGGTGTGGTACAGCTCGAAACGCTCGGCTAGGGGCAACGGCAGCTCCTTAATCTGGCCTCGGAGATTCTCGACCAGGACGCGGCCGCCCTCGCAACCGACAACCGTCACACGCTCGCCCTTTCTGAAACCCGGCGCGAACTGAGTCCACTGGATGGTATCGCCCACCTCGTACTGCGCCGCATCCTTGCGCTGGGCGATGGAGCGATCCTTGTTTTCCAGGCGGAGGAGCGTGCGGTCCTCCGCCCCAAGCTGGCCGCGGAGTTTTAACTCATCTCTCACGGCGGCAGCGGCGGCACGTTCTTCGGCGTGCGTCGGCGCCACGATCATGGCGGTCTGCCCGCCCGCCAGCGTGTCGGCGTAGTCCGTAGCAAGCGTCCGGTAACGCTGCTCAGGATCGTCGATTTCCTTGATGAAGCCCAGCGCGTCGAGCCGGTCAAAGCCTTCCTCGACTTGGCCCGCGCTCAGTGCTTCGATGGCCTTACGGTAAGCGGGGTCTTCCTGGCGGCGGATGGTGGAAAGCCGGGCCGGCGTCAGTCCCGCCTGGTCCTGCAGGATGTGCAGCACCTGGCCGCGCGGCACGCCGCGATGCTGCCGGGGATCGCCCACCAGCAGCACGCGCGTATCGTAACCCTGGGCCTGCTGCTTCTCGACCAGGGAGAAAACCTGCCGCAGCGCGCGCGTGCCGGCCAGTCCCGCCTCGTCAATGAGGATGACGTTGCCCCTCACCTCCGCCTGCAGCCCGGGCTTGTCGAGCAAGTTGGCCACGGTGTCCGCCGTGGCAAAGCCCTTGCTGCGCAGCACGCCCCGCGAAGCACGGGCGGTCGGGGCGAAGGCGACCAGATGGCGACCGCGCTCGCGCAGCGTCCGGTCCAGCTCCTTGAGCGTGGTCGTCTTGCCGGTGCCCGACTTCCCGATCAGCATCTGTACCCGGTCCCCGGAATCGAGCAGCTGGCGAACCGCTTCGGCCTGCTCGCCGTCCAATTTCTCTTTTCTGCCGCGGGCCGCGTCCATCGCCCAAGCCGGCAAATAGGGCTTGTCAGCCGCCAGCGGCAGGCAGGCATGGCGGCCCGACCAGGCGGATTTAACCAGGGCCTGCTCCTCGGCCAGCACCGCCTCGGTGGTGCAGACCTGGCGGCCGCCGATCTCCGCCCGGATCAGATTGTGGCGTCCGAGTTCCGTCCTGGCCTCCTCCGGCAACACGTCGCCCGCGCTGAAGCGCAGGGCTTCCTCCAGCACCGCCTTCTCGGCTTCGGCGCTGTTGCGTCCGTCCGGCCCGAAGAAATGCTCGATGGCGTGCCGCACTGCCTGCTGCGGCGTCACGGTCGCCCGTCCGCCCGTACCGCCGCCGTCCTGGGCCTTGGCATAGGCGGCGGCGATGGCTGTTGCCTCGCCGCCGGTCAGCCGGCTGTTCCAGTAATCGTGCAGCGCTTCGGACGAAAGCTGCTCGCCATCGTCCTTCTTCAGGCGATTTTGGCTGGCGAGCTTGGCCTTGGCCGCCGGGTTGGTGATGCCGCGCTTTTTCGCTTCGGCCTCAATCTCAAAGGCGCGCCGGCTGAACTTGTCGTTGACCGACTGCGGCACGCCGACGATCTCCCAGCTTCCCTTGCCGTCGCTTTCCAGCGTATATCCGAGTTGTTGCAGCCGCTTGCCGAGCCGGGCCTCAAACGCCGCTTCGAGGTAAGGCCGGTCGAGGTGCAGATCGTAGAGCTGGGCATTCTGCCAGCGGTTTTCGTGCGGCGCCCAGGTCCGCGCGAAGATGTAGGCATGACCATGCGGATGGGGATCGGGCTTGCCATCCTCCTTGAGCGGCCGCGTGGTGTCGTGCAGAAACAGGCTGCCCACCAGGTTGCCCGTTACCACGTCGCCGTTCTGCCCATTGCGGCGCAGCCGCGTCTTCATCTCCGGCTCAATATCCAGGGCAATGCTTTCCAGGATGGTCTCGCGGAAGGCGTCGATCAGCCGCTCATCGCCGGTGCGCGCCCACATGGCGGCAAAGCTCTTCGGCCCCGAGAAGGTGAAATCATACCCCGGCCGGGCGTTGGCCACGTCGCGGACGCTAAGTTTCTCCCCTGTCCTGGGGTCTCGGTTGCCGGCCAGGGCCATGAAATCCTTGGAAGCAACATCCCCCTCCAGGCCGAGGCGCTCGGCTCCCTTGCCGAACCAGATGCCCGGTCGGGCGCCGTCCTGACTGAGGTAGTCGCTGGTCCGCAGGTGCTCGGCAAAATATTTTTTCGCTGCTGCCGCCGACCTGGACATGGTAATCATTAAGGCCATGCACGGTCCCTAAAGAGGTCTCGGAAGTCATTCAATTATAGGCAACCAAGGCAAGCATAAACTTTATACTTTTGCAACCAATGAAAGAAGTGTTTGGAAGCAGGCTTGTCCCCTAAGCAGTGCTTAGGAGATTAAGTTACTCGACCAATAGTTAATTTTGCAGGCTGCAAAATCGCTCCCTCAACCGAGCGAATGACTGACGCATCGTCTCGCGCTCGGCGTCGGCATCCCGTAGCGCCGCGCCGGGCGGTACTGTAACCAATGCTGAACACCAATCCTTAAAAGCGGAACAATTCAACTAGGGCACAGTTGCATCAAGGATATTGACGCCCCTCGCCTGCCGGGCAACTCCGGCAGCGTGTCACTATCTTAGTAATACGGTTGGCATGTAACAGTCGCGGTGCAATCACAGCCCCATCCTGTCTTGGTAGGATAACAGTCCATCTCCTCATTTCCCGGAATAGGACTGCTGCCCACTGGACATGTAATCGCTCCACTGTTAACTTTATCCTCGAAACTGCTGTCCCAGCTTTGTTCGCAGGCCGCCTGCGCAGCAGCTTCAGTTGCTCCACTACCTACTGCCGCGATAAACCAGTTCTGCGCGGCAGCAGTATTAGCACTGGCGGCCACAGGCATAAGAATCAATGCGATTGAAGCAGTTATTACATTTCTTTTTATATGAATCGGTCTCATCGTCAGTCTCCTATCCTTTAATTGTTTCGCAGTTCTTAACAGCAACCAAAGCAAGCATTTTAGCTGTTGGTTAATACATGATAACACTTATATGTTACAGTTTTATTACAATTATACTTTTCAATGCGAAAAAGCGCCAGGCTCAGCGTAGAGCTGCCTAAACACCAATTACCAATTGAACTGCCAAGATATTTGTTGCTACGCCACAAGTAGAAATGGCGATGAACCAATCCGGTATGCCCGGACCTACCTTTCGGACTATAGAGTGGTGTCCAGACGTAATCGCACGTCTGACTGATATGCTCCCAACCCAGCGGTGCCACATGAGCAATCTGCTTGTAATACAGGGTATAAGAAGACTTCTGGAGATACCCCTTGTAGTTAAGCAAGGTGTTCAGTAGCCAGGTCACTGACTTGGAGCAGACACCGAGCCGGCAATCGTCGAGGACACAGGCCCTCTGGCAGGCCGCCACTAAAAATCCCTGTTTGGCGATAGCAATGCACGCAAGACAGGGCAATACTACACTGCTGCTCCCAATCTGGAAGCCATCCGTGCCTCCGTTCGACCACCGGCCACCTCTCTGGTTGTCAGTAACCGCCTGTTGCGGCTCTCCCCGCTTGCCTGGTCGGTGCGGCAATTAAGAAAGCCAAGCCGAGTGACCGTTCCGGCTCTCGAAGGCTCTTCATCATCGGAAAAAACGTTGAATCGGCACTTTCAGGAGGTATAATCTCATCTGTCTAAATTGAAGCCAATGCCACACGACTGTCCATCTGAGAAAGGTAGTTTACCGATCTTGGAGAGACCTCATGGAAACGTCCGCCAGCCTACTGGAGAGACTTCGCACTTCGCCCGACGAAGCAGCCTGGCGGCGTTTCGACGATCTGTACCGTCCGCTCATCCGCCGCTGGTTGCTCCGCGATCCCTCTCTTCGCGAAGAGGCTGAGGACGTGATTCAGGAAATCATGGGCGTCCTCTTCCGCGAATTGCCCGCCTTCCAGCGTCGGCGCAACGGCTCGTTCCGTCGCTGGCTACGAACCATCACCGCCCATCGCCTGGGCGCCTTCTACCGTTCGCGCAAGAACCGGCCCGTGGCGTTGGGTTCTCCGCTGGAGGACTCCCCGCTGATGCAGCTCGCCGACCCGAAAAGCGAACTGGGGCGCCAGTGGGATCGCGAACACGACGCCCACGTAATGAACCGCCTCATGGAACTGATTGCTCCGCAGTTCGAGCCGAGCACGTTGGCTGCCTTCCGTCGTGTCGCCGTCGATGGCATTTCGCCGGCTCAGGTGGCGGAGGAGCTTGGCCTATCGCTCAACGCCGTCCTTCTTGCTAAGTCGCGTGTTCTGAGCAGGTTACGGCAGGAAGCAAAGGGGCTTGTCGACTGAGTGTGGATTTTTTCTGACATGTTGGCCTTGTTTGCGCACTTCTTTATCCAAGAGAAGTGAAAGGACGAGGCGCGGGTGAGTCTGTCCGAAGACCGTCGTTGACTTCCGCAAGATAGAGACAGGGAACTGCCACGCACGAAACCATAAATTCACACCAGCGAAACTGTCGGAGGCTCATGACGTGAAACTCTTTAGTCCCCGAATGTTTGCAGCAATCGCTTCCTCCGCGGCGGCGATGTGCGCCCTCGCTCCACCGGCCGGCGCGCAATCCCCTGGATACCGCGACCCGTACAGGACCGTGATAGTCGCCACTCCGTCGTCCTACTGGGGCTACACCTATAACCCTTATGCCTCGATGCTGCACGGTTCCGCCGCGGTCACTCGTGCCAACGGGGACTACTTCATAAAGACGCAAGAGGCCGCCCTGCTGCGCGAGCAAGTGCGACAAGCCAAGCTCGAAACACGCCGCCTCCAACTGGAGCAGTGGCAGTGGGAGCGCGACTTCCGCGCCGAGGCGCTCAAA
>Ga0070739_10008225_pt1 | contig 10771 bp, 12 predicted proteins | sample Coa_R1_7_FD_66445 | JGI IMG/M metagenome (GOLD analysis project Ga0070739, IMG submission 66445) | Surface soil microbial communities from Centralia Pennsylvania, which are recovering from an underground coalmine fire - Coalmine... | ecosystem: Environmental > Terrestrial > Soil > Unclassified ...
CGATCTCGTGCAGCCGCTCCTCGGCCGCCTTGCCCGTCCACTCCGACTCGCGCAGGTCGACGAGGAGGAGGTGCGTATCGGTGCCGCCGGTCACGAGCGAGAGCCCGCCTTCGAGCAGCGCCTCGGCGAGCACGTCGGCGTTCCGGCGGATCTGCGCCTGGTACTCGCGAAAGGCGTCGGTCATCGCGATCCGGAAGCACGTCGCCTTCGCTGCGATCGTGTGCTCGAGCGGGCCGCCTTGCATGCCCGGCATCACGGCGGAGTCGAGAGCCTTCGCGTGCTCCTCGCGGCAGAGGATGAAGCCGGCCCGCGGCCCTGCGAGCGTCTTGTGCGTCGTCGAGGTGACGAAGTCGCAGTGCTCCACGGGATTGGGATGCAGGCCCGCGGCGACGAGCCCCGCGAAATGCGCCATGTCGCAGACGAGGAGCGCATCTACCTCGTCGGCGATGGTGCGGAACCGCTCGGCCTCGACCGTGCGCGGATAGGCGGAGCCGCCGCAGACGATCACCTTCGGCCGCACTTCCTTGGCCTTCGCGAGCACGTCGTCGTAGTCGACGGTCATCGTGGCGCGGGAGACCTCGTAGTGCGCGACGTCGTAGAGACGGCCCGAGAAGTTGACCTTGTGACCGTGGGTGAGGTGGCCGCCCTGGTTGAGGGCGAGCGCCATCAGCGTGTCGCCCGGCTGCATCACCGCCGCGTAGACCGCCATGTTGGTCTGCGCGCCGGCGTGCGGCTGGACGTTCGCGTGCTCGGCGCCGAACAGCTCCTTCGCGCGGTCGATCGCGAGCTGCTCGATCTCGTCGACCACCTCGCAGCCGCCGTAGTAGCGCCGGCCCGGATAGCCCTCCGCGTACTTGTTGGTCGGCACCGAGCCGATGGCCTCGAGCACGGCCGGCCACGTGAAGTTCTCCGAGGCGATCAGCTCGATCTGGCCGCGCTGACGCTCGAGCTCGTCGCCGAGGAGCCGCGCGATCTCGGGGTCGACCTCGTCGAGGCCTGCGTGCTTCAGCTCCTGGAACGTCGCCTGCTTCGTGGCCACGGAGTGGATGCTACTCGGGCGGACGGGCGGCGCCCGCGCCCTGGCGGAGGACGCGCGGCTCGGGTCCGGTCAGGTCGATCACCGTGGACGGCACGCCGGGCAGCTCGCCCGCCTCGACGACGGCGCCGCAGGTGGCTCGAATCTCCTCCGGAACGTCCTCGACGCGCCTCGGATCCGGTCCGCCCGAGCGATTCGCGCTCGTGGCTGCGACGACGCCGACCGCTTGGACGACCTCGGCCGCGGCCGGCGGCAGCTTTGGGACGCGCACCCCGACCGGCGGCTCTCCCACCACGAGCGTGTACGGCCCCGGCAGGTACCGCTCGAGGACGGATCGCTCGAGCCCGGGCACGGTACGGACGAGCGCGTCGACCTCCGCGGCCAGCAGCGCCACGGGCTTCGAGCGGTCGCGGCCCTTGAGCTCGTACAGCACGTCCTCGTGGCCCGGGAGCGCGCAGAGTCCGTAGACGGTGTCCGTCGGGAGGATCACGGCCTGCCCGGCGCGCAGAGCCGCGACCGCTCTTTCGCTCACAGCAGGAAGTCGGTCAGGGCCGCGCGGAACGCCTCGGGCTGCTCGACGTAGACGAAGTGGCCGGAATCGGGGATCGTGACGAGCCGCGCGTCGGGCAGCCCGCGGACGATCGCCTCCGCGCAGACGGGACCGCATATGAAGTCGTCCTCGCCGGCGACGACGAGCGTGTCGGCTTCGATCTTCCGCAGCTCGGGCCGGAGGTCGAACGTCGGGAACTCCACCGTGTTGAAGTGGTGCAACGGCTCCGCATGCGCGAAGTCCTCGGCGAGGAGGAGGCCGACCTTCTCGTTGCCCTCCCAACGGTGGAAGTAGAGCGGGATCTGTCGCCGCAGGTTGGCGATCAGCTCCGCGGCCGAGGCGAACTCGCCGGCCTGCTCCTCCTCGATCGCCTGCGCGGCCTCCGCGAACCACGGCTCGCCGCTGCGACTCTCGATCGCGCGCGCCTGCGCCGCCTCGGCCTCGTCGCCCCAGACGGCGAGCGTGTCGACGAGCGCGAGGCGGCGGACATTGGCCGGGTGCGCGGCGGCGTAGGCGATCGCGACACAGCCGCCGTGGGAGAAGCCGAGCAAGTCGAGCTGCTCGACGCGGAGATGCTGGCGCAGCGCCTCGACGTCGGCGACGTACGACCGGAGCGAGTAGTCGTCCGCAGGGTCGGATCCGTGCGAGCCACGCGGGCTGAAGAGCAGGAGCTCGAAGGTGTCGTCGAGGCCCGCGAAGCCGAGGAACTCTGCGGCCGAACCGCCCGGCCCGCCCGGGTGGCAGACGAGCAGCGGGCCGCTCCCCCGTCGCTCGTACGAGAGAGTGAGCCCGTCCGGCGTGGTGAAGATGTCGATCACGGCAGCCTCGCCTCGACGACCCTAGCGCGGCCCGTGAGGTCGGCCGTGGTCGCGACGTCGAGGCAGCCGAGCCGCTCGAGCATCGCGGCGACCCTCGGCGCCTGTCCGTCTCCGACCTCGAAGACGACGAAACGCGCCTTCACCGCCCGTGCGATCCGCTCGTGCTCGCCGCGGCCGACCAGGGCGACAGCCGGTTCCCAGCGCAATTCCGGCTCGACCTCGTCGAGGCTCTCGACATAAGGCGGGTTGGCCACGACGACATCCCAGCCCTCGGCTGCCGCCGCGACGCCGTCGCCCTCCCGCAGCTCGACCTCGAGCCCTAGGCGCTCCGCGTTCTCCCTCGCGAGCGCGAGCGCCTCGGGCGAGACGTCGACGCCGGTCACCTGCGCATCCGGCCGCTCGTCCTTCAGCGCGAGCGCGACGGCGCCCGAGCCGACGCCGACGTCGAGGAACCGCGGCTGCCGCGTGATCTCCGCCGCGACCGCGAGCGCGCGCTCGACGAGCGTCTCCGTCTCGGGACGCGGCACGAGCGCGCGGGCGTCGGTCTTGAGCGTCAGCCGCCTGAAGCCCCACTCCCCCAGCACGTAGGCGAGCGGCTCGCGCGCCTCCCGCCGGGCGAGCAACGGCTCGAGCCCTCGTACTTCGTCACCGAGCCTTGCCGCCAGGCCGGAGCGCGTCGTGCCGAGGAGATGCGCGACGAGCCACTCGGCGTCGACCCGGGGCGTGTCTACACCGGCCACGGTGAGGCGTCGCTCGGCCTCGCGAAGCGCTTCGCGAACGGTCACTCACCCAAAGCGCGGCGCCGGTCGTCGGTCGTCAGCGCCTCGGTGAAGTCGTCGAGCTCCCCCTGCAGGATCCGGTCGAGCTGGTGCACGGTCAGCTTGACGCGGTGGTCGGTGAGCCGATTCTCGGGGAAGTTGTACGTCCGGATCTTCTCGGCCCGCTCGCCCGATCCGATCTGCGAGCGGCGCGTCGCGTCGAGCTCCGCCCGCTGCTTCTCGAGCTCGCGCTCGTAGAGGCGTGCGCGGAGCACGCGCATCGCCTTCTCCCGGTTCTGCAGCTGGGACTTCTCGTCCTGCATCGAGACGACCACGCCGGTCGGGAGGTGCGTGATGCGGACGGCGGAGTCGGTCGTGTTGACGGACTGGCCGCCCGGGCCGGTCGAGCGGTAGACGTCGATCTTGAGGTCGTTCGGATCGATCTCGACCTCGACCTCCTCAGCCTCCGGCATCACCGCCACGGTCGCAGTCGAGGTGTGGATGCGGCCCGCGCTCTCGGTCTCGGGCACGCGCTGCACTCGGTGCGTGCCGCCCTCCCACTTGAACACGGAGTAGGCCCCGTCCCCCTTGACCGCGAACGTGACCTCTTTGTATCCGCCGCCGTCCGATGGGCTCGCTTCGAGCTCCTCAACCTTGAAGCCGCGGCGCTCGGCATAGCGCGCGAGCATCCGGTAGACGTCACCCGCCCAGAGCGCAGCTTCGTCCCCACCGACACCTTGGCGCACCTCGACGATCACGTCCTTGCGATCGGCCGGGTCTGTCGGGACGAGGGCGACGCGCAGCTCCTCCTGCAGGCGGCCGGACCGCTCTTCGAGCTCCGGGACGAGCTCGCGGAGGTCCGCATCCTCGCGCGCCGCCTCGAGGTCGTCCCGCGCGGACGTCCACTCCTGCGCGAGCTTGTGCGGCTGCTCGAGCTCCTTCAGGCGCCGGCCGACCTCCGCCGCCTCGCGGTGGTCGTTGTAGACGGCCGGATCGGCCATCCGGGCCTGGAGCTCCTGGTAGCTGCGCTCGAGCTCGCTGACGAGGTTGTCGAAGTCCGTCGCCATGGGAAGGGGCCAAGCGTAGCCCCTTGCCGGGAACACTTCACTTTGGATAGTTTCGAGCTTCCATTCGTCCAGCTTCGCGCTCGGGAGGTCGCAGATGTCCGTCGTCGACGAGGTCACGCAGGCCAACGCGCAGTACGCCTCCGGATTCGCCAAGGGCAGCCTTCCGACGCCGCCTGGCAGGAAGTTCGCCGTCGTCACGTGCATGGACGCCCGCCTCGACCCGGCGCGCTTCCTCGGGCTCGAGGAAGGCGACGCACACGTGATCCGCAACGCGGGCGGCATCGTGAACGACGAGACGATCCGCTCCCTCGTCATCTCCCACCAGCTGCTCGGGACGCAGGAGGCGCTCGTGATCGGGCACACGGGCTGCGGGATGCTCACGTTCACGAACGAAGACGTGCATGCGAAGCTCGGGGCGGCAGCCGAGAGCATCGACTTCCAGCCGTTCCCGGACGTGGCCGAGCGCGTGCGGCAGAGCGTCGAGGCGATTCGCAGCCATCCGCTGCTCGGAGACGGCTTCGGCGCGTCGGGCTTCGTCTACGACGTGGAGAGCGGGCGGATCGAGCCCGTCTAGCCCGCAAGCCCGGCGTCGAGGTCGATCTCCGGCACGCCCGCGAGCGCCTGCGAGACCGGGCAGTTCTCCTTCGCCGTCTCCGCGGCGCTGCGGAATCCTTCCTCGTCGAGCCCCGGCACACGTCCCTCCACCGTGAGAGCGATGCGGGTGATGCCCTCGCCGGGCTGGAAGGTGACGGTCGCCGACGTTCGGAGCTCCTCCGGCGCATGACCGTCCTGCGCGAGCGCGTGGGACAGCGCCATCGCGAAGCACGCGGCGTGCGCCGCGGCGATCAGCTCCTCGGGGCTCGTCACGCCGCCGGTCTCGTCGGTCGAGCGCGCAGCCCAGCTGACCGCCTGCTCCCCTAGCGCGCCTGTCGTCGTCGAGAGGATCGTCCCGGAGCCCTCCAGCAGGCTCCCCTCCCACCGCACCTCGGCCCGCCGTTCCGTCGCCACTAGGCCATCACCTCCACGAGAGACGGCTCTCCCGGCGCCTTCTCCAGCGCGAGCACCTCGCGGAGCGCGCGGATCGAGACCTCGAGCTGGTCGAGCGTCGGCTCGCGCGTCGTCAGCCGCTGTAGCCACATACCGGGCGCGAGCAGCGTCATCAGCACACGGTTGCCCTGGTGCTTCCCCGCAAAGCGGATCAGCTCGTAGGCGAGGCCTGCGATCAGCGGCAGCAACAGGATCCGCGTCGCGATCAGCCAGTACCAGGCCGGCCGGCCGAAGAACGCGAACACGAAGACCGCGAGCACCATCACCCAGAGCAGAAACGCCGTCCCACAGCGGGGGTGGATGAGCGAGTAGCGCTGCACGACCTGGGGCTCGAGCGGCTCGCCGGCCTCGTAGGCGTTGATCGCCTTGTGCTCGGCGGCGTGGTACTGGAAGACGCGGCGCAAGTCGGGCAGGAGCGAGATGAGGGCGAGGTAGGCGACGAACATCGTCACGCGGATCAGCCCTTCGACGATCACGAACCAGCCGCCGCTCGAGATCGGCAGCGTGTCGGTGATCAGCGCCGGGCCGACCTTGAAGACCATGACGGCGAAGCCGATCGCAATCGCGAAGGCGAAGATGAGGGCACCGCGGGAGAGCTCCGTCTCGACCTCACCGTCCTCTCCTTCCTGCTGCGCGGCGTAGTTCGCGGAGATGGCGAGCGCGCGGAACCCGATGGCGAGCGACTCGCCGAGCGCCATCACGCCCCGGACGATCGGCAACCGGAACACGAGGTGGCGCGCCATTGCCGAGTCGATCGGGCGTGCGACCTGCGCGATCTCCCCCGACGGCGTCCGGACCGCGACGGCCCAGTTGCCGGGCCCGCGCATCATCACGCCCTCGAGGACCGCCTGTCCGCCGACGTTCGCCATGGTGTCTCTTCGGCGCTAGCCGCGTCGCGCTTGACCGGCGCGCTCCAGGCGGCGCTGGAAGCGCTCGACGCGCCCGCCCGTGTCGACGAGCTTCTGCTTGCCCGTGTAGAACGGGTGGCATTGCGAGCAGATCTCGACGTGCAGCTCGGGCTTCGTCGAGCGGGTCTGGAACGTGTTTCCGCAGGAGCACGTCACCGTTGCGAGGACGTACTCGGGATGGATGCCGGCTTTCATTGCTCTCTCAAGATAGCAGCGGCCTGCTGCGGCTCCACGTTGCCGCCCGAGACGATGACGGCGACTCCCGGGCCCGCTTTCACCTTGCCCGAGAGGACGGCTCCAGCGGCCGCGGCGCCCGCCGGCTCGCACGCGAGCTTCGCCCGCGCGTAGAGGAAGCGCATGCCCTGCGCGATCTCGTCCTCTGTCACGAGCACGGTCTCGACTCGCCCGCGGCAGAGCTCGATCGGAAGCTCTCCGGCGAACGGCGGAGCGAGGCCGTCGGCGACCGTGTCGGTCTCGACGCGGACGCTGCGGCCTGCCGCGAGCGCCACGGGGAAGGCCTGCGCGCGCTCTGGCGCGACACCGATGACCCGCACGCGCCCGTCGAGAGCCGTGACGATGCCCGAGATCAGCCCGCCGCCCCCGGTGCCCACGACGACGGCCTCCAGGTCGGGTACATCCTCGAGCAATTCGAGCGCGAGCGTCCCGTGGCCCGCGACGACGTGCGGATCGGAGTGTGGATGGACGAAGACGCGGCGCTCCTCCTCGACGATCCGCAGCACACGGTCGTAGGCAGCCGCGGGATCCGGCGGGGAGAGGTCGACGGTCGCGCCGTACCCGCGCGTGGCCTCGACCTTGAGGGCGCTCACGCCCTCCCACATCTGGACGAGGCAGTCGACCCCGGCCTCGGCCGCCGCCCACGCAACCGCCTGCGCATGGTTCCCCGCTGACCACGTGACGACGCCTCGCTGCCGCTCCTCCTGGGTGAGCGACGCCAGCCGGTTGAGCGCGCCGCGCGCCTTGAACGAGCCTGTCTTCTGGAACAGCTCCGCCTTCAGCGAGACGCCCAGCGCCTGCGACGAGAAGGTGGGCGTACGGTGGATGCGTCCGGCGAGGACGGTTCGCGCGTGCTCGACGTCCTCCCGGTTCGGCGCGGTCACGCAGGCAGCGTCTCACGCGCCGCGACCTTCGGGATGCGAAGGCGGACGGTGAAGACGGTCTGCTTGCCGGGGCGGCTCTTCACGTCGACGTCGCCGCCCATCGCGAGGGTCAGCTCCTTCACGATCGCGAGGCCGAGGCCGGTCCCGACCTGCCGCTGCAAGCCGTAGCGCTCGTGGAGGTAGAAGCGCTCGAACGCGCGCTCCGTGTCGGTCTCTGCGAGCCCGGGCCCCGTGTCCTCCACCCGCAGGATTCCAGGGGCGGCGACGACACGCACCTCGCCGCCCGGCGGCGTCAGGCGCAGCGCGTTCTCGACCAGGTTCGACACGACCTGGAGGACCCGGTCGGCGTCGGCGATCGCGGGTGCCGGGGCATCGGTCACCGCGCGCAGCTCGACGCCGAAGCCCGCCGCCTGCTGCTCGTAGCGGCGGACGGCGTCCTCGACCACCTCGGCGAGCTCGATCTCGGTGTTGTGCACGCTGAAGTCGGTGCGGTTCATGCGCGCCAGGTCGAGCAGGTCGCGCACGAGCCGCTCGAGCCGCTTCGCCTCGGAGGCGACGGTCGCCGCGGCGTCGCGCGGGTCGATGGCACCGTCCTCGACCGCCTCGGCGTAGCCCCGTATCGCGGTGAGCGGCGTCTTCAGCTCGTGGCTGACGGAGAGCAGGAAGTTGCGCTCCGCCTCCTGCGCTCTCTGGAGCTGCTCGGCGAGGTCGTTGAACGCGCTCGCGAGCGTTGCGATCTCCGCCGCGCCCTCGACGGGCAGCGGCTCCGGATGCGTGCCGCCCGCGAGCGTGCGCGCGGCGGCTGCGATCCGGTCGACCGGCTGCGAGATGCGCCTTGCGAGCAGGAAGGCGGCGAGCGCCGCGAGGAGCCCTCCGGCCGCAGCTGCGATCAGCAGCCCCCAGACGTACGGCGAGAGGAGAGAGCCCACCGCACTCTCGCGGCGCAGCAGGATGAGCGTTCCCGGGTTGGCCCACCGAGCCGCGAAGTAGTAGCGGACGCCGTTCTGGGTGAGGGTCCCCTGGACAGCGGGCTTGCGCTGATCGGGCGGCGGGACCGGCAGGATCCTCGGGTTGGTGGAGAGCTTCTCCTGCTGACGGACGAACGACCTCGGAAGCGTCGGCAGATGGTGCACGCCGCCGATCGGCTCCAACTTGTGGATCAGGTCGGCCTGGTGCGCGAGATCGCGCAGTGTCGCCGTCTCGACTGCACGGCGCGTGAGCACGAGGCCGAGCCCGATCGTCAGCGCCACACAGATGAGGACAACGACTCCAATGCCCCGGAACAGCCGCGAGCGAAGTCCGTTGCCGAGCATCTCAGGCCGGCACGAGCTTGTAGCCGGCGCCGCGCACGGTCCGGATCCCGTCCGGATCGCCGAGCTTGCGCCGCAGCTGCGCGACGTGGACGTCCACCGTGCGGGTCCCGCCGGGGTACGTCATGCCCCACACGAGATCGAGCAGGCGCTCGCGGGAGAGGACGATGCCCGGATGCTCGAGGAAGCAGGCGAGAAGGTCGAACTCCTTGCTCGTGAGCTCCACCAGGGTGCCGGCGACGGTCACCTCGTGCGAGTCGCGCCGCAGGACGACGTCGCGCGCGGCGAGCACCTCGTCCTCGCTACGGCGCTCGGAGCGCCGCAGTATCGCCTTGATCCGCGCCGAGAGCTCGCGCGGCGAGAACGGCTTCGCGACGTAGTCGTCGGCGCCGAGCTCGAGCCCTGCGACGCGGTCGGGCTCCTCGTCGCGGGCGGTGAGCATCACGATCGGCACCTTCGAGCCGGCCCGGATCCGGCGGCAGACCTCGAAGCCGTCCATGCCGGGGAGCCCGATGTCGAGCACCACGAGCCGCACCGGCTGGCCGCGCAGCTCGGCGATCGCCTCCTCCCCGGTCCGGCGCCAGAGGACGCGCCAGCCGTCCTGCTGCTCCAGGTACTGCTTGACGAGCTTTCCGATCGAGTCGTCGTCCTCCACGAGGAGGAGCGCGCCACCCGTTGCCCTGGCGGTCACGGCTTCAGGATAGGTGCGGCAGCGGCTGGCGGATCAACCCTGACCGGGCCCTGGACGACCCCGCTTAACCGGCACAACCTTCTCGACGTCCACAGACTGGGCCGGCCCGGTCGCGGGCCACGTCACCAGGACGTGCCACTTCGGCGCAAGCACCGACAGGGGCAGGTGCCGCCCGAACCGAACGACCTGCGTCGTGCTGGAGAGGGGAATCTGCTGGATGCGGCCGTCGAACTCGTGCAGCGTGAGCTGGGTGCTGCTGACCTGGGTGATGACGCCGCGATCGAGGTTCCACTGGGTGCCGTTCTTCTCGATCACGACGGCCCGGACCATCTTCGGGCCGAAGAGCTCGTTGACGATCGCCCGCCGGATGGCGAGGACGGGCCCGGCGAGCCACAGCGCGACGTTGAGGGCCGCGAGGACGCCGACGAGGAAGACGAACCGCCTGGAGAACATGCTCTTATTGTCGTAGTTTCGCGGCCGTTCCAGGTAAATCCGCGGTAAATCAGGTCACGGTGTACTCGGGCCCCGATCCGCCCTCGGGCGGCGTCAGCCGGCCGCCCTTCGCGGTGATCGCGCCGCACTGGATGCAATTCGAGGGAGCGAGCTCGACCAGCACGGTGCCGTCGCCCTCCTCCCTTCCGAGCTCGTACACCTGGGCGGGGCACATGTGCTCCCAGAGCCGCGCGACCTCCCGCGGCACGCGGCGCTCGATCCGGATGTGGTTCGGCTGGTCGTCGCGCGTCTTGTTGCCCGAGGCGAAGACGGAGGAGAGCTTGTCGAACGTGAGCTTGCCGTCGGGCGCCGGGTAGCTCGCGTCGCGGTCGGTGACAACGAGCGGCTGCTCGGCGTCGGGCTCCGCCCGCATCTTGCCGAGCTCGACGCGCCCCTTGGAGACCGTCATCGCGCTCGCAAGCGCGCCGCCGACGAAGAAGCCGCGCCCGAAGACCTGGCGCATGTTGCGCACCTCGTAGAGGTCCTGCCAGATGAAGCTCTCGCGCACCGCGTCGTCGTAGGACGCGAGCGCGCTCGCGGGCGTCTCGCCGCGCTGCAGCGCGCGGAACGCGGCCTCGGCGGCCAGCCGTCCCGATTCGATCGCATAGTGGATCCCCTTCAGCCGCGGCACGTTGACCATGCCGACTGCGTCGCCGCAGAGGAGAAGGCCCGGCGCGTGCAGCCGCTGCGGCAGCGAGTGGAAACCGCCGCTCGGGATCGTCTTGGCGCCCCACTGCAGGCGCTCGCCACCCTCGAGGATCCGCCGGATCTTCGGATGCGTCTTCAGCTCCTGCAGCAGGTCGTGCACCGAGAGCGACGCGTCGCGGTAGTCGAGCCCGACGACGAGGCCGATGGTGACCATGTCCTTCCCCATGGGATAGATGAAGGAGCCGCCGAACTCGCGATAGCGCTTCCCGGTGCGCAGGGGCCAGCCCATGGTGTGGATCACGCGGTCGAGCGGCTTTGCGACCTTCCA
>Ga0070739_10008231_pt1 | contig 10762 bp, 8 predicted proteins | sample Coa_R1_7_FD_66445 | JGI IMG/M metagenome (GOLD analysis project Ga0070739, IMG submission 66445) | Surface soil microbial communities from Centralia Pennsylvania, which are recovering from an underground coalmine fire - Coalmine... | ecosystem: Environmental > Terrestrial > Soil > Unclassified ...
CTGCTCGGAAAGAACACAGCAGGCGTACCCTAACCTGCCCAATCATGCGCGAAATCCGCGCGCGAGCAATGACGCGAGAATGAGTCGAAGGACCCCGAGGATGATGTACCTAACTATGCCGATTCAGGGAGTTTTAACCAAACCGTCTTTCTTCTTGTCTGAGACCTCGCGGTCTTGAAGCGACTACCCTGCAACCGCGTCTCACGGCCCAATTTTTCAGCCAGGTCTGCCCATCTTGGATCATCTTTTCAATCAGTGCCATCTTTTTTTCCCGGCGCCAACCCTTGATCTGCCTTTTCGCGGCGCTTCGCCATATATACGTCATCATAGTGACCAAACGGGCCATGCAAAACGTTGTAATCCATGGTGTAAGGAAGGTAAAATATCCAGAGTAGGCTCTACGCTCTGGCAAGTTTTTAGCATCAAAGGAGTCTTATGGCATCCCGTCGACTCGTTTATCAGCAAGGCGATCATATCTGCACTCTTTACGCGTCTCCTGAAGAACAATTGCAAGCGGCCGTTGAATACGTCAAGGCAGGACTTGCCCGAGGCGAGCAGTGTTTATATGTCTGCGGTGAACATACACCAGAGGAGTTGCGGGCGGCCTTGCAGGCATCCGGGGTCAATGTAAAGGAAGAGGAAGGCCGTGGCGCTTTGAGTCTTGTCACAAAGGCAGAAGCCCATTTGAAGGATGGCCATTTCAACGCCAACAATATGATTTCTTTTCTTCACCAGGCAGTGAAGGACGCGCTGGATGCCGGGTTCAATGGACTGTGCGCGGCCGGCGATATGGGATGGGTCACCGATGGCGTACCGGGAACCGAAGAACTCACGGAATATGAGTCCCGCCTTAACGAATTTTACGCCAACAATCGGGCGCTTGGGCTTTGCCAGTACAACCGCAAGTCTCTTCCATCACGGTTTCTTGACCACTGCATAGCCACTCACCGTTTTGTCAGAATTGAAGGGCCAATTGCGTTAGAAAATCCATTCTACGAAGAACCAGGCGTGGCAATTGGAAGGGAAGCAGCAACCGAATCTGAAACCATGCAGAAGATACACAAAATCTTTGAGCGGAAGCCTCCTGCACAGCTGCATGTGCCAGCCTGAAGTCCCGCGCCAGCGGAATGGTTGATAGTAGTCCGGCCAATCGTTGAGATCGGCATCGTGTTGGATTGAAGGCAGCCATGCGGAACATTTTGCTGGTTAATAATTCAAATTGAAGTTCAGCAAATTCCAGTGGTAAGAAAACCAGACAAAGGCGATGCATGCCAGCACAATCAGCAGGTTCCAGAGCTTGGCCCAGAACCATTCACGCCGGTCTATCCATGACTGGAAGCAGGCCAGGAGAACCAGCACTGTTCCCAGTGCGCCAACAGTGCCGAAGGCCTGAATCAGGTAAAACCGGGTGTCAGTGCGTGAGCTCAGTAATGACGGCGAGTCACTGGAAAGAGTGAGTAGAAGCAGGAGCAGGAAAGCAATGTCAATGGCGCAGACAATTCTTACCAGCGGGTGCAAGCGCAGATATCCCGCATCAAGTTCCAGCCTGTGATGATAATGGCGGCGAACCATCGCGGCCAGAGGCCATGCAAGCAAAGTAAATGCCATGATGACCAGGGCAAACACGATCACGGACTGATTGAAATTGTTGCTGGCCGTCATGGGAACGCGTTGATACACCACGGCCGGAAAGTTAGGAATGAGCTGCATGGGGCCATCGTGATCAACGCGGCGGAAGGCAATCAGGTCCTGGCCGTTGACGGAGCGATACACCAGCGGCGCGATCTCCTGCCACTTTTTAAGCTGTCCATTGAAATCTTTGAGTGGCTCAACCTTGATCATGCCGTTTTCGTCTAGCATGACCTGCACGCCTCCACCAACTGCAGCCACTTTGAGGAAGCTGCTTTCAGAGCGACGGCTGGTGAGATAACGGCCGGCAACCGCGCGCGCGTCTGCGTCGGCAGTGGAAAGCTTTTCAACCTTCGGCGGCGTGTAAGGAAAATAGCGGTCAAGAAAATGTTCCCATAACGCCGTACGCGGGCTGATGTCGCCTTTGCCGGCGCTGTTATAGGAGACAAAAAAACCAATGCCGCTATCGAGCATGAGATGCATGTCGCTGTGGAAGTAAATGGTGTCGCCGCCGTGGCCGATGATTCGATGTCCATTGCGCGTCTCTTCATAAAAGCCCAGGCACATGCCGTTGAGTGCGGGGCTCAGGCCAAACTGGCGGGAGTGCATCTGCTGCGCGGTGTCAGGACGGAGGATTTGCGTATTTTCAAACTTGCCGTTTTGCAAATGCGCGATCATGAATCGCGACAAGTCAGCAGCCGTGGCAGCAAGCGCCCCGGCGGGAGCTTCTTCAATGATTTCAAACGGTTTTGCTTTGCCTGAACCTAGGTTGTAGCCGCCTGACATCATCGGCTTCAAATCGGAAGGCAAGGGCTGAGCAAAAGTAGAGCGTGCCATTCCCAGCGGCTTAAATATGTTTTCCGTTACATAGTCATTGAAAGGCCGTCCGGAAACACGCTCCACAATGTAGCCGGCAAGAGAAGCTCCATAGTTGGAATACGCGGGCGTGGTTCCCGGAGGAAAGATTCGCTCAGGAATATGCGATACCAGATGCTGCTTGAGCGTGCCGATGGGCGCGCCTTCTTCAGTGATTAAGTCTTTGATTTGTTCCTCAAACCCCGGTGTGTGGGTCATGAGATTACGGAGCGTGATCGGCTTGCCGAATTTGGCTGGAATTTTGAAATCAAGATACTCATTGATGTCGCGGTCCAGATCCAGCTTGCCCTGTTCCACCAGTTGCATCACGGCGGTCCAGGTAAAGAGTTTTGAAATGGAACCAGGACGAAACAGCGTGGCGTCCACCGTGACCGGAGTTTTCTTCTCCACGTTGCTATAGCCATAACCTTTGGAGAAGAAGATTGCGCCGTCTTTTACCACCAGCACCACGGCCCCGGCAATGTTCTCGCGTTCAAGCTGCATTGGCACAAAACCATCAAGGAAAGCATGAACATCATCGGCGGTCATTGCATGAGGAGGCTCAGTGACTTTTGATTCGCCAACGGCAGGAGGCAATTGTGGTGAAGGTGGCGCAGGCGTTGCTTTGGGAGCCTGAGCTATCAGCGCGCAGGCCAGAACAAACTGAATAATGACAAATAGAAATGGGCGAAGTTTCATAGGGATCACAGGGCTCCGTTCCTGCTGTCCGAAAATCGGCATAAAAGAACGGGAAAGAATACCACGCCAAGAATAAGGAAAATCTTAGAAGCAAGAGACGCAGTACGAGTGTTGGCAATCAGGAGCCAAAAACTTCAAGTTTCGATTTTGGTCTTTGGAATATTCAGAGCAACTTCTCTGCAAAAATCGATCTGCAAAGTAAAAATTTTCTAAGATAAATGTAGAACGCAGAGGGCAGTGACTTTTGTGCTATTCACGTTCCCGCAGAATATTTAAAATCGGTTACACTCGAATTCAGAAGATAAAAAGTTGTGTTTGCTGCCGCAGTTTCACCCGCCAGAGACACTACAAGTTTAAATAGTTCCCCCGCTAAGCAAGAGGCATTTTGAACAAAGCTAAAGTGTTGCTCATGGATGACGATCCGGTCATTCTTTCCGCCGTTTCTGAATTTTTACAGATGGAAGGATATTTCGTCGTTCAGGCAGCCAATCTTAAATCCGCATACCAAGCCCTGGAACTGGACACGCCGGATGTCGCAGTCATTGATTTTGATCTGCCGGATGGCTCCGCGCTTGATTTTCTTGGCAGTCTCAAGAGCATGAACTTTCCTTTGAAGTGTATTGTGCTCACGGGCCACGGTTCCATTGACTTGGCGGTCAAAGCGATCAAGGAAGGCGCGGAACAGTTTTTAACCAAGCCGGTGCAGTTTTCTGTGCTCATGACGGCAGTGCGTTCCTGCCTGGAGTCACAACAAAACCAGCGCAAGCAGTTGGCGCGCAAGATGTCGCGCCCGCGATATAGCAAAAATCCTTTTCACGGCACCAGCCCGGCCATCAAGCGGCTTAGCCAGGAAGTGCGAAAAATTGTAAACACAGAGCGGCCTATCCTGATTCAGGGCGAGACCGGCACGGGAAAAGGAGTGCTGGCCCAGTGGATCCACAAGAACGGGCCGCGCGCGGAAGAAACCTTGGTTGACGTGAATTGCGCCGGTTTGTCTAAAGATTTGCTGGAGTCAGAGCTCTTTGGCTATGAAAAAGGCGCGTTTACCAGTGCTGCCGGCAGCAAGCAAGGACTGGTGGAAGCCGCGCATAAGGGGATCCTCTTTCTTGATGAACTTGGCGAAATGGACCTTGCCGTTCAGCCCAAATTGTTGAAGGTGCTGGAAGACAGCCGTTTCCGCCGCCTGGGCGATGTGCGTGAGCGCGTTGTGGACATACAAATCATTGCGGCAACCAATCGTAACCTTATGCAGTCCGTGCGCGAAATGAAATTCCGAGAAGACCTTTATTTCCGCATAAACACGTTTCATCTGCGGATTCCGCCCTTGCGGGAGCGGGTAGAAGACATTCCTGTAATCGCAAACATTCTGCTCAATAACCTGGCGAATGATCTCGCACGGGAGCAGCAGGAGTTAAGTCCTGAGGCGGAAGCTCTCTTGAAAAGCTACTCATGGCCGGGAAACATTCGCGAACTGCGCAATGTACTGGAGCGCGTGGCGCTCACCTGTGATGCCCGTATTATTGAGGCCCAGGACTTGGGTCTGGCCCAACGGACGGCAACGCCGGTTTCCCTGGAAGAAACAGGACCGGCCTTAACTCTTGCCGCGCTGGAGCGGCAGCACATTACCCGTGTTCTGCATGAAGAGTCAGGCAAAGTGGCCCAGGCCGCGCAAAAGCTTGGGATACCGCGCAGCACTCTTTACCAGAAACTTAAGGTATACGGTATCCCAACAGAAACAATGTAAAACTCTGGTTAAACCAGCGGAGTGCCAGGGCTGGGCGCTTCTACTGGCGGCTTCATGGTCACGGGCCATGACTCTTTGCCTTCTGCTTCCGTCATGGGCGCTGTGATTACCGGTTCTTCTGGAGCGCCATTGCGCATCAGCAGCGCCAGTTCCACGCGGTTCCACACACCCATCTTTTTAAAGATGCGGGAAAGCTCATTGCGCACGCTCTGCTCTTTAATCCGCAGCCGCCGCGCGATTTCGCGGTTAGGATAAGCCTGCGCCACCAATTCGGCGATACGCTTTTGTGCTGGACTGAGATTGTAAAGGTCTAATACATGCGGCTCCGCTTCACTGCGAATGTCTTCCACAGAATTGAGTGCATGGACCAGTCCGGTATTTGCCGTGGTAAAAGTTTCAGCGGTGGAATTCAACATAATGACCAGGGTCCCCGGACGAAACTCATGAATAAAGCGGAGAACTTTAAAACGGTCAGGATCATGGACGGCAGGGTTGAACTCCAACACAATGCCGGCAACATCGCCTTGTTGCAAGAGCTGTTTTACGCGTAAAAGGTCAGAGCTAACACTGATGCGCCAGCCTGCCTGGCGCAGGCAATCCAGAAAAGGTTCCGGTACGCTCTGCTTTAACGGCACTATAAGCAAATGATCCATTGAAAAAACCTCAGTTCCGAGTCTCAAATTTATCTATCGGCTGATCTTCCGGCGACTTTCGTAAAGAACTCTAAACTTTTGCACAAGAAAATGTTCCAAATCGGGACTACAGATTGAGTGATGAGTTGCCGAATAAGATAGTGAAGCGCGAAAACTTTCTATTCACTTCCAACTCTTTCTACTCGCGCAAATCCCGTCTTCAATTTCTCTTTTGTCCAGCCGCAAGAGTCTGAATTCTGGAATCTGAACAATGACAGATGTCCTTGCAGTACACGTGTCCTTGATTTTTAAGCACTTATGAGTACAGGTGTTTTGGCACAGTACATGCCATATACAAAGCCGGAGGGAGCAAGTCATCATGGCTACAAACGTAATCAATCCGGCGCAATCACAACTGGTAGTTCAGAATTATTTCAATCTGGTGCAGGCAATCGCCAGCAAGATCAAACGTCGTCTTCCGGCGCACGTTGATGTGGAGGATCTTGTCCAGACCGGAATGATTGGTCTTCTGGAAGCTTCCAGCCGTTATGATGCTTCCCGCATGGTTGATTTTTCCAGCTATGCGAATGCGCGCATTACCGGCGCCATTCTTGATGAACTCCGCAAGTGGGACACCTGCTCACGCCAGGACCGCAAGACCGCCCGCGAGATTGAGCACGTAAAGCAGAACCTGCGCGCGCGCATGGGCTGCGAACCGGCCCGTGAAGAGATTGCTGAAGCCGTAGGTCTTGGTCTGATCGAATATGACCGCACGCTGCATCGCCTTGAGTCCGCCAAACTGCCCTCCATGCAGTCAGAAGACCATGATTCTGATCCGGTGGATGAGATGAGCCAGATTCCTTCAAAAGACCAGACGCCTTACGATGCCTGCAGCAAGAATGAAGATTTCAAGCTCCTCCGCACCTTTATTAAGGAGCTCAAGCCAAAGCAGCGCCAGGTGCTGGAGCTTTATTACTTCAAAGATATGGGATTAAAAGAAATTGGCGAGAAACTGGGTGTTGGTGAAGCCCGCGTGAGCCAGATTCACAAACAGGCAGTCACAGAGCTGCGCCGCATAATTTCAAACCGTACACGGGCCAGAAGAGCAACCGCTGCGCAGAATGTAAGCTCAATGGTCCAGTAAATCTAAACCGACGTTTACCTCCCCAAAAGCAAAGTGCCACAAGGTTTCTTGTGGCTTTTGTTTTTGGGATAATTTTCTCCGGCCCGGCTCTGCATTCCAGATGTAGCTTTCGATCCTCGATCTCATCCGCGTTTATCCTGTAAATCCGCGGTAAGTTTTTCTCTTTGTGTCCTTTGCGGTAAAAGCTTTGAGTCTTACCTTTTGAGCTTAGCGGCTGGTTGTATTTCTCCGTGCCTCCGTGTCTCAGTGGTGAATTGTTTCATGCGATCAGATTGATTACAGCAATCCATCTAAGCAAAGACAAAAGCCAAATCACGCCATAGGCTGTGAGTTCCCCATCCCCACCTTTAAAGGACTACAATCTTAAAGAACACGCGGAACCGTGGATGGTGCCATGTCTAAAACTCTCGCCCAGGAAGAACTCATTGCCAAAGGTCCTTTGGATGAAAATGAATTAAAGAAGATTGACCGCTACTGGCGCGCAACGAATTACCTGTCAGTCGGCCAGATATACCTGCGGGACAATCCCCTGCTGCGCGAGCCCCTTAAGCTGGAACATACCAAGCCTCGCCTGCTGGGGCACTTCGGCACTACTCCGGGCCTTAATTTTATTTACGTGCACATGAACCGGCTGATCGTAAAACACGATCTGAATGTTTTGAATGTGACGGGGCCGGGGCACGGCGGCCCCGGAATTGTTGCCAACACATACCTGGAAGGCACATACTCGGAACTTTATCCTGATGTTACGCAGGATGTGGTTGGCATGAAGCGGCTGTTTATGCAGTTTTCCTGGCCGGGTGGAATTCCCAGCCATTGCTCTCCGGATACGCCAGGATCAATTAACGAAGGTGGCGAACTGGGTTATTCACTCTTTCATGCCTATGGCGCGGCATTTGATAATCCTGATCTGCTGGTGTGCTGTGTTGTCGGCGATGGTGAAGCTGAGACCGGACCTCTGGCCACCAGTTGGCATTCCAATAAATTTCTCAATCCAGCGCGGGATGGCGCAGTCCTCCCGATCCTGCACCTCAATGGCTATAAGATTGCCGGCCCCACGGTGCTGGCGCGCATTCCGCGAAATGAGCTTGTTGACCTGTTCACAGGGTACGGCTACAAACCTTATTTTGTAGAAGGTGACGATCCTTCAACCATGCATCAGTTAATGGCCGCAACTCTGGATCAGGTGCTGGTAGAAATCAAAAACATTCAGCATGATGCCCGGCAAAATCCATCAGCACAGAGGCCCCAGTGGCCAGTAATTATTTTGCGCAGCCCTAAAGGTTGGACAGGGCCCAGAGTAGTTGATGGTTTACAAGTAGAAGGCACCTTCCGGGCTCATCAGGTTCCGGTCACTGATCTGGAAAAGCCAGAGCACCTCAAAATTCTTGAACAATGGATGCGCAGTTACAAGCCGGAAGAACTTTTTGACGAAGGTGGAAAGCTGTTTCCCGAACTGGCCGCGCTCGCGCCTGAAGGTGACCGCCGCATGGGAGCGAACCCGCATTCCAATGGCGGTCTTTTGTTAAAAGACCTGCACATGCCGGATTTTCGCAAGTATGCGGTCAAAGTGGAAACGCCAGGCAGCTCTTTTGATGAGTCCACGCGTGTGCTGGGCCGTTTCTTGCGCGATGTGCTTAAGCTCAATGCGGAAAATAGCAACTTCCGCATCATGGGTCCGGATGAAACAGACTCCAATCGTCTCTCTGCCGTGTTTGAAGTCACAGACCGTGTTTCTGAAGCGGAGATTCTTTCATCCGATGTGCATGTGGGCCGCAATGGCCGCGTGATGGAAATGTTGAGTGAACATGCCTGCCAGGGGTGGCTGGAAGGTTATCTGCTTACCGGCCGGCATGGATTCTTCTCCTGTTATGAGGCTTTCATTCACATTGTTACTTCCATGTATAACCAGCATGCCAAGTGGCTGGAAGCTGTGCGGCACATTCCGTGGCGCAAACCGATTGCATCCTTAAATTATCTGCTCACTTCTCATGTCTGGCGGCAAGACCATAATGGCTTTAGCCATCAGGACCCCGGTTTTCTGGATAATGCTGTAAACAAAAAACCAGAACTGGTGCGCGCATATTTTCCGCCGGATGCCAATTGCCTTCTTTCCGTAGCCGATCATTGCCTGCGCAGCAGGAATTACGTGAACATTATTGTTGCGGGCAAGCAGCCGGAACTGCAATGGCTGGATATGGAGTCTGCGATTAAGCATTGCACAGCGGGTTTGGGTGTGTGGCAGTGGGCAAGCAACGATGGCGGCGGGGAACCAGACGCGGTGCTGGCTTGCGCGGGCGATGTTCCAACGCTGGAGATTCTGGCCGCAACATCCTTGCTTCGCAAGCATGTCCCTAGTTTAAAAATCCGCGTGGTGAATGTGGTCGATCTTATGACGCTTCAGCCCAAGGGCGAGCACCCGCATGGTTTGTCTGATGAAGCTTTTGACGCGCTCTTTACCCGCAACAAGCCCGTCATCTTCGCCTATCATGGGTATCCCTGGATCATTCATCGCCTGTGCTACCGCCGCAAAAACCATGACAACATGCATGTTCGCGGCTATAAAGAAGAAGGCACTACAACCACGCCCTTTGATATGGTGGTCCGCAACAACATGGACCGTTTCCAGCTCGCCATAGATACCATCCATCGCATTCCCGGACTGAAGGCTGAAGGCGCGGTTGAATTATTTCAACGCAAATTGGCGGAGCACCATGAGTATGTGACTTCTCACGGTCAGGACCTTCCAGAAGTGCAGAACTGGCGCTGGAACCAGGGCTGACACGCCGATGGACGCAACCATCCTGTGTCTTAACGCCGGATCATCCTCGCTGAAATTTGCCGTGTTCCGGTTTTCCCCGAACAAGGAAGAACAAATCTTTTCCGGGGCTGTGGAAGCGATCGGGGCTTCCGGCGGCAGGTCATGGTTGCGCGCAGGCAATAAAACGATCTCTGAGAAGAATGGGAGCGCCGCAAATCATGCTGAGGCCATTCAAATAGTCTTTGACGAGTTGCAAGAGCAAGGCGTAGGCACTCTGGCTGGCGCGGGGCATCGCTTTGTCCACGGCGGCCCGAAGTTCAGCGAACCAATTAAGATCGATGCAAAGATTAAAGCTGAACTGCAAACTTTGATCCCATTTGCTCCACTTCATTTGCCCAGCGAACTTGCTTTACTGGATGCGGTGAGCACGCATTATCCAGATTTGCCGCAGGTCGCCTGCTTTGATACGGCCTTTCACGCCCGCATGCCGGATGTGGCAAAAAGATTTGCCTTGCCTGAAGAGTTTTGGCAGAAGGGCATCAGGCGGTATGGCTTTCACGGTTTGTCTTATGAATTTATTGTGGCCAGGTTAGGAAAGGCTTTGGGTAGTCGCGCCATTGTGGCGCATTTAGGTAACGGCGCAAGCATGGTGGCGTTAAAAGATGGCATCCCGCAGGATACCAGCATGGGCCTGACGCCAACCGGCGGCTTCATGATGGGGACGCGCAGCGGTGATCTTGATCCCGGCATACTTTTATACCTATTGCGCCAGGGCTACTCTTCCACCGACCTTGAGAAGATGCTCAACAATAAATCTGGTTTGATTGGCGTTTCCGGTCAGACTAGCGAAATGAAAGTTCTCTTATCAAAACAAGAGAGTGATCCAGCCGCTGCTCTGGCGGTTGAAATGTTTTGTTACCAGATACGGAAATTCATTGGCGCTTATGCCGCGGTGCTTGGCGGACTGGATACTCTGGTCTTCACAGGCGGCATCGGCGAAAAGGCTGCTGCTGTGCGTGCCCGGATTTGCCAAGGCTTGGAATATCTGGGTATAAAACTGGATTTATCGGCAAATGAATGCCATGCGGAAGTGATCAGTTCTGCGAACAGCCTCGCCAGTGTACGTGTGATTGAAACCAATGAAGATCTGATGATTGCCCGCCATACCAGAAATCTTCTTCTTTAGTCATTGTCTCTGGCAAAGATGTCTTTAGACACATTTCAAAGCTCACCGGAACAAATGTTACGAACTGCACCCAACCGATTTGGGACGAGGTTTTGCTCAACAGTAGCCCTGT